>Ga0207416_1000850_pt1 | contig 46709 bp, 42 predicted proteins | sample PaiPotPPM11metaG_FD_184107 | JGI IMG/M metagenome (GOLD analysis project Ga0207416, IMG submission 184107) | Iron sulfur acid spring bacterial and archeal communities from Banff, Canada, to study Microbial Dark Matter (Phase II) - Paint Pots PPM... ...
TCACCTTGCTTCAGGATTGCGATGATCTGCTCTTCGCTGTGTCGCGTGCCCTTCATTGCGGTTCTCCTCTCATGGGTTTGGGAGAACTCACATTCTACGTGGTCCACTTTTCGGGGGCTGGGTCACCTCCATAACGTCATCGGGGACCATCGCAAGACTGCCTTCCCGAATGATTGGTTGAAACCTGTGTGCGCCAGCATAGTGCAGAAAATAGCCGCACGTTAGAACCTTATCCCCGGGTCCGATCCTGTATTTCGCCCAAAGATCCGACGTAAAGAACGCAGCAACGGAAATCTGTACCGCATCGTAGTCGTCCCTCATCACAAACGGGATTACGGCCAAGTCAACGGTATCGTCGATTGGGAAGTGCCATTGAAATGGACCCATCGGGGGCAACGAAATTGTTTTCGCGTTCGTCCCGTTCACAGCTGCCTTCAGATTCACCACGGCGTCCATCTTTGTTATTTGGTGCTGCACATTGCGGCCCGAGGCGTCCGGCGCTATCGCCTTTGCAACATGCCGATTCGTGACGAGGTATACGATCACTTGGTTTCCTTCTAACCGTGTCTCAGGCACCTGCACCACGAATCCTGTTCCATTCAATACGCCATCGATGCCGACAGCTTGGCTCGTGATCCTCAGGACACTCTTGGACAGGGTGTCCTCAAACCTGGGCTGAGGGGCAGGAGTCGGCTGCACGACCTGCCCCGACACTGCCATCTCAAGGGCCACCAGCGCAAGAACGGGCAATATCCTGCTGATCACCGTGATTGCTCCTTTCGCTATTTCCCACAGCTAGAACAAACGGAGTGCGATTTCTTGCAGTCATTGCTGGAAAATGCGGGGGCAGATGGGAAAATGCGGGGACGAGAAAATGCGGGGACAAACGGGACGTTTCTCTGCTGCTTTTTCTTACGTAGTTCCCGCACGGCGCTCTTTGCTCTTCTGGCGAAGTTTAGCGAATGCGTCTTCACCCTCCACCGTTTTCACGCGGCCGCTTTTGAGATCATCGTAACGGCCATCCAGCATCTCGCGAACCTCAGTCAGTTCCTGCAGATACCCGGCCATCGCATCCTCGATTAGATCGCTAGGCGGACGTCCAGTCTTGCTCGCGGGTTCCTGGAGGCGTGACTCAGTTTCGGGTCGGAAGCGTACTTCCATAGACAGCAGTCTAGAGTGGCGAACCGGCACTGTCAAAGGGCACTGCTTTTACGCCGCTCGTTGCGCTCGCGGGGCTGACCCTTCGACGTTGCTCAGGGCAAGCTGCCTCCGCCCCTAACGTGGACACATTTGGAAATCAAAATCCCCACCCTAACGCCGCAAAATGCGCGACGTTAGGATGGGGCAACCCGCACAACCGTCACTTCATTCTTCTTACGGATTCGGAACAGGGTTCAATAGCTCGCAACGCTCGACGCACTGTACCGTATTGACCTCGACAGTGGCTTTCTTGTGGCCGGAAACATCGATGTCGGGGAGGATCAGCAAAGTCTGCGAGCCATTGGCCACATTAAAAGTGCAGTTGAAGTTCATTGTCTGGACGCCACGTTCCTTGCAGCCGGTTTGGTCGAGGGCGTCGGTCAGGTTTACGGTCTTGTCGTAGACCTGGTCGGCAAGATGCGATGGCAGCAGCGCGACCGTCAGGGGGATGGGCGACTTGATATGCACGCTGAGTTCCTGGCCGTCGTGGTCGGGAGTCATCAGACTGTAGACCTTGGGCGCGGGCGTGATCTGGTATTTTTCGTCGAGGATGCGGCGCCAGTGGAACTCGGGCTGAAGGACGCGGTAATACTGGATGTGGAGATCGTTGGGGGACATGAATTGGCGCGCGCCCGGGCCGAGGATGGCGCCGATGGTAGAGACGACGGGCTTCTCGGGCCTGCGCTCATCGCGGAAGGTAATGATCATGGGGCGTTCGGAGGGAAGATGACACTCGTAAATCGTGCTGGTAACATGCTCCTTCACGCACAGGAAGCTGAAATGTGCAGGAGCTTGAGGGTCGCGCATGGATGCGTTCCATTCGTCGGCCCAAGTCATGGCCACGGTGACCGGGTAGCGCGAGTCAATCTGCACGTGCATGTCGCCACCTCCGACAGCGGGACGATAGATGCGGGCGGCATGAAGGCTGGCGGGCTCCAAAGGGATCGTCTCGGCGTCGGCAGCAATCCAGGTGGTAGCCTGACCTTGCGCACGCGAGTTTGCGGCAAGGGCGCAGAACAGCAGCACGGCGAAAATGGAAAGGTTCCTCATACTAGAAGTATGTGCGGGGTCAATCGGCGTACCCTAGCGAATTCGCGAGTGGAGGATTACAAAGGTACCTTGCGCCGAGGTCTCTAGCAGGCCTAGCCTACTTCCTTTTAACCACGAACATATCCGCTTCCGATAGCCCGCATTTCTGGGCCATCTGGTAGCAGTAATAGAAGTGGGCGGCGTTCTGGTTGCGGGAGTCGGTGCCAAAGGTAAATTTCAGGTGGGCTCGCTTTGCCAGCGTAATGAAGTTTTCGTCGGGGACATGCGCTACTTCATTGATTTCGATTGCGATCTTTTTGGCGTGCGCGAGATCGATGATGCGTTGCATGCGAGGCCGCGTCCAAAGCTGGCTATACTGCCGTGCGATCGGAACCGGGAGAAAAGTTGGCCAAGCAAAAATGTCGATAGGCTCGGCGGTCAGCACCTGCTCGATGAACTGCATATAGCGCGTCATGAACGCATCTTCGTCGTCAACGTGGGTGTCGATTTGCCAGATCGCCAGCCAGGTGCCGTCGCTGTTGGGCAAGGTGAGCGCGTCCATCAGAACGTAATCCAGTTCGTCCAACAGGCTCTTCGAAAAGCTTTTCGACCAGCCCGCATACACCGGTTGCAGGCCGATGCGGACGGGATATTTGCGCAGGCCATCGATGTACCGCTTGAGGTCGGTGTCGGTGTTGATGGGATAACCAGGGCCGGGATGCTCGACGATGCCGATCTGTACCTGCCGCTCTTTTCCGAGTTGAACCGCCTGCTCGATCGTTAACGTGGGACTCAGGTGGACGTGATAGTCCGCCACGGGAAAGCCGGGCTTCGTGATCGGCGTTGACACGTCCTCACGTCTCGCGGCAAGAAGGTGCGAGAAATGAGGCACCCCGGCGAGTGCGGCTGCGGCCATCACTGAAGTCTCGACGAAACGTCTGCGCGAACTGGAATGGGTCATTCGAGGAGCATAGCGGTGAGCAGTCCCGGTAACAGTGACCGCCGTCACGGATCCGCTGATTGCGCAAAACCGCTGATTGAGCGGCGCGGGAAGGGCACGGCTTCAGCCGTGCCGTAAAGGACCCCTATAGGCTGCGGGCTTTAGCCCCTGAGGGACGGAAGTATCCTCGAACTCACAGCACTCTAAATTGAGCCGCCGCCAGCGCGTATTTCTTTTGTTCAGGGTCGATCATGGGATGACTGGCGATGTACCGCTCGACGAGTTGCTCCGTTTCCGGGTGATGCAGGTGTCCAAGCCCGTGGAGCGCATCGCCCTGGCAGCGAGGTGAGTCCAACTCGAGGATTCGAGCCAGCGTCTCAAACATTACATCCTGCATCGCCTGATCCTCACCACCCTTCGCACGCGATCGATTCCCGCAATGCCAGTCGTAGCAAAGCGAGTCCCACCACATGTGGGCAGACGTCTCGAGCGGCTCAATCGAAAATAGTTTTTCAAAGAGGTGGAACATAGAACGCACGCACTGCTCGCGGACGGCGAACGCGAGTTCTTCGATCCAAATGATCCGCGCGACGGAGCAATCGAGGTTACCGCTATGTATTGCCCAAAACCCTTGTTCGAGCTGGGGCTTCGAATAGGCCGATAGCAAAAACTTCGGGTCGCTAAACAACTTTATATAGTGCTCGGCAATCTCGCGCGGCTCGAATGTCACCTCCACACGCCAGTACCAGGGGTCCGCTTTCTCGTCCGCTGGAACACTCCTGGCAAAAAGGAACTCGACGAACTTATCGAATGAGATGCCGGTGATGTCCTGACTGAGTTTTTCGATCATGGTTGCTTCGCGGAGTTGGTTCGGAGCACGGATCAGGGGCCGTGTGTGCCGATTGTACCTCGGAGTTCGACTTGCTCCTCCTTATAGGTCCGTGGTTCCCATCCGTCGAACCTCGCGACGGATGGGGCAGCCCTTTCTCCTTGGACCGATTCGATGTTGGTTTTGTACTGGCCCACGTTTGCCCTAGCACGACGTAGGCTGCCCCACCCGTCGCGGGGTTCGACGGGTGGGTATTCCCGGCTCACGACATCAAGCGATTTTCCGAACGCGAAGTTTGGCTCTCTGGAACTCGTCGACCAGCACGGGGCCGCGCTCTCCGGTGGCGTAGTGGCGAAAGCTGCTCCAAGCCCATTGCTGTGGTTCTAGCACCAGTCCGCGCTTTACGGCGTTGCGATGCATGTAGCGTAATTTTTCGATTCGCTTCTTTTCGGTGAAGACCACGAAGTCGTAGAAACGGGGCTGCCAGATGTGACCTCTCTGCAATGGTGTAGACCAAAGGTCACACTGGTCTGCGCGCGAGCGAAGATTCTGCAGCAGACGTCGCGCGAAGCTCTGCTTGAGCGCTGCCATTACGACTGATGGGTTGTCGCGCTGGGCTTCGCTGAGCAACAGATGCACATGCTCGGGCATCACTACGTAGCCGACGACCACGAAGTGAAATCGTCGGCGGACCTGCTCTAGGATCTCAAGAAACAGGTCACGGTCATGAGGGCTAGTTAATAGTGGGCGGCGCTGATAACAGCTGGTGGTAATGAAGTAGAGATATCCTGCGCCATAGTACCGATGGAGTCTCGTCGGCATTCGTGATTTGTAGCATGGAAGTTTGGTTCTTGGATGTGACGGGTGAACATCGCGAGAGGGCAGTGGTACCCATCCGTCGAACCTCGCGACGGATGGGTGTTCGCGGCGATGATTCCAATGGACCGATGGGAGGGTACCCCATCGTGATCCGAATTTTCCCAAATCGGTGCAGAATTTAGCCGCGGGAAGAACCCCTGCCGCGACACCGAACGTCGCGGCCGGACAGCCGAGGGCGGCTGTCCCCACATGAATCAAAAGCTTGACAGCCGAGGCGGCTGTCTCTACGTGGAGATCGTTGACGTGGGCATTGTTGTCAAAGGCTCAGGCTCATTTAGCGCGATGGGTTTGTTTTTCCTGGACCTGTCAGGGCTTGGCCGGGGAAAACATTTTCGACTAGCTTGCCGTCGTCGATCACGGGCGTTCCGGCTACTAGCAAATAATGCACGCCTACGCTTGGCTCCATGGGCTTTTGGAACGTCGAGCGGTCGACGATCGTCTCGGGATCGAAGATTACTATGTCAGCGTCGGCGCCAACCTGCAGGCGTCCTTTGTGGCTCGCGGCGACGGTGGATCGCTCCAGCATTTGCGCGGGCATGAGCGTCATCTTATTCAGAGCTTCCATCAAGGTTAGCGTTTTTTTCTCACGCACATATTGAGCCAGCACGCGCGAGTAAGTTCCCGCGTTGCGCGGATGGCCTTGGGCTCCGTCGCTCGCGATCATGACCAGCGGGTTAGGAATGATGGCGTCGACGATCTCCTGCGTGTTGGCGAAGATCAGCACCCATTGCGGCTTGCTGGAGGTATGCAGTTCGTCGAAACGCTCTTTGGTGAGGTGCTCGCCGGTGTCAGGCAGGACGAGATTGCCATAATCGATGCCCTGTTTTTCGCGCCATCCGGGATTGAAAACGGCGGAGTTGATGGCGGTCATGCCTGCGATGTAGGGATACGCTTCGGTCGTGATGTCGAGGCCGCGGGCGCGAGCTCCGGCGATAAGCGAGAGACATTCGAGCGAGTCGCGCAGGCAGGTGCTATTGATGTGCACGATGTGCAGAGGCGCGCCCGTGATCGCGGCCGCGCCGATGACTTCTTCGGTCGATTCGATCGCGGAACCGGGCTCGATGCGGCCTGCGCTGCGCATGTGCGTATAGACCGGGACCGTGCGTTCGGCGGCCACGCGGAACATGTCGATGACTTCAAGGCGTGTGGCGCCGGGAGTGTACTGAATGCCCATGCCGATGCCGAGAGCGCCCGCGTCGAGTTGATCGCGCAGGCGTTGTTCGATGCGCTGAATCTGTTCGGGCGTCGCGGGCTGGTCGGTGGCTGGTCCACTTTGCGGCAGGATGGTTCCCTCGGGCAACGGCGCGCCGAAGATCAGGGCACGCGCCGCGACGTGGCTGGCGGTGGTTCCATAGTGGATGAGTGAATGTCCTTGCTTGGAATTTAGAAACTGGCCGACGTCGGGGGCGCCGATTTCCATTTCCAGCGCGGTGGTCACGCCGTCGAAGGCTTTGACGCGCTGGCTGGCGAAATCCTGGCCGTGCTGGTGCAGGTCGATGAAGCCCGGGGCGACCACGAGGCCAGCGGCGTGGATAACGCGGCGTCCGGTGAGCGGGGTCGTGGCGACGGCCGCGATTTTGCCGTCGCGGATGCCCACGTTGCGCACGGCGTCGAGGTGGGTCTCGGGATCGATGACGCGTCCGCCTTCGAGGACGACGTCGTATTGCTGGGCGGTGGCGAGAGTTGTGGCGAAGGCGAGAGAGAAGGCTAGGAAGAGATTGCGCATTGGGGCTCCGAAGGTAGCGATGATAGCAGGAGCCGGGTTTTATTCCGGCTGCCGCGACCGAAACCGTCGCGGCTTGGACAGCCGAGGGCGGCTGTCCCCACATGAATCAAACCTGGACAGCCGCGGCTGTCCCTACATGATTCAACACAATTAGCACATCACATCAAAACCTTGACAGCCGAGGCGGCTGTCGCTATGTGGGGTCATCACGTACACTAGCGTTTCTTGAAAAAGATTGGACACATACTGGCGCGCTATACGGCGTGGATTCTGGGGCTGATGAAGGTACTCGGAATCTGGGGGCCGTTTGTGATTGCGTTTGCTGACAGCGCGCTGTTGGGGATGCCGGTGGATTTTATTGTGGCTACGTATGTGTGGCAGGATCGCAAGCGGATGCTGCTGTACATTGTGATGGCGTCGCTTGGGTCGGCTGTGGGCAGCATCCCGCTTTATATCGTGGGATATCTGGGTGGAGAGAAGGTACTGCGCAAGCGGATTTCGGAGGAACGCTTTTTGAAGATACATCGTTCGTTTGAGCAGCACGAATTCTGGGCGCTGATGTTTCCGGGGATGCTACCGCCGCCGACGCCGTTCAAGATGTTTGTGCTAGGCGCGGCCGTGTTTGAAATGCGGTTTCGCGATTTTCTGGTCGCGATCTTTGCGGGAAGGTTTGTGCGGTTCCTGGTGCTCTCGGTGCTGGTCTTGTGGTTCGGGCCGCAGATTGTGGGATTGTTTGGCGGAGTTTTTAAGCGGCATTGGATTTTGGTGTTGGCAGTAATCGTCGGCGGGATTTGCTTGTGGCTGGTACGGCGACTTTGGCGACAGGTGGATGAGGCGGATCGCGGGGAGTAGGTCTTCTCCTCAGGACAACTTCTGAGGTGGATTGCGACTCCAATCGGAGTAGGATTATTGGAGGCGGTCTGCCCTAGCCAGTCTGCTATCAGATGGAGAGAATTGAAATGAAGAATTCCTCCTTGCTCAAAGCTTTTCTTGCAGGACTCGCGTCATTCCTCATTCTTTGCGCAGGCACGCCCGCCCTTGCCCAACGCGGTCACGGCGGCGGCGGCGGTGGAGGTTTCCACGGCGGCGGCGGTTTTGGTGGCGGCGGTTTTCATGGCGGTGGTGGGTTTGGCGGTGGCTATCATGGCGGAGGTTACGGCTACGGCGGTTATCGCGGTGGCGGGCGGATGCGTTCGATGTACGGAGGCGGCCGGTACGGTGGGATGGGCAGCGGTTCGTCGGCGCGCGGCTTTGGAGGAAGAGGTTGGTCCTCGGGTCGGGGCGGCGGATGGTCCGGCTGGGGTGGGAATCGAGGGAACGTTTCGCACGCTATTGCTGACGGGCAATGGCACGCTTTCGGAGCTGGTCGCGGCGGGGTTAGAGCTGCGCGGCTTGGTGGCTTCGGCGGAGCTGCGAATTGGCGCGGAGGCTATGGCGGACGCGGCTTTGGTTGGCGTGGCGGTTTTGGGGGTTATCGTGGCTTCGGCTGGGGAGGGTGCTGGGGCTGTGGCTGGGGATTTGGCTTTGGCCCCGGGCTAGGCTGGTGGCCCGGGTGGAATCCCTTTTGGTATTGGCCGCCGTATTGGTATAGCCCTTGGTGGGATTATGGGTATCCGGCTTATATTTATCCCGATCCGTACTAGCGCGTTTTGAGCTTAGCCGCGACAAACAACGTCGCGGCCGGACAGCCGAGGGCGGCTGTCCCCACAGGTGCGTTTCTCCGACAGCCGAGGGCAGTCCCCCACACTTGCATTTCACGAATTCGCATGCACAGCCGAGGCGGCTGTGCCTCCGTGTGTTTTCTCCAACAAATATTATGCGGCGGCGGTGTGGTCGGAGGACTTGTGTCGCCAGTCGGAGACGGCGTGGATGACGACTGGAGTGGCGAACATGGCTGCGGTGAACAGCAAGTCTCCGGCGACGCCGTGGCGGAAGAACGGGATGCCGGCCTCGTAGCAGGTCATCAAGCCGGCCACAGTTCGCGGATACAAGTTCCAGGCGGCCCAGACCGCAAAGTTACTGATCAGGAAGAATGATACAGAACCGGCTAGCGCGGAGCCGAGGATTCGGACTGCTCCCGCGTTCTGCCTGAGAGTGGTGCCCAGCCAGAGCATCCCGGCATACCAGGCAAAGGTTACGAAATGGTCCCAGCTGAAAGGATAGCGGTAGATCATCGTTGTGAGAATGACATCCGATGCGGCGAGCAGTGCCAGCGGCACCCAGAGTTGGCGGCGTGTTCCGCGCGCTCCGAAGAACAAAAGAGCTGCGCCCACTGGGGTGAAGGCCATGGGATGGGGCAGGAAGCGGAACACAACGGCGAAGAGAATAAATACGTATGCCAGCATGGATCACCTCGAACGAGATTCTATTCTGGGCGTTTGGAAGGCTGGCGTCAAGGGAGGGTGTTGCCACGTTAATTTTTGATGATGAGCCTGGGAAATAGAAAGTCAAAGTCTAAGTTAGCAGTCAGAAGTTAGAAGTCAAAAGTCAAAAGTCAAAAGTCAAATTCCCCACGCTAACGTCGCAAAATGCGCGACGTTAGAATGGGGCACCCAGCGTGAGGTTTGGTGGGGCACCCGGCTTTTCTTCAGTTGGGTTCGGGGACTACTTGCGGGCCTTTTTTTGTTTCGTAGACGTCGCCTACTACTTTCAGATTCTTGTCGATTAGCACGGCTCGGGTCAGGGCGCGGCGGCTGGGGCGGCGACCGGCGATGGAAATTCCCGCGAAGCGCAGGTCTTGGAAAATGACGATGTCGCCTTCTTGCGGAGGCGGCGCGGTTTGGGTTTCAGTGATGGGATATTTCGCCCAGTCCAGGAACACGCGTCCGGCGTAGGATTTTTTCGCGGCGAGTGTGACCGGAGTTTCTTGCGGCTTGTAGCGAATTTCCAGTTGATTCTCGGGATCGACTTCGGGGGCTAGGGAATCGACCGGCATGAGCGCGAAGAATGCCGGCGTTTCCACGACGCCGTGCCAGTGGAAAGGATCGATCCAGTTGGGATAAGCGGAGGCGCGAACGGGATCGGCTCCGTTGTAGTCGCGGGCTTCGAGGGCGCTGACGGCGCGGCGATGTTCGTAGTCGCGCAGGCCCCACAGGAGAACGACTCCGATGAGCGCGAGAGTGGCGGCGATCCGGCCGCGAGGACCGCGCTGTCGGGCTCCGATTTCTTTGTCGATCAGGCCGAAGAGGGATGGAACGATTAATCCTAACAACAGGAACCCGAACATGATTGGTTCGAAGATGAAGACGATGTCCCAGGAATACCACTTCTCAGAAAAAGGCCAGAACGGGCGGACGCCGTAGTTGTTCGTGAAGTCGAGCAGGATGTGGCTGAGTCCGGCGAGGCAGGCGTAGACGAAGAGCAGGCCCCAGCGCGGAGGCAGCGTCGGATCTTTGATCTTGCGGCCGCGCATGCGCCAGATCAAATATACGAAGCCGAGTACGAGCAGGGCGTCGAGCGGCACGCCGAGGAAAGAGTGCGTGAATCCGCGATGGTGAGCGAAGGCAAAAGTTGGGCCGCGAAGGCTGCCGAGTACGTCGATGTCGGGAGCCTCGGCGGCGAGCGTCAAGGTGAGCGTGGCCAGCGCGGTCTTGCGGTTGAGGCCGGCGCGCCCCATGCAGGCACCGGTCAGGAAGTGAGTGATCGGTTCCAAGTGGTCTGTGGGATTCTATCAGCAGGTGGCGCTCAGCACTCAGCACTCGGCATTCAGCCAACGCGGGACTCCGCGAAACGGATTCAGCGCGGTGGGGCTAGGAGAGTCAAAGCATTGGGCACTACCGTGATTTCGGCGGGGAGCGTGCCCAGGAGTTCGCCGTCGGCTTCAACGTAAATTTTTTGTCGTTGCGGGCCGCTGGAGTCTGATTGGTATTGGCACGAGACTCTTGTGCTGTGCGCCAGATCGATGCCGGGGATTCTCCAGCGTGCGCGCAGGAGGCCGCGGGTGACGTAGGCGAGATAGGCTGCCCGGCTGGCGGTGCAGCAGAAGACCAGGCGGGTGTCGTCGCGGTCGAGCGAAGCGCCCGGAGCTAGTTCTTGCAGGACGCCGCCGAAGTTGCGGATGCGGATGGCCATCAACTCGGTGACTTCGGCGCGCTGCGGAGCGTTCGACCCGGTTTCGATGTACTCCGCCACGAAGCGTGTCATGGGATAGCTGAACCACAGGTGCCAGGCTTTCGCGTAGTACGCCGCCATACCCATACGCTGTTTGATGCCGGTGTGGAGTTTGTAGAAAAGATGAGCATCGACCCCGACTCCGGCGGCGATGACAAAAAAACGCGCTGCGGGATTTCCCTTGAGATCGGCGTATTGGACGCGGCCGAGCGCGATGCGGCGCGGTGCGGCCTGCAGCGCGGCTCTGGCCGCATCGACCACCTTGAGAGGAAGATGGATGTCGTGAGCGAGCGCGTTGGCCGTGCCTATGGGCAGGATGCCGAGTGTAGTGGAAGTGTTGGCCAGAGCTTGAGCGATGTTGTGGATGGTGCCGTCGCCGCCGCAGGCAAAGATGGTGTCGCAACCGGAGTCGACGGCGCGGCGAGTTTCCTCAACGGCGTGATGGGGAGATTCGGTGGGAACGAGGTCGGCTTCGACGGCCCCGTTGCGGAGCACCGCGAGGGCGGATTCCAATTCTCTGTGGCGTTGCTTGCTGCCGCCGGAGTCCGGGTTGTAAAGCAACGCGGCCTTACGCATAGCGAGCCGAACCTGGATTGTACCTGAGACTTTCGACGCGTTCGTTGTTGGTGACTTGGCAAAGGGCTGAATTTCGCATAAGCTTGGCGCACTGTAAGGGGCGTCCTCCCGGGGCTCGAATTCCAAAATCTAACGCAGGAGGTTCACCAGATGAAAATTCTGGCGCAAGTGTTGTGCGGTATCTTGCTGTGCGTGGGCGCGATGGCGCAGGATCACGCCTCGCATATGCAGACTCGTCCGATCACGCTGGTAACGGGATTGGGCGATCTCCATCATCCGGTTTCCACTCACAACCAGCAGGCGCAGCAGTTCTTCGATCAAGGTTTGCGCTTTATCTATGCCTTTAACCATGATGAGGCGGCGCGATCGTTTCAGCATGCCGCGGAACTCGATCCCAAGCTGGCCATGGCGTACTGGGGAATCGCTGAGGCGGTGGGGCCGAACTACAACGATCCTGCGGATCCGGAGCGTTACAAGCGCGCCCACGATGCGGCACAGAAAGCGGTGGATTTGTCGGCGGGCGCTTCGGCTAACGAGCAGGCTTACCTTCAGGCAATGGCGAAGCGGTTTCCGGCGGATGCGAATTCCGATCTGAAGAAGGCAGCTGAGGAGTATCACGACGCCATGCGGAAAGTGTCCGCCGACTCGCCCGATGATTTGGACGCGGCCACGCTTTTTGCCGAGTCGGGGATGAACCTGCATCCGTGGGGACTGTGGCATCAGGATGGCACGCCTGAGGCTGGGACGGAGGAAATTGTGGCTACGCTCGAGTCGGTTTTGAAGCGCGATCCCAACCACCTGGGCGCAGTGCATTACTACATCCACACCGTGGAGGCCTCGAATAGTCCGGAGCGCGCGCTGGCAGGCGCCAACCGGCTGGCTGCGCTGGCGCCCGGCGCGGGACACATAGTGCACATGCCGGCGCACATCTACATTCGGACCGGGGATTACGACGCCGCGGTAAAGACCAACGAGCAGGCGGCGGAAGTGGACCGCGCGTATCTGAAGGCGACGGGCGAGCAGGGAATTTACCCGATGATGTACTACAGCCACAATCTGCACTTTATCGCCATGTGCGGCGCGATGAATGGGCGTTACGCCGAAGCCCGGAAGAATGCGGACCTGCTGGCCGCGAACGTGGGCCCGCACGTGAAGGAGATGCCGCCGCTGGAAGGCTTCATGACGATTCCGATGGCGGTGGAGGTGCGCTTCCATCATTGGAATGAGATTTTGAAGATGCCCGCGCCGGATCCCGCGATGAAGGCAACGACTGGCTTCTGGCATTTCTCGCGCGGAATGGCGCTGGCCGGGACCGGAAAAGTGAGCGAGGCCGAAGCGGAGTACAAGATTGTTTCGGATGCGCAGGCGGCGACTCCTGCGGACGAAATTTTCAACGCACCCATCAATAACAAGACCAAGGACATTCTTGAGATTGCCAAGGACACATTGGGCGCGAAGATTGCCATGGCGAAGAAGGACAACAACGGAGCGATTGCGATGCTGCGCGAAGCGGTGGCGATCCAGGACACGCTTAAATACGGGGAGCCACCGGACTGGTTTTTTCCGGTGCGGGAGTCACTTGGGGCGGCCTTGTTGATGAACGGAGATGCTGCTGGCGCGGAGAGAGTATTCCGGGAAGATCTTGACCGCAATCCGCGAAACCCGCGCTCGCTCTGGGGACTGCAGCAGGCCCTGCTGCAGCAGAAGCGCGACTACGATGCGGGATTCGTTCAGAAACAGTTTGAGGCGTCGTGGAAAGGTGGGGCGGCGGGGCTGAAGCTGGAAGATTTGGTGTAGAAACCGCTCGCGTAGGGACAGCCGCCTCGGCTGTCCCGGCGAGAGCGAACGCTCAGCCGTGGTCTCGGACATCGCGGGGCCTGCATCTTTTGTCTTTATGCGCTTTTGCAGACAGCCGAGGCGGCTGTCGCTACGTGACTTGCGTTGGAGCGTAGGGATTCTCTTCGCGCCGGCGCCAGAGCCACGGATAATCCTCCCACCTTTTGACATAAGCCTTGCGAACCGGATTCTCCAAGATATAAGCAACCTTCGCGTCGAGACTCTCCGAGGAACGCAACACGCGATCGAAAGACTCGCTTTGCCACACTCGTCCCGACCGTCCAAGCTGCTGGTTGATCTTCTGTGCGGACACGCCTTTCATCGCTCCCATTATCTCGGCCAATGAATAGATGGAAAGTCGGCAATCGTCGACCAGCGGAGTAAAGATGGCGTGAACGTGATCGGGCATGACAATGGCGACGTAAAGCTTCATCTTGACGCCGTCGTCGTGGATACAATAGCTCAAGGCAATCGAGCGTGCGTCGTCTGGGAGAATCCAGCGGCGGTGAGTGCAGAAGGTGACGAAATGCGGTTTGTCGTCGCGCTGCAGGTGCGGGAGATTGCGCCGATAGAATGCCATCAGATCACCCAGAGCCACGTAGGGACAGCCGCCTCGGCTGTCCTGGGGCGAGAGCGAACGCCGCTCGTATTTAGGATAGCCGGGAACCCTTTCAGCGAAGATTACCAAGGCAAGGAAAGATACAGCCGCGTGCCGAATTGGGAAGCGCCGCACACGCCGCCTCCAGTCGCCTCGCTGCGCTCGGCTGGACAGCCGAGGCGGCTGTCCCTACGTGTTTCTTTATAATTTCATGCCGTGAAAGACGCCGAAAAAAAGATTGAAGCTCTGCGGGAGAAGATCCGCCACCACGAACATCTTTATTACGTTCTCGACAATCCTGAAATCAGCGACGCGGAATTCGACAAGCTGATGCAGCAACTGAAAGATCTGGAGAGCGAGCATCCGGCGCTGGTGACGCCAGATTCGCCGACGCAGCGCGTGGGCGGCAAGCCACGCGAGGGATTCGTCAAGGTGGGGCACTCCACGCCGATGCTGTCGCTCGACAATACTTACAGCGAAGAAGAGTTGCGCGGGTGGGAGCGGCGGGTGCACGAACTCAGCGGGCGCAGCGATGTCGACTACGTTTGCGAGTTGAAACTCGACGGCATGTCGCTGGCGCTGGTGTATGAAGACGGCCGCCTGGCGCGGGGCGTGACGCGCGGCGACGGAAGCGTGGGAGAAGACGTCACGCTCAACGTGCGCACGGTGCGGTCGGTGCCGCTGTCGATCCCGAAGGAGCGGTTGAAGAAGGCGGGGATTCCGGCGGATTTTGAAGTTCGCGGCGAGTTGCTGATGCCTTTGAGCTCGTTCAAGAAGATGAATGAAGAGCGCGAGAGCAGAGGGCTGTCGCTGTTTGCGAATCCGCGGAATGCGACTGCGGGCACGGTGCGGCAGTTGGAATCTCGGGTGACGGCGGAGCGGCGGCTGGATTATTTCTCGTACATGGTGCTGGTGAATGGGCGGACCCATTTTGATCGACATTCGAAGTCGCTGGATGCGCTCGGTGCTGCCGGGTTCAAGGTCAATCCGGCCAGGAAGCTGGTGCATTCGATGGACGAGGTCTGGACATTTATTCGGGAGTGGGAGGGGAAGCGCGAGTCGCTGCCGTACGAGATTGACGGGATCGTGGTGAAGGTGGACCGTATCGCCCTGCAGGATGAACTGGGTTTCACCGGCAAAGCTCCGCGGTGGGCGATTGCTTATAAGTATGCGGCGCGGGCGGGGATTACCAAGCTCGAAGACATTCGCGTGCAGGTGGGCCGCACGGGAAAACTTACGCCGGTCGCCATGCTGGCGCCGGTGTTGATTGGGGGGACAACGGTTCGCAATGCCACGCTGCACAACATGGACGAGATCGAGCGGCTGGGCGTGAAGATCGGCGATTACGTTCAAGTGGAGCGCGGTGGCGACGTGATTCCGAAGATTGCGAAAGTGATCGAGGATAAGGATCATCCGCGCGGGCATAAGACGTTTCACATGCCGGAGAACTGTCCGGTATGCGGCACGAAAGTCGTGCGGACCGAGGGCGAGGTCGATTACCGCTGCGTGAATGCGAACTGTCCGGCGAAACTGCTGGGGACAATCTTGCATTTTGCTTCGCGTGGCGTGATGAACATCGACGGCATGGGGGAAGCGCTGGTGAATCAGCTGATCGAGCGCGGCCTGGTGAAGAATGTGGCCGACATCTACGACCTGACGAAGAAAGACCTGCTCAGTCTGGAACGTTTCGCAGACAAGTCGGCGCAGAACATTCTGGACGAGATCGAGAACTCGAAGAAGCTGCCGCTAGAGCGGGTGATCTACGGGCTGGGGATTCGTTTTGTGGGGGCGCGGACGGCGCAGTTTCTGGCGGAACATTTTGGATCGATGGAGGCGCTGACCTCGGCTGGTGTTGAAGAGTTGCAGAACGTGAACGAAGTGGGGCCGCGGATCGCGGAGAGCATCGTCGAGTTCTTCAGCATTCCGGCGAACCGCAAGCTGGTCGAGCGGCTGGGCGCGGCTGGGCTGGCGTTCAAAGGCGCGAAGAAGGAGCGCGGGACGAAACTCGCGGGGAAGACATTCGTTCTTACGGGGACGCTGGCAAAGTACACGCGCGACGAGGCCAAGAAGATGATCGAGGACGCGGGCGGGCGCGTCTCGGGCTCGGTGAGCAAGAAGACGGATTATGTGGTCGCGGGGGCGGATGCGGGATCGAAGCTGGACAAGGCGAAGGAGTTGGGCGTGGCCGTGATTGATGAAGGGGAGATGGAGAAACTCGCCGGCTGAAGAGAACCACGTAGGGACAGCCGCCTCGGCCGTCCAGCCAAGCGCAGCGAGGCGGCTGGGAGCAGTTGTTTGGGGGCTTCCTATTTCGGCCCTCAATGACCGATTTTTGTTTTCGCCTCGTTGTTCGTTCGCTCCCCGGCTATCCTGAATATGCGGCTGAGCCTCGCTCTCGCCGGACAGCCGAGGCGGCTGTCGCTACGTGGGTGGCATCGCTTCGTGCATTCGTTTCCACGTCACGTCCAGCGTTTCCGGAAGAATGCGCGTTTCGCCGATTACCGATACGAAATTGGCGTCGGCGACCCAGCGCGGGAGGGCGTGCATGTGAATGTGTCCAGCAATTCCGGCCCCGGCGGCCTTGCCAATGTTCATGCCGAGATTGATGCCGTCGGGGTGGTAGAGTTCGCGGAGGACGGTCTCCATGCGCTGGGAAAGCGCCATCATCTCGTTGGCTGCCTCGATGGGGAGCTTCTGCAGTTCGTCTAAATGCGCGTAGGGGACGATCATGACGTGGCCGGGGGTGTAGGGGAAAGCGTTCAGGATGACGTAGGAGTGCTGGCCGCGATAGACGATGAGCACTTTGGCGTCGTCCTTTTCCTTCGGGGCGTCGCAGAAGATGCAGCCCACCGCCTTTTGCGTGGCGGATACGTAGGCGTAGCGCCACGGGGTCCAGAGGTAATCCATGCTCGGCAGGGTAGCAGATACGCGAGGCGACGCAAAACTGGATGGCATGTTCGATTTCGAGGAGGCCGAGGGCGGGACGCCCTCGGGACAGCCGGCAGGATGCCGGCGCTACGATGACGGCGCTACGAAGAACAGGATGCCGGCGCGACGAACAAATTACTAACAATCTTAATGAAACGTGGCTGTAACATTCCGGATTTGCGTTTGACACTGTTCGCGAGCCGTTGCTATAGTCGAAGAGTTCCCATTGGACGCGGGTTCTCTGTTAAAACGTCCGACAGCTGGGATTGTCCAAGCTCATTCGCCAGGGTGGGCCCACCACAACCAAACGACTCATCCAGCAGTCCGCAGAGCAGGTCCCGCATCCGATCACCAGAGAGGCATAACCTTGTTCGACGAGACCACCGCCCACAACTCCGAATCCAACTCCACTGTCGCAACTGAGAACGAACCGACGACAGAACAGCAGCACCAGCCTGAACAGAATCAGGCTGCCGCCACCACCGACCATTCCGCCGAGACGCATGCCGGCTCCGCTGCCGACGTTTCAGACGAAAAGGCTGCTGCCACCGAAGACTTTGCCTCGGTGCTGGAGAGTTTTACTACCGAAGCGGAAGAGGCGGTGAGTGAAGACCGCGTCATCAAGGGCACAGTGCTCAAGTTGACCGGAACGCACGTGGTGGTCGACGTCGGCGCCAAGTCGGAAGGTCTGCTGCCGCTGGCGGAGGTGCTCGATCACGAGGGCAAGCCGAAGTTCAAGCCGGGCGACGAAATCGACGTAATGCGCGACAAGGGGCCTTCTGAGGAAGGCTACATTAATCTGTCGCACCAGAAGGCGCAGCGCATTCATGCCTGGGAAGAAATCGAGAAGGCGTACAACGAGAAGAAGCCGATCAAGGCTGTAGTGGTCGACCGCATCAAGGGTGGTCTGACTGTGGATATTCTCGGCGCGCACGCTTTCTTGCCGGGATCGCAGGTCGACTTGCGGCCGATTCGCAATCTGGACGGCATGAAAGGCCAGACGCTGGAAGTCGCGGTCATCAAGCTGAACAAGAAGCGCGGCAATATCGTGGTCTCGCGCAAAGAATTGCTTGAGGGCGAGCAGAACGAAAAGCGTTCGAAGACGCTGGAGCACCTGGAAGAAGGATCGGTGCTCACGGGAGTGGTCAAGAATCTGACAGAGTACGGCGCGTTTGTCGACCTGGGCGGGCTCGATGGCTTGCTGCACATCACCGATATGTCGTGGGGACGCCTGACTCACCCCAAAGATCTGGTGAACGTCGGCGACCAGATTCAGGTGAAGGTGCTGAAGTACGACAAAGAGAAGCAGCGGGTTTCGCTGGGATTCAAGCAGTTGACACCTGATCCCTGGCTCGATGCCGAGCATCGCTATCCCGAGGGCGCGCACGTGCAGGGACGAGTGATCAGCGTGACCGACTATGGCGCGTTCGTGGAACTGGAGCAGGGAATCGAGGGCTTGGTTCACGTCAGCGAGATGACCTGGTCGAAGCGCATGAAGCATCCATCGAAGCTGGTGAATGTCGGCGATCACGTGGAGTGCGTGGTGTTGAATGTGAATCCGACCGAGCGGCGCATTTCGCTGGGTATGCGGCAACTGGCGGCCAATCCGTGGGACTCATTGCATGAGAAGTTCCCGGTCGGCATGACGGTGGAAGGACGCGTGCGCAACCTGACCGACTTTGGCGCCTTCATTGAAATTGAAGACGGCATCGATGGGCTGGTGCACGTCAGCAACCTGAGTTGGACGAAGCGCGTGAAACATCCGTCGGAAGTGCTGAAGAAAGGCGACCGCGTGAAGGCGGTTGTACTGGCGATCGAGCCCGACAAGCGGCGGTTGTCGCTGGGTGTGAAGCAACTTCAGCCGGATGTTTGGGAGTCATTCTTCCAGGCGCATCACGTCGGCGACGTGGTTCACGGCAAAGTGCTGCGGGTAGCGGCATTCGGCGCGTTCGTAGAAATCGCGGAGGGCGTGGAAGGCTTGTGCCACAAGTCCGAAGCGACCGACGAGAACGGTCAGCCGCTGCACCTGGAGCCGGGATTCGAGCACGACTTCAAGATCATCAAGATGAATCCGGAAGAGAAGAAAGTCGGACTCAGCATCCGCGCGGTGGGCGAGGAAGCTTCGCGCTCGGAAGTCGAAGCGTACAAGCAGCCGGTTTCCAGTACGAGTTCGACGATTGGTGAGCTGATTTCGTGGAAGCGCGCCAGCAACGAAAACAACTAGATACTCAAGAAGCCGAAAATGAAGGCCGCCGTGAAGGCGGCCTTTTTCTGCGATTGATTTCCTTCGTGGAACTTCGTCTGCTTCGTGGTTAAAGCTCTTCGTCTTTGTTCGTTTGGCCGCCTCGATGCCAGTGTTCTAGAATCATTCGTTTGCCTTTTGTCATCTCTTCCTATTGAGGATTACTACCTTGCCCGACACTCTATACGATGTCGCCATTATCGGCAGCGGACCGGCTGGATATACTGCCGCCATCCGCGCCGGTCAATATGGCTTGAAGACTGCTCTCATCGAAAAGGATGGATTTCTCGGTGGCACCTGCCTGCACGTCGGCTGCATTCCGACCAAGGCGCTGCTGTTCAACGCGGAACTCTGGGATCACCTGAAAGAGGCGAAGGAATTTGGAATTGAAGGCGTGGACTCCCGCAAACTCAACTGGTCGGCGATCCAGGAGCGAAAAACAAAGATCGTCACGAAGCATGCCAAAGGCCTTGAGTTCCTGATGAAGAAGAACAAGGTGCAGACGATAAAAGGCTACGGCAAGCTCTCGGGGCCAGCGCAGAACGGCGTGCACACGGTGGAAGTCACGAGCGACGGCAAAGCAACTCAGCTCAAAGCGAAGAACGTGATTCTCGCGACAGGCTCCGAAGCCCGCATGCTGCCCGGACTCGAAGCTAACGACCGCATTTTGACCAACATTGAAATCCTCAGCCTGAAAGAGCTTCCGAAGTCGATTGTGATTGTGGGCGCTGGAGCGGTGGGCGTGGAGTTTGCTTCCATCTATCGCTCGTTCGACACGGAGGTGACGATTGTCGAGATGCTGCCGCGGCTGGTTCCTGTGGAAGACGAAGAAGTTTCCAAAGAACTGGCGCGCGTGTTCCGCAAGCGCGGCATCAACTTCCACACCAGCGCGAAGGTCGACAAGGTTGAAAAAACCAAGGCGGGGATAACCGTTAGTATCACGGCCGAGGGTAAGCAGCAGAAAATCGAAGCAGAAAAGATTTTGATTGCAGTCGGCCGCAGACCGCGAACAGATAATATCGGGCTCGAACGCACGAAGATCAAGCCCGACCGGGAATTCATCAAAACCGATTCCTGGATGCAAACGGTTGAGCCCGGCGTCTATGCCGTGGGAGACATCGTGCTGGGAACGCCGCAACTGGCGCACGTTGGCGCTATGGAGGCGCTGGTTGCGGTCGCGAAAATCGCCGGGAAGCCGGCCAAGCCGATCAATCCCGAACACATTCCCGGCGCCACATATTGCCATCCGGAAATTGGCAGTGTTGGGCTGACTGAAACCAAGGCGCGGGAAGCCGGGTACAACGTCCAGGTCGGCAAGTTTCCCTTCACCGCCAATTCGCGCGCCTCGATCGTCGGCCAGCACGAAGGCTTCATAAAAATCGTTTCGGACGCCGACTACGGCGAGATTCTCGGCGTGCACATCATTGGACCGCAGGCGACCGAGTTGATCGCCGAGGCCGTTACCGCAATGGAACTCGAAGCCACGGTGGAAGATCTAATGTGGACAATTCACGCGCATCCAACGCTGGCGGAAGCCATGCTGGATGCGTCGAACAGCGTTTACGGGATCGCGATCAACGCATGAGCTTCGCAGCGTAGCGTAAAATGAAAGTGCGAGACGTACTCGAAGATGCTCGAGCAAGACGGATGGCGTCTCGACCGCACGCGTGGAAGCCATCGCCAGTTCAAGCATTCGACGAAGGCGGGGTTAGTAACAGTCCCAGGAAAGCCAAACGATGATCTTGGGGCGGGAACGCTGAACAGCATTCTGAAACAGGCGGGATTGAAGAAATGAAAAAATACTTGATTGTGGTAGAAAAGACCGGGACAGGATATTCCGCGTACTCACCTGATCTTGATGGATGCGTGGCCACCGGGAAAACGCGCGAAGAAGTGGAGCGCGAAATGCAGCAAGCGATCACGTTTCATCTCGAGGGCATGGCCCAGAGCGGCGAGCCAATTCCTGACCCGCATAGCTACTCCGCCTATGTCGAGGTTCCCGCTCGGGCGCAATAAAGAAGTTCAGTCGCGAGATTGCCCACTATTCGTCGGCTCAAAAATTTTGATTTCGCTGGTCCAACTCGGCACGGTTGACTATGCCACCGGCCTCCGTCTGCAACAGGAGTTGGTCGCGTTGCGAAAAGAGGAGAAGATCGGCGATGTGCTGCTCTTGCTCGAACACTCGCCCGTCATCACCTTGGGACGCAACGCGAAGGCTGCCAACGTAATCGCCTCACCTGATTTGCTCGCTGAGCGTGGAGTCGAACTCTTCGAATGCGATCGCGGCGGCGATGTCACCTTCCACGGACCCGGCCAGATCGTCGGCTATCCCATCTTCGATCTGCGCGGATTTACCAACGCTGCCGGCAAGCGCTTAGGCGTAGTGCAATTCGTTCGCCGCCTGGAAGAGGTTTTGATCCGCACCTGTGTGGATTTCGCCATTCCCACAAAGCGAGTCGCAGGCCTGACCGGAGTGTGGACCGATTTCATCACAGACCATGTGGAGACAGCCGCCTCGGCTGTCCAGCGAAGCGACGCGAGCCGCACCGTGATCGGCGCGGAGGCCAAAATCGCCGCCATTGGTGTGCACATCTCCCGCTTCGTCACGTCCCACGGCTTCGCGCTCAACGTGAACACCGATCTCAGCTATTTCAACCTGATCATTCCTTGCGGCATCACGGCCAAGCCGGTCACATCGATGCAGAGAGAACTCGGCAAACCACTCGACCTTAACGCGGTCGCCGAATCCATCTCCCGCAATTTCGGTGTGGTTTTCCAGAGCCAGATGCTCTGGGTTGAAAGGCTCGACCCGCTGCTTGGCCGCGCAGTAGGCGTACCCATGAAGGCCCCCGCTGAACTTCGAAAGTTACACCAAGAAGACGAAACGACTTGGGCGTGAAGCTGGATTCTTCGGCGGACGAACGTCGCTGCGACTAAGGCCGCAATCGGCCGACCTAGCCTTCCTTCCCCCTCTCGCGATACCATCAGTACATCGCGCCTTCCGCGCCTGCCATGGGAAACAAGAAAGCGAAGTCCAAGCCGAACTCCAACGGCAACCGCCCGCGCAACGGATCACGAGCCACTAAAGCTAACGTGGGAACGGCAGTTAATGGAAGGGCCGCTAATGTGGGAACGGCCGCCCCCGGCCGTTCGGGCGAGCGAAGCTCGACAGGTTCTCCCAACCAGCAAACCCGCACTTACTCGATCCCCGACTACCGCCTCGAGCACCCTGACTTCACGGTTCGCCAGCGCGTAGAAAAAGACCGCGACGGCGCCGAGCACGTCCGCTACGAAGTCGAAGGCAACCTAGACGCGCCCGTCCCGCCCATCCGCAACTCGAAATATCTCGATAAGAAGCAAGCCATCGACATCTACCGCTACATGCTGCTCAACCGCAAGATGGAAGTGGCGCTCGAAAATCTTTACAAGCAGGGCAAGGTGGTCGGAGGAGTCTACTTCGGGCTCGGCCAGGAAGCCTGCTCCTGCGCTTCCTCCTATGCGCTCGACAAGGACGACTGGTTCGCACCCATGATCCGCAACCAGGGATCGCTGCTGGTGCGCGGCTTTCGTGCCAGCGATACCATGATGCAGTACATGGCCAAGGCCGACTCCCCCACGAAGGGCCGCGACGGCACCTCGCACTTCGGCGACATCGAAAAGCGCAACATGGTCTCGCCCATCTCCATGCTCGGCGATCTCATTCCAGTGATGTCTGGCGTGGCCCTGGGCGCTCGTCTGCAGGGACGCAACATTGCCGTCATGACTTACATCGGCGACGGTGGCCAATCCACCGGCGTCACCTATGAAGGCATCAACTTCGCCGCAGTGCAGAATCTGGGCCTCGTGCTCTTCGTCGAAAGCAATCTCTGGGCTTACTCGACGCCGTCAGAGATGCAATACCGCTGCCATGACCTTGCCGAACGTGCCATCGGATACGGCATCCCAGGCGTGATCGTCGACGGCACCGACGCTTGCCAGGTATATGACGCAGCACACGAGGCCGTCGAACGCGCCCACCGCGGCGAAGGCCCCACGCTGATCGAAGCTAAAATGATGCGCATGAAGGGCCACGCCATTCACGACGCGGCGGCGTACGTGCCAAAACAAATGATGGAGTATTGGAAAAAGCGCGATCCGATTGCGCGCTTCGAGAATTACCTGGTGCAAGAGAAAAAGTGGCTGACGCCGAAAGAGAATGAAGTCCTGATCGCAGAAGTTGAAAAAGTAATCGAAGCAGAACGAGAGATCGCCGTGAATTCGCCGATGCCCACGCCAGAATCAGCCGAAGGCGGCGTCTTCTGTGAACATGGCTGCCATGAAATCAAGCCGAAGTACGGGGTGCCGAAAGTGAAGAAGGGCACCGGCGGCTACAAAGAAACCGAAGCTGCCGTGCACCTGAAATGAAATCCGTGCAGATCTGTGAAAATCCGTGGCCAGCAGTTTTCTTATGAAACGTGGATACTCCGAAACCTGATCCTATGCAACTCACTTACCTCGAAGCCATCCGCCAGGGAATCTGGGAAGAAATGGAGCGCGATCCAACTGTCTTCTGCCTCGGTGAAGATATCGGCATTTACGGCGGCGCGTTCAAAGTGACCGACGGATTCATCGATCGCTTCGGCCCCGAGCGCGTCATCGACACGCCCATCGCGGAGTCCGCCATTGTGGGCGCGGCCTTCGGAGCCTCGCTCACCGGCATGCGTCCCGTCGCTGAATTCCAGTTCATGGATTTCATTGGCTGCGCCTTCAACCAGATTTCCAACATGGTCGCAAAGACGCACTACTTGTGGGGCGCGCCCGCTCCGCTCGTGCTGCGCGGGCCCAGCGGCGGATATGTCCACGGCGGTCCCTTTCACTCGCAGAATCCCGAGATGTGGTTTGTCCACAATCCCGGCCTCAAAGTGATCTGCCCCGCCACCCCCTATGACGCCAAAGGTCTGATCAAAGCCGCCATCCGCGATAACAATCCGTGCATTTTCTTCGAGCACAAATATCTTTATCGCCGCATCAAAGAGGAAGTGCCCGCGGACGATTATGTCGTGCCCATCGGCAAGGCGCGGATCGCGCGCGAAGGCCGTGATCTGAGCATCATCACTTATGCTGCGATGGTCCACACCGCGCTCGAGGCCGCCGAGATTCTAAGCAAAGAAGGAATCGACCTCGAAATCCTCGACCTGCGCACCGTCTCGCCGCTCGACCGCGCGGCCATCGCCGAGACCGTCAAAAAGACCAACAAAGTTATCCTCCTGCACGAGCACTCGCGCACCGGAGGCTTGGCCGGAGAAATCGCCGCCATCATCAACGAAGAAGCATTCGACGATCTCGATGGCCCCATCGTCCGCATCGCTGGACTAGACTCCGCCATCCCTTTCTCTCCGCCACAAGAGCATCATTACCTGCCCAAGGTTGAAGACGTAGTCCGAGAAGCGCGTCGCCTGAAAGCGTATTGATTCACGTAGCGGCGGACGCATTCGTCCGCCGCCTAGGTTCTTGTGGGGACAGCCGCCATCGGCTGTCCGGTCGAGCAAAGCTCGACTTGCCCTTTAAAAGAACTCCTGGCTGCCCGGCTGCGAATCGGTAGCTGCCCTAGCGTCCGACCCTGTCCATCTGCCACAATAACTCCGGAGGACTCATGGGAAAATTCGCCCTCGGTGTAATCGTCACGCTGCTGGTAATCATTCTCGGCGGACTCGGCTTCGCCATGCTCGGTTTTTTCCCCACCGCTGCTAACGTCGAGCCTCCACACATCGAACGGCGCTTGGCCATGGGAGCCGTCGATGCCTCCATGGAGCGCCACGCGCCGCGCATCACCAACCCGCTCACACCTACCGATCCCAATCTCGAAGATGGCATGAAGCTCTACACCATGAACTGCGCTCTCTGCCACGGAGGTCTCGACCGAAAGCCTTCCCAGTTGGCCAATTCGTTTTATCCGCCGCCTCCAAACCTCGTCTCCGACCCGCCCGACGATCCCGAATGGCACATTTTCTATACGATCCGCACCGGCGTGCGCTACACCGGTATGCCCGCCTGGGACAAGACTCTCAGCCAACCGGACATGTGGAAGATCACCATGCTGCTCTCTCACCTCGATAAACTTCCGCCGGCCGTGCAGGAATACTGGAAGACGAATTTCAACGTCGAGCCTGCGGTCGAAAAAAAAGAGCCAATGAAGGAACGCGATCACGACCACCATTAATTCGCGACGCTACCGGCAACTTTGCCAGCCATTCAAGCATTCACCGCCAAACGCTATAATATTTGTTTGCGTCCGGACTCCGGTCGTACCCTGTGGGCCCGCGCGTGGAAGGGAACAATGCCAACTGACATCATCATGCCCCAGATGGGCGAGTCCATTGTTGAGGGCACTATTACCAAGTGGTTGAAGAAGCCTGGCGATAAGGTTCAGCGCGACGAGCCGCTTTTCGAAATTTCCACCGACAAGGTCGACGCCGAGATCCCCGCGCCTGCGTCCGGCGTCTTACAGGAAATCAAAGTCACCGAAGGAACCACTGTCGGCGTGAACACAATCGTGGGGACCATCGCCGTCGATGGAGAGGCCGCTTCCGCACCCAGCAAGCCCGCCGCTGCGGCCCCCGCGGCTGAGAAGCCCGCCAAGGCTGAAGCGAAGACGGAAGAAAAGAAATCATCGCCGGCTCCAGCACCAGCTCCAGCTGCTCAAGAAGAGGAAGAAGAAGCTCGCTCCTCGCCGCTGGTCCGCAAGATCGCGCGCGAGCATGGCGTCAGTCTCTCGCAAGTTTCCGGCACCGGACTCGGTGGCCGCATCACCAAGCAAGACATCCTGCAGTTCATCGAGAGCCAGGGATCACAGCCCTCCCACGTAGGGACGGACGCATTCGTCCGTCCCGCCGAGCGCAGCGAGGCGACTTCCGCACTTGCACCCAGTTCGCCTGCGCCACGCCCGCCAGCTCCCGCACCCTACCCCGGCGATCTCGTCCCCATGACGAACATGCGCAAGCTGATCGCCAAACACATGATCGAGTCGCGACGCACCAGCGCTCACGTCCACTGCATGTACGAAGTCGACTTCACCCGCGTCGTCAACCTTCGCAACAAGCAGAAGGCCGGTTTCGAGCAGCGCCATGGCGCTCGCCTCACCTTCATGCCGTTCTTCGTGCGCGCCGCTGTCATGGCCCTGCAACAGTGGCCCATCGTCAACGCCTCAATCGAAGGCGAGAGCATTCGCTACCATCGCCAAATTAACATGGGCATTGCCGTCGCTCTCGATTGGGGATTGATCGTTCCCGTCCTGAAGAACGCCGGAGACTTGAATTTCCTCGGTCTGCAGCGCGGCATCTCCGATCTCGGCGAGCGTGCCCGCACCAAGAAGCTCAAGCCAGAGGACGTCGAGGGCTCCACCTTTACTGTCACCAATCCCGGCCAGTTCGGTGCGGTCTTCGGTCTGCCCATCATCAACCAGCCGAACTCCGCCATCATGGGCGTCGGCGGCATCACCAAGCAACCGCTGGTAATTACCGACAGGGATGGAACCGATTCGATTGCGATTCGCTCTGTCGTGCATTTGACGCTCGGCTACGATCACCGCCTCATCGACGGCGCCATCGCCGACCAGTTCATGGCCCAGGTGAAAAAGAATCTCGAAACCTGGAGCGAAGAGGTCGGATGACCTCACAGAAGCGTGCCTCTCTGCTCCCCTGCGTCCTCTGCGGTAACTGGGGGCTGACTACTGCTGGAGAGGTATCACTGGAGCTTGCGTCGTTCCCTTAGCCCAGGTGGAAGCGTTCAGGCACTCGACAGTCCCATCAATAATTTTTGAAATGCCATCCCTAAATTTGTTTGGGTCGACAATCTCCCGTGCCGCTACCGCATCTACGGTGGCCAGTGCATTTTCCAGAAAAGACATTGCTGCGTCCTTCTTCTCCGACCCAGACTTGCTGGCGAAAAGTTCTTCCACGTTGTAGAACTTAATGCTGGCCGGACTGCTCGCGTTGATGTAGATCCCCAACGGAGTGGTTCCATAGGGCACCATCCCATCCACTTCCATGTTGGCAAAAACCAGATTGTCCGACGCTGACCAGACCAACACGCCTTGCTGGTCGAAGTTCTGTAGCCTGAGATGCTGGAATGTAAGCCACTTCTTGCTGCTGATGTTAATCAGTTGGTAGCCGGCCGCAACCGTCAGTATCGGAGTGACTGTCGTTCCATAAAACACAGCCGGCGCATTCGTGGCGGACGAGTCGTACACGTAGACGTATCCGCCGTAAGAACAGAAGTCTCGCGCGCTCGCGATCACTCCCGCCGTCAGGCAACTCGACGAGACCGGAGCCTTGTACTGTCCCCACAAACTTCCAAACTCCATATTCAATACAGTCGCCGACGCAGGCACCGCGGGTAACTGCGCGGACCAAACGTTCCCGGAGTTATAAGTCCAGGTCAGAGGCGGAGCGGCACCTGTTATTACCGGCGCCGCTCCCACTCCATACGCATCGAACGAGATCGGATTCCCGCTCGTGCCCGATGACGGTGGTATCAACGGCTCGCTCCACGTCCCGCCGCGCTGCAAAAAAATCGTGTCCCCCGGCGAGAACGAATGCGCGTTCACATCAGCCAGGGTCAGCCACGCAGTCGCCGCAGAGGTCCCGTTGTTAGCGTCGCTCCCCGTCGGGCTGACGTAATAACTCGTCGCCGCAACGCATTGCGTAGCGACCAAAAGCATCAGAAAAAGTCTTCGCATGTTAGTTGATCACCAGCGCCGGAAGCGTGTTGCTGGTCGGCCAATCGCTGGGGCAGGTAACCGAAGCATCCAGTGTCCCGCCCGCCGTCACGTTCAAATTTCCTTTTCCCCCGACGAACATCATGCCGCCAATGTCGGACGTAATCGTCGCTTGATTCCCGGACGTGATGTCCGCCGAAGTAATCGCGAGGTAGTAACGGCCGGGCTGCAGAGTCACCGACCCGCCGGTCCACGCCACGTTCACATGCCAACCGGCGGTCATTGAAGTAGTCGCGGCCACCGGCCCGGTGTGCGCCACCAGCGTGCAGGGCCCTCCGGGGTTGCCGGAGTAGATCCCAATGTCATAATTAGAACTGCCGCTATCTGCCGTCACAACGTTGTAAGAGACGGTTGAGGTGGTCTTCTGAAACGGCAGCACCACGCCATACACGCTCGCTTGATTGGCGCTAGAGGAGAACTGCGTGCCCGCCGCCGGAGAACCTCCATGAATCGCCGTGATCCACGGCGTCTTCGTGGTGTCCGGCGGAACCACGGCATGAACCGCCGCCATCGTCGCCAGCTTGGTTGAACTATCCGTCGCCGCCTGCGTTGTTGCCGTTGTCCCATTCGGCAGCGCGGGCGTTCCACTCAAGTTCGCCGCCGTGCCGCTCGTGTTCGCCGCGTTCGCGGGTATGTCTCCCGAAACCAGCCCGGGAAGTTGCGCATGTGGCAATGTTCCAGTCGTCACGTCGCTGGCGCTCACCGTCACATTACTTGCCAGCGCATGTCCATTCACCATAGTCGAGGTAGGAACATATCCTGGTACGGTCGGCGTTCCCGTAAAGCTTGGCGACGCCAGAGGAGCCAGCAGCGCCTCGGCAGCTTGTGCGCGCGTTTTTTCCACCGCCACCCCAGCGTCCGCATAAACCGTAGTCGCAACTTGGCTGGGCGTTCCCGCGTTCGTCGAAATATAAAAATTTCCGTCGTTCGAGACTCCAAGGGAACTATGTCCCGCCGCCGCCGCAACCATCGCCGAAAGCGACGGAATCGACGAAACTAGCCACGGCCCCGCCACCGCGAATTGCCCGTTGATCGTCAGATTCCCCGGCAGCGTCAGATTCGCGCTCGTGTCGAGCGCCAACAAATTTCCTGCCGCCGTTCCCACGGTGTACGACGTTCCCCACCCCGATCCCGTCGAGTTCGCTACTCCCACCGCCGGAAACCCGGCGCTGCTGCACGCGCCCCAAGTTCCGTTTCCCAGCAGGCACGTAGTCGCACTGGGAGTGCCCGTTCCCAGTTGGCTCGCGGGAACGAGTCCTGAAGTCAATCCCGCCTTCGCCGCCAATGCTGCGGTTAAGTCAGTCTGACTCGATAGTGTTCCCGTGATGCTGCCCCACGCGCTCGATCCGCCGCTCCCGCAGCCCGAGCACGAGGTGACGGTCAGAGCTCCGCCCGCAGTCACCTGCGCATTCGTGCTTCCCAGGTTCAGCGTTCCGCCCGTGGCCGAGACGGAAATCGTTGCCGATCCGCTCGTCGACCCTTTCAACGTAAGAGGAAGATGGAAATTCAGAGCTTCGCCATAGAAGTCGGTGATTGCCGAATCATAAAAGTTCGGGAACGCGTAGTTAAATGTGCTCCCCGTGCTCCCGGAGTTGATGGTGGCAGTCGCAATTGCGCCCGACCCGGAATCGGCGATATTGGCAAACAAAAGCCCCTGCGAGATGTTCGACGGATTCACCAGCACCACGTCATAACTCACCGCCGAGGTCACGCGTGGCCAGGCCACAGTCAGATAGTCCGATGCGTCGAGCATCGCTGCCCCCGAACCGCACTGCCTCCCGTTTAAGCTGATCAATCCTCCGCGGTTTCCCGCCGCATCTTTCGGGAACACTTCAACACTCCACTGCGTGCTCCCCGCCGCGCCCGTGTAACTACACGAAATCGACTGCATCGGTATCGGCCACATCCCTTTGAAGGTGATGTTTTCGTTGCCGATGTACATCACGTCACGTCCAATATTTAAAGTCCCGGGAACGTGCGCATCCTCCAGCGATTGCGCGTTAAAGCCGTATCCCGGCAACTCGGCCCCGTACTGGGTGAAGAATCCGTAGCCAATATCCTCGGTACCATAGTTGGCTCCATTGCCCATGCGCATCCGCCCGCCGTTGAAAAAACCATACGTGGCCCCAAAGTTTTTCCCGTTCGGCAGAATGAAACCCGCGTTCCCGCTGGACGTGGCATTGTTCCCGAAGCCAAACTGCGTTCCGATCATCGTCAGGTTGCTGCTCGTCGTCGCGCATAATGGAAACGCGCCCGCCGGAGGCGTATCGATGCCATCGCCAAGAAAAACATACTGCCCGTTGAAGGCATGCGTCAGATCCACTCCGCACAGCCCCGCGGACAGCCCGCCGCCCGCCCACCCTTCGTGGCTGCTGGTAATGGTGACCGGATAGTTGGCGGCGCCACTGGTGGTAATCATCTGCGGACTTTCCGATGTGACTTCTTCGATCAGCGTCGGATCCGATCCCGGCCCCAGCACCACGTCGCCTGCATTGCCAAACGTGTCCATGCCACGCAGCAGCATCCCGCCGTTGTACTGATAAACCCCTCCGCCCGGACACTGCACGATCTGCGTATGCTGAAAATCTTCCATCTTGGCGTTGAAACTGGAACCCAGATAGACTCCGACCGCGCCTGTGGAATTCGCACATCCGATCAGCGAGTTGTAAAAGCGCAAATCCTCGGTGTTCGAATTTGACGTCGGAGCGACGTTGACTCCTGTCCAATTCGCGATGGCTGCATAGGGCGTAATCTGCACGCGCTCAAACAATCCATCCGTGGTCGTGTATCCGCCGCTGCGATCGTTATCCACCACCACGCCGTTGGGAGTCGTGTTACTGCATCCCGCGCCACCGTCCTGGATGTTGACGCCCTTGATCGTCCACCCTCCCGAGCGCTCGATCTTCAACACCGAATCCCGCCCCGCGGGACCGCAATACTCGATCAACGGTTTGCTCGCCAGAATCCCAACCCCCTCGATCTCCCACCCCTCGTTGCCGTAAATCTGCCACTGGTCGCTGGTAAGTTTCAGAATGCAACCCGCAGGAATGATGATGTGCTGCCCTGCGATTCCGTCCTGCACACCGGTGTGCGAATTCAAAATCGCAGTGGGATCGGTCGCCCCCGTGCAGTCAACTCCCCAGTCGCGCACATCGGCAACAGCCTTCGTTTGATAAATACTGGCCTGTCCCACTCCGTTGGAAACCAGCGCCGCTCCGCTCGCCACGCCCGCGGGCCCGCCTCCACCTCCACATGCGCCCCACGTTCCGTTTCCTAACAGGCACGTAGTCGACCCGGCGGCGCCGCTTCCCAATTCGTTCGCCGGCACGAACCCCGAAATCAAATCAGCCTTCGCCGAAAACCCTTGGTCCACGTATTGCTTCGTAGCCGCCTGCATCCCCGACGCTGGATTCGACGGCAGCGTGATTGGACCAGTCATCGTCCCCCCCGTGGTCGGCAAATAGTTTCCCGCTCCCACGTTCGACACCGATTGATCCACATAAGCTTTGTTCGCGACCTGCCCAGTACTCGTCGGCGCCGGGACAGTCGGTGCGGCGGCAAATGTCTTCACTCCGCTGATCGTCTCCGCTCCATTCAAGTGCACCACCGCGCTGTCGTCCGCCTTCGTGGCTAACCCTGAATTCACGTACTGCATGGAAACCGGTTGCCCCGCTGTGCCTGAACCCGGTGTCGTCCGCACCGCCGCCAGGTTCGCCGGAGACGTCGTCGGCACCACCCAGTATTCGGTTCGTACTTCCCCCGGTCCCAACTGGTAGACAACGGTGTAATACACTCCCGCCGGACTCGCGCCCGCGTTCGGCACCAAAGCCACACTCAACGCGCCGTTTGCCCCCAGCGTCACAGTCGTCATGCCTCCAGCCACCGCCGTACTGCTCGCAGTCAAGAACGCCGGCCAGGTGATGATCAGATTGCCCTGCGCCTTGCTGCCATCCGCCAGAAACACGGTGTCGGAGATCGTGGTCGTTGCCGGCCCGCTCTGCGGAACTGGCGCCGCCCCGTTGGCCCTCAGTCCCGGGCCGGAAATCATCATCGCCATCACCAACCAATAAAAAAGCCGCCCGAAAGGGCGGCGGCCCGCGTCAAACATCGTCTCCTCCATCCAACTCCGCACTAGAGCGGACTCCTGTCCGCATTTCCTCGAGCTCATCAGAACGTCTAAAAAGAAAAAGAGCCCGCCAGGGCTCCCGCTTCACGAATCCATCTTCATTCGCCTACCAAACTCCAGCCGCTGTCCGCGAAACTCTAGCCGCGGTTCTCGAAATTCCAGCCGCGGCCCCCAACTCCAGCCGCGAAGCGGCGATAGAATGCAGCCCACGGCGCAAGCCGTGGGTATGCAGCGAAAAATAAAGCCAGCCCGAAGGGGCGAAAGAAACCTACACACCGACTCGGAAGGGCTCACATATTTCCCAAACTACCCCCCGCGCTCTCCCAAAAACTCCTCTACGCTCCGTACATACACATCGGCAAAATCCGCCACCGGTCGCCGCCCTTGAATCAACTCCATCGCATCCTGCAAACTCCACCCCATCGATCCCAAAATTGCCAACGTCATCATCGGCGCCCGGTGTACCCCCGCTGCGCAATGGACGAATAACTTCCCATCTGCGCCATCCAGCGCCAACTCTGCAAAGTCCACGCCTCGCCGAAACAACCACGCCGGCTTTGCCTCGAAATCGTCATCCGTCGGATTCCACAACACCTCAACCCCGTGCGCCTTCCCCAACGGCGTGTCATCGAATTCAATCTGCATGTCGATGATGTGCGTGATCCCCGCCTGCGCCACCCTCGCCATGTTTTCCGATGTCCAGATCCCGCCTCCGACCGCGATCCGGTCGGTCACCCATGTAATATCCATCCCCGTCCTATATGACTTTCTTCCATATGTCTTCTTCGCAGTTCTGACCCGGGTGCCCCACCCTTGTCGCGAATTTTGCGACAGGGTGGGGATTTTGACTCCGGTATTAACCCGACTGCCCCATCTTTCGCGTCCTTTGCGAAGGGTGGGGATTTTAACTTGTGTATCCTGTCCATCGCCTTCCCCGCGAACGCCAGTTGGCCCGACCCAAACCGCTACCCGATTATTTCGTTCCACTGCCCCGCCTCATTTTACGGTATCGCTCACACCAACGCAGTGACGCACTTACTTTCCTCGCCATCCGCCTCAAAACCTTCCGGCTGCCCCTGCGACTTATTCGCTTCTTTCGCCCCAGTTCCCGAACTCACCGGTTCGTCCTCTTCATCGCGTCCTACCGGCTTATCCGGAATGTTCAACCGGTCCAGCAAAGTTTTCGCCAGGCTCTCTTCGTCGGTTGTTGCTTCGCTTCCGTCGGTCGACGCGGGATAAATCGCCGCCACCTCAAACAAGAACTTCGCCGGCGCCAGTTGCCCGGTCATCGCCTGTTCCATTACCGCCTTAGTTATCTTCTTGGCTCCAGACTTGACGATCTTGGCAATGTCTTTCCGCACCTCTGCGCAGTTCGCCGGCGTCTTTGCCTTCTTCGTCCTTGTTCTCTTCTTAGTCTCCTTCTTTGCTGCTGCCTTACTCTTCGCCTTTTTTTTAATCATGGCCCATACTCGATTCCGTTGAATTATGAAAATGTCACCACAAAAACGAAGGGCGCGCTCGAAAGCGCGCCCTCCTCAATAACTTTTTCTTTTTTCTAACTCTATATTTCAAGCATATCAAATCACACAGGGTAAAGTGGACAATTTTCAAACTTTATATTCTCCATCTTCACAATCACTTGAAGGGAATTGATCGTTTTCCCCCTCTTGACAAGAATTTCTTCCGCTCGAGTCGAGTCGCTCCATAAGTCCGACCTCGAGCAGAATCTCGATCAACATGTCCAGGACTACGGGCATATATCGCCGCACGGTCTTTTCGTTGCAGTGCAACAGCTTCGCCGTCGCCCACCGATCATGCTCCTGCAGGATGTGCCGCGCAATCAGCTGCCGCGAAAATTCGTCCAGCCGTTCCAGGCACTTCTCCATGTCATGCACGAAGATAACTCGATCCTCAAACGTGCTCACCGTGTACGAGGTCACCTTCGCCCGAAAGAACTCCCGCCCCAGCAGCGACGGCAGCCGCCCCGTTTCGATTGAGTAACGCATGTAGCGCCGCAGCATCGCCACCACCCGCCCCCGGTACGTTCGCCGTTCCCGTTCGCGATCCTCCGCCGCCCGCTGCCGCTGCTCAAACGAATCCAGTTCCGCTGTCTCGTGAGTCGCCTCCCCCGCTTTTCCAAAATGACGGTTTTCTCGAACTTCATAAGTAAATACCTGAACCGACGAACCTTCCGCCGGTTGTTCCTCCACATCTCGCTTCCGCCGCGGAAAGCCAACGCTCGCCCCGCTGCTCGGATGCTCCGCCGCCGCTGCCATCGATGCAATCATTTCGCTCACGCCGCACCCCCCGCCGCATCTAAGTCGTGCACATCTTCAACCTCGATTTCAAACTCGAAGTCGTCGACGACCGTGTGTGTACGAACCGGCAGCATCGGTGGTCTTATCCGCTTCTTCGCCGGCTTGGGCAAGTCTGCTACGTGAGCTTCGCACTTCTTGCAGTAAACTCCCGCCCCACACTCCCGCACCCACAAGCTCCCGCAGTGTTCGCAGTACTTCAATTCCACGCCAACTTCGTTATCTCGTTTTCCTTTACGATCAGTTCTCATTAGTCCTCCAAACGATGTTGAACCAGATGTTCCGCCGGAAGCCGGAAGCTGAAGGCCGGAAGCCCAAAGACAAAAAGCCCTGCGCCGATCCCCGCTCATGGCGGGAACCGAACGCAGGGCTCGTTTCTCTTACGATGACCTGCTTAGGTTATTTAGTTTTCAGTGCTGTAATAGGATCCGCGTCGCTGCGTAATCAAATGAGATTTGGCCAACTCTCTTTTGGCTTTAAAGTTTTTGTGCGCTCTCCTCGTCCCCGCCCCCACCGTGTCGTTGATGAAAGTAGCCTTCCTCGTAGCCCGACTTGAGCACGCGCCCGTTTTGCATCACTACGCTCACTTTTCCCGTGAAGTGCAGCGACATCAGCAGGTGTTCCATGGATGCCGATAGCACTTCGGCCGACTTTACCTTCCTGCGAAATTCGCTGAAGGTCCTCTCCTCATTCGAGTTATCCGGGTGACTCGTCATTGCTTTCTACCATAGAGCATATGGGCCTCTAGGATGCGGCGATCCTATAACTTCTTAATTTTTACAGTCAAGGTTGTCTAACCATTGTGGTCTTGTGGAAATCTTTTCTCACTTAGCGCGAAGCATAAGCTGGGGTAGAAGTCCACGCTATAGAGTTCAGATTCTGCAAGATGCCACGAGAAACGCTCGATACCTGCCAACGTCCCTCCCAGGCGATAATTACAACTCACCACCCCGTATCGCAAAGGTGAGTTCAATATGTACGCTGTTCTGAAAAACGATACTGACGCGGTCGAATATGTCCAGATCGCAGGAAATCGCTCAATTCTGCGCCCTCTGGCCAATTCTCGAGCATCTGCAATTTGGAGAAGGCCGCCGACCACGGGACTTGGCCGCGCCTGTCACGGGTCAGAAGCCTAAGTGAAATAATTATTTGATGATCCCTGTGATCGCCGCAGCGATCAGTGGAATCAAGATCCAGCCGGCGACCCGGTGCACTTGCGCGTAGTTTCTCAGTCGATAGTCCTTGGCCCTCCACCTCTTCGAAACGCCCAGGTCAATCGGCGATAACAAATCCAGGCTGAACCAGAATGGGTTATACCATTCATCGCTGCACTTTTCGTCGTCATGTTCCATGCACTGGCGTCGAAAAATGAGGGCTCCCACTAAGATTAATAGTAGCGCGGCCAGGCCTGACCTCCACGGCCTTCTGCCGTATCCCACCAGGAGATCGAGCATCAGGTCGAAGGGCCTCTGCAAGAAATAGAGTTGCGCACGCCCTCGTCGGCGCATGTCGATGTAGACATCGTCCGCCTCGTCTGGGTTGCCATGCGCGCGTAAATATCTCTCCAATTCAAGATATGGCTGCGGACTATATGGAGATGAATCGATCAAAGCCAGCATCCTGATGGCTGAAGGTTCTACTTGATACTGCGGAAGCTCGATTCCGTCAAACGTGAGGCCTTCCAGACGAAAGTCTCGCGTCTTCACTCCTCTTTGAAGCCACTGGTCGAAACCAGTTATGGTAAGGTCTTGAAAATGACTGTGGTTGAGATCGACATGGCCTACAGGAACGACGTTCTCCAAATCAGTCGGACCCTCCATATCCACAAAGCCAGCTTGCAGGCGGGAGAGTGCAACGTTCTTCACTTCGAACCCATGTCGAATCTGGGCTTGGTTGATTTCAAGATCTATGTTGCCCAGCGGATCTGAAGAATTTTGGCCAAGCGGCAGAGACCCTTCCAGTTGAAGCGAGAACAGATCCCCATCGCTTAGATTCAGTTTCCCTGCAAAGTGACACTTCCGGAAGAAAACCGGCGCTTTCGCTTTGAGGCTGTCGAAGTCAGCATCTTCGGGCGACTCGTAGTGGACTTCGTCGGACAGCAGTTCGCTCCCGATTTCGGCGTAAGTGAAGTTGACCGTGCTGTAGAAGTACGTCCCGTGCAGATTCAGCGCGTCCTCGACCTTCATTCCGAGGAAAAGTGCGCTCGAAGTGTTCGCGTTCATGTCCTTCATCCCAATCACGCTGTGGTCGAGCGACAGATCGTGAGCGAACTTGTCGTAACTGAAATCAATCCCGCCTTCAAATTTGCACTTGGCGAAACGCAGTGGAAACGCAATCGTCGCGTTATTCACATTCAGTTGGCCATGCACCGTGACATTACTAATATTGATTCCATACGCGACGATTGCAGCATTAGGGTGCGTGCTCGTGATGAGTTCTTCCAGAAACTCGTGGCGGAGCACCCTCTCATTTTCTTTGAGCGGCGATTCTTCAAGGTCCGCCTCGCCTTTTATCTTCAGGTGTTCCAATACGAACTTTTCAGCGGGAGTCTTCGCAACCTGGCCAAATGCTGCGGGCGCATTCGCAATCGCTCCCGCCAAGAGAAATCCCAGCGCGACTCTGAGTCCGTAGCGGAACCGGGGGATGCAAACGATTTTCTTGAACCGTGTCACCTCGGGTTTAGTCCCCCGTCCTGCGATCGGGCAGTGCTCATCTGCGAGTCGTAGGAGTAAATCACCTGCTCGCCATAGAGCAATTCTGTCGACCACCATCCCAGAATGGCAGCGCCGGTAAGAATTGCGGAAAGTAAGACGAGCGCCGCCCACTGCTCCTTCCTCCAACGACACCTCGTCCCCACTTCCCGTGCGGACTCGAACTCCTTCGCGCGGGCATCGTCCGGCCTCTGCGTCGACGGGCGTCGCCACACCAACCACCCGCCGACCCATCCCAGCAGACCCAAAGTAAATTCCATCAAGGGCGGATCGGAGGGAGTGTTTCCCCAAAAGTGATGAATCGCAGCGATCAGGGCTGCGGCAAGATAAAGCGCGGGCGCAATTGCGACCACAAGGCGCAACCACCGCCTCGCGTTTTCGCGCCGCAGCGCCGCGCCCCAGGCGAATAGGCACAGCGAGAATGCGGTCACCCCATTGAACGCCGCGCCCCGAAGCACCATCACCTGGTCGTGCAGCTGGCGCAGCCGCACGGTATAGTCCCCGCCCTTGTCCATCAAAGCATTTTCCTGCAGGCCAAAAATATTTCTCGCAGTCCCAATTAAGTCTTGGTCCGATTTGTTGTACCGATGGCTCTCGCGGAACTTCAGGTTGCGATCGCACCCACCGGTGGAAACCTGCACCAGGAATGTGCGGACCTTCGCCGCAATGGCAGGAGTTCCCGCGTTAGTGGGTAGGAGATTGTTGCCATTACTGTCGCAGTAGACGCTAGCAAGAATTCGGTCTTCCGTCAGCGCCCAACGGAATAGTTGGCCATCGACCTGGAGATAAAGATCGTCGTCGTTGAAAATATCCTGCGCCACGCGAGTGACGGCAGAGCCCAGCGTGTATGCGACGGCGAACAGAAGAATGCCCACAGCTGCCGGCTGCTCTTGCTTTTTCAGCCAGCCCAGGAAGCTTCCGATGCGATTCTCGCCTTCGAAATAAAACAAGTGAATGGCCAGGACCACCCAGGGAGCAGCGAGCGCTCCCACGATGATGATGTCGAATGCAATTGTGAGGGCGCCCATGGCGGTATTCCTTCCCGGCGTGGCTCCTGGCCCGGTTCCGACGGCGTCTATTTCAAGTCCGCCAGATCCGGATGTACCTCAGTTGCGTTTTTCCTGTTGATTCCCACATTCCTGCGGCGAGATCTGACTGACATCTTCCCAGCCGCCGTTATTGTCCTTCCGATGCTGGATCGAGACTCCATTCGTCCCGTCGACAAAACGCCAATTTTTACTGTGTGTGCCAATCCTCCGAAACTTCGTTCCCGAATTTCGTGACATTGGCTTCCCCGGCGCTGACACCTTCCATGAGCGCCCGCTATCTACACTGCGATGAACGTAAAGGGCCCCCGGCCACTCGGGACGATGAATATCGATATGCCGTACCCAAGCCAGTAGACTGCCATCTGGCAGGCGCGCAATGTCCTCTAGTGACGCTGGCCCTTCGTAAATCGTGGATTGCACCCATTCGTAAGGCTTCTCGCCTGGTATCCAAATGAAAGGATCAATTCCTGGACCCTCCGCGATGTGAATTCCGGCCAGCCACAGTCCATTCGCTGCCGGATGGAAAAAGTCGAACTCGCTACCCTCGAGCGACGGCCCTCGCTTCTGCCAGCTCTTTCCTCCATCGCTTGAGACGAAAACCTGGGCAGATGAAATCTCGGAGCCACAGTCCCGGACCTCCGCGAAAAAAACAACTACGTCTCCCTGAACGACAATTCCTTTTCCACTGACGTTCTCGTTCCCCGCCGCCGCGACTAACAACGACATCGTGAGGTTCGCCGCCAGCAACAGAACCAAATTGTTCCTACGGAAAATCGACAATTTTGTTTCCCTCCTCGATGAGTAGAGGCAGCAGTGTGTTGAGCGCCTTTAGCGTGGTTGGCTTGTCGTGAAAAAGAATGTCACAGGTCTTCTTATGACATTTGGCCAATTCTTTGACCACTTGCATCACGATGGCATTGGTACGGTCCAAATACTTCCAATCCAAGGAGTCGGCATCCCACATCCACGCCTTGGTAAATCCAGCGGCAGCGGCCACTTTGCGGACACGTCCGTCGACCGCCCCATACGGCGGCCGCCAGTTGGGAGCCATGCTCTTACCGGTTTGCTTCTTGATGACGGCATCGGTTCTCATGATTTCATCGGTGATCTGCGTGTCGCTCAGCTTTGTAAGCACTGGGTGGTCCCAAGTGTGCAGGCCCAAACCGTGACCGTCCGCCACGATCGCCTTGATATCATGCTCACGTTTTGCAGCAAATTCGCCTTCAACAAAAAACATGGTGGAGATCTTGAAACGTCGCAAGAGCGCCCTCATGTCCGCGTTCTGAGGGCCGGGAGCATCGTCAATGGTAATTTGAATGTTCTTGCTAATGTCGACGCCCTTGCGTAGAGCGGCCCAGGTGTCTTGATTAACGATCCCGTTGGGAGATAGTTTGTTCTTACGTTGGACCTCCTTTACTCCAGCCTGCGTCTCGGCACCGAAATAGCCATCGGTCCAGAAATGCCTCCCCAGATGTTGTTCATTTAGCAATTGCTGCAGGAAGAAGACTTCCGGGTCATCTTTGAGTCCTTGCCGAAGCGTGTTCATGGACAAACTCTCCGTGCTTGGGCGATTGTGCCCGTTCTTCTCGCGTTTTGCGCTGAGGTTGGGCCTTGATGCTGTTATTTCAAGTCCGCCAGATCCGCCTGCAACTGCTGCAGGCTGAAGCCTTGCAGCGTGGTCTTTTTGCTCGTCAGATAGTCACTGCTCAAAATCGCGTAGGCTTCGTCGCAGTACGCCTCCCAGAACGACCACGTCATCATTTGTAGTGCTCCCCAGGTCACAACCGTTACACCCCGCACGTCGTAGGCGACCACCGGAACTGCGTGCCCACCCCACGAACCCGGCTTCCCATCGCGGATCGGGCCTCCCGGAGGCACCGACCAAGGCTGGTGATTCTGCACCTGGGCTTGCGCGCTGATGGGCAACTGCATCCCGATGTAGCAGCCCTCGAAGATGTAAACCGAATCCATGATGTGATTGTGATTGGCAGGCTCGAGCGCGACATAGGCGCCGATCTTGTGCCCGGCGATCCCGGTCTGCCGCCAGTAATTCAGCACATCGACCTCGATCGCGCCATTATCATTCGCCCCGGTCGCGGGATTGTAGCCGGTGATGGCCGAATACGCGGCTACGATCTGCTTGTCGGTGGGCGTGAACATTTTCTTTCCCGCGTTCGCGGTCCACTCCATGAGCAAGTGGCCCGCGGCCGCGCACGTGCAGTCGCCAATCTGATCGTTGTCCATCATTCCCCATGACGTTCCCACCTTCGTCGTGAGATCGGCACTCGCGGGCGGCGTGGGCAACGCTGGCGTGACATACGAGGCCAGCAAGAGGGTTCGCGGATCATGTCGTGCCGGGCTCTTGCCCAGCTTGAGTTTGCGCGGATCGATTCGCGTCGGGTCCGATCTCATGGTGACGCCGGCTCGCGAGTCGGGAGCGGAACGGTCCAGTTTCCTTACAGGCATAGGAGTCTCCTTCGGCAAGATTTGAAAATGGCCCGGAATTGGAATGCGAAAAGATCCGCCCGCCCGCATCAAGCGCGGTCGCAGACGGATTTCACTTGGGGGGAAGAAGTAGCGCGCATATTAGACCCAATCGCGCGCGAGGTCCGACGCAACCGGAAAATTGTTACGAAAAACGAACAAGAAGTTCTGCCATGCTCCCGCAGAAACTTGCCAGAGCCTATTGCAGCGCCACCTTCATGTCCAGATTATGGGCGAGGAAGGCCCAGTTGTCGGCGGTCTCATCGATCAATTTCGTGATCGACTTCCCGGCGCCGTGTCCGGCTTTGGTCTCAATGCGAATCAGGACGGGCGCCGGCCCGGCCTGGTACGCCTGCATAGTGGCGGCAAATTTGAAGCTGTGGCCAGGAACCACGCGGTCATCGTGGTCGGAGGTCGCGATCAGCGTTGGCGGATATTTGGCTCCCGGTTTCAGGTTGTGCAGCGGAGAGTATGCATAGATCGCTTTGAATTCTTCTGGATTGTCGGAGGACCCGTAGTCCGAGGTCCACGCCCAGCCGATGGTGAATTTGTGAAAGCGCAGCATGTCCATAACGCCGACCTCGGGCAGGGTTGCGCCAAACAGGTCGGGACGCTGCGTCAGGCAAGCGCCCACCAGCAAGCCGCCGTTGCTTCCGCCGCGGATCGCCAGCTTCGGCGTGGAAGTGTACTTGTTGGCAATGAGCCATTCGGCGGCAGCGATGAAGTCGTCGAAGACATTTTGCTTCTTCAGTTTCATGCCCGCCTGGTGCCACTCCTCGCCGTACTCGCCGCCACCCCGCAAGGTGGGCTGGGCGTACACGCCTCCCATCTCCAGCCAGACAAGATTGGGAACCGAAAAGAACGGGGTCAGCGAGATGTCAAACCCTCCGTAGCCGTAGAGCAGCACAGGATTCTGCCCATCCAGCTTCAATCCTTTTTTGTAAGTGAGGAACATGGGAACGCGCGTGCCGTCCTTGCTGTGGTAGAAAATCTGTTTGGTTTCGTAACGGCCAGGGTCGAAGTCGACTTTAGGCCGGCGGAACACAGCGCTCTTGCCCGCTTCAGGATCGTAGCGATAGACGGTGTTGGGAGAAATGAAGCTGGTGAAGCCGTAGAAAGTTTCTTTGTCTTTGCGCTTGCCGCCGAAGCCTGATGCCGTACCGATGCCGGGCAAGTCCACGTTGCGCAGGAACCCGCCTTTCAGGTCGTACACGCGAACATCAGTGCGCGCATCCTTCAGGTATCCCACCAGAAAAGAATTGTCGACGACATTGGCGAACTGGAGCTTGTCCGCGCCCTGCGGGACGATGGTCTTCCAGTTGGCGCGTTCCGGATGCCGCGTATCGATCGCGATCAAACGTCCGCGCGGAGCGTCGAGGTCGGTATGGAACCAGAAGACGGGGCCGTCATTGTCGATGAATTGGTAGCGCGCATCGAAGTCGTCGAGCAACCTCATGACCTGCGAATCCGGTTGCGTCAGATCTTTGTAATAGAGCCGGTTCTTCGGCGAGGTGCCCTGCGAGACTTCAATGATCAGATAGTGTCCATCGTCGGTGACGCTGCCGCCGAACAACATCTCTTTGTTGTCGGGACGCTCGTAGATGAGCGTGTCTTCCGTCTGCGCCGTGCCCAGGCGATGGTAGTAGAGCTTCTGGAAATAATTCGTGTCGCGCATCGCCGCGCCCTTCGGCTCGTCGTAGCGGCTGTAAAAGAAGCCCTTGTTGTCTTTGCTCCAGGATGCGCCGGAGAACTTCACCCACTTCAGATCGTCGGAGAGATCTTTGGCGGTGTCGACGTCGCGCACGTGCCACTCGGTCCAGTCGGAACCGGAGGTGGCGAGGCCATAGGCCATGAGTTTTCCATCATCTGAAATGGCAGTGCCGGCCAGCGCGACCGTGCCATCGGGGGAAAGCGTGTTGGGATCGAGCAGGACGCGCGGTTCAGCATTCAGCGACTCGGCGACGAAGAGCACGTTCTGGTTCTGCAATCCGTCGTTGTGCTCGAAAAAGTAGCGGCCGCCTTCCTGTTCAGGCACGGTAAAGCGTTCGTAGTTCCAAAGCTTGGTGAGGCGATCGTGAATGGCTTGCCGGTAAGGAAGTTGGTCAAGGTAGCCGAAAGTTACTTTGTTCTCGGCGTCGACCCAGGCATGGGTTTCGGCGGAGTCCGTGTCCTCAAGCCAACGGTAAGGATCGGCAACCTTTGTGCCGTGGTAATCGTCGACCTGATCGCCACGCTTGGCTTGCGGATAGATGAGCGGCGCCGACGAACTCTGAGCGGAGGCCAGCAGGGGCAGACAAAAAGACAGGAATGCTAAAACAATTGCTGCGCGGCGAGCAAGATGCATGGATGCCTCTTGAGATCGAATCGAAAGAGCCATCCATTTTGCCTGAGAGGGAAAGGGCAAGTACAGCCCCAATGCGAAAACGCTCATTTTCACGCTTCGGCCAATGTTATGTTTTGATGCGATCCATGCCGCTCGGGTGGGGAGCATTCAGCAGTCAGCCACGAATGAGCAATGACGAGTAAGAATTGAATGTCGATTGCCCGACTGCTAATTGCTCTACTCGCCGGGCGTGTTGGGCGAATTAGCATGGCTGTCGCAACCCGTTATCTCGGGTTGCGGACGAGAAAAACCGTCTCAACTCCCGGTTGATGAGTGCTATGGGGATATTTCGACAGCTACTTCAATCTCGGCGTTTGGCTCCGCGATTCGCTGATCCAGTTCATACCGTTTGGTTGGTTCAACCTCTAAGCCAGAAACCTTCGGCCGTACTTGGCTCCCACCCCGAACAGACCGGAAAGAAGCAACGACAACGAGGATGGTTCGGGTGTGACGAGCGGTGTGACGGAAAGAGTGCCCGAGGTGAATGCATCAAATGGGTTGCAGAGATTGCTTGTGGTTGAAGTAACACAGATCCCGGAGAGGTTGGTTTTCCCATTGAAGCTCGTGAGAAGCGGACCGCCGCTCAGCAAGGACGTGTTCGAAAACAACAACTCGATCATGATGTCGCAATTCGCGTCGTTGCAGAAAGTGAACACTGTGGTATTGGGAAAAGATGGGAACGCAACCCCCGAAGCCCCGGCTGCGCTGGAAAAGATATTTCCGACAGGAGTTACAAAAGACCAGGTTCCAATCACGTGAGATGACGAAAAATCATCGCTGAAGGTTCCGGTAGCAGTCCCTGAAGGCGAGTTACACGTACCTTGAATGCACGTCAGGGTACCCGTGAACTCAAAACTCGTGCTATCGGCGACGGCATACGTTGACAAAATGCAATAGATAGCCACCAGCATTAGAAGTTGGTGTTTTGTGATACGCCGCAGTCCGTTCATTCCAGGCACCTCCGCCAATGCGCGGTAGGATAGTAGCACGGGTCAGTAGTCGGCATTGTATACAGAGAGAAGGCTGTATTTGTAGGATGGCGCACGGGGTTATCACTCAGAACGCAGGACCCGTGGGTGCTATGGCGATTTAACGTCAACTGCCGGATGTGAATTCCTCTAAGAGAGCCGGGTCATCCACTCTTTGGACACTCTCCATCTTCCCTCCTTGGCTCTCGAAACGATGTAGGTATTGTGTGACGCGCTCAGGCCGTCCTCGAAATATCCGCCAGCAACCTCAGCATGTGTCTGCGAAATCCACTTGATGCTCTTCACCCAAAAGACCAACCCGCGCTTGCCTGTGGCTTTTTCCACGACGCCCTTGTACGCATCTGTGCTGCAATCCGACGCTCTGTGGACTGGCAGTTTGAACCCTGCAAACCGTTTCATGAAGTCATCGGGCGGATCGGCCCCGTTTTCAACCGAAATACAATAGACGGCAGCGCTGCTCCCCTGAATCGATGCATTGTGGCCGAACTGGTATCGAAACACGGCCTCGCGAATATCATTTTGCTGCTGTTGAGTGAAGCTCGCCATGTGCCCGGACGTGGTCTTGTCCTTTTGTGGCTGTGCAGGTGAGATTACGGAGAGAACGACGCCGACGATAACGAACCAACGCATGCCTTATTGGACACCGGGGAGAATCAACGAGCACGATTACGTGCGTAACTACTGAAATCAGGCGGTTGCGCTCAGAACCCCCTTCGCAGGTCAAGCAGTGAAATCGAGATTTTGCAACAATTAAGTAGCAGGCTGAAGTCGCTGCACTCGCCTCACTTCCATCCATCCCACACAAACGCATCCAAGAAATACGCCCACACTTGGCACAATGGCGTTGAACGCAACCTGCTTCCAGAAATACGAATAGGGAATCGAATCCCTTAGCCAGTCCAACCGAGTCATCCTTACCTTCCTTTTGCTCAGGGTGGCTTCCATTTCGTTTACGGTGAGATTTCCCATCTGACGACGTTCACTGTCGCTCAGCGGTGGCTCGAACTTTATTCCGCCGCGAATTGTCGCCAATTGACTCACAAAGCCAATTGCAGGACCGAGAAGAATTGCGGCAATTAAAGACTTAAGGAAGAGTGCCTTCATGTGCGTGCCCCACCTTGGAAAGTCTCAGTCTAACGAAATGCGGAGGGATCTGGCAGGTAACTGCTGTAACCCACGCGGGTTCGCTCATGAGGGTTTTGAGTGTAATCGAGATGTTACGTCATTCATCCACGGCTAGCAAAAGAACGGGGCATCAGTGCAGCAGGTGTCACGTTCGACTTCCCCCTATGGCTCAAGTATCCTCTTCTGAATATCGGAGGCTAGAATGAGGCTTCTTCGTGTCGCTACCCTTCTTGTCATGTGTGGCACCGCCCTCTTTTCTGTTGGGAAATCTGGAACGCCACAGAACTCAACAGCGAAGGAAGCCGCCCCGCCGGATGACATTCCCAAGTCCATCGCGGAAAGCGTCAGCGGCACACTCCAGTTTGCGGAAGGGAATTTTCTTGACCTCGCTGAAGCCATGCCGGAAGACAAGTATTCCTACATTCCCACAGTCGGCAAGTTCGATGATGCCCGCAGCTTCGGGGAGCAGGTGAAGCACGTCGCCTGCGCCCAGTTCGCCTTCTTCAACGAATTTGAGGGCAAGAAACCACCCGCAGACTGCGAAAAGGGTGGCCACGATCCGGCGAAAACCAAGACCGAGTTGATTAAGTATCTCAAGGACTCCTTCGACTACTCGAACCACATCCTCGCCACGCTCACTGCGAACAATGCGCTCGACCGTGTCGAAGGCCGTTACGCCGGACCAAACACAAAACTTGGCATCTCTGTGGTTGCCGTCTGGCACATCACCGACCATTACGGACAGCTTGTCGAGTATCTGCGCTTGAACGGCATTGTCCCACCGATGACGCAGAAATACAGGCTAAAGGCTAGATGACTATCTTGTTCGACGGCGCTCCCGGCATCCCATCCTGAAACAACCGAAGCCGAATACGCGAAGCTGCCAGTCGCAGTGTCAGCTATCAAGGGGCTGGGAAGAGCGCGTCCCGCGGGGTAGAAATTCTTTAGCTGTCGAAACCAGGCCATAGCGCTCAGAACCCCTGTTCCGGGCATTTTGAGCGCTATGGCGATTTTGCAACAGCAACCGACTATAGTCTCCGTCACTTTGAGCAAAGGTAACGTGGACTAAGGGGTTTGACATGGCTTAGGATTTCCAAGGATGAAGCTTCCTGATGTCCAAGGCGCGACAAGTAAAAGTAGCAGAGCAGGATGGTCAATCATTTTGCTTGCCTGCATGGAAGTCAGCGGGGTCATCGGATTCGCGCAGGGTGCCCTCTTGGCCGCGTTCTTAAAGGAAACTGCGTGGTGGTACTGTCTGTTCATCGCCGTGCAAGCTGCGGTGGTCGGCTTCATTGTTGGCGGAGTTTGGGGATTCCTGCTTATTATCACGTTCTTTCGGAGAACCCTGACAAATCGCGCTTTCTACGGAGTTGCTTTCGTTTCGTTGCTTGCCGGATTGCTCTCTGCCGTGTACCTGCACTTCATCGTGAGGGATGCGGAACCCATCTCTGTTTTCATCATTCCAGCAGTGAGTCTAGTCGCTGCCTGTGCCGTACGCGCTCATCAATTCGTCGGAAATTCGCTTTCGCCTGCAAAGTGAGAATTTGCTCTTGCCGATTGTTGGCGCTATCAGATGGGATGAGAAGGCCGGTCTCCGGACGGGATGCTGTACGCTCCCAAGTTATCGACGTGCTCGAAGCACAGATAAAAAGGAGACCGGCAATGAAGAAGGTTAGCACCAGAGCAGCAGCACAGGGCAATAATTTTTCGCAGCAAACACTGACCATTGGACTCGATCTGGGAGATCGCAATAGCTGGTACTGCATGGTGGATGAAGCAGGCCAAGTACAAGTGGAGCAGCGAGTGCGCACGACCGCGAAAGCGTTGCAGGAAGTGTTCGGTGCGATGCCGCGCAGCCGGATCGCATTGGAAATCGGGA
>Ga0207416_1000852_pt1 | contig 46677 bp, 42 predicted proteins | sample PaiPotPPM11metaG_FD_184107 | JGI IMG/M metagenome (GOLD analysis project Ga0207416, IMG submission 184107) | Iron sulfur acid spring bacterial and archeal communities from Banff, Canada, to study Microbial Dark Matter (Phase II) - Paint Pots PPM... ...
CTCCAAATCTTTTCCCGCTAAGAAATGTTCCACGTGGAACATCCGACCCCAAAAACAAGAATGTTCCACGTGGAACATTCTGAATTATTCCCTTTTCGGCACGGAAGATATCCACACCCCCCCAGTGCGTAAACCCGCGAGTTTAGGCCACATTTGGGGCCGTCCACAGCTTCTCCACAGCGGCACCGGCTTCTGCACAGGCTGGCGGCATTGCTTCCGGACGTATCGCCGTTTAGGCTTCCACTACTGCCGTGTTGACCCTTCATCCGCAATCGAAAAATCTCGCTCCTGAAGCTGAAATGGCAAATTCCGCCAAAGTAATCGCTGTTGTGAACCAGAAAGGCGGCGTGGGAAAGACGACTACCGCCATTAATCTGGCGGCCGCGTTGGCATTAGAGGGGTTACCGACGCTTTTGATCGATTGCGATCCCCAGGCGAATGCCACGGGCGGAATGGGCGTGGGGCGCGATGAGGCCCGCTTATCGGTTTACGACGTGATGACGGGGGCCGCGGCGCTGCAGGAGGCGCTGCTCACGACGGAAATTGCCGGACTTTCGCTGCTGCCGGGCAGCAAGAATATGATTGGGGCGAATCTGGAGCTGGTGGCGGCGGAGCGGCGGGAATTCCGGCTGCGGGAGGCGATTGAGCCGGTTCGGCGCAATTATCCGTTTATTGTGCTGGATTGCCCGCCGGCGCTGGATTTGTTGACTCTGAACGCCTTAGTGGCGGCCGACGGGTTGCTGGTGCCGATGCAGGCCGAGTATTTTGCGCTGGAAGGCATCTCGGAGCTGATGGGGACGCTGGACCGCGTGTCCCAGGCGTTCAATCCGAAGTTGGCACTCGAGGGCGTTTTGCTGACGATGTACGACGACCGGACCAACCTATCCCAGCAGGTGACGGAGAATTTGAAGTCGTTTTTCGGCGATAAGCTGCTGGCGGCGACGATTCCGCGGAATATTCGGCTGGCCGAGGCTCCCAGCCACGGGAAGCCGGTCCAGCTTTACGATGCCCGGTCGAAAGGGGCGGAGGCCTATACAGCGCTGGGACTCGAGATTTTGAAGCGGAATGGGGTTGCCAGCCGGAAGGCGAAGATGAAACTGGTCGCCGCAATGAGCAATGGAGGCGATGAGGTGGCTCCCGAAGGGAAGAAGGCGCCGAAGTTTTGGCCTTATAACAAGTAGTTGCTGGTTGTCAGTTGTCAGTTGTCAGGTTCGAGGCAAAGGCAAAGGCAAAGGCAACGGCAGAATGCGGGGATTCTTCCCCTTCGGCAAGCTCAGGGTCAGAATGACACGTGGGGAAGTTGATCATGGGGACCCCGTGCAGTAGGGAAAGGAAACGAGGGAATATGGAAGCGACGACGACACATCCGCGACGGGCGGCTTTGGGTAAGGGGATTGAATCGCTGCTGGGACCGCGGCAGCCGGCAGCAGCGGCAGCGGCACCGCCGGCAGAACCGACGGGGCGACCACTGGAGATTCCACTCGAGCGGATTGAGCGGAATCCGCACCAGACCAGGACTACGTTCGACGAGGAGAAACTGGCGGAGCTGGCGCAGTCGATTTCGGCCAACGGGGTGCTGGTGCCGATCACGGTGCGGGCGATCGGGGATGGCCGGTATCAGCTGATCATGGGCGAGCGGCGCTGGCGCGCGTCGCAGATGGTGGGCAAGGCGACGATTCCGGCCGTGGTGGAGAAGGTGTCGGAACAGAAGGCGCTGGAAATGACGATCGTCGAGAACCTGCAGCGGGAGGATTTGAACCCGATGGAGCAGGCGCGGGCGTTCGAGCGGCTGGCCCGGGAGTTCAAGATGACGCAGGAACAGGTCGCGACGCGTACCGGCAAAAACCGCGCCAGCGTTACGAACTTCCTTCGTTTGTTGAAATTACCGGTATCGCTCCAGGCTTCCGTGGAGACCGGCAAGCTGAGCTTTGGGCATGCCAAGGCGTTGCTGTCGCTCGAATCGGATGAGCGGATGGTGGCGGCCGGGCTGAAGGTGCTGGCGGCGGACCTGTCAGTGCGGCAGACCGAGACTTACGTGCAGGAGTTGCTGAATCCGGAGAGGAAGCAGCGACGGGAGGCGTTGGCCGCGCCGGTGGTGGATCCGAATGTGCGCGAGGCGCAGGACATGCTGCAGCGGAAGTTGGGACTGAAGGTGCATATCGAGGACAAGCACGGAAAAGGGCGAGTGGTGATTGAGTATTCCGGGGTGGATGACTTCGATGCGATTCTGGCGGCGCTGGGGGAGGGCTAGGCACTTCGTGCGGTCCTGGACGCGCTCGCGCGCGGGAAAGACAAGCCTGGGGAAGGGCTAACTGCGAGTTGTTTGTGAAATGTAACTTGTGTGGTTACGTATTATTTCTGGGCGGTGGTTGGCGAAAACGGATCACAGAGATCACAGAGGGAAACGAGAGAACACAGAGGGTGCGTGGGGGGGGTGCACAGCTTGTATCGGCAGATCGCGATTGCGTAGGATCAGCAAATCACGAAAGGAACACTCCATGTTCTTGCGGCGACCCACCAAGCCCACCGGTATCTTCGCCACGGCCATCGCGCTGCTGGCGGTGGTCGCGTTCCCCGCTGCAATATCGGCGCAAGGCGCGCCCGGCAGCGGGGGTGCCGGCGTTCGCTCCGGGCCGGCCGCAGGGGGAGTAGTCGGCAAGGTCGATAGCGTCTCCACATCGAGCTTCGCGGTCTTGACCTCGGCGGGTCAGAAGGTAACCATCCAGGAGGCACCCTCTACGGAATACTGGAAGGCGACAAACTCGATCCCGTCGAGTTCCCTTACGAAGGGCGACAGCGTGCTCGTTCTCGGGGTGGTCAACGGACCGACCATCACGGCGAGCCAGGTCATCGTGCAACCTGTCAACGGAGCCGGATCCGCAACTTCCTCGGCGGCAGGGGTGGCCCCCTTCCAGCGCGGTACACCATCTGCGGCAAAGCAGGTCGGTCAGATCCCAGCCAACTACCGTCAAGGGGCGGGGACGATCGTCAGCGGAACTGAAGCGAACAAGGCGACCGAAGCTGCGTTGGCTATTTATCCGGGAGGTATCGTCGACCGAGTCGTGGAGCTGAGTGAGGGCGAATATGAGGTTCACAATATCGGCGTGAACTGGCCGCACCACATCTTCGTCAGCCACGACTTCAAGGTTGTCGGCGCTTTTTAGCCGCCGCAGATTCGCGTCCATCCATTCAACGGAGACGATTGAGATTGTCCGCCGCCGCTCCGAAGAGTTTGTAGCTATCGTAACTTGTGTGGTTACATATTATTTCTGGGTGAGGAAGCGAAACAAACGGATCACAGTGATCACAGAGGAAAAAGAGAGAACACAGAGAGTGCGCGGGGAGAGACCTGGGCGGTTGGGATGCGACGACCGCACCTCATGCGGTGGAGCTGCATGAATGAAACACCCGGCGTTGCCTTGGATCATTCTTTGGAGAGACGATACGGATAGGTTGCCCATCGCGCTATCATCTCTTCCATGTCCTTGAGGCCGACAATTCCGGGTACAGAATCGTTGAGCTTGTGTTTCTCACGGAGTGCGCGGAGATTCTCACGCTCCTTGCTTTCTTCCGCGGAATAGAACCTTGCTTTTTCGAATTCGTGGTTTGCGATGGAATTCTCCATCCGATGCACGATAAATTTGATGCGCTTCTGGATCTCCGTTATTTCGTCCGGAACCGCACCAGCTTCCCGCAGTTTGACGAGTGAGCCGGCTGCGTCCAGCAGTTCCAGCGCTTTTCCTGGAAGCGCACTTCCCTGGAGATATCTATCAGAAGAGTAGGCCGCGAACTTCAGGGCTTCTTCCTCATAGGTCAGGCCGTGGAACTGCTCAAGCCGGCTCTTGCGGGCCAGCAACACGTTGAGAGTGGCCGCCTCATCCAGCGGTCGAACATGCACAATGCGGAAACATCCCTCCAGCCAGGGAAGCGTTTGCGCTGCTTCGCGGAAGTTGCCCTCAGTCTCGGCGCCGATGCACTGCAGTGCGCTATCGGAAAGCGCGTACAGGATGGCGCCGCTAGCGTCCAGCGTTTCCGGGCTGGTGGCCGACGACAAGAGACTGCGCACTCCATCCATAAAGAGGATGGTGTCGGGTGTCTTCACCATCCCCCGAATCAAGTTCGACAGGACTTCCAGCTTCTGGCGATCCCTGGTCCAGGGCGCGATCAGCTCCGGCTTAACCAGCAATATTCGCTTCATCGCCAGGAACGCCGGCACGGTCCCGTCTGCAATTCGTTGCGCGAGGCCTTCAACGATCGCGGTTCGGCCAGCGCCCCGCTCGCCTATCAGGATTGGGTTCCTCTTGCTTCGGGTACCGAGAATCTCGATGACGCTTTCGAGTTCCAGATCGCGGCCAACAACGGGGTCGAGCAAGCCGTCGGTCGCCTGCTGCGTGAGGTCCGTGAAGGGCATTGGGGGAGGTGCCGATTCGGCGGCGGCTGGCGGTGCCGACGGATGAGGAGATCTGGCCAATTCTTCGCGCACTCCGTCGATTTGCAAGCCTATTTTCTTCAGCAGCTGCGCGGCGACGCAATTCTCTTCGCGCAGGAGGCCGAGCAGTAGATGCTCGGTCCCGATGTGCTTATGGCCCAGGCGCTCTGCCTCCTCGGCGGCGTAAGCCAGCACGCGCTTGCACTCTTCAGAAAGCGGCAGGTCCACGCTGGTCGAAATCTTTTCGCGAATGGTCGTCTGCGCTTCGATCTGTTTGCGAATCGATTCAACGGCAACATGGGAGCGAACGAAGCGGTTGGTTAATCCCTTATCCTCTCGCAATAGGCCCAGAAGGAGGTGTTCGCTCTCAATATTGGGTGAACCGAATTGACTGGATTCAAACCTCGCAAAAAAGATCGCGCGACGTGCTTTCTCTGTGTACCTCTCAAACATTCCTGGGCACTCCCTTCTCAGGCTCCGCATGGAAGCGCTGCGGGTCAGAATAGAATGCCTGAAATAAACATGATCTTCCAGTGTTCGCGGGTGACTTTGGAGTTGTCGTATGCGCTGAAATCGTGAATGGTAGCCGGCATGGGCGAGCCCTCCCAGCCCTTTTAAGATGCGAGCAAATATTACCCCCCGGTTACAGCGAGTTCGCGATAGCCTGCTCGACGGGCGCCGCAGGGAGGCTGCCCGGCTGGGAAGGGCGAGGGTATGTTTTGTCGGTTGCGCTGTCTTCAACCCACCAGATGGGATTGAGTGAGTTGATGGGTCTCGCCTGGAGTTGTGGCGTCCTGCGGCAGGGAAAAATAGAAAGTTGCGCCGGTTCCGACGGTTCCTTCTGCCCATACCCGGCCGCCATGCCGCTCCAGCATGCGGCGGACATTCGCGAGACCGATTCCTGTTCCCTCAAACTCCTGCTCGCCGTGCAGTCTCTGAAAGACCTGGAACAACTTCGCGTAGTACTGCATGTCGAATCCGGCGCCGTTGTCGCGGACGAAGATCACGACTTCGCCACCGGAATCGGCCCGGCTTCCCACCTCGATCTTGGCAATCGGACAGTTGCGCGTGAACTTGACCGCATTCCCCAGCAGATTTCCGATGACCTGGCGCATCATGCTTGTATCGGCGGCGACTTTGGGCAACGGTTCCACGTGCCACTCAATCCTGCGGCCGCTGGTTGCCGGTTCCAGCTCCCTCCGCATCTCGCTCACGATCGCGTTCAGGTCGACGGAGACTTTCTGCATCTGCGCGCGACCCAGGCGGGAGAACTGGAGCAGGTCGTCGATCAAGACGCCCATGCGCTGCGACGCTTCCAACGTGGAATCGACGTAGTGCTTCGCCTGGTCATCCAGTTGGGCGTAGCTTCGTTTCGAGAGCAGAGTCAGGAACCCGTCGAGGTGTCGCAGCGGAGCGCGCAGGTCGTGGGAAACCGTATAGGCAAAGGCTTCCAGTTCCTTGACGCTCTCTCCCAATTGCGTGTTGATCTGGTTGGTTTCGGTCATCGCGCGAGCCAGCTTGACGCCGCTGTGGCCCAACTGAAGCAGCAGCCTGGCCAGGTTGGTATAGAAGTTCATGGCTGCCCGTACGTCTTCCCGCCGGACCCGCGGGACGCGACGCAGGGCATCGATATAGGGCTCTTCGTCGAAGCCGTAAGTCCGGGCCTGCTGGACAAACACCTCTTCGTTCACGGCCTCGTCGCTGAAGAAGAACTGCCCGGAGAACAGGTTGCCGATGTGCCGGTCGCCGAGCATGATCGGCGTCACCGCATCCCACATGTTGTTCTTGCACTTGTAGAGTTTGAACTCGCCGCCGGCCACGCCGGTCGAGAGCTCGCGATCGCTCTCTTTGCAGGCCCTGCAGGCTTCGGGGGTGGCGCGGTGGAACTTCATGCAGATGTCCTGCCAGCCCTCGCCAATCAGAACATTGCCCTTGAGGTCCAGAACAAAAAGCGGAATCCGGGTCAGGTGATAGATCTCCCGGGCCAGTGCCTGGACCGCGGAAATGTCCAGCAGGTCCGCCAGTTCCAGGCATTCGAACTCGCCTTCCGGCGACAGAATGCTGTCCAGCTTGCGGCGGACGTGCAACTCGCTCTCGCGCAGTTCCAGTGTGCGCGCCTCCACGCGGGACTCCAGTTCCTGATTCAGTTTCTGCAGAGCCTCTTCCGCCTGCTTGCGCTGGGTCACGTCGCGTGCCGCCGCAAAAACTCCCTCCACTTCACCCGCTTCGTTGCGGAAGACCGAGGCGTTGTACAAGACCTCTGTCACCTTGTCCGAGCGGTTGCGAATGGCCAGCGGGTAGTCGCGCACCGTGCCCTCGGAGAACACCTTCCGGTATCCCTGCCTGGCCTTCTCCGGTTCGGTGAAATACCGCGAAAAGTCGGTCCCAATCAGTTGTTCGCGGGTGCAGCCAGTCACCTTTTCGGTCGCCTCGTTGACGTCGGTGATCCTGCCGTCGCGGTTGATCGTGACCAGCGGATCCAGGCTGGCCTCAATCAAACGCCGGGCGTAGAGCGCGGCGCTCCGGAGCTTCCTGTCTGCCTCTTTGCGGGCCGTAATGTCGCGTGCGATGGACGAGACGCCCGCGATCTCATCGCGAGCGTTCTTCACGCAGAAGAGGCTGTTGGACACGTGGAAGCGGGAGCCATCCTTGCGAATGCCGATGCCCTCGAACGGCTCAAGCATCTCCCCCTGCCGGATCGCCTGCAGACGCTCCTCCTTCTCGGGCCGGCCCTCGGGTGGCACAAGCAGTAACAGCGATTGCCCAATCGTCTCCGCCGCCGTGTATCCATAAAGCTTCTCCGCTCCCCGGTTCCAACTGACGATGTTGCCCTCCGGCGACGCGCCGAGGATGGCGTCGTCGGAGGAATTGACGATGGCCGACAGGCGCAGCTCGATGCCGTCGATCGAAGCGGCCGTCCGGATGATCACGATCAGCAGCGCCAGGCTGCTGAAGACGACCATGCTTTCGATTTCCAACCTCCATTCCGTCGAATACGCCCGGGCGACTTCGGTGGAGATCCATCCGGTCAGCAAGGGCAGGATCGTCGCCGCCGGCAACAGGATGCGCAATAGTCTGCCTCCCGCGCTTTTCAACCGCAGAGAGGCCAGGATGCCATTGGGATTGGGAGCCATCATCATGCCGCTGGACAGCGCGAAGAGCGCAAACGCGGCATTGATCGAGATGCCTTCCGCCTTATTGGCACGAAAGATGACGTTCAGCACGGCCCACTGTGCGGTCAGGTTGGCCGCGATGGCCACGAACTGGGCAGTCCGGGCCAGCGCGGTTCGTTTGGCTTCGTGCAGGAGAAAGAAAACCGCCACCAGCACGAACGCGGAGGCAGTCAGCGCGACCATCCGGTTGGCGTAGGTTGAGAAGGGCGTACCCGTCCACAGAAGCTGATCGACGTGGGTGTGCCACCCGAGCAGCCGCTCTCCCAGGGTGACCAGGGAGATTGCCAGGATGAAACACCCCAGAGCGCGAATCGCTTGAACGCGCCGGATCGAGGATGCCGTGTCGAACACAACCAACCACAGGGCGGCACCGGCGGCGATCAGGCAGACGGCGCAATTCACGCTCATGGGATTGTAGCCGCGCAGGCCATCCGTCAGGCCCGCGATACCGAACATCCAGCCCACATAGACCGTGATCCCCTGAAGGATGACCAGCACACTGAGGACCCAGACCAGATTCCGGTAGATCGATTCGATGGGCAACGATCTCCGGTAAAGTTGGGCTGCTTTGCCTCCGGGCTCACGATTTCGCCAGCGATTCATCGGCACCCTCCGCCCTTGCAGGTTCCGGATCCTGGTTCGGTTGGCCGGCTGCGGGATCCGGTTTGCCGTCGGGCCGGAGCTTACACACGCTCACTGGTCTCATCGGCTGTAGGTGGGAGTCCATTAGATCGGGGTGCATGGTTAGAGGGGACCAAGAATCGGGTCCGCAAGCGGTCCTATTGTGAACTGAGGATGGAAGTTCGCGCAAAAACGATTGTGCTAAGTTCCGGTTCGCCGACGACGGCACCCGCCCAGCACTTTACCGAAAATCAGTGCCGACTCAACTGGTCGATGCAACACTGGCTTGCAGTTTATCTGCTGGCGTTTGAAAACCCAAGGTCTCTCGCGGGCGTTGATTGAGACGCAGCGCGATCTTATTGAGATGGGCTTGAGAGTAGACGGACAAGTCCGTTTTCTTAGGAAAGTATTGTCTTAATAGGCCGTTGGTATTTTCATTGCTGCCGCGCTGCCATGGGCTCTGTGGATCACAGAAGTAGACCTTCACATTCGTCTCCACCGTGAAGGTTTTGTGCTTTGCCATCTCGTGTCCCCGATCCCAGGTCAACGAGCGCCGCAGGGTCGCAGGGAGTTTAAGCACATGCTTGCCTAGCGCGGCAACGACTGTCGTTGTATCTTTACTGGGCACTTTGATGAGCATGACGAAACGCGAGTGTCGTTCCACCAGGGTAGCGATATGAGTGTTCTTGCTGCCTGCCAGCAGATCGCCCTCCCAGTGACCGGGAACAGCGCGGTCTTCAACCTCGGCTGGTCTTTCCCGGATGGAGATGGCATCGACGATCTGACCTTGGGATTTTCCGCCAGCCCGCGAGTGCCGTGAGCGACGTATAGACCTCTTGGACCGCAGGTGCTGAATCAGCTCCTTTTTCAGCACTCCGCGGGCCTGGATAAATAAGCTGCGGTAGATGGTTTCGTGGGACACACGCATGCTCTCGTCGCTGGGATAGTGGACCTTCAGCCATTTCGAAATCTGTTCCGGCGACCAGTCCAGGATCAGTTTACTGACCACGATCGTCCGCAGTTCCTCGTGGTTGGCAAGAAGACACGCCTTGGGTCGCAGAGCCGACTCCCATGCCTCACGATCGGCTTCACTGGCTCGATAGAGTGGACGCCCGCCATGGCGCGCTACCTCCCGGCTCACCGTCGACACAGCCCGCTGCAATCCTTTAGCGATCTCACGGATCGACGAACCGGATGCGAGTCCACGTGAGATGTCTTCCCGCTCGGCTAGCGTCAGCGTTCGCGGGGAACGCCGACGAGCAGCAGGAACGATCCCGCCGCGTTGCTTCAACAGGAACCGAATGGAATTATGAGCCTTACCGAAGGCACGCCCAATGTCATGCAACGACTCGCCAGCCTTCCAGCGGCGCCACATCTCGATCCGCTGCTCCGTGGAAAGCCTGTTCCGTTTTCCTTGTGCCATAAACACCACCTTTAGAAAGTGAATTCATATCAGATGGTGTTGCATCGACCGGTTGAGACCACCAGACTTTTCAGGAGTCACAGCCCCCCACGCTACTATTGATCCGTGCAAACCTTCGCCAACGCCCGTGATGCTAAGGAGTTCTTGATCGCGAAGATCACCGGGGAGGCTCAGCGTGAGGGCATCCCGCTATCGGATGTAGAGCGCAGGATGTTGTATTTCTCGGAAACGGACTGGACGCTACCTGACATGGCAGAGACGAACGATGCGTTCGAGCGGGACTATGACCAGTCAACTTACGAGCAAAAGATTGGGGTGCTGGCACACAAATTCTGCACCGAGGCTCGTAAGACCAATCGCGATGATCTAGATTTATGGAAGGAAGCGGTTCGGACCTTGAGTTCCGAGGACCACTACATCCTTGTGCTGCTCAGGGGCGATGGGGCATCCGGAGACTCGCCGGTAGTCGATAGGCTAAAGCTCATCGCAGTCGCGCTCTTGATCACGCTTCTCGCCATGGTTGGAATTTACCTGTTCGCAAACAGGTAAGGAACTTTGGGTCACTTTACCGCAAAGCTGACTTTGCGGGCGGTTCGGAGACCGGGCACCTTACGTCGTCTCCGCTGTTTGCACAGCGCAAAGCATGCGCTACACTTCGCGCTGGAGAGAGGGATCTTCCATGGTTGCAAAAACCACTCGCAAAACCGGTCTAAAATCAGCCAACGGTGGCAGCGCCTCAAGAGAAGCCTGGCGTTCCGATTTTCAACGTTTATGGGAGGAATTGGTTCCAGCCATGGGTCAGGCAACGACCGTTCAGGGAGAGATGATCCGCGCAATAGGCCGGTTAACTGACGAAGCTTATCGAAACGGCAATTACAACTTCGATAAGGGCCACAAAATTCAGTGCAAATATCTGCGTGAGAATCTGGAAGACCCCACAGTTTTTAGCGAGGTGGAGATCCAGCAAATCGATCAGTGGATCGACCGAGTTCTTGACGCGAAGCATCTTGATTTGAGTGGCTCTTCGTCGGCCTACTATCATCTTGCTGAAAAGGTCGTCATGTGGTGCAAGGCCAAGCCAGAGCCAATCGCGCATGAGCCGAATGCCGCACTGCGTCGATAGGGGACCTCAGCGATCAACCTCCCGAGATACGGGATTTGCGGTAAGAACGCGCGTCGACCGAGCCCAGTTCCGGCACTCCACCGAGAAGGCGACTTTACTGGCAGTCACTCTAGCGGTGTTGCGTGGCTAGTTCTTGCGGGGTGCTTTGCTGATGCTGGCTGCGGCACTGATTCTCGCCAGATGGACAATTGAGAAGAGACCGGAATCAGTAATGCAATCGTGGCCTGGCTGGGCCTTGCAGTGCGGACACTCCACCGCGATCGGACTGACGGGCAGGACAGGCGGGATGGAATCCTTTGGTATATGCATGGACTCTTTCCCTCATGGAGCAAGGGCACTCACTTTCCGGCGGTTCGGAAGACCACCGAAGGCCAATGGGTTTCGGGGACCCACTGCCCGTTTATCTGCAGGACTCCCACGGCGAGGCCGCAGACCTGACACGCATGTAGACCCCACTTCGATCGATCGCGGCTCCTGTCGAGGAGGTTCCGGGTCGATTCGCTGAGCTTTCCTTCGCACGGCTTTGCTGGTCTTGGCATGACTCCCCGCGTTGCTATGGATCTTTAGATGCGGGGAAGGGGATCGATCTGACGCCTGCGGACGTAAGTATTACAAAGGTAAGGTCTCGGGCGAGGAAAAGGGGGGTGCGGTGGGTTCGGCCCGGCCGGGGTTGAGTCCAAGGCAATGTCGGTTGTCAGACAATGTGCCGATGTGATCCATGACAAAGACATCGACTTGAGCATTCTGCTCACGAGCTTCAAACCGGGTTGCTTTTCGAGCGCAACCGGCGGCAGAGGAAGACCGAGCTCGTCGGCGGGGTCGGTGTTCGGGCGCACGGTGTCCGGTCCAAAGTCGAGCACCGCATCGTAGTGGCCTTCGAGCCCGGTGTGGTCCAGGACAGGAGACCCGCGATTACACCCCAGCGACTTTCTTGATCTCGGCGGGAAGTTCGGTGATGGGTTCGATCTCGACGCGGCGCCAGTAGGTTTCGGCGCCTTCGGACTGGATTTGCAACTGGCCGCTGGTCAACGGCGTTTCGGTGTGATCCGGCCCCTCGATCGTGCTGGCGTTTTGGATCACGTTGTCCACATGGCCGTTCACGACGTGCACCGAAGTGCGCCCCAGCGTGTAGAGTTCAATCGTGTTCCAATCGCCCAGGGGATTCTCGAAATCTCCGGGGAGATGAGCCGCGCGATTGCCGCTCGTGGCTGCCGGCAGCTTGGCTTCGGTGAACTTTTTCGGTTCCCCGGCTGGGTCGAACACCCAGGTCCGGACGGGATGCACGACGCGTACCTCGCCGCAGGTTCCCGCCAGCGCATACAGATCGCCCATGTCCTTCTCCGCCACCTGAAACTCGAGGCTGCGCTTCCAGACCTTCCAGAATGCTCCGTGCGGCCCGGTGCAGTGGTAGAGGATGCCGTTGTCGCGCCCAATGTTCAGGTTGGGCGCCCACTTTTTTTCGCCCCATTTGATCTGCGCCCGGAAATGGTAGTTGGAAAATGTCTCCAGGGTGGTCAGGCCGCCAAAGATTTCGCCGGTGATGTACAGCACCGGTTCGCCCGCCTCCATCCGCAGGTTAAAAACGTGCTTGGGATCGTTGTTCAAGCCGAGCGGCGTGCCGTCGTGCGCGGTCGGGCTGGTGGGAGTGCCTTCCGGGAGGCCGACGACCGTCTCGTGCGGCACGCCCATCCAGAGTTCCCAGGAGGTGAGCTTCTCGTCGAGGAGCGGGCGCCAGCCGGGTTTCAGTACGGCGGCCTTGGGTGTCACGCCGGTGGCATTGGGGCCGGTCGCATTCGAGGAACTACCGGCGACGCCCTGGGCCTGGCCGCCGGCGGCCAGTGAGGCCAGTGCCTCAGTCCTCGCCGCGGCGAGGGCGGCCAGAGTTCCAGCCGCGCCAAGCTGCTTTAAGAACGACCTTCTTGAATTCTCGTTCGAATCCATGGTTTCTCCTCGTCGAACTCGCTGCCGTAAAGTGGCCAGGTTCGCGCCGTGGAAAATATATCAGCCAGTATGTGGCACGGGATTCGGATAAGTTGGAATTGCTGCGTTCGACCCAACTTTGAAGAGTTGTTTCGGCACAGCGAGGACGTTGGGACTATGATTCTGCGTGGTTGACCAGAGCAGGCGTCTGGTTGGAAAGACGGGCTACTTGAGAACTCCACAAAGTGTTGAGCAAGAAAGGAAATCAGTCATGAAAGTGATTCAAACCATGGCCTCGGCGGCCAGCCTTATGGCTCTTGCCGCGATCCCCGCATTTGCACAACAGCCGGCTGCCAACAATCCAGCTGCCCCGCCGCGGCGTCCTCCGCTGGTGTTGACGAGTACAGCCTTTCAGGACAGTACTCCGATCCCGGCAAAATATACCTGTTCCGCGCAAGGCACTCCAGTTTCGATACCCCTGGCATGGACTGAGCCGCGGCCAGGAACCGTCAGTTTCGCATTGCTCTTTCACGATCTTGAGGCGGTCTTGCATAAGAGCACCGAGGATGTGACCCACTGGATGGCCTGGAACATTCCCGCCGACGTGCGCGAACTCCCCGAAGGGTTCCCGCCCATACCGGCCGATGTAACCAACGGCATGCGGCAAGGGATCAACTCTCCAGGAAAGACTGGATACTTTGGTCCTTGCCCCGGCGCAGGTTTGCCGCACCACTATATCTTTGAGATCTTCGCTCTCGACACAAAGCTGACTTTACCTCTGGATGCATCCCGCAGCGACTTTGAAAAGGCGCTCGACGGACATATTGTTGGGCATGCGACTTTGGTTGGCCTGTTTCACCAATAGGCGCACCCACTGAAGATTTCTTGTGCTCGTCGCGGTCTTCGTCTGTTTCCGGTTTACCTGGTGGCCATTGGGATTCTGGTTGTTGCGCGGCCGCTGCAGGTTCTATTGAGTTGGCGGGAGGGTAAGCCCGTCCGGCAGTTTGGGTTCGACATATCCATCCGGCTTTTTGTAATTTTCGAACTGCTTGCTGATGGGCACCAGTTGCAACTGTGTAGCATGAGTTTTTACACCGCCTTTGGGAACCTCGATCCCGGCGGTCCAGACGATCGCGTTCATCAAAAAGCGCCGGTAGTCGTCATTCAGCAGCGCGGAATGGAAATCCTGGCCGCCCCAGAGAATGCCCCGTGTCTTGCCTTTTTCATAGGCGGAGGCGATGCCTCGCGGACTGATGACCCCCTTGGGTGAGCCGGTCTCGCTCTGGTTGGTTTGCGGAGATTCCCCCATCAGCAGGTCGGTGCGGTACGGATCGCCTGGATTGACCACCAGGTGTGAAAATATCTCATCCTTGTAGATCCATCGGTGAACCCCACTCAGAATGGGATGCTTCTCGGCGCTTTGGATGGGCGTCACAATCCAGAAGCCCAGGGGATTCTGGGTGTAACCTTCCATGGCGGTTTCGCCGAACCACTTCAGGTAGTAGTCGCGCGCGGTTGGGTTTTGTTCATTGTTAACGGCAATGCCCCAGTGCAATATCATGATGCCCATGCCGGCTTCATGCAGAGCGTCCAACTGGCTCAGATAATCCAACGTCTTCTGGTCGTATTTTTTCTGGTCCGGCGGCAGGGGCGGGAAGATCGGATGTGTCCGCTTTTGTGAACTGCTGGCGGAACTGCTTTCGACAATAATCGCAGCCGCATCCTTAATGTCTTCCACATCCAGCGCTGATCTTGCGTCGATATATTTGGTTACGATCTTTACGCCTTTGATGTTGTATGCCTGGTTGATGCAATCCTGCAGCACCAGCATATCCTTGGCCACTTCATGCCTGCCCACGCCTGCGGGATGATCTTTGAGGCCCGAGAGGAAATAAATCACCTTCGTTGTCGGCTGCTGAGCATGAGCCTGACTTGTCCCATGGGACAAGCAGGCAAATACAACAGCCACTAATAAAGCTGCAGAAATGCTGTAACTCTGTCTCGGCATGTCCCTGCTCCCCGTCGTGGGCAACTTTAGTTTGTCATGGGTCATAATCTTGATTGGTTGCATCACTTTTGAGTCCTCACAGGTGCCGGCGGCGGCTCGCCGAGAATGAATTGCCGTCAGCCCGGGCAACGCGTTTCGGATCGGGGCGATTATATATGCCTTGCCCCCCCCGGCGTCGTTGATCTCTTCGACCCAACGCGTCGCCGCGATGCGATCTGCCATAAGGAGACGGGCGTTTGTTATCCGGGAACAGAGTCCTGGATCCAGATTGCCGGTCCCGGGGCGACTCGACACACAATCGCCATCTTCGTCACGCAGGTCTGCCTGGCCGGCGGGTCTATTGGCATACCCAACCATCCGATTCCTGCCGGACTCTCAGAGTGTCAAGAAAGAGGTAGTCTGTGCTATTCCGTGTTCCAGGCGTGTGGCCATGGTTCCCGGAAAACGGGTTTGCGGTACAGACGCCCTGCGGCCTCCCAGTTACCGCAAATGCGGGGCGGGCTCAACCGGTCGGTGCAACACCATCTGATATGAATTCATTTTCTAAAGGTGGTGTTTATGGCGCAAGGATTCCGGCGGCTTTACGGCAAAGCAGACTTTGCGGGCGGTAGAGGCAGCTCACAGATACCAGGGAATATTGACGACGATGATGCGCTGTTTTCCGCGGATCAGCAGCAGCAGCTTGAGCACCTGGACACGCTGGTTGTGCAGCAGGTTCTCCCACCAGTGACTGACGACAAGTTCGGGCAGAAGCGTGGCGATTTTGCGGTCGGGATTCTGCCGCTCCAGTTCGAGGATGTAGTCCAGCAGAGGCGTGACGACGTGGGAGGTGGAGTACAAGGTGATGAGTTGCGGCTCGGGCATTGCTTTTTCGCGGATGGGGGCGAGAACATTTTCGGCCCAGCCGGTGCGCAAGGGTATGTCGCGTTCGCCGCACTCGACATGGACCACCTTAATCTCGGGCGAGCACAAGACGGCGAAGCGCATGGCCTTCTCGCTCATGCGATCCCAGCGGGCGATGGGGACGACGACGATCGGCTTCTGCAGGTTGGTGAGGCTGAGGGGGCCGGCGCGGACGACGTTCCTGACCCGGCTGTAATGCTGCTTCACCGCGAGCATCAGCACGATGAGGGTCGGAATCAGCAGCGCTGTGACCCAGGCGCCCGAGGTAAACTTCGCGATCAGCACGATGAGGGTGGTGACGCCGGTGGCGACTGCGCCGGTGCCGTTGATCAGCATCAGCCAGAACCGGCCCTTCTGCTGACCCTTCAATTTTTTCCAATGCACTACCATTCCCGCCTGCGACAAAGTGAAGGCGAGGAACGCGCCAATCGCGTAGAGGGAGATGAGGGAATCCGTGCGTCCTCTGAACATGACCAGGAGGAGTCCCGCAAGCGCGGTGAGCGCATAGATACCGGAGGAAAAGAGCAGGCGCCGGCCGCGCAGGGTGAAGACATGGGGCAGGTAGTCATTGATGGCGATGGTCCGGGCGAGCCTTGGGAATCCGGCGAACGCGGTATTTGCACTGAGCGCCAGGGCCAGGAAAACCGACCACATGGTGAAGTGATAGAACACGCCGCGTCCGAACACGGCGGTTACGATCAGGCTCAGCAGGCTTTGATAGCCGCGCCGGGTCGGGTCCATCGCCATGATTCCGTACTTTTGCGCCAACCAGGCGGTGCCGTAGAGAAGGACGATTAACACCGCGATGATAACGGTGAGAGTGAGCTTTGCGTTCTTCGCGCGCGGTTCACGGAATGCCATTACGCCGTTGGAGACAGCTTCGACGCCGGTCATTGCCGCGCAACCATTGGAGAACGCCTTAAGCAGGAGCCACCAGCCGAGATAGTCGATCGTCGCAGGCACGGGTTGGGGCATCGGTTCGATGGGGACGGGATGGCCTCCGGCTGCGAATGTGCGGAGGGCGCCGACGGCGACGGTCACCAGCAGCGATCCGACAAAGAAGAAGGTAGGGACGATGAACGCCGCCCCCGTCTCCTTAGTGCCTCGCATGTTGACGAGCGCGAGCACGGCCAGGATCACCATGCAGAGGAGCAGCGTGTGTGGATGCAGCCAGGCCTGGTCGGAAACGATCGCCTCCACCCCGGCGGAGATGCCGACCGCGGCGGTGAGGATGTAATCGATCATCAGCGCCGCCGCTGCCAGCAAACCTGCGCCGACACCGAGGTTCTCGTTGGCCACGGTGTAGGAACCGCCCCCGCTGGGGTAGGCCGCAATCGTCTGGCGGTAGCTGAGGAAGACGATGACGAGCAGGATCAGGATTGCCGAGATGATGGGCAGAAGGTAATGAATGCCGCCAACTCCGAGCGGGATGAGCAGCGCCAACGCGGTTTCCGGCCCATAGGCTGCGGACGTCAGTGCATCGAGGCCAAAGATGGGGATTCCGGCTGCGACTCCAATGTGCTCGGCGCGCTCTTCACTGGTGGCAAGGGGCCGGCCGAAGAGGGTGTTGGCGAATGACATCAAGCTCCCACCCCCGGTAGATACGAATCGGGTGCGCAATCCACCGGCTTGGGTGAAGGATAAGATTGGGGTGCGGGCGAAAATAGCTATACCTTGGTATAGCTATGCGGGGCTCCGAGATCGATGTAAGGAGGCCTCAGTTTTTCCTCGGCGTCGAACTTCCTGGAAAGATAACCGAACAACACGTCAGGGTCTTGGAACTTCCATCAGAGCGTCAAATATTCGGTCGGCAACCTTCTGGATGACATTCCTGCCCGAAAGATTCGTCTCCATTTGTGCTTCGAGAACCAGGGCGGAAATCACGGGTTGCAGGGATTGGATCGCGACCACGCGGCTGATCGCATTCTTTCCCTTCGCTGCCGGCCCGATGATGCCGGCAAGCCTGCTTTCATCGTCCCGGGAGATCATCGTGGCATATAGGCGCTGAAGCCGCTTCTTCGATTCGGGATGCCGCATTGCAAAAAGTTTGAACTCCAACAACAGAAGGGACCACGCCTTGTCCTCAGTACGCTCCCGGTAAAAACTGCGAAGAGCAGCCATGTTCTCCTCAACAGTCGGCGATTTGGCCAGAATCTTTTCCATTCGCGCCCGGTGAGAATTGCTACGGTCTTCAATGAGCGCGAGAAAAATATCTTCTTTGCTCGTGAACTGCGCATAGATCGCACCCTTGGTGCGGCCGGCGAGGGCCGCAATCTCTCCGAGTTCTGCCCCTTCGTATCCGTCCCGCACGAAGATCGTTTCAGCAGCCTGGAGTAAAAGCACCCTCGTCTCTCTCGTTCTCTGTTCGTGTTTGTTGGCTGTTTTGACTGTCATTTGTTCTGGTTTCATTTTAGTGAAGGAAAGCCCATCACCGGCTGTAAGAACGCGCTCTGGATAAAGATTGTTCGTCAGCATCCTGTCGATGACTGCGAGCCCTGATTGATCGATGCGCCTGACGTGGCCTCGAGCAGGGCGTCACGGAGTTCCTGGTTTGTCTTGAGAAGATGACAGACGAGCGAGCGCAGGGAGTTAAGCTTCTCTTCGATTTCGAGGCAGGAATCGATACTCCAACGATTGTCAGTCGTGCGCGGTGCGTCGTAATTTTCCATGTTTTCGCTCGATTGCCGCTCAAAGTTCAGAACGTCAGGTTTGTGGGTGCCTACAGGTTTGAAGGATCGAAGAACTCTGCTAAGAGCGCCGTCACGCAGCCTCCGTGACGGACGGCGCTTTGAGCGGATTCAGGAAGCAGGATTTGCGGTCTTCACTGCACTGCTCTTTGCGGCATTCTGCAGCGCTTTGGCGTAACGTCTGGCAACATCTTTGGCGACGTGGTCCGCGACTCCTGTGCTTTCGGATTCGCCCCGTATGGTGGCGGTGATCTGTTCGCTGGTGTTCAGCTTTCCCGATGCATCAGTAAAAGCGACATCGAACTTCATCTGGGTCGTTCCAACGAACATGCCGGCCGGCCCCAGAAATGCGCGCTTCACCGAGCTCCCTTCCTTGAAAGCGGCAATCGAGATGTGGACGGTGTACTGTGGGCACGCACTTTTGCCATTTCCTTCGCCCTCGCGATAGACATGCGCGACTTCTTTCGAACTCTCAATACGAGCGACCAGGTGCTCGTATACGAGCGCTCGATAAGCAGCCGGCACCTCAGCCTGATCCCAGTTGGGAGCAGACACCAGGACACTCTTCGGTTCGATGGGCGCGTTCTGGCAGACAGCGTCGAACACTTTGCGAGGCGGGCCAGGGGTTAGGGCGAAGTTCTGCAAAGCACGGTCTGCTTCATTGGCCGGCAGGAGGAAAACGGCGGCATGATACCCGCCGCGGGCGTCAGTGAATTCAACGGTGAGCATGTCCACGCGATGCTGCATGACGGCAGCGGCTGCGATGCCGCCACCATCCGGGATGGTCATTCGCAAGATCCTTCCGCCCATACCCCAGAGTTCGACTCTCTGATTGCCTGCGCTCACGGCGGTCAGGGAACTGCGCGGAATCGACGTACTGCCCGACTGTTCGGTGAACGTGAGAGCATCGGTGCTGAGCGTCAGTGTGCCCTTTTTGTTGTGCTTTATATCAGGAAGTCCGTATACGTGCTCGGCGCTGGTGGACTGCCAGACAGCGGCAGTGGAGGGGACGGCATGAGCCTGGGCAACGGTCTTGTTGCTGGCGGCGGAAAGATGAGTTGGCACGAAAAAAGATGCGTGCAGCATCAGGGCAATGGAAGCACTGGATAGAGATTTCATGGCTCTCCTATGTCAAATACGTACTAGTAGGTATATATATTGAACGCCCGGCAAATGTCAATTGCGCTGGTCAATGGAATGGCGACGTTCGGATCGGGACGGATCGACGCAAGCTTGATCACTCCGCATGAGTCGGCTTAGCGCTGGAGATTCGCACTGCCCAGCTGCTTCGCGCGATGAGGATTCTCTCATCCAACTGCAATGTGCAGGTGTTTCGCGAGGCCTCTTCGCCCTTCGAGGGTGATGCGAACGATGCGCGATTTGCGGGTTTCCTGGATCCAGCCAAGTTCCGCGAATCGCCGATACAGGGCGACCCCGAGCGTGCCGGCGAGATGGGGGCGGCGTTCGGTCCAGTCGGGACATTGACGCGCGAACTTCGACTGCGCGGCTTTCGACACGCTCGGCACTGCGATGCCCTGCTGGGAGAACCAGGCCTGGCCGCGGTCGGTGACGGAGAAGAGTGTGCTGCCGCTTGGCGCAAGGTAGCCCTCTCGTAGCAGTGCGTCGGTGATCGCGACTCCGGCCCATCCGGCAAGGTGCGCATAACAGGTGCGCGCGTAGTCCAGGCTTCCGAGCGGCGGCGGGGTTGGCTTCGCCCGGGCAGCCGGAGGAGCCGAGAGCACGAGCAGCGACTCGACAACGTATGCGACTTCCTCGTTTGCGAGTTTGTAATATCGATGACGACCAATCCGCTGCACGGTGAGGAAACGCGCTTCGGTGAGCCGCGCAAGATGCTCGCTGGCGGTTTGCGGACTGACGTGGGCGGTGAGCGCCAACTCTCCGGCGGGCACGGCGCGACCGCCCATCAACCGGACCAGCATGGCGGCGCGGGCAGGTTCGGCGATCAGTCGGGCGGCATTGGCGACGGCGTGGCTCATCAAAATAAGTATGCGGCCGATCGAAATGTGGATACTTCGGCCGGCGCCGAAATATCCCAACTTACTCTGAGCGTCGAATGGGGTCAGGAGGTTGTTATGTACACACTATTCTTGAAATACACGATCGACCCCAACAAGCTTTCCGCGTGGAAAGAGTACGCGGAGGCGGAATTCGCGCCGATCACCGAGAGTGGCGGCCGCATTACCGGATACTATGCTCCGACTGAGTTTGCCGGCGCTACGAGCGAGGCGTTCGCGACGATCGATGTTGGAACAATGGCCGAATACGAGGTATATCGCGCGAAGCTTGCGGCGCACCCGAAGCATCAGGAGAACGCGCGCAAGGTTGAAGCGACGGGCGCGATTCACTCGATCTATCGGGCGATCATTCGGCGGGTCGTCGAGCCGGCGGTGGGTGCGAAATGAGCCGGCCGGGTTCGACTGCGACCTCATCGATACCGGGTTACGACTACGGCACTCCAAGGAGTGCCGTGTCGCCGGTATCGGAGAGTGAGCTCGCGCAGCTTGAACAAACTGCCGGTTGGACGGCGGAGGACGCCGCGGTGCTGGCGCGCCATGCCGACCTGTTTCGCGCGAAGGCGGAGAGCATGGTCGATTCGTGGCGCGCGGTCATCGGCTCGCAACCTCACCTCGCGCATTGGTTCACCAAGCCGGATGGCGAGCCCGATGACGAGTACAAGGCACGGGTGAAGCGCCGCTTCGTGCAGTGGGTCGCGGATGTTGCGATGCGTCCTCATGATCGCGACTGGCTGAACTACCAGCACGAGATCGGACTTCGTCACACACCCGCGAAGAAGAACAGGACGGATGGTACGCACACACCTCCGGTCGTCCCGTTTCGTTTTCTGCTGGCGTTTGTGCCGGTGGTGCTTCCTGTTCGCGGATTCTTTCGAGATGCTGTGAAGAGTGAGCAAGAACTGAAAAAACTGGAAGATGCGTGGACCAAGGCGGTGGTTCTGCACATCACGCTGTGGTCGCGCGCATACATCTCGGACGGCATGTGGTGAGATGTCGCCTGCAGATGGATACTTCGCTGAGGCCGCGCTCTCCCTAGGGAACGGGAAGCCGGCCTCTGTTGGCCGATCACGATTTCAATTGGCAATAACAGATGGGATGAGAAGGCCGATGCGCTTCCCGCGAAGATGCCTAAGACACGTTATTCAACTGCGCGGCGAGTTTTTTCATTGCGGCATTTTCACGGATAACTTCACCAGCCTCTCGACTGTGCAAAGCTATCTCTGCAGCGATGGAGCGACCGAGAATTCGCTGATCAATATTGCCAAACGCCCCAGGCACGAGACTTCCCAGCCAACCGACCCAGGCCGGGGTATGAGCGTTGCCGACAATGATGCCGGGGCGAAATATGGCGAGGCGGGTAAAACCGATGTTGCGCAGAGTGTCTTCCTTCATACCCATGATTCGCGCATAGCGAAACCGGCTGCGAGCGGTGCTTCCTGCCGCAGAAAGCAGGCAAAACTGGGCGATTCCGGCGTCATGGCAGCCACGCGCAAAGGCACCGACGACGCCGAGTTCAAGTCGTTGCAATTCTTCTTCGCTCCAGCGCATCGATCCAGAACCGACTCCCGCACAACTCACGGCGCTGACGGGACCCTGGCTTAAAACTTCGCGGGCAAGGGCGGCAGTGCACTCGGCAAAGTCGGCAGCGCCGGTATCAAGAACGACGTTGCGCACCCGCGATCGCTGCGGAATGGGCTTTCTGACGACCATCACCACTTCCCGGCATTCGAGAATTGCCAGCAGCTCCGCGACGGTTGCACCGCCGACTTGTCCGGTACCGCCGAGGATCATTGCTGCGAAACTCTGCTTCACGAATAGGACCTCTGCTCAGGGAAGAATGCGACAGCCCGGTTCACCCTTCGCGATCCAGCTGCCTGCCGAGAAGGCGGCTTTGCGGGCAGTTTGGGAGCGATCTTGTTCTCTCTGACTGCGGCTTGAGGTCAGGGTTTTTTCGGCTGGGTTGGATAATCGTGCTCGACGGCATTCTTGAGTTGCTCGAACAAGGGCGGCTTCGAGCCGTTGAGGCCATCGGCAAGCGTGCGCATCCAAAGCGGCGCGCCGACGATGCCACTTGGGTTCGGCATATAGACCTCGAAGAGATCGTCGGGAGGGCCGACTTCGCCGCCAGCCCCTACGCCCACGCCCGGACCGCCGGAACCGGGAGCTTTGCTGGCAGGAGCGCGTTGCGACCCGGTGCTGACCTGGACGCCAACGTTTGCTTCGGCAAGCCGGCCCTTGCGAACAACGATGATGAGATCAGCGTCTTCGCTGCGGAGGGTCAGGGTGTAGCGCTTCCAATCGCGCAGAGCACTTTCCACGTTGGCGATCGCCTGGCGATCTTCGGGATACAACCGGGGATCGAATTCGTCTCCGTCGACGGCTTGCACGTAGACGTATTGCGCCTGGTTGAAGACCGCCGGCAATACATCTGGTTTTTTCGCTTTGCCCTGCAGACTGGGGGCGGAGGGCAGCAACAGGAGGAGGAGAGCAAGTGCTTGGAGAGGTTTCAAGGGAGACCTCCAGCGGGATCGTACCTGGTTGGACGGCTGAATCGGCCGGCCGCAACCAGAGTACGCCGTTTTTCCTGGAAAAGATTCCCCTGGATCGAATCAGGAAGCACTCAGGCAATGTACCGCGCCTTGATGCGGATATCCTTTCCGGCAAACGGGCCGGTGCCCTGAGGGTGAATCCTTACGTGCACCTGGCTGCGCGAGAACAGGCGCGATACTTCGCGAAAGTCCTGGTTCACGCGCACCAACCCGTCAAACAGGAGCGCGCACAGCGTCTCTTCGTCGGGCAGCACGCTTCCCGCGCGACCTGACTGCTCCAGGTGAATCGTGAGGTGGCTGGTCAACTGCACATCCTCGCTGGTGGCCAGTTGAAACGTGTCCACGTTGGTCGCGAGCGCGGGTTCTGAATAAATGATCTGCTCCAGGTCTGACGGAAACACCTTGCATCCATAGAACGGCACGCTGGAATCGTTGCGCCCGTAGACGAACAGCAGCGGAAAGCGGCTCGACTGCGGCGCCATCTTCGCCAGTTCGACGCCATGCGCGTTCAGCCGCCTGGTCATCGCGACGAAACTGTAGGTTCCGCCCAGGTCATGCAGGTTGTAGCGGATCTTCGGCGCCGCGCTCGCCTCGCGCACGATGGTGAAGATCAGTTCCCTCTGCTCGTTGGTCTCGATCACGTAGTCCACGGCGTTGTACTGGAAGATCATCGGCGGTGTCTCCCGCCCGAACAGTTCCTGGCAGAGCGCCGGATGCTCGAGGCAATGCTGCCGCAACGCGATCGTCAGCGGCGTTTCCACGCCGATGTTGATCTCCAGGTCGGAGGCTCCGTAGGACGAGATAACCGACTTGGCGGTTTGCAGCAGATGCGAGCGCAGCCCCTCCGACAGCCCTTCGCCGCCTACGACGAAGTGGATGGTGAACGGCGCGAGGTCCATCTCGCACTCATCCACAAACGAACGGATGAAGGGCGGATAGCCAAAGATCAGGTACTCGTACTTCGGCCCCAGCAGCTTCAGGGTGTTGGTGAGCTTGGCGCGGTCCGGGCCGATGGACTTGAGGATGCCCACGTCCACCATCGACATCGACACGTTCATTCCCGTCGCCCATGGTCCCAGCGCAAAACAATTCAGGAGCACCTTGCCGCTGTCTTTGAAGATCATCTTGTAACTGAGCTGCAGGATGCGCTTCACGTCCTGCCGCTCTTCGGCGCTGCGCACCCAGTTGTTGGGCATCCCGGTCGATCCTGACGACTCGTCGATCACGACGCCGGACAGCGGAATCCTGCCGCCGTAGCAGCGCTCCTCCAGCGTGTAGCGCTTGACGTAGTTGTCCTTGGTCATCACGGGAACTTTCTCGAGACGCCATGCTCCGGCCGCGCTGTATCCCTCGGCCAGCAGAAAATTCCGATACCCTGGACAGCTTTTCTTCGCTTTCAGAAACACGGCGTGCGCACGCATGTCTCCAATCCGTTCAAGGAGAGCCTGCAGTGGCGGCACATGCAGCAGTGCATACATTCGCCCGTCCAGGCTGATGGTGCGGCGCAGCCAGGCAAGCGGCTCGAGGATCGCCTCGAGAAAAATGCGGATAAGAAAATCCATGCGGACCTCTCAGCTCTCCGGAACCAGAATCTCCTCCACGCTGCGCCGGTAACTCGCAGGCGGCGGATCACAATATCCCACCTTGAAGACCAGCCATGCTTTCGTCACACCGGTCCTCCGCGCCATCCACGCCGCGGCGTCCGGGTTCGTCACCATGTTGCCATACGGGTGCAGATAGAGCCCGTGCCGCGCAAGCTCCAGCCAGAAGCGGAACAGAAACCGCCCCGACGGAACCGCATTCTTCGCTGCGAAAAAATCTCCGCTCAGGACGCCGATCGACGGCACTGTGCCAAGCTGCTGCCTGTATCGCCGCTTCAGCAACCAGCGCGTCGGCCCGAACAGCAGCGTCTTTGACATCCGCGCGCTGAGCCAGAACTCCGAGCGCGACAGATTCATGCATCGCCAGTCCAGACCATCCTTGTTCCGCTCCGCCGATCGGTCGGTAAAGCGAAACCACTCCGTAATCTCGTCGTGGTACGGCGCCACATTCATGTCGTGGAAGACGGCATCGATATTCCGGCTCAGGATCTCTTCAATCACCGGCGCATCCGTGAGGTGGTTGTAGCGATGCCCCCACTCGGATGCCATGCGCGCGAGCGATCGCACGATTACCGGCGGCACCGGGTCCGGCCGCAGCGAGATGCGCGAGGTGCGTCGCGCGCGGAACAGCTCGATCGGGTAATTTTCGCCATCGGACCGAACGCTGCCGGACATGCGCAGGGTCGCAAAGGAAGTCAGGCCACGCTGGTTGCGGTCGGCGAGGCGGTCGGCAAGCCACTCTGCGTCGCGTGCCATCTCTGTCTCGACGCGTATGCCGCGTTGCGCGGCCACCAGATCGATCGCTTCGAGGAACATTCCCATCGCCGAGAGCAGAAAGCTGCCGGTGTGGTCCTCATTCGGCAGCGTGCGCCTGCCGTCGATCAATACTTCGGCCGAGCCATCCCCACTCAGCCGTATGCGCCACGGCTGCACATTGTGCGGCGAGGGCGCGTAGCGTGCTGTCTCCAGCAGCTGGCGCCACGCGCTGTGACGGTCTTCCAGGTCGTCTCTCGAACTCTGCGGTCCCAATGGCCGAATCATAGCAGTTCACATGCTCCGCGACTGTCGGAGTCTTGCGGGCTCCCAGTTGCTAAAGCGGACTGTTCGGGATTCTGCGGGTTCGCCATGGTCGATCAACGAAGGCAGCCGTGTTTTGGGGAGCGCCCTCGTGGGCGAGCGGTGTGATGTACAACATTGACGCGCAGGTAACAGGCGAAGACGTTGAGACATTTGGAACGCAGAGCGTTACTCAAGATATTTGGGTTTGCGACGGGGCGGGGCTAGTATGCCGAGTGTCTGGCGGGTGGAAAATTTCACGCGTAGGAAAAAACTGCTGTGGGGAGAATCGAGTCCGTCAAGCAACCCTTGGCGAGCTAACGGGCGGTCGAGCTCGCGAAAACCGGGTTGCCCGGAAGCATGGCGAGGGCGAACTCAGGGACGACCCGCTGGCTGTCAGAATTCTTCGCCGAATCCGACTTCGCCCTGGACTGCGGATTGATACGCAGAGACGCGGCGCTCGAAGAAGTTGGTGAGTTCCTGCACGTCCTGAAGATCCATGAAGGAGAAAGAATTCTTCGCATGGAAGGCGGGAGCGATGCCGAGGCGGTGCAGGCGGGAGTCTGCGACGTAGCCGAGGTACTGCCGCATATCGCGCAGGGATAGACCGGCAACACCACCGGCGAGCAGGTCTTCGGCGAATTGCGCTTCCGCATCGACGGCTTCGCGCAGCATGAGGACGATGTCCTGTTCGAGCGCCGCGTCCCATAGATCGGGCTCCTGCGCGCGGACGACGTTGACGACTTCGAAGGCGAATTCGAGGTGGCAGCTTTCGTCGCGGAAGACCCAGTTGGTTCCGGCGGCGAGACCGTGCAGCAGGCCTTTGGAGCGGAAGAAATAGACGTAGGCAAAGGCCGCGAAAAAGAACAAGCCTTCGATGCAGGCTGCGAAGCAGATGAGGTTAAGCAGGAACTGGCGCCGGTGTTCGCGAGTCTGGAGCATCTCGAGTTGCTGGATGGAATCCATCCATTTCATGCAGAAGGCCGCCTTCTTATTAATAGATGGGATGTTTTCTACGGCGGCGAAGGCAGCGGCACGGTCGTCGGGATCGGGCACGTAGTTGTCGAGCAGGGTGAGGTAGAACTGCACGTGGACGGCCTCTTCGAAGAGTTGGCGAGAGAGGTAGAGGCGCGCTTCGGGCGAGTTGATGTGCTTATAAAGGTTGAGCACCAGGTTGTTGGAGACGATACTGTCGCCGGTTGCGAAGAAGGCGACCAGGCGCTGGATGACGTGAACCTCGGCGGGCGTGATGCGCTGTTTCAGGTCGGCAAGGTCGGTCTGGAAATCGACTTCCTCGACCGTCCAGGTGTTCTTGATGCCGTCGCGGAACATGTCGTAGAAGACGGGGAAGCGCATGGGGCGGAGGGTGAGGCAGAGGCCGGGGTCGAGAATGTTGGCCGGCACGGCTACCGAGTTGTGGGTGGGAGTGACTTCGGCGATGGACATGGTTGCTCCTTGCATGGACAAACAAAGGTGGGACTGCGGGGGTGTAACCCCGGATGGTGGTGGGCTACTGGCAGGCTTCGCAGGATTCGGGATTCTCCAGCGAGCAGGCAACCGCGGCATCTCCGGGGAGAGCGTTGGAAGCGGCGGCGCCGGCGCGCGACGAGGTGTTCTGGACGGTTGCCTTGGCGATCTTCGTAGCCGGCCTGGAGCGCAGGTAGTAGGTCGTCTTGAGGCCTTGCTTCCACGCGTACATGTACATGGAAGAGAGCTTGCCGATGCTGGGCGATTCGACGAAGAGGTTGAGCGATTGCGACTGGTCGATGTAGACGTTGCGCGCGGCGGCCATGTCGATGAGCGCCCTCATGGGGATTTCCCATACGGTGCGATAGAGCAGCTTGAGGTCGTCGGGGAGTTCGGCGATGTTCTGCACGGAGCCCTCGGAGAGCTTGAGACGCATGCGTATTTCTTCCGTCCACAGGCCGCGGGACTTGAGGTCGTCGATGAGGTAGCGATTGACCTGGAGAAATTCTCCGGAGAGCGTTTCGCGTTTGAAGAGGTTCGAGATCTCTGGTTCGATGCACTCGTAGCAGCCGACGATGGAGGCGATGGTCGCGGTCGGGGCGATGGCGATAACGAGCGAATTGCGGATGCCGGTTTTTGCGATTCGCGCGCGGAGTGCGTCCCAGCGTTGGGAGTCTGTTGGCGTGATGTTCCAGAGATCGAACTGGAACTGGCCGCTTGCGAGCCGGGTTTCGGCAAAGCTGGGGTGGGGACCGTCCTTCTCCGCGAGGGCGGCCGAGGCGGTGAGCGCGTGGAAGTAGATCTCTTCCTGAATTTTGGTGGAGAGCGTTTGCGCCTCGGGGGAATCGAAGGGCAGGCGCAGTTGAAAGAAAACATCCTGAAGGCCCATGACGCCGAGGCCGATGGGCCGCCACTGCGCGTTGGAACCTGCGGCCTGCGCGATGGGGTAGTAGTTGATGTCGATGACGCGGTCCAGCATGGGAACGGCGGTGCGCACGGTGGCGCCAAGCTTCTCAAAATCGAAGAGGGGAGCTCCGGCCGCATCCGTTGTGATGTGACGTGCGAGGTTGATGGATCCGAGATTGCAGACGGCAGTCTGATCCTTCGAGGTAACTTCGGTGATCTCGGTGCAGAGGTTCGACAGGTGGACCACGTTGCCCGGCTTGCCCGTCTGATTGCACTTGAGGTTGGTGGCGTCTTTGAAGGTCATCCAGCCGTTGCCGGTTTCGGCGAGCGAACGCATCATGCGGGCGTAGAGGTCGCGCGCCTTGATGCGCCGGCGATACAGGTTGTCGGCTTCGGCCTTCTCGTAGGCCTCGGTGAACGCGTCTCCGAACAGATCGGGGAGATGGGAAACGTCCTTGGGATCGAAGAGCGACCAGTGGCCATCGGACTCGACGCGGCGCATGAAGACGTCGGGAATCCAGTTGGCGAGGTTGAGGTTGTAGGTGCGGCGGGAAAGGTCTCCGGTATTTTCGCGCAGTTCGAGGAAGGACTCGATGTCGGCGTGCCAGGGTTCGAGATAGACGCAGCAGGCTCCCTTGCGCTTGCCGCCCTGATTGACGGCAGCGACGGAGCTATCGAGCGTGCGCAGCCAGGGAACGATGCCATTGCTCAGGCCATTCGTCGCGCGAATGAGCGAGCCCTCCGAGCGCACGCGATGAAACGCGAGGCCGATGCCGCCGGAGAATTTCGAGAGCATGGCGACATTCTTGTAAGTGTCATAGATGCTTTCGAGCGAGTCGAGCGGTGAATCGTGCAGATAGCACGACGACATCTGCGCGTGCCGGGTGCCGGAGTTGAAGAGGGTGGGCGAGGAGGGCATGTAGTCGAGCGAGGCGACCAGGCGATAGAAGTCGATGGCCTCGTGCGGCGTGCCGGCGAGGCCACAGGCTACGCGCAGGAAGAAATGCTGGGGCGTCTCGAGGATGCCGCGGGAGATGGGATCGCGCAGGAGATAGCGGTCGTACACGGTGCGCAGGCCGAAGTATTCGAAGCGATCGGAGAAGCTGTCGTCGATGGCGTGGTTGAGTTTGCGGGAATGAGTCTGGACAAACTCGGCGGTTGCCTTGCTGACCACGCCTTCCTGATAGCCATAGGCGATGGCCTGCGAGAAGGAATGGAGGTTCAGCGCAGAGACTTCCTTGACGATGGTGGCGAGCAGCAAGCGCGCGGCGAGGCGCGAGTACTGCGGCTCTTCGGCGATCAGGGACGCGGCGGTGTCGATGGAGATGGTGTCCAGCTCGCGCGTGGTGGCGCCGTCGTAGAGGCCTCCGATGGTCTTTGAGGCAACGCGGATAGCGTCGACCTGCGCGAGGCCGTGGGAGGAGCGCTGCACGGCGCGCACAATTTTGTTCACGTCCACGGGTTCAAGCGCGCCGTTGCGCTTGCGCACATGCATGACCGGAGTTTCTTCGCGCGGGGGAAATCCCGGCGCAAGATCGGAGAGGCTGGTCTGGGTGTAGGTGTGGTCTGCGGCACTGCTGGTAGCCATGGATGCATCTCCTTGGCTTCCGAAGCGTGCGAGAAAACAGCGGATGCTCCCGCGAACCGGGGACAAACAAGCCACTGCCACCTCGCTTCCCCTCGGAAGCGCGAGCGAATTTATATCCGTGGCAGGTCTTCGGACTGCGCAGGTTCGAACCTACTTGCCGGACTTCCCGGGTCCTCGCGGAGCCAGTGTCATCTTGGGCTTTCGTACCTGCTTACCGCTGCGGGGCAGCTCCGGATTTTCACCGGATTCCCTTTTCACTCTGAGCCTGGAGCTCAGAGCACCACGAACGAAGACTACCCTATCTTGTGTTTCTCGTCGGCGCAAGCGCCATATGTTGAGCTGGTGTGGAAATCTCGCGATTCCCGCTCATGGACTATGTGCCACGGCAATTGAGCGGCCGCGCAGAGGAGCGCGACGCAGACGCGACGGGGCTAAGGCTGCCGGATCGTCTAGTCAGGGCGTTGTTGTCTTTTGCGGTAGGCGGCGACTTTGAACTTGTTGCCGCAGATGTTCATGCTGCACCAGCGGCGCGAGCCTTTCTTGCTGATATCGAGGAAATGGAGGACGCAGGATTCGCACTGGCGCAAGCGCGAGGGATCGCTCTCGGAGAGAAGTTCGGCGGTAGCGGCGAGGATGGGGGCCCAGAAATCTTCGGGCTCGCGCGGGTCGAAGGTCGCGATGCGGACGAGCTTCGAATTCTGTTCGGTGAGGACGGTGTGAAGCGGATACTGCCTGGCGAGCGAATTCACTTCCGACACGAAGGCGGCGGAAGGCAATAAACCCTTTTCTATGCGCACGACGGCGGCGCGGAGGCGTTCGCGAAACGCGATGAGTTGGCGGAGGAAGGCGGCGGCGCGGGAGGAGTTGCGCCAGGCGCGGAGGAGCGCTTTCTGACGAGGCGAGGAGACCAGGCCAGCGGCGATCAGCCAACGTTCGAGCGCGTGGGCGTCGGACAGGAGTTCGGTTGGCCCGTCGGCGAGGACGGGGTTGGTGTTGAGGAAGTCGAGGATCAGCCGGTTGCCGACGAACAGAAATCCGTCGATCCATTCCTCCCCGTCCTGCGGTGTTCCCGGCATAAAACTCCTTTGGCAGATTAAACCCGGATTAATTCGACACCGTTATTGCAACTTTTGACGGTGTTGCGCAATCTTACGTCGTATAGCCGGCAAGCGCCCATCCGGGAGAAGGCTTAGACCCAACCGAAGAGGATATTCCATGACTACGTATCACTATGCTACCGTCCACGGCCTGAAGGTGTTCTATCGGGAGGCCGGCTCGAAGGATTCTCCAACGATCGCTCTGCTGCATGGTTTTCCCAGTTCGTCGCATATGTATCGCGATCTGATTCCGCAACTGGCGGAGAAGTTCCATGTGATTGCGCCGGACTACATCGGCTTCGGGTACAGCGATGCGCCCGACGTCACGAAGTTTACGTACACGTTCGACAACCTGGCGGCCAACGTGGAGGAGCTGCTGTTCGGCGTGCTGGGGCTGAAGAAGTTCAGCATCTATGTGCAGGACTACGGCGCGCCGGTGGGGTACCGGATTGCGGCAAAACATCCGGACGCGATCGAAGGGATCGTGGTGCAGAACGGAAATGCGTATGCGGAAGGGATTGGCCCGGGGTTCGATGGGTTGAAGCCGTTCTGGGCGAAGCGCAACGCGGAGACGGAGAAGCCGGTGCGGAGTCAGCTGACGAAGGAGGGGACGATCTTTCAATACACGCATGGGGTGCAGGATGTGGCGCGGATCAGTCCGGATGCGTACACGGTGGACCAGATGTTTCTCGACCGGCCGGGCAACGATGCGATCCAGCTGAATCTGCTGCATGACTATCAAAACAATCTTGCGCTGTATGACGGCTGGCACGCATATTTTCGGGCGAAGCAGCCGAAGATGCTGATCGTGTGGGGCAAGAACGATCCGTTCTTCACAGTGGAAGGCGCGCAGGCCTACCTGCGGGATCTTCCGAAGGCGGAGATTCATTTGCTCGATACGGGGCACTTTGCGCTGGAGGATTCGAGCGAATTCATTGCGGAACGGATTAATGAGTTCCTTGGGTGAGGTGGAGAAGCAGATTCCTCCGCTGCGCTGCGCAATGACAAACGAGATGGGCGACAGAATGACAAACGAGAAAGGATGGGTGGGATGAGTGCAGCCATGGACGTTACGGTGGTTGTGGTCCACGGGGCGTGGGCCGATGGGTCGAGCTGGAGCGCGGTGATTGGGCCGCTGCTGAAGCGGGGCTTGAAGGTGGTTGCCGCGCCGATTCCGCTGACGTCGCTGGGCGATGACGCGGCGGCACTGCAACGGGTGATCGCGCGGACGCAAGGGCCGGTGATCGTTGCGGGCCACGCGTATGCGGGGGCGGTAATCGCGACGGTGAAGGACGAACGCGTGAAGGCTCTGGTCTACGTCGCTGCGCTGGCTCCGGACGAGGGGGAGACGGTTGCTGCGGTGTTTTATAAGGAGCAGCCGCATGCGAAGGCGCCCAAGCTTGGGCCCGATGCGGATGGATGGATCTGGATGCCGGAGGAGGGTTTCGCGAATGCGTTTGCGCAGAACGCGACGGCGGAACAGATTGTCTTGGCGCGGGCGACGCAGCGGCCGATTGCGGTGAAGTGCATTCAGGAGGCCGCTCCCGCACCAGCGTGGAGGACGACGCCGGCGTGGTACCTGCTGGCGGAGGAGGATCGGATGATCCATCCGAAGACGCAGCGGTTTATGGCGGAACGGATGAAGGCGACGGTGCGAAGTCACAAGGTGGACCATACGCCACTGCTGACTGCTCCGGATCAAGTGGTGGACATCATCCTGGAAGCGGCGCAGGCGACGGGAGGCGCTGTTCGAGATGATCGATGAGCAGGTTTCTACCGGCAGCACGGCGAAACTGTCGGAGCACGGCAGGTTTGCCCACGACGACACGAACGTGATGCTGCTGGTGGCGAACGACAGCATCCAGCCGCAGACGATCTACGCGGGGGTAGGCACGGCCCAGGTGGCGCCGACGATCCTGAAAGCGCTGGGACTCGATCCCGGGCAACTCGACGCGGTTCGTGTGGAAGGGACGCCGGTGCTGCCGGCCTTCTAAACCTTGTCGCCCAATTCACCTGCAGCAGTGGCCCCGTATTCAGCTCTCCCGGGGCCACTCATTTTTTGCAATGAGAGCGAGAAGAAGCAATGCTGTATTTGCCTAACGGAGATTCATTCGGCGCGCGAGAGTCAGCGCCTCCGCGCTGTCGAGGCTGAGCACCTCATGGGGGTCGCAGGCGTGGATGTGCTCGTTGCCGGCGAGTTTGCCTTCTTCCTGTTGGGAATCGACGATGCGGAAACAGTTCAGGCAGAAGGAATGATAGCTGTCATCGATGCGGCGGTGAAGGAACCTCGGCTTGGCCATGTAGCACCCCTCGACGGAAGCTGGGTCGCAACGCTGCCTGGACTCAATCGGTTCAGTTCTCCCAATCCGACACTCCTGCTGCAAGCGCGGTCAAAATCTGGGTGAGGCTTGACAGCTCACTCAGCGCCGCGATCTTTTCGTGCGAGGTGGTATGACTGGATTCCATGACGGCGCAGAGTCTCCTCCGCTCCCGTCGACAGGCCAGAAGAAACGTTTCGAATCTGAATTCCTCTTCATCGTCTACCATCCGCACTTTTCAGACTACGGCGAAGGGAGGGTGAGCGATATAGGGGGGATTCCTCTTTAGACATAGGGGGATTCCCTATTTTCACCGGCTGTGAAGATATCCCAGCGCTAAAAACCGCAGGCACCGATTGACATACGACTACTGTCGTACTAAGTTATTGGGAGATTAGGGGGCGGGATGAAACGTGGCATTGTTCGTGAGTTGGCTACCGTCCTGATAGCCGCCTCGACCGGCGCGCTGATGACGGTTGCGACGCCGGCGGCTTTCGGGCAGGGGACGCCGGCTCCCGCTGTGCCGGCGTTTGCCGTCTCGGTAGTCAAGCCAAGCGGGCCCGGATCGGGGAACGGGCTGAGCGTCAAGTTTCTGCCGGGTGGCCGCTTCGTGGCGCGGAATGCGAATGTCCGGCTGCTGATCAAGATCGCCTACAACCTGAACGATGACGAGGTCACGGGAGGGCCGGCGTGGATCGGCCTGAAGCATTTCGATATCGACGCAACGACGGATGCGGCGGCCGATACCAGCGGCGTAGTGGACAAGGAGCGGAACCACCTGCTGCTGCAAGGCCTGCTGCGGGACAGGTTCCAGCTCCGGTTGCGCAGCGAGATGAGGCAGATGTCGACCTATGCGCTGGTGCTGGCGAAGGGCGGGCCGAAGATGACGCCGTCGGCGACGCAGGATGGAGACGCGCACATCCGGGGCGGGCTCGGCCACATCACCGCGGCGAATGCGAGTCTGGATCAGCTTGCCGCCGCGGTGGAGGACTGGGTTGGACATCCGGTGAAGAACCTGACGGGCCTGGATGGGAAGTACGACTTCAAGCTGGATTGGACGCCGGACCAGGCGATGGCGGCGGGTGGCGCAAGCGGCGGCGCGGCGACGGACCAGTCCGACTATTCCGGGCCAACCATCTTCACTGCAGTCCAGCAGCAATTGGGACTCAGCCTGCAAGCGCGCAAGACCGACTCGCTGTGCGAAGTGGTGGAGAGCGTGCAACTGCCGTCCGAGAACTAGGGCGCACCGGCGATGGAGTGAGCCACGGCGCAGCAGGGCAGATTGGTCATCAGGAGCTTGCCTCCGCTTTTGTCGATGATGTCGAGATGCTCGCTGCCGAGGAGTTCTTCAAACCTGGGGAGCTGGTTCACTCGCGCAAGCAGGTAATAGCGGGCAGGCTGCGACCAGACCGTGCGGAGTTGGTCGTCGGTGAGAAAGACGTCGGGCGCGCCGGGAGCGTTCGAACCATACTCCAGGTTGTTCCAGTTGCCGTTGAGCAGGAGTTCCGGACGGCCGGTGTAAAAGGGGATGGACGAGAACCAGTAGTAGTTGCGGTCGACGACGATCTGCCCGGGGGGCGCCTGCTCGATGAAGCGCGCGATATCGCGCGAGGAGAGCAGCGGGTCGAAGCGGATCATGGCGAGATGCGCGCCCTCGAAGAAGAGGACCATCATGCAGGCCGCGGTAAGGTAGGTGGCGGTGAAGCGGTTTCTAGCGGCGGTGATGAATGCGCCGAGGGAGCCGAGCAGGAAGGCGATCCCGGCGACGACCAGCGGCAGGCGCAGGTAGGCGAAAGAGCTGAGGGTCAGGTCTTCCATGTGGCCGAGCGACAGCCGGTAGGAGTTGGGATGAACCGTGAGTGCGGCGGTGATGTCGCCCGGAGTCGGCAGATGACGATCGGCGATGAGGATAGCGAAGCAGGCGAGCGCGGCTACACCTGCGATGACGCCGAGGGCACGACTGCCGTTACGAATCCAGCTGTCTTCCCCGGCCATGGCGCAGCCGAGGAGCAAGGCGAACGCGGGATAGCACGGCATGGAGTAATACTCCTGCGTGGTGGAGAAGGTGAAGAAGACGAGGATGAGTCCGATCCAGCAGAGCGCAAGCAGGCGGGTTTGCCCGGCGCGCGAGACGGGTTTGAAGGAGAGCCTCGCGACGGCGGGGAGATAGACGCTCCAGGGAAAGAGCCAGATGAGATGGAAGAGCCAGAACCAGATGCGGGGGACGGTGTCGTAGTCGCGGGGATAGCGGAGATTGAGGAAGCGAAGCAGCTGCTCGTTGACGAAGTAGAACCACAGGTAGCCGTGGTAGTGGCCGGGATTGCTCTTGAGCGTCCAGGCGAACCAGGGAGGATTGCGGAGGGTGGCGAGGACGTGCCACGGGACGGCGATGAGGAGCATGAGGCCGGTGCCGGACAGCGGGCGCAGCTTCTTCCACGCGGACCACGAGAAGAGTTGGCGCGTGAACGCCATATAGAGGACGGCCGTGCCGATGGGGAAGACGACTCCGATGAGGCTCTTGAGCAGCAGGCCGAGGGCGAGGCTTGCGAAGAAGACATAGGCCCAGCGGGCGGACTGCGGCTCGGAGTCGTCGAGTGCGCGCAGGAAGGCCCACATCGCCAGCGTGATGACGAAGGTGAGCATGACGTCGGGAATGAGGATGCGGGTAAAGATCCAAAGGCCGATGCAGGTGGCCATAACCAGCCCTGCGCAGAAGCCCGCCTGCTTGCCGAAGGCCCACTTCGCAAACGCGGCGGTGAGTAGGGCGAGGCCGATGGCGGTGAGGGCGAAGGGAATTCTCGAGGACCAGTCGTGCACGCCGAAGAGCTTGTAGGCTACGTCGGTGAGCCAGTAGGAGAGCGGCGATTTCTCGAGGTACTTGACTCCGTCGATGCGTGCGGTGACATAGTCGCCAGTGCTGAACATGGTGGCGGCGATCTGCGCTTCGACCGCGTCGGTATCGTCCATCAGCGACGGAGGCGAAAGGACGCCGGTGAAGTAAATGACAGCCGCGATGGCGAAGACGAGAGCCAGAGAAACACGCCAGGACATGGACTGCTTCACATTGACCAACTTGCGTAACTCCTGTTTTGCCTAGTTACAAAGTAGATTTATGGTACGTCGAGCTATGAGCTGTGAGTCATCCTGTGGTCGCGAGTTGAAAGCACATGGCAGGGGCTAAAGAGGCTGCTGAAAAAGTCTTTCCGGATTAGCGTGGGGTTTTAACCCCACGGATAACTCGCATTAAACCAATCGGGGTTTTAACCCCGGGCCTTCGTTTCGCGCACCACGGACCTTTTTTCAGCATCCTCTAAAGCCCGGTCGGTTTGACTTGCGCGGATGCCGGTACTGAAGTGCCGGCCTATCTGAACACACCAGTGCACTAGCTCTTACCCAGAAAGACCAGGACGACGCCGATCGCGACGAGCAGCACACCGAACCAGCGCTGGCGACTAACGTGTTCGTGGAGGAAGACGACTCCGCCGAGCGCTCCTGCGACGTAGCTGAGCGCAGTGACCGGTACGACGAAGCTGACGTTGTACGTGGAGAGCGCGCCGAGCAGGGCGAAGAACGCCATCGCCATCATGGCAACCCCGGCCCACATCCACGGCTGACGGAGCGATCGCAGGATGACGCGCAGAATTTCCGCGGGGTGGAAACTGGTGGCTTCGCCGACGAGCTTCATGGCGCGCGAGACGCAGAGTTCACCGCCAGTGCCGGCGGCTACGATCACGGCAAAGAGGATGAAGCTTCGCAACTAGGCCTCGCCCGCCACGGGGTGAGTGGTGCGCGGGCTGGTGCGGCTGACGACGAAGACTCCCAGAGAGATGATGGCGATGCCTGCCCAGCGGAGGGTGGAGACTCGCTCGCCGAGCATGAAGTAGCCGAGCAGCGCGACGACGCCATAGGCGAGAGAGGAAGCGGGCTGCACGAAGCTGTAGTCCGCCCAGGAAAGGACCAGCATGTAAGAGATGAAGAAGGTAAGGAGCGAGGAAATTCCGAGCCAGATGAAAGGGGAGGCAAAGATTTTGAGCGCCAGCGGCAGCAATTGCGAGGGCGGCCAGAGGGCGATGGAGCCGACACTCTTCATTCCTTTGGCGAGGAAAACGTTGCCCAGCGGTCCGGTGAAGATCATGACGACGATCATCAGGAACGTCTTAAGACGCAGGTGATGATGGGAGGATTCGACGTTGGTGCTTGTACGGGTGGCATCCATCGACACGACCTTAATTGTACAAGCCGGCGGGCGGCAGATTTGGTGCGGGTTGGGAGGGCGATGGAGAGTTGTCAGTGATCAGTTGTCAGTTGCCAGCTATCGGAGGTGAAACCTCGGGCGCTGAGACGCGTCTATGTATGCTACGGTGAGTTTTGCGTGCGGTTAGCCTGACTCGAACGACACCTAATTTTTCCTGGAACGGTGAAGCGCGTGTGCGGCATTGTGGGATTTACGACCAAGACGTGGAGTCCCGGGCCGACGCGCATCGACGAGGCCACGGCGACGTTGTTTCATCGTGGCCCCGACCAGCAGGGCGTGTTCAGGTCCGCTCGCTGCTCGCTGGGTGCGACGCGGCTGAAGATCATCGACCTGGCCGCGGGCGATCAGCCGATCCTGGCTGAGGATGGCGAGGCGGCGATTGTCTTCAACGGCGAGATCTATAACCATCTCGAGGTTCGCGCGACGCTGGAGTCGCGCGGCCACCGCTTTCGGACGCATTGCGACACAGAGACTGTGCTGCACGCGTTTCTGGAATGGGATACGGATTGCTTTGAACGGCTGAGGGGCATGTTCGCGGTGGCGATCTGGTGCGGCGCGGACCGGCGGCTGGTGCTGGCGCGCGACCGGGTGGGCATCAAGCCGCTTTATATTGCTTCGCGCGGCGAGGACCTTTTCTTTGCGTCCGAGTTGAAAGGCATCCTGGTTCATCCCGAGATTGAGCGACCGCTGAGCGCGAGTGGGCTGGACTGTTTTCTCTCGATGAACTATGTGCCGTCTCCGTGGACGCTGATTGACGGGATCGACAAGGTTGCGCCGGGGCACTGGCTGGAATGGCGGGATGGCCGCGTCCGCAGCGAAGCTTACTGGCGGATTCCGGCGATGTCGCCGGCGGCGATGTCGCTCGAAGATGCGAAGGCGGAGCTTGATTTGCTGCTGCGGGAATCGGTTCGTGACCACATGATGTCGGACGTGCCGCTGGGGATCTGGCTCAGCGGCGGCATCGACTCGACGACGATTCTGCACTATGCGTGCGAGGCTTCGAGCGCGAGGCTGCGCACTTACTCGATCTCGTTTGCGGGCCGCAGCTTCGATGAGGCGGAATCGATCGGCGAAGCGGTACGGCGCTATGGGACGGAGCATGAGCAGCTGGACCTGAATCCGGAGCAGGATCTCGAGGGAGCGATTCGCGAACTCTCCTACTACTCGGATGAACCGAGCGCGGACTCGGGTGCGCTGCCGGTGTGGTTCTTGTCCAGGCTTTGCAAGAAGACCTGTACGGTTGCATTCAGTGGTGAGGGGGCCGACGAGATTTTTGGCGGGTATCTTACGTACCGCGCGAATCGCATCGCGAGGCAGTTGCGAAAAGTGCCGGCGTCGTTGCTTGGATTTGCGCTGCGCGGCGTGAACGCATGGCCGGTTTCGAATGACAAGATCAGCTTCGAATACAAGCTGAAGCGGCTTTTGCAGGGGACGCTTCTGCCTCCGGAGCAGGCGCATATCTACTGGAACGGGACTTTCTCGGAGACGGAAAAGGCCGCGCTGGTGAGAGAGCCACTGCCGGGGGCGTTCTCCGACGTGCTGTCCACGCTGCGCAGGGCACTGCCGGGCGACGGCGTGGCTCCGTACCTTGCCTTCGATCAGCGGTACTATCTTGCGGACGACATCCTGGTGAAGTCGGATCGGATCAGCATGGCGCATGCGGTGGAGGTGCGGCCTCCGTTCCTGGACCATCGCATCCTGGAGTTTGCGGCCGGCATTCCGACCGAGATGAAGATTCGCGGGAGTGTTCAGAAGTACGTGCTGAAGGAGTTGATGAAGTCGAAGCTGAAGGTTCCGATTGCGCAACGCAAAAAGGTAGGGTTCGATATTCCGACGCATGACTGGTTTCGCGGGCCGCTGCGCGGGTTGCTGCTGGAGACGCTCGAGTCGGCGAAGGCGGAGTACGCGGAGGTCTTCGATTTTGACGCGATCCAGGAGTTGACGCGGCTGCACATGAACAGTGCGATCAACGTGGGCTACCACCTGTGGGGGCTGATGACGTTGTTCCTGTGGATGAAGCGGTGGAGTGTGCGGCCGGCGCCGGTTCGCCGGCTGGGCGAGGTGACGCTGGCAGTCGGGCGGTAGGGATTTCGCCAATTCGTCGCCGCCGCAAAAAAAAATTTATGTACGCAGCGACTTTTCAAAACGGCCTGCGTTTAAGGACGGATGCAAAACCGCGGGTGCGACCGCGAATGCGTCGGTTCATCTAAATTGCAGTGCGTCCAAACGTTAGCTTCGCTCGTCGGTACGTAAGCAGAAAACTTCTGGATCTGGAGAAATCATGAGAATTGCCGTTCTGGGCGGTGATGGGTACTGTGGATGGGCTACCGCTCTCTACCTTTCGGGCAAAGGGCATTCGGTCGCGATTGTCGACAACTTCGCGCGCAGACTCTGGGATTTTGAGCTTGGGGTACAGACGCTTACGCCGATCCGCCCGCTGCCGGAGCGGCTGACCGTCTGGCAGCAACTGACGGGGAAGACGATCGAATTATTTGTGGGGGATGTAACCGACTACGATTTTCTGTCGTCGTTTATCAGAGACTTCGAGCCCGAGGCAGTCGTGCACTTTGCCGAGCAGCGTTCCGCGCCCTACTCGATGATCGATCACAAGCACGCCATTTTCACCCAGGTCAACAACGTCGTTGGCACCATGAATCTTCTGTTTGCGATCCGGGAGCTCGCGCCGGATTGCCACCTGGTAAAGCTGGGAACGATGGGCGAGTATGGCACGCCGAACATCGACATTGAGGAGGGCTTCCTCACGGTCGAGCACAACGGCCGCAAGGACACACTGCCCTTCCCGAAACAGCCGGGCTCGTTCTATCACCTGTCCAAGGTGCATGACAGCCACAACATCATGTTCACCTGCAAGGTGTGGGGGCTGCGAGCCACGGACCTGAATCAAGGGGTGGTCTACGGCACCATCACGGATGAAGTGCAGATCGACGAAGCGCTGATCAACCGCTTCGATTACGACGAGGTCTTCGGCACGGTGCTGAACCGCTTCTGCGCGCAGGCGGCCATCGGCGCGCCGCTGACGGTGTATGGAAAAGGCGGCCAGACGCGCGGCTTCCTCGATATCCGCGATACCGTGCGCTGTATCGAATTGGTGTGCCTGAACCCGGCGCAGCGCGGTGAGTTCAGGGTGTTCAATCAATTCACCGAGCAGTTTTCCGTGCTGGAACTGGCGGAGATTATTCAGACGGTGGCCGACGGGATGGGGCTGCGCGTGGAGATCGCCAACCTGCCCGATCCGCGCGTGGAGGCGGAAAGCCACTACTACAACGCGAAGCATTCGAAGCTGTCCGACCTCGGGCTGAAGGCGCATCTGCTGTCCGACTCGCTGGTGGATTCGCTGATCAATGTTGCGCTGCGGTACCGCGACCGGATCGATCCTGCGATGTTTGCTCCGCAGGTGAGCTGGCGTGTCGCGCGCAACCGGCGGCGGACGTCGAATGCGCTGACGGAAGAGTCGCTGACGATGAGCGAATCGCTGGTGCAGAAGGCCGGATAAGCAGCCAGTCGGGAGCTAGTGTAGTGCGTCGGAAATAAAGGTCCCGATGGTCAGCCCGAGATTATGGTTTTCGGAGTAGCAGCGGGCTTCAGCCCGCGGTAAGCGAAATATCAATCGGCGGGCTTTAGCCCCGGGCTTTTACCTTTCCCGCTCCGATTCAGACGTGGATACGTTCCCATCTGTGTGAAGCACTCCACTAGTCCGTGGAACCGGCCGGGATCAGTTCGCCGTTGATGATCCGGTAGTCGTGGCCGCGCCAGCGGATCGTCTTGCGCGCAAAGCTGGCGAGCCAGATCACGGTGGCGACGCCGTCCCACAGCGGAATGTACGCCAGCTTCCGCCACACGCCGGGCTGATGCAGTCCGGTGGTGCCCACAGCCAGCGTCAGGATCGAGCGCGCGACCAAGTATCCCCCAAGATAAATAGCCGCCACCGCAGCGGTAGGCTGCAGCGCCACCGCGAGCAGAGCCCACGGCAGGCCGAGCGTGAAGATGAGGCCGAAGTGTCCCCAGGGGCGCATATGCCGCATCACGGTGATCCAGCGCAGCCGCTTGAGGAATAGCTCGCGCAGCGACTGGTAATCGGGGACCGTGGAGATGGCGTAGGGCAGCAGCACAACTTCGCGGCCCTGCTCGGCGATGAGCCGTCCGATCAGCAGGTCGTCGGCGGGTTTGTTTTCGATGGCGGAGTAGCCGCCGAATTCGCGCAGGTAGGAACGCGTGGTGGCGATGGAAGGGCCGAGCGCGAACTTCACGCCGTCGAGTTGCCACGCGACCAGGATGCCAGGGTAGAAGTCCGAGAGCATGCCGATGTCCTGCAGCCGCTGGACCCAGGTGGTCTCCGCGGTCGGCACGTAGAAACAGGTCACGGCGCCAACCTTCGTACTGGCCAGCGGCGCGATGAGCCGGCGCAGATAATCCGGCGCGACGCGCACGTCGCTGTCGCTGATGACGAGATGCTCGTAGGCGGCTTCGTCGGTCAGGCGCGCGAGCTTGGCGACTTTGTCGTTGGTGGCGGCACGGCCGGAGCCGATGACGATGCGGATTTGCGTGTCGGGGAAGTCCTGCTTCAGCCGCTGGAGCACGGGCATGGCGGGATCATTCTCGTCGCCGATGCAGAAGAGAATTTCGTAGTTGGGATAATCCTGGCGGCAGAAGCTGGCGAAGTTGTCGTAGGCGCCTGGATCGAGCCCGCGCACGGGCTTCAGATTGCTGATCGGCGGCAGGAACGGATCCTGCGCGTCGGCAGCCGGCCGGCCCGCGAAGAAGAAGCGCAGCGAGCTGAAGATGGCGAGGCCATAGTAGATGAAGGGGATTGCGGCAATCCCGAGGAATAAATCTCGCATTGACGGGACCACCAGCGCTGCGACCCACATAGGGATGTTTCCGTTCAACAACTTCGCCAGTGTATCGCGAACGCTGGGCTAGTAGAGGAAGTCAAAGTCGAGGAGCTCGTGACGGCCGTAGTTGCCGAAGAAGCTGCCGTAGTAAGGGTCAGCGCTGTTGTTATGCACCTGCAGCGGATTGTCGTGATTGGTGAGATTGCGGAAGGTGAGCGAGAAGCGTACCGCGTGTTTGGAACTCACCTTGAAGTCTTTGGCGACGCGCATGTCGGCGGTGAAGTACCTGGGGTAGCGCGGCTGCGGGCCGGAGCCGAGGTCGACGTAATTCTGCAACTCGTCGACCGGCTGCCAGGTGAAGCCATTGCGATACTCGACACGCGGCGCGATGCGCATGCTCCAGGGCAGGCGAACGAGTCCCCACAGCAGAAAGCGGTTGGGGATTTCCCCGGCGGTGTGCGCGTTGATCTGCGACTGCACCACGGGAGAGGGAAAGTCGCCGAGGTAGCTGGACGCGTCGCTGATGTCTCCGGCGGCAAACTGGCGGACGTAGGAGAAGAAGACCTGATGATCCTTGTCGGGGCCGATCCGCGAGGTCACCTCGAGCTGGTGGCTATGGAGCGTGCCCGAGTCGGCAAGCACCATCGCGCTCTCGGTCGCGGAGACCTGCGGCGAAAGGGTGAGTTGCTGGTGATCATCCGCGTGGAGGTAGCGCACGCGGAGACTGAGATAGGGCGTGACGATGTGCTCGACTTCGACATTCCACGCCAGGCTGTACGGCGCGAAGTTGCCGCTGAGGTTCTTTTGATCGATCAGCGGGAAGCCGGAGCGCGGGGATTGGCTGATGACGTTGACGTATTGGCGCGGTCCGTCGGTGATGTTGCCGTTGCCGTCGTAGGTGGTGACGATCTGCCGGGGGTAGCTGGTGAAGGCGTAGGTATCCAGCGGGATGGAGTCGAAGAAGATGCCGGCGCCGCCGCGGATAATAGTCGAGCCGTCGCTTGCGGGCGACCAGGTGAACCCCCAGCGCGGCGCGAAGCGCGAGGTGTGAGTAAGCGACTGGGCTTCGAAGCGCGCGCCGGCATCCATGGCGACGTGCTTGTTCAGGATCCAGTGATCCTGCGCGTAGACGGCGGGTTCAAGGTCAGCGAGGTCGAAGGCGCCGCTGCCGGTAAAGGCGATGGTGCGCAGGAGCTGGCCGTTGGCATTGAGAATGGTGACGTTGCGGCCGGTGCTCGAGCCCTCATCTTCGGCATGGGCGACGATGCTGCCGACCTGGAAGATATGTTCGCCGCGCCAGTGAACCACTTCGGGCGACCAGGTCTCCAGCCATTGGAAGCGGGTTGCCTCGCGGCTCTGCTGGTCGAAGTAGCTTCCGGAATTGCCAATCGGCGAGAGCACCATGGTGTTTTGCGCCTGGCCGTGCACGTTGGTTGCGATCCGGGTCCCGGCAAAGGTGGACGACAGGACTCCGCCATCAATGGCCAGGCGGTGGGTGATGGTGCCGGTGTCTTCGTGATAGTCGGCGTTGGGAGTGACGGGGATCGGATCGAAATAGTTCAGGTTGGCGTATTCAAGCGAGTGGGGAGCGAAGTGCAGGGTCGCGGTGATGGTGTTGCGCGAGTTGAGCAGCGCGTCCGCCTGGGTGAAGGAGTTGATGGCTCTCGAACGCGTCTCGTTGACCGGGAAAGGAAGCGTGCGCACCTCGGCCTTGTCGATGAGGTACTCCGTCCCCTCCACGATGAAGAGGCGATTGGGGATGACTGGGCCGCTGAAGTTCAGGCGCGGGGCCGCGTCGCGCAGGCCCTCCAGGTGGCCGCTGCGGATGCGAAAGTCAGGCAGCGGATCGTTCAGGCTGTAGTCCCACTTGGCGCCCCCGCGGCGCGTTTCCGCACTGACTACGCCGGCGGTGAAGCTGCCGTACTGCGCCAGGTAGGGCGACTGCATCACCTTCAGTAAGTCGACCGTGTCGACGGGGACGCTCAGGCCGAAGTCTCCGGTGGCGGGATCGTTGACCGTGACCGAGTTGACCACGAGGCTGCTGTGTTCCTCATCCACTCCGGAGATCTGCACGCGGCCGTCGGGAGTGCGGATCACTCCGGGCACCAGGGGCAGGGAGTCGACCAGGGTGTTGGGACGCAGCGGGCCGAGCTTGGCCTCTTCGACGGCGATCTTGGTTTCGCTGCTGGCGGGTTCGGTCAGCGCGCTATCCGAAGTGCCCTGGACGGTGACGCTCTGCTGCACATTGGTCGTGGGCGTCAGGGTGATCGCCAGGCTGTTCTGGCTCTTCAGGTCCAGGTCGGCCGCCACCGGCAGAAAGCCCGCCAGGCGCGCGGCGATATGCAGCGTGGTCAGCGCATCGCCGCATCCCTTCAGCGTGCCTTGCCCCTTGCCGTCCGTGGTCGTGGTGCAAACGATGCCGGCGCCTGAACTTCCTTCAATGGTGACGCCGGGCAGGGGATGCCCATCCTCGCTCACCGTCGAAACGCCGATGGGCCCGGACTGGCCGAAGGCCTGCGCGGCCACGAGGCCGAGGGCCATTGCGAGCCCAAAAGACCGCCCCCGGCGCAGAAGCAATCTGCACCCGTCAGCAACGCGTCGAGCTGGAGTCTTCGGCGCCAAAATTGCGATCCTGCGAATGCGGCAAAGTGGAGTTCGGGAGAAAAAGGGAAACAAGGTCTTGCGGCCAGGGCGCTCGGTCGAAATCCTGAGAACCCGCTTTTATCAGAGTCATTTCCTCGACCGGGAGATTCAACTCGCGACCAGTAGGATGCTCGCGCTCCGGGAAGAAGATTACAGATTAAGGATTTAAGGATGGCCCAGGGATGCCGGATGGCTGAATTCAGCCGGGATACGCCAATTTCAACCCTAACGCGCTGATTTTGTTGCGCCTCGCGGCCACCTGACCGCCCACAAAAGCGGGTGCCCCATGTCTCGCGTTTGAGACATGGGATCAGGCTTCCATCCACCTCAAAGGCCGGGTGCCCCATCCAAGCTCCGCTTGGGTGGGATTGCTGCCACATTAGCCTGAGGGAAACCCACGCACCCGCCCCTGTGCGCGGGTGCCCCATGTCTCGCATTTGAGACATGGGATCAGAACTCCATCCACTTCAACCTCGCCCACCATTTGGACCGGCAATCACTACTTTGGCTAACCAACCGTGTGTTTCCGTCGGCGGATGGCGCGTATCGTCAGCCAGATCATAACCAGACAGAAAACCAGGACTGCTACAGAGGGCCATAAGGCTCCCTTCGTTCGGTCATGGATAAGGTAGATCGCGCCAAAGGCCAGGGCGGTGAAGAAAGCGGAAGCGCACTGGAGAAAGATCATCCACGCTAGGTGGGTTGCCCTGCTCATGCCAGCTATCCTCTCAGGCTCTCCAACGGGGCGCAAGGGAATTGGCGGGTGCCCCATCCAAGCTCCGCTTGGGTGGGGTTGTGCTGCTGCGGTGCCCGATTCATGCAGACCCTCTGTGATCTCTATGAGTCGCTTTTCGCGGGTGCGCACACCTGACCATCCACCTCAAAAGCATCGGCCCGACGGTGATTTGCATCGGTAGCGGTGCCATCCACTTTCCACAGGCGGTCATGGTGATCGTCTTGCTTGTAGTCACTGGATTATTTGGCGCGAGAGCTTACGGCTTCTTGCCGACAGTGATGAACACATCTGTGTGGCTTCCAGCTGAAACCCCCAATGGCCCTTTCAACTCTTGCTGTGAAGGCACGATTCCGTTTGCAAGTCCCATTTTCAGCGCTATCCCGGCTCGAAGATACGACGGTAACAAGGGGGGCGGTATTGCCATAGTGGCAGCGGGATTAGCAACCTCAACTTGTACTAGCACGCCCGATTGTGTACTCGGAGCCACTGTAAATCCCGGCGCTACGGTGAGAATTATCGGATTGTCATCTGGTGGCTTTACGCGTGTCCACCCAGCCGCAGTCAAAGTGCTATCAATTTGCCTGAGTAAATCGAGGGATTCTTGGTCTGAGTACACACCAGTAAAAGTGTATGTCGTCCCCCGAAATAGTCCCAAGCTGGCAATCAAATCTGAGGTGTTGCTTATCGATCTGGGCGTCCGTATTCGTTCTAGTTCGGCTTCTGCTTTGGTCGCTTCCCTTAATGCCTCTGCTAGGTGCTGTTCGGCGGTGGTAGCAGCATTGGTTGCCGATACGATTCGCTGGTCGAAGGAGTCAGCTTCTTTCCGAGCACCATTAGCTAGCTTTTGGGCACCGGCTGATGAGATAGTCGCCGCGTCCGATTGTTCTCTCGCAGTTCGCGCTGCCTCTGATGCTGCGGACGCAGCAAGCTTAGCATTGTCGGCGTTTCGTTGGGCATCTCCCAAAAGCAATTCATCAAATGTCTGGAGCATCCCGCTCGCGTCATGGTCGTATATTTCGAAGACCCCTTCCGCCGCGACTCCAAGTACAACTACAAGCCAGCCGATCAGCGCCAGTTTCTTGACCCATCTCCCTCCGAAATATGGAAAGGTAATAGGCCACAACTCGTGGAATATTTCGGGGCCTTCCATGAGGCACCCGATGGCGACGACAATCGCAGATGCCGCCACCCAAAAGAAAAACTGATCGTCTATGCCCTGTAGGTCTGCGCGAACTCTTCTATCCAACTCAGTAATGAGTTCGGATGATACGGACGTGCTTATAGC
>Ga0207416_1000853_pt1 | contig 46677 bp, 41 predicted proteins | sample PaiPotPPM11metaG_FD_184107 | JGI IMG/M metagenome (GOLD analysis project Ga0207416, IMG submission 184107) | Iron sulfur acid spring bacterial and archeal communities from Banff, Canada, to study Microbial Dark Matter (Phase II) - Paint Pots PPM... ...
CAGGGTGATCTGGTGCTGGCCGCCGGTCCCTCCGACGCCCCTGGTGGGCCGGGGACGGGAGATCGCGGCGGCGAGATCGCGCCTGCTGGACGACGGCGCACGGCTGCTCACCCTGACGGGGCCCGGCGGCGTGGGCAAGACGCGCCTGGCGCTGGCGGTCGCGGCGGAGGTCGCGGCAGCGTTCCCCGATGGGACGGCGTTCGTGTCGCTGGCCGCCGCGCGAGACACCCAACAGGTCGCCGCCGCCATCGCCGCCGCGCTGGGCGTCCGCGAGGCCGGCGGGACCAGCCTGACCGATGCCCTCAAGGCCTACCTTGGCGAGAAGCGCCTGCTGCTGGTCCTCGACAACTTCGAGCAGGCGCTGGAGGCGGCGCCGCTGGTGGCCGATCTGCTGGCGGCCTGCCCCGAGCTCCGCGTGCTGGTGACGAGCCGATCGCTGCTGCGCCTCTCGGGCGAGCAGCGCCTGCCGGCGCCGCCGCTGCCCCTGCCCGACCCGGAGCGCCTCCCCGCGGTCGCGCAGCTCGAGCAGTACGACGCCGTGGCCTTGTTCGTCCAGCGCGCCCGGGCAGTCCAGCCGGACTTCGCCCTGACCGACGCCAATGCCCGCGCCGTGGCGGAGATCTGCGCGCGGCTGGACGGACTGCCGCTGGCGATCGAGCTGGCGGCGGCGCGGGTGCGACTCTTACCTCCGCCGGCCCTGCTGCAGCGATTGTCGAGCGGCCTGGCGGTGCTGACGGGCGGGGCGCGCGACCTGCCCGAGCGGCAGCGGACGCTACGCGGGGCCATCGCCTGGAGCTACGACCTGCTCACCCCGGCCGAGCAGACCCTCTTCGCCCGGCTGGGCGTCTTCGTGGGCGGCTGCGCGCTGGAGGCGGCCGAGGCGGTGTGCAACGCGCGGAGCGATCTGGAGATCGACCTCTTGGAGGGAGCCGAGTCCCTGGTCGACAAGAGCCTGGTACGGCAGGAAGAGACCGTGGAGGGCGAAGCGCGCCTCGTGATGCTGGAGACGCTGCGGGAGTTCGCCCTCGAGCAGTTGGGGGAGCGTGGCGAGGCGGACGAGCTGCGCCGCGCGCATGCTGGCTACTACCGGTCCCTGGCGGAGGAGGCGGAGCCCGAGCTACGCGGGCCGGATCAGCGGGGGTGGCTCCAGAGGCTGGAGCGCGAGCACGACAACCTGCGGGCGGCGCTGCGCTGGATGCAGGAAACGGGCGCGACGGAGGATGGGCTGCGGCTGGCCGGGGCGCTGGGCGCCTTCTGGGCTTCCCATGGCCACTTCAGCGAAGGGCGGAGCTGGCTGGAGGGGTTCCTGGACCGAGGAGGCAAAGCGCCGGTCCTGACGCGGGCCAAAGCACTCAACGCTGCCGGCAGGCTGGCCTGGTATCAGGGTGATCACGTGGACGCGCAGGCAAGTCTGGAACAGACGCTGGCACTACGCCCGGCGCTCAGCGACAAGCCCGTAATCGCCTTCGCACTAGACTGGCTCGGCCTGGTCGCGGACGGTCAGGGGGACTACCGGGGGGCCGTGCCGCGCTACGAGGAGGCGCTGAAGCTGCAGCGCGAGGCCGGGGACGAGGCGGGGATTGCCAGCTCCCTGAACAACCTGGGGATCGCCGTCTACGACCAGGGCGATTACGAGCGAGCGGCGGCCCTATTCCAGCAGGCTGCCGACCTGCGCAAGAAGCTCGGTGATCAGCAGGGCATTGCCCTCTCCCTGCTCAACCTGGGAATGGTCGCCTACGAGCAAGGCGCCTGGGATCGCGCTGTGGCGCTGTACGAGGAAGCGCTGGCCGTGCAGCGGCAGCTAGGGAACACGCAGCGCGTCGCGATCTTGCAGGGCAACCTCGGCTTGGTAGCGCAGGCTCAAGGTGATTATGGGCGGGCAACGGATTTGTACGCAGAGGCGCTGGCCACCTGCCGCGCCTTGGGCGACCGGAGCGGCGCCGCCCGCTGCCTGCACAACATGGCGGAGGTGAAGGCGCTGCGAGGCGAGCACGGAAGCGCCCTCGCACTCTACCGGCAGGCGCTCGCGCTACGTCAGAAACTCAGCGACAAGCGGGGCGCCGCCATCGACCTGGTCGGACTTGCGGAAGTCATGCTTCCCTTGGGGCGGCCAGAGCTCGCCACACGCCTCCTGGCCGCGGCGGCGGCGCTCTGCGAGGCCAGCGGGGCTTCCTTGCCATCGTCCTCGCGCGCCACCGCCGATCGCACCCGCGCCGCGGCGCAGTCGGCGCTGGGGGAGCAGGCGTTTGCCGCCGCCTGGGCCGAGGGGAAGGCAATGTCGATGGAGGCAGCCATCGCCACGGCGCTGGACCAGCACCTACCGGTGTGACCTTCTCCGGCGAGCTCCCAGCCCCTCGGTCTCAGCAGCCCAGTCCTTTGGCTACGCTGGCTAATGCCGGGGAGGCCGGGGCCTCGGCAATCCCCGCTGGGCCCACTGGCTTGGGGTAATGAAAGGGCGCTATTCGGCAGCACAGTCCGACCTCGGCTTCGCTCAGCCCGGACCTGGTCCAGCCTCTCCGGTGACAACTTCTACGCTGAGGGTGAACTGCACGGTCTTGCCGGCATCGCAGTTGAATACTTGCAACAGCATCGGCCCGAGCAGTGGGGCGCCATTCGCGTCCGTGGCGTTGACGGTCACCCATCCCAGAGCGTTGATCGTCTCCGGCAATAGCGGGTTTCCGCGCATGTAACTGGGGAGCGGACTCTCCTTATAATAGACATCAAGACCTACCTGTCCACTCTCCACCAGCTGGGGCGCGTCGGTTGTGAGCATGAACGCCCGCCCGCCGTTGTTACTGCTTGAGATCGGCGGTAGAGCGCTGGTCTGGTAATAGAAATACGCCCCATCGCTCTTGCCCAGGAGGCTCCCCTGTACGGCCCCGGAATTGAGCGGATAAGGATAATCCGGACTTGCGCCCGTCTCGGTCTCGCGCTTGGGACCAGTTCGGTTGATCACGGCTGCTATCGCGGCGTCACGGCAGGCGCCGGAGGACGCCGTGGTCGCAGCGGCAGACGGAACGGGCAGACCTTGCGGCGTCAGGGTGAACGCGATGTTGTTGGCGGGGTCGTAGTCGAACACCTGCGCCAGGACCGGACCGGGTGTCGTCGAGGAGAAGAGCGCCAGGTCGGTGAAGGGGCCGTCGCGGCCCGCCGTTGCTGTGGTGTGGCCCTGATAGACATTGAGTCCAGCCGCCCCGCTATTCAGCGGCGTGGCATTGTTCGTAGTCAGCGTCAAGGAGACAGTTGAACCGTCCCCGGGGTAGCTGAACTGAAAGAAGGCATAGGCGCCGCCGCTGTTGCCAATCAGGCTCCCATCAACTGGACCGACCAGAGGCAGCGGATTCGTAGGACTGCCGGTGGCCGGCGCTGCCGACACGGTCCCTGTCAACGTGAGGAGCGCGGCCATCGTCACGGTGCAGGCATACCTGATAAGGGACCTGTACATTCGCGATCCTCCTTTCGCTGTCGCGGCCCGATCTTGGCCTTCCACGGGAAGGCGAGCGGAGATGTGGCCGCAGACTGGCGTCCAGAGTATATGATCCATCCACGCAGCGTGCTCGCCGCGTGGAGGAGGAGATGGCGATGCCTGACGGAGCCAGTACCCAAGGACCAAGCGAGGGAAACCGTGCCAACCCAGCCAGGACCAACGTGGTGTTCATCCTTACCGACGATCAAGGCCCCTGGGCTGCCGGCTGCTACGGCAATCACGAGATCCGCACACCCAACATCGACCGGCTGGCCGCCTCCGGCGCGCGCTTCACCAACTTCTTCGTCGCCACCCCCGTCTGCTCGCCCAGCCGCGCCACGCTGCTGACCGGGCGCATCCCCTCCCAGCACGGCGTCCACGACTGGCTCTCCGGCGGCAACATCGGCGCCGACGCTATCCGCTACCTGGAGCACGAGCTGACCTACACCGACCTCCTGGCCCGCCAGGGCTGGACCTGTGGCCTCAGCGGCAAGTGGCACCTGGGCGACAGTCAGATCCCCCAGCACGGCTTCAGTAACTGGTTCGTCCACCAGGTCGGCGGCGGGCCCTACAACAACGCCCCCATGGTCCGCAACGGCCAGCTCGTTAACGAGCCCGGCTACGTCACCGACGTGATCACCGACGAAGCGCTGCGGCTGCTCGACCGCTACGCGGACGGCAACATCCCCTTCTATTTGAGCGTCCACTACACCGCGCCGCACTCCCCCTGGACCGGCCACCCCCAGGAGATCGTCGACTCCTACGACGACTGCCCGTTCAACTCCTGCCCTCAGGAGCCGCGCCATCCCTGGGCCGGATCGCTCACCACGAACTGTCTGGGCAACCGCGAGATGCTCAAGGGCTACTTCGCCGCCGTCACCGCCATGGATCTGAACGTCGGCCGCATCCTGGACCGGCTGGAGGAGCGCGGCTTGCGTGAAAACACCTTGGTTATCTTCCTCAGCGACAACGGCTTCTCCTGCGGCCAGCACGGCTTCTGGGGTAAGGGCAACGGCACCACGCCACGCAACATGTACGAGCACTCCATCAAGGTGCCGGCCATCTTCAGCCACCCCGGCGCCATCCCCGCCGGCCGCGTGGAGGAGGCCATGGTCTCCGCCTACGATTTCATGCCCACGCTGCTCAGCTACCTCGACCTGCCCATCCCCGCCGATCACAACCTGCCGGGGCAGTCGTTCCTTCCGCTGCTGCGCGGCGAGACGATGCCCGAGCGCGAGCACGTCGTCGTGTTCGACGAGTACGGTCCCGTGCGCATGGTCCGCACGCGCGAGTGGAAGTGCGTTTACCGTCACGCCTATGGCCCGCACGAGCTGTTCAACCTCATCGAGGACCCCGACGAGCGGCGCAACCTGGCCGGCGATCCCGGTCAAGCCGGCCGCGTCAAGGAGCTCAAGGCGCGGCTGGAAGAGTGGTTCGCACGCTACGTCGACCCACGCCGCGACGGCCTGGTACAGGACGGCACCGCCATGGGGCAGACCAGGCGCTTCGGCTGACCCGGCTGATGCGCTGGCTCGATCAACCAGCGCTGACCGGGCATACTGCGCGCGCTGGCTGAGCCTCCGCGCCGGCCATCTCCGCGGCACACCCAGGCGCTCCCGGCCGCGTCTGTCTGCTCAGAGACAGCCCGCCGGCCCGGGAGCGTCGATCGGAGAAGTCGCGAGGGGGCTACGTTCCGGCTCGTCCAGCGCGTACGCCACCGCCTGCTCCAGCGACAACGCCCGGCCGGCGGCGTAGGCGGCGGCGTAGGCCGGCTCGCCGAGCCGCTGCCGCGTCGCCGCCAGCGTCCGCTCGCGCTCACCCCGGCCGATCGGTTCGATCAGCACGCCGCCCAGCCGCTCCAGCGCGGCATCCGCGCCGCCGAGCAGTCGCGCTGCCCGCTCCCACTGGCCCCGTGCTCGTGCCAGCGCGCCAAAAGCGTGCAGTTGCTCCACCACCGCATAGTCTAGGCGCAGGCTCCAGACCTCCACCAGGTTCTCGCGGAAGCGGGCCCCAGCCTCCTCGAACCGTCCGGCGTCCAGCGCCAGGTAGCCCAGCGAGCGCCGCGGATACTGCCGGTTGGCGACTCCTTCGAAGACCGCCAGTTCCTGCTGGAAGCGAGCGGCGGCCCCAGCCAGATCGCCGCGCCACCAGGACAGCATCCCGAGGTAGCCGAGCGCCAGCCATGCGGCCAGCCCCCTCCCCCCAGCCCGTGCCAGCGCCTGCTCGAGTGCCTCCTGCGACGTGGCCGGGTCGCCAGCTTGCAGGATCGGATCACCCAAGCAGACGAGGAAGAGCGCCACGGCCAGCTGGTCCGCGTTGGCCTCGGACATCGCCAGCCCTGCGCTGAAGTGGGCCCGCGCCGCTTCCAGATCACCGAGCCACCTGGCCAGCACGCCGGCAAAGAACAACGCCCGGAGGCGGAGCCAGGCCGGCGCCGCGGCGCCCGCTTGGTCCAGGAAGCGGCGCAGCCAGCCCAGCCCCTCCGCCCGCGGCCCCGCCTGCCACCAGAGGAACGTGGAGCGGGTGGCCAGCCGCAGCCCGCGCTCGGCGTCGCCATGCTCGGCACACCACGTCAGTGCCAGCCGCAGGTTCTCGCGTTCCTGCTCCAGTTGGGAGAGGGGCAAGGCGCTCCAGACCAGGCCCGGTCCCCACGGCTCAGGGCCGAGCTCGCCATCGAGCCGGCGCAGCAGGGCCTCCACCTGCGCCGCCCGCGTCGCCCCGGCTTCCCCCGCCAGCGCCAGTTGCTCCACCGCGAACTCCCGCACCGTCTCCAGCATGGTAAAGCGCGGCTCGCCCTCGGCCTCCTGCGTGCGGAGCAGACCGTGCCGCGCCAGCGTGTCCAGTCCCTCCAGCAGGTCCAGGCCGAGCGGCCCAGCCGCCGTGGCGACCGCGTCGGCAAGGTCGAGCGGGCAGCCCCCGACGAACACGCCCAGCCGGCGAAAGAGCGCCTGCTCCGCGGGAGCGAGCAGCTCGTAGCTCCAGGCCAGCGTGGCGCGGAGGGTGCGCTGACGTGGGGGCAGGTCGACCGCCCCACCCGTGAGCAGGCTCAGCCGGTGGCCCAGCCGCGCCAGCAGCGCCGCCGGCGGCAGGAGGCGCGCCCGCGCCGCCGCCAGCTCGATCGCCAGCGGCAGCCCATCGAGCTGCCGGCAGATGGCGGCGACGGCGGCGGCGTTGTCGGCGCCGAGCGCGAACTTCGGCTGCACGGCTTGGGCCCGTAACACGAAGAGCGCCACGGCCTCGACCTGCGCAAGCTCCCCCAGCGACAAGCGGCACTCCGCCTCGGGCAGGCGGAGCGGCGGCACGGCGAACTCCTGCTCTGCCTCCAGCCGCAGCGGCGCCCGACTCGTGGCCAGCAGTACCAGCCGGGGGCAGGCGGCGAGCAGCTCGCCGAGCACCGGCGCTGCCGCGGCCACCTGCTCGCAGTTGTCCAGCAGCAGCAGGAGCCGGCATGGCCGCAGCAGCTCGGCCAGCACCTCGCCCAGGTCCTTCGGTCCCGGCTGGACGCCGAAGGCCCGTGCTACTGTCGGCAGCACCAGGGCCGGGTCCTGCAACTCGGCCAGCGAGACGAAGACCACGCCACCGGGATACGCCCGGGCCACGGACTCCGCTAGCCGCAGGGCCAGCCGCGTCTTGCCGACCCCGCCCGGACCCGTGAGGGTCAACAGCCGGGTGCTGGACAGCAGGGAGCGCAGCCGGTCCAGCTCGTCCTGCCGACCGATGAACCGGGTCAATGGCGCCGGGAGTGGCGGCGACGTGGCTCGCGGCCAGGAGGCCGCGGACGATCGCGGCGCGCGCCGGCGCACCACGGCGCCGGCCAGCCGGGCGCGGTCGGCCTCATTCAGGTGGAGCGCTCGGCTGAGCAGGTCCACGCTGTCCTGATGGGGCGCCAGTCGCGTCCCCCGCTCCAGGGCGCTGATCGCTTCCACGCTGAGCCGGGCCCGTTCCGCGAGCGCTTCCTGAGACAGCCCAGCCGCCAGGCGAAAGTGCCTCAAGAGCGTGCCGAAGGTCACGGGGGTAGTCTCGGCCACGGCCCCTCCTATCGCGAGCGCCCCGCCGCGCGGCCGTATGGCCGGCGGTCGCGGCCGGGCCGCGCAGCCCGGACAGGCCGGACTGCCCGCCTGCCACGGACAACTGGGGCTTGCGAGGATTGTGCGGCATAAGTGTACGTGCTGTCCGTGGTCCTCGCTCCTCGCTGGACGCACACTGCCGTTCAGTGCAGGCGCCGCCGCGCTGCTGTCGCCGCGATGGGCGACGCGAGAGGAGGAGCGATGCATCGCCGGACGATTCACGATGCCTTCGCGCCGCCGAGCCTCGGGGGCGCGGCGGCGCTGCTCCTCTGGCGAGCGCGGCGTTCGCGTGCCGTGCGCTGGACGATGCTTGGCGCGCTGCTCGCCCTCCTCCTGGCCGGGGGAGGCCTCGCCCTCCAGCCCCCGCAGGACGGCGAGCCGATCGCGCTGCCGAGCGCGCCGCTGGCCGTCGCGGCGGACGGCCGCGCCGGTCGCCTCTACGTCGCCACGGCGGACAACAGCGTCTACGTGCTGGATACGGCCAGCAAGCGTCTGATCGGCGCGGAGAAGGTCGCTGGCTTGCCGGTGGCCGTCGCCGCGGACCCTGCCGCCGGCCGCGTCTGCGTCGCCACCCTCAACGGCTTGGTGGTGCTGGACGCGGCGGGCGCGGCAGCACCGAGGACCGTCGGGCTCGGGGACCCACCGACGGCCCTGGCGGTGGACCCGGCGTTAGATCGGGTTTACGTTACGACGGTCGCCTTTGAGCACGGCCTCGGCAGCGGCCGGCTGGTCGTGCTGGACGCGACGCGAGATACCGTCATGGCGAGTGTCCCTGTCGGCGTGCAGCTGCTGGGGCTGGCGGTCGATCTCCGCAGCCATCGCCTCTACGTGGCCGACGCCGGCGGCGGGAGCGTCACCGTCCTCGAGGGCGAGCCCCTCGCCGTGCGGGCCACCATCGCGGTGGGTGGCACGCCCTACCGCGTGGATGTGGACGCCCGGGCCGGCCGAGCCTACGTGACCGACCTGGAGGCGCCCCTCCTCCGGGTGCTCGCCACGAGGCGCGACGTCGTCCAGCAAACCGTCCCCGTGGGCCGGCGCCCGGCCGGCGTCGCCGTCGACCCGGCCACCGGGCGAGTGTTCGTGGCCAACCGCGGCGACGGGACGATCACGGTCCTGGGCGGCCCGGATGCGACGCCGCTCGCCACCCTGCCCGCCGGCGCCCAGCCCGCCAGTCTGGCCGTGGATGCCGCGGGCAACCGCGTCTACGTGACCGATCTGGAGGACGGCACCCTCCGGCTGCTCCAGGACGGCCGCTTCGGGCGCCCCAAGGCCCATGTGATCGCCCGCACCGACGGGGCCGCGGCACCCGCGCCGCAGGAACCCTCCACCTGCGACTGCTAGGACATTGGGGCCGGCAGAGCGAGCGCCCGGGCATGTTCTCTGGCCTTCGCTCCTGTAAATTGCAGGTCGGAATTCCGCGGAATTCAAGGCAGGAAATCGGCACGGACTAGAGTGCCTCCATACGGCCAGCAGGCGGTGTGGAGGGATAGGGAGCGTGCTGAGATATATGGACCGATCGACGATTCACTACCTACGACAGAAGGGCTGGACGAAGACGCAGATCGCGGCGTTCGTCGGCCACCATCGGGACACCATCGCCCAGGTGCTCAAGGAACCGGTGGACCAGCAGCCGATCGTGCGACCGCGGGAGCCGCTGGCGGCGGCGTTCGCCGAGCAGATCGAACGCTGGCTGGAGGAGGGGCTGAGCGTGCGGCGCATGGTCGAGCTGGCGCGCGCCGATGCCGCGCGGCCGTTTACCGGCAGCGATGTGGCCTTCTACAATTATGTGCGTCCCTTGCGCCAGGCGCCTCGGGCCCTGCCGGCCCAGGCGGTGGTGCGCTTCGAGGGCTTGCCGGGCGAGCTGGTCCAGATCGACTGGGGCGAGCACCGGCAGATGCCGTTTACCAAGGTCGGCCTCGCCGGCCAGACGCGCTACTTCTTCGCGGCCCGCCTCAAGTACAGCCGCTGGATGTGGGCGCGCTTCACCCAGGATATGCAGAGCGAGACGCTCCTGCGCTGCCTGATCGCCTGCCTCGTGGCCCTGGGCGGTGTGCCCTGGGTGGTGACGAGCGACAATCCCAAGACGATCACCGTGGGGCGGGATCGCCAGCAGCAGCCGATCTTGCCCCCCGCCTACCAGCAGGCGGCGGTGGAGTTTGGCTTCCATCCCTCCCTGTGTACCCCGGCCGCCGCGCAACAAAAAGGCGCGGTAGAAAATCTCGTGAAATTCGTCAAGGCCAACTTCCTGGCGGGGCGGGCCTTCTACGACGACGCCGACTTGGAGCGGGAGTGCGCGGCCTGGCTGCGGCGGGTGAACGAGGACCGCCCCTCGGACGCCACGGAGCAGGTCCCGGTGGCGCTGCTCGCCGAGGAACGGCCACATTGCAACCCCTTGCCGGCGACCGCCTGGGACTACGGGCTGGTGGACAGCGTGCTGGTGAGCCGGGAGAGCCTCGCGACCATCGCCACCAACCGCTACTCCGTCCCGGTGGCCTACGTCGGCCAGGCGCTCACGGCGCGGATTCATCCCGAGCGGATCGCGCTCTACCGGGGGACGGCCTTGGTGGCGAGCCATCCCCGTTGCCACGGTCGCCGCACGCGGATCGTGGTCCCGGAGCACTACGAGCCGGTCTTTGCCCAGAAGCCGCGGGCGCGCACGATGGTCTACCGCGACTGGCTGGTCGCCTTGGCACCGAGTGTGGCGACCTACGTCCAGCGGCTGTGCCAGCGCCGCTACCAGGAGATGGACCAGCAAATCGCCGGCCTCTACGGCCTGGCCAGGGGGGTGGGAACCGACCCGTTCTGCCGACTGGTGGAGCGCGCCCTGGAGCAGGATGCGGTGGGGGTGGAGCACCTGCGGGCGCGACCAGCGGCCGCCTCCCCGGCGGCGTCGGAAACGCCACGCCTGGCGCTCCGGCTCTTGGGGCCGACCCAGCAGGAGGTGGAGCGGGATTTGTCCAGTTACGAAGCCTACGTCGCCAACCGGGCGGGCGCGCTCGTCGCGGAAGGAGCCGGACGATGAGCACCACCGCCTTGCAACTGAAGCTGACCCAACTCAAGCTGGGGCGCATCCGTGAGGTGTGCGAATCAGTGGATCCAACAAGCCGAACACCACCAACTAGGCTACGGCGAGTTCCTGGAAGAGTTGCTCAATGAAGAGGTGCTGACCCGCCAGGAAAACCAGATCCGGCGGAAACTCCAGGCAGCCGGCTTTCCGTTCGCCGCCACCTTGGAGCAATTCGACTTCAGCTTGCGGCCGGAGCTCAAGCGGGCGGTGATGGTGCGCTTCTTCGACAGTTCCTTCATCGAGAAGGCGGGCGCCCTCATCTTGATCGGCCCGAGCGGCGTCGGGAAGACGCACTTGGTCGTGGCCCTGGGGACCAAGATGGTGCAGCTCGGCTACCGCGTGCGCTTCCTCACCGCCCAGCAGTTCGCCAATCAGGTCCTAGGGGCGACAACGCGCTCGGAGGTGGCGCGGGTGCTCCAGCCGCTGCTCGCCTGCGATCTCTTGATCTTGGATGAGTTCGGTTATCTCCCGGTCGATCCGCGCCTTGGGCCGGCGCTCTACGAACTGATCAGCGGGCGGTATGAAAAGCGCGCGACCGCCATCACCAGCAACAAAAGCCTCGCCACCTGGGGGGACGTCATCGGCGGGGACACGGCGTTGATGATGGCGATCCTCGATCGCCTCTTGCACCACGGTGAGGTCTTCTACCTGCGCGGCAGTTCCCACCGCCTGCGCGGCAAGGAGGCGGTATTGCCGCCGACCCCGTCGGCGCGCCAGGAACCGCCCCCCGCAGTCGCGACGGACGCTTTGAATGGCCCTGCCAATCAAACGCACGTGGGGGAGGGACGGTGATGGCACGCGGCGGGGCGCGCCCGGGTGCCGGGCGCAAAGCCAAAGATCAGCCAGGCGAACCGCTCTCCACCTACTCCTTCACCATCCGGCTCACCGATGTCGGCGTGCTCAACCGCGTCGGTCGCGGCAACCTGAGCCTCGGCCTGCGCCGGTTGATCGACTTGGCCTGCCAGCACCAACTCCCAGGCACGAAGCATCCCCACCGCATGGTGGACGAGAACGGTTCCCTCATCTTGCCAGCGAATCCGGCGCTGCGGAAAGGAGGCGACTGAACCCCAGGACACCACCCGCTGGTCAGACGGTCTGGCGAGCGGCGACATGCCGATTTCCTACCTTGAATTCCGCGGATTTGACAACTTGAATTTACACGCTCCCACAGCCATGCACTGCCCGCCACGTCTGGGCACAGGAAAGTGACGGTGCCGTTGGGCTGGTCAGCCATCGCCGCCCTCCTGCAGCGCCTCCGTAACCGCCTGCTCTAGAGAGAGCTCCCGACCTGCGGCGTAAGCGGCGCTGCAGGCCGGTTCGCCCAGGCGCTCCCGCGCCGCCGCCAGCGTCCGCTCCCGCTCCCGGCCGCCGATCGGCTCGATCAGGGGGCCGCCCCGACGCTCCAGGCCGGCATCGGCGGCGCCGAGCAGGCGCGCCGCCCGCTCCCACTGCGCCCGCTCCCGAGCCAGCGCGGCGAAGGCGCAGAGATTCTCCACCGTCGCCGCATCCCAGTGGCCGTGCCAGGTGTCGTCCAGACTCTCCCGGAAGCGCCGTGCCGCCGCCGGCAGCTCGCCCGCCGCGAGCGCCAGGTAGCCCAGGATACGGCCCGGCCACTGGCGGGTGTACGGGTCCGCCTGCGTGGACGCAAACGCCTCCTCATAGGCGGTGGCCGTCGCGGCGAGGTCGCCGCGCAGGTAGGCGATGGCCCCCAGGCGCATCACCGCGCGGACTTCGAGGTCAGACCACCCGCCCCGCTGGGCCAGCGCCAGCCCGCGCGCGGTCGCCGTCTGCGCCGCGTCCAGCTCGCCGGCATCCAGCGCCACCGCGCCGGATGTCCATAGCACCGACGCCAACGCCTCGTCGTCGTGCAGCGCCTGGGCCAGCGCCTGCGCCTCGGCCAGGGAGGCGGGGGCGGCGGCTTCCTCGCCCAACGAGTGCGCCAGAATGGCACAGGCCCGGAGCGCCAGGAGGCGGAGCGGCGCAGCCAGCCCAGGCCCTCCGCCAGCGGCCCCACGTTCCACCACAACTGGAAGCTCCGGGTGACCAGCCGTAATTCGCTCTCAGCGTCGCCTTGCTGGGCGTACCACTCAAGCGCCTGCCGCAGGTTCTCCCGCTCCCGCTCCCACCGCGACAGCGGCAGCGGGATGACGAGGAGGCGCTCCCTCCTCCTGAGCGGCGGGTCCACCTCCACCAGCCGCAGCAGGGAGTCGGCGTGCGCCTGCCGGGTGGCCGCCTCCTCCCCCGCCGCGCCGAGCCGCTCCAGCGCGAACTCCCGCACCGTCTCTAGCATCCAGCAACGCGGCTCGCCGTCCGCCTCCTCCTGACGGAGCAAGCTGTGGCGCACCAGCGCGTCCAGTCCTTCCAAGAGGTCGATCTCGCACGACCCGGCCCCCCTGGCGACCGCCTCCGCGAGGTCCAGCGCGCAGCCCCCGACGAACACGCCCAGCCGCCGGAAGAGCGCCCGCTCGTCCTGGCCGAGCAGGTCGTAGCTCCAGGCGAGCGTTGCCCGCAGCGTGCGCTGGCGCGCCGGCAGGTCGACCGCCCCGGCGGTGAGCAGCGCCAGCCGGTTGGTCATCCGCTCCAGCAGCGCCCCGGGCGGCAACAGCCGCACCCGCGCCGCGGCCAGCTCCAGCGCCAGCGGCAGCCCGTCTAGCGCGCGGCAGATGCCGGCCACGGCCGCGGCGTTGCCAACGGTGAGGGAGAACTCCGGCGCGACCGCCCGCGCCCGCTCCAGGAACAGCGCGACTGCCTCCACCTGTGCCAGCTCCTCCGGCGCCGCCGCCACGGACGGCAGCGCCAGCGGCGGCACCGGGAAGACCTGTTCCGCGGACAGTTGGAGCGGCGCCCGGCTGGTGGCCAGCAGCGTCAACCGCGGGCAGCCGGCCAGCAGCGCGCCTAGGGCCGGCGCCGACCCGACGACCTGCTCGCAGTTGTCCAGCACCAGCAGGATGTGGCGCGATCGGAGCAGCTCGCCAAGCACCGACCCCAATGGCCGGCGCCCCTCTCGCACCCCAAACGCACGCGCCATCGCCGGCAGCACCTGGGCCGGCTGGTCCAATTCCGCCAGCGAGACGAAGACCACCCCGTCGGGGAAGTCCGCCGCCAGCTCCTCGGCCGCCCGCAGCGCCAGCCGCGTCTTGCCCACACCACCGGGACCGGTCAGCGTCACCAGGCGCGCCGCCCCCACGAGTGCCGCGACCGCCGCCAGCTCCCGCTCCCGCCCGACGAAGCTCGTGAGCGGGCCGGGCAGGTTATGCCAGGGCGGCCCCGCCGGGGACGTTGGCGGAGAAGGCTGACGTCGCCGGGCCGTGGGCGCCACGGCCCGGAAGGCGCGCGCGTCCTCGTCGCTGAGACGGAGCGCCGACACCAGCCGCTGGATAGTGTCGCGGTAGGGATGGGTCACCCCCTGCTCCAACTTCTGGATGCCGTGGACGCTCAGTCCGGCCCGCTCCGCCAGCGCCTCCTGCGTCAGCCCGGCGGCCAGACGGTGCCGCCGCAGCAGTTGTTGGAAGGCCGTCGGCGCAGCATCGAGCATTGGCCACTCCCTCCCCGAGGGCTGCCGCGTCGCCGTCGCCGATGCATGTGCTGAGGCCGCGGCGGCCCGAGGTACGACACGTGAGCCGCCTTGTTGGTCGCCTGTTCCGAACAGGCGACCAACAAGGCGAGTCGTCGGTGGGCAAGGCGAATCGGAACGCCGACAGTGTAGCACGGCAACAAGCGAACGGAGCACACCGGCGATGGGCGACCCCTTGGGCATGCGTATCCGCCTGCTGCTCTGGCCGGTCCGGCGCTCCGGCGTCTTCCTCTGGTCTCGCCGAGCCTGCGTCGTGCTCGCGCTCATGCTGCTTGGTCGCCTGATGCTGGCCCAACTCGGCGTCGCGACTGACCTGTCGGTTCGTTCGCTGTCCCTGCCGGGCTGGCATTCACTCGCCGGCCTCGCGGTCGACCCTATCCTGGACCGCGTCTACGTCGCGGGCGACGACGGCGTGGTCTGGATCCTGGACGGCGCGAGCGGAGACCTGTTGGGCCAGGCCGATACGGGCGCCGGCTCGGGCGGCGATGGCCAGTTTCTACCCGGGACGGCGCCGTACCTCTCCCCGGCGGCGCGAACGGGCGTGGACACCGCGCGCCACCGAGTCTATGTAGTCGACTGGACGGGCGGGCTCGCCGTGCTGGATGGCGTGACTGGCGCCGTCGCCGTGCCCTGGCCATTCGCCGCCGCGACCGGCCTCGTCGTCGACGCCACTGCCGATCGCGTACTGGTGGCCCGGCCAGGCCAGCGAGCGCTCACCGTGCTGGATGCCGACCGCTATCAGGCCGTCGCCACGGTCGCGGCCGACTGGGTGCCGGGCGCAGTGGCAGTGGACGGGGCCACCCGCCGTGTCTACGTCGCCGACGTTGCCACGAGCCGCCTCGCTGTGCTTGATGGCGATACGTACGCCATCCGCGGCGCCGTCAACCTAGGCCACGCACTCGGCGCCGTCGCCGTCCACCCCCGCACCCGCCGCGTCTACGTGGCCGACCCGATCGGCGGCAACGTCACCGTGATCGACGGCGCCGCTGGCGCCGTCATCGCCATTATCCCTGTCGGTCGCGCCCCGAGCGGTCTCGCCATCAACTCGGTGACCGACCACCTCGTCGTCGCCAACGCCGACGACGACACGGTCACTATAGTGGATACCCGACGCGATCAGGTCGTTGCGACGGAACGCGTTGGCCGCTATCCGGTGGCAGTGGTCGTCAACGAGCGCACCGGACGGGTGTACGTGGCCAATAGCCACGACCAAACCCTCTCGGTGCTCCGTGACGCCCGTCCTCCTCTGCCGATCCTCACCGCCGTAGAGGGATGGTGGCGCTGAGTGTCAAGGCCAGCAGGCCGACAAGGCGGAGCGCACTATTGGCGACGGCGTGCATCGCCCACGGCTAGAGCGCCCCGCCACCACCGCCCGTGCCAGGCATCCGCGCCGGCACTTGCGCCGTGATCGGAGCCATCTGGCCGGACGCGACAGGAGTCCCGATGTGGCGTTGCCAATCTGCACCGGCGCGACTATCGGGCTGCCGTTCGCTTGCTCCATTCTGTAGACCACACGCGTCATCCCGCGAGACGGGCAGCAGAGGGGGTCGTTCGGCGCATAGCGGGTGAACTCCGCCCGGATGACGCCATCGGGGGAGATGCTGACACCGGTCTTGCCATTGGGTGTCGCCAGCACCCCGTCGCTGCGTGAATTCATGTTCACCGGCGAGAGCGTGCCGGCATAGTCCCCATTGGAGAAGACGAACACGTTGAACTCCAGCGGCCGGCACATGCCGTCATAGTCGGCCAGCGCCGTCACCAGCGTCAGCTCGCCGGCAGGCACTGGCGGCCAGTGGTTCTCCAGTTTCCAGCCTCCGCCGGCCAGCAGGCGCTCCCGAGGGCTGCTCGGCGCCACCCCGCGCGTCCGGCAGCGCGGGTGGCGCTCCTGGTGCAGGCAGAACCGGAGGTTCCGACCGGCCAGCGCGCTGAGACTCAAAGATGGTACAGTCCGCACTACCCGGCAATCGAAGTCATGAGTGGAGGATAGTGGTCTGTATGGCAGTGTCGACCGTTAGGGCAAGGATCACCGAAGGTGGCAGGATCGTGATTCCCGCCGAATATCGCAAGGCCTTGGGCATGCACGTCGGTGACGAGCTCGTTCTGCAGCTCCAAGACGACGAGCTCCGCCTGCTCACGCTCAATCAGGCCATCGCGCGAGCTCAGGCGACCGTCCGGCAACACGTTCCTGCTGGACGCTCACTGGTCGAGGAGTTGCTCGCCGAGCGCCGGATCGAGGCCGGGCGTGAGTAGCGATGTGCTCGATGCCTCAGCGCTGTTGGCACTCCTCAATGCGGAGCAGGGAAGTGAGCAGGTGCAAGCCGCCCTGGCCGCGGGCGCGACGATGAGCGCCGTCAACCTGAGCGAGGTGGTGGCGAAGCTCAGCGAAGCGGGCCTCAGTGAAGCCGCGATCCGGTCGGTGCTCGATTCACTGGCCTTGGACGTGGTCGACTTCGACGCCGACCAGGCCTACGACGCCGGATTGCTACGCCAGGCGACGAAACCGGCCGGCCTGTCCCTGGGGGATCGCGCCTGCCTAGCCCTGGCACAAAGACTCGGACTTCCCGTCGTGACCGCGGATCGGAATTGGCGGCACATGCAACTGGGGGTCACCATCCGACTGATCCGGTGAGAAGGGGCGAGACTCCGCGGGGTCCCCCTGTCGGTACGTTTCCCATGCTAGCGTAGATCCTGCAATGAGGCGTCCACACGTCAGACGTGACGGCGCCGAGGGAGAGCGTAAAGGGGTTTCCAGTGCCCGAAGGCGTGCGGATCAGGGTTGGGCAAGCGGCGGGGGCCGAGCTGGTGGGCTGCGATCAGCGGGCCCTGCAGGCGGCGGTGGACTACGTGGCGGGGCTGGGTGGCGGCCTCGTGGAAGTGGGACCGGGCGCCTACACGATGCGCGACTCCCTGCACCTGCGCAGCGGCATCAGCGTCGTCGGCGCCGGCGAGGGCACCGTGCTGCGGAAGGCGCCGGCAGTCGTGAGCCCGCTGCTCACGGACGCCGACTACGGCGAAGAGGCGATCACCGTGCGCGACGGCGCCGGCTTCGATCCGGGCTGCGGCGTGGCTATCTGGGACGAGCGCGGCCAGGGGTTCCACGTCACCGTGGCGCGCATCGCGGAGGCGCTGCCGGCCGAGGAGCCGGGCTCACACGCCACGGACCGGCCGGCGGCGCTGCGCGCCGGCCACGGCATCGGTGGATGGGATGCCATCAACGCTGCAGGCGGCGCCAACACTCAGGCCCGGACCGTCCGCGTGACCGTGCCAATGCAGGCGGATTACAGCTTCCAGCGGGGCGGCCAGGCGGCGACGATCTTCCCCATCGTGAGCGGCTACCACCTCGCCAACGTGAGCATCGCCTCCCTGACAATAGAAGGGGCTGGAACTGCGGATCCGATTCTCAATGGCTGCCGCGGCGGCGGCATCTTCCTCTATCGCTGCCACGACGTTACGATCAGCGACTGCACCGTCCGCGACTACCGCGGTGACGGCATCAGCTTCCAGACCTCGCACGACGTGCGCGTCGAGCGCTGCGTCTGTACCGGCAACGCCGGGCTCGGCATCCATCCGGGTAGCGGCAGTCAGCGGCCGGTGGTGCTGGATTGCCGGTCCCTCGGCAACGACAAAATCGGGCTGTACGTCTGCTGGCGAGTGAAGGATGGCCACTTCGCGCGTCTGCTGCTTCGGAACAACGGCCAGGACGGCCTCTCCATCGGGCACAAAGACACCGACAACGTGTTTGAGGACGTCAAGAGCGAAGGCAACGGCCGCTATGGCCTCCACTTCCGCGACGAGCCGGCGGCCATGGCGGCGCACCGCAACCGCTTCCTGCGCACCCAGGTCGCCGGCAACGGCCAAGCCGCCATCCGCGTGGACGGGGCGACGACCGGGCTGCGCTTCGAGGACCTGGAAATCGCGGGCGCCTGGGCGATCGGGGAAGCTGCCGAGGCGACGGCGATCAGCCTGGGACCAGACGCCAGCGAGCCGGAGATCGTGGGATTGAGGCTCACCAGCGGTATACCGGATTCACGACTCCTGACGACGACACCATGAGCGAACACGGCGACACAACCACCCCTCCGCGCCGTCTTCCCGACTTCCAGAGCCGGAAGGAAATGGCCAAGTTTTGGGACACTCACAGCTTTGCGGACTACCTCGACGACCTGGAGTTGGCGAGGGTACACATAGCGGACGACGTGACCGCGCCGCGCCGCGGGGCGCTATCGGCCGGATACAGCCCTACCGAGCCTGCGCCGCTCCCCGGCCCGAAAAGCGCGACCGGCGATCAGGGCGAGGCGGTGACGGTCCAGCGCAACTGGCTCCCCTGAGCGGACGGATTGGCTGACGTGGGGGCGCTCAGCGCCCCCAGCGCAGGATGAGCGGGTCGCGACGACGGGCTAGCTCGACCAGGCCGGCGCGGGTGGCCGGGTGCAGCGGCGGCATCGGGTGGCGCACCGCCTCACTGGCGATGATGCCGCCTTCGCGCATCAGAGCCTTGGTGGCTCGCAGGCCGCACTGGCGGTTCTCGTAGTGGATCAACGGGAGGTAGCGCTCGTAGAGCTCGACGGCGCCGGGCCGGTTACCGGCGCGATAACGATCCACGACCTGGCGCAGCACGTCGGGGATGAGGGCGCTGGGCATAGTGCCCGTCGCTCCGGCGTCCAGGTCCGGTAGCAGGGTGACGCTCTCCTCGCCGTCGAACGGTCCGGCGATGACGTCGCCGGCCATCTGAACGAGCGCGCGCAGCTTGTCCGCCGCGAACGGCGATTCGACCTTGAGATAGCGGACGTGATCGACCTCGCGGGCCAATCGCGCCAGGAAACCGGCGGAGAGCGTGACGCCGCTGATCGGCGCGTCCTGGATCATGATGGGAATGTCTACCGACGCGGCGACCGTGCGGAAGAACTCCAGCGTTCCCGCCTCGTCGGCGCGGATCGTCGCGCCATGGTACGGCGGGAGTAGCATCACCATCGCCGCGCCCGCGGCCTGGGCGCGGCGGCTGCGCTCGGCGGCGATCTTGGAGCTGAAGTGGCTGGTGGTTACGATCACCGGCGCGCGACCGGCCACGTGGTCGAGGATGAGCGCCTGCAAGCGCTCGCGCTCGTCGTCGGTGAGGGCGAACTGCTCCGAATAGTTGGCCAGGATGCAGATGCCGTTGACCCCGGCATCGATCATGAAGTCGACGACGCGCTTCTGGCCTTCCAGGTCAAGCTCACTTTGCTCGTCGAACGGCGTCGGCGCGATGGGGTAGACCCCGGCATACAGGTCAGCCATTGCCCATTCTCCTTACTGCCCCTTGCAGTCCGGTCCGCTCCCCTCTCCCGCTCAGCGGGAGAGGGGCCGGGGGTGAGGGAGCGTCCCCCACCGCTGTTGCTGCCTATTGAGGCTGATCCCCTTGATCCCACCACAGGCCCATGCGCGCGGTGGTGCCGCCATCCACGTAGAGCACCTGGCCGGTGACGAAGTCGGCGGCGTCAGACACCAGGAAGGCGACTGCGGCCGCGACGTCCCCCGGTGTGCCCACTCGCCCCCACGGCGCCAGGCTATTGCCGAACTCGGTGGTGTAGGCGGGGATGTCGAAGTAGCGCGGCACCTCGATCACGCCCGGGCCGACCGCGTTCACGCGAATGCGTCGCGGCGCCAGCTCGACAGCGAGTTCCCTCGTGAAGGCGTTGATGGCGCCCTTGGTAGCGGCATAGGCGGCGTGGCGGGGGAAGCCGGCGTAGCCGTGTACCGAGGTGACGTTGACGATGGCTCCGCCGCCACGCCGCATCATTGAGGCGACCGCTTGCTGCGCGCAGAAGAAGTAGCCGCGCATATTGATGTCGAGCACCTCGTTGTAGATGACCTCGGTAGTTTCCATAAAATCCAGCGCCCGGGTGACGCCACCGTTGTTGACCAGGATGGCCAGCTCACCCAGCGCCTGGACCGCCTCGTCCACCACGCGCCGGCAGTCGCCCACCTTGCTCAGGTCGCCCTGGAGCGCGACCGCCTTGCCGCCGGCCTGCCGAATTTGCTCCACCGTCTCCCGCGCGCCGCGGTCGCTGTGGGCGTAATGGACGGCCACGCCGGCGCCCTGCCGGGCCAACTCCAGCGCGATCCCTTGGCCAATCCCCATGCCCGCGCCCGTCACCAAAGCTGCCCGACCGGCAAGCATATTCATCAGGTTGTTCCTCGCTCAGTTCGACTGATCCACCAGACGTGGTCTAATTTACAGCGCCAGCGCTACCGGGGCACGTCCGTCCACGGGCTGGGCCGGCGTGGGGTCCGCGATAGGCCGCCTGCCTACTCACCAAGGAGCGAAGTGATGTTAGCGTCAGCCTCGCCAGCGGGCTTGCTCTGGACCTGGTGGCGTGGCGATCCGCTTCCGGAGATTCCACCGCTTGCCGGCTTCAGCGTCGAGGCCAGCGGCGATGACCGGTTGCTGCTCACGGTCGCGCATCTCGGCCAGGAGGAAACGCTGCTGACAATGGAGGAGGTCGTGCGCCGCCGTCGTTCCGGCCACCAAGCCTACGTCGCTCGTCTCGACGCCGCACCGGTTGCCTACGGCTGGTCCGCAACCAGGGAGGCGACGTTTGGACCACAGCGGACCGCTTTCTCCGTTCCGGACGGAAACCGGTATCTCTGGTCCTTCGTCACCCTGCCGGCCTGGCGTGGCCGCGGCCTCTACCCGCGGCTGCTCCAGGCGATCATCGCCAACGAACGCGGTGCGGCGGACCGCTTCTGGATCCTCCACCGCTGGGACAACGCCGCCTCCGCACGCGGCATCGAAAAAGCCGGCTTCCAAGCCGTGGCGCAGGTACACGCCCTGCCAGAGGGCGCGTTCGGGCTGGCGCCGGTGGGCGCGACCGAGCGGGCACCAGCGGGTGCGGAGCTGCTTGGCCTACCGATCCTGTCCGCCAAGACATCCACGGCGGCGACGAGCGGTTCCTGAAAAAGCTCTACCGGCTACGAGAAGATAACGTCCGCGGTAATGGACAAGACCCCTTCACCGCCGTCCACGGCCTCCCGCGCGGCGATGGCGTAGCGCAGCCCAGGATGCACCGTGGGCAGCGCCTGGGCCTTCTGTTCCAGCTCCCAGCGGAGACGGCGTCCGTCGACGCGCCGCGTCCATTTCGCTTCGCCCACCAGGACCGCGGCGCGATCGCGGCCGGCGAGCGCGACCGCGTCGATCTCGTGCTGCCCCCCTCCATCCTCAACGCCGGTCCAGAACGGGCCGATGGCGACGATGTCCTCGCCGAGCTGTCCCTGGTCCGCCAGCCGCCGCAAGTGGAGCCGAAAGGCCTCCTCCCATCGGGCGCCCATGTGATCGTCGAGCTCACGCAGCAACACGGGAAGAATCGTCCTGCCCAAGCCCAGATCAATCTGGGTGCGGTGGCGCCCGAGCAGCCCGAGCCAGAAGGCCAGGAAGTTATCGGCGATCCGGTAGAGGCGACGCCGGCTGCTTCGCTCATCCTCGGTGACTGGCAGCAACCGATCGACGAGCCGCAGCGCCCGCAGCCGCTCAAGCGTCCTGGTGGGGTCCGTCCGCACCACGTCTTTGATCTCATTGAACTTCGTGCGACCGGCGGCGATGGCGTAGAGAACCTGGCTGGCGAGATCGGACGAGCCACCTTCGGTCGCCATCACGAGATCACCTTCGACGAGCAGGCGTGCGCCCGGCGTACCGGCCAGGGCTTCCAGGTTATCGGAAAGGCTGCGCCCCTCATCCCACCAGGCAAGATATTGCGGCACGCCGCCGACGATGCCCCAGACCAGCGCTCGCTGCGCGGGGGAAAGCAAGGGCAACATCTCCGCCGCCTCGTGCGGCCGGAACGGATGCACGAGGAGGGACAGGTCGACACGACCGTACAGGGGCTCGCGCTGCTCTTGCATCGCCTCCATTGTTCGCACGGCGGAGCCGCACAACAGGAGTCGCAACCGCGTTCGGGCGCGGGCGCGGTCCCAGACCGCGCGCAGGATGCTCGGTAGCTCTGGAGCTACTTCGACCAGCTCAGGGAATTCGTCCAGCACGAGCAGCACCGGTTCGCTCGCGGCCGCCGTGGCGATCGTCTCCAAGGCGTCCGTCCAGTCGGCAAACGGGCGGGCGGCAAGGTCCCGGATCCCCCCGGCCAGGACCGGTTCGGCCTCGGCAGAGAGGACCCGCAGCTCGTCGACCAGCGGTCGGCGCGCAGCGATGTGGACCACAGAGCGGCGCCCGCTAGCGAAGGTCCGGATGAGCTCGGTCTTGCCGACGCGGCGGCGACCCCAGATGATCGCGATGCTGCCGCCGCGCTCCTGATCCCACCAGCGCTCGAGCCGGTGCAGTTCTTGCGTTCTGTTGACAAACACCATGCCGGCAGTTTAACCTACGTCGATGTAGCCTGCAATTGACGTAGCCAGCATGCAATGTAGGCAATCCGCGGCGAGCGTCCAGCGCCAGATCACACCCCGCTCAACGTACGGCAGCGTCACTCAGGCCCTTTGGCCCGCCGCCCTTCGCCCGCTGGCGGTGTTGCTGGAACATCTCGTAGAGCAGCACGCTCGCGGCGACGGCCAGATTCAGGGAGTCGCCGCTCCCCACCATCGGGATGCGCACGAGCTGGTCGCACGCCGCCTGTTGCTCTGCCGAGAGCCCCAGGCGCTCACTGCCCATGAGCAGGACCAGCGGTGTGGCATAGCCAGCGTCTCGATACTCCAGGCCGGCGTCCGGCGACGTGCCAATAATGGCGCAGCCCCGAGCGCGCTTCCAGCGGGTCAGCTCCCCCAGCGTCGTCCGCACGAGCCGCTGCGAAAAGATGGCGCCACGGCTGGCGCGGACCGCGGCCGGGTGATACGGGTCAGCCGTATCACCCAACAGCAGGACCCCGGCACAGCCGACGGCGTCGCAGGTGCGCAGCACGGCGCCCAGGTTACCGGGGTTGCCCACATCGCTGAGCGCGACCCAGCCCAAACTGCCCTTCAGCGAAACACTGCCCAGTCGGTCGGACCGCATCCGAACCACCGCGCCGATGCCTTGCAGGTTCTCTTTGAAGGAGATGCCGGCAAAGGCGGAGGGACTCAGCTCCACTATCGGCGCCCCGGCCGAGTCCAGCTCATCGACGACCTCCCAGGCGTATTCCCCGGAGAGCAGCTCGGGGGCGATCACGCAGGTCTCGATCGTCGCGTTGGCGCGGACCGCCTGGGCCACGATCCCCACCCCTTCGACGTAGAAGGCGCCGGTCCGCTCCCGCTCCTGCCGGGTGCGCAATCGCCGTATGGACAGCACCGCTTCGGGAACGGCGTCGTCCCTGCTCTTTGGCACTCTGAATCCCTGAAGAAGCGGCCTACTGCATCCCGTGACCGAAGGGCTCCTCGCCGATCCAGCGCTGGTCGGCCGGCTCGGAGGCTAATTGGTAGCGCGTGTCCGTGGAGAGCCGGATACGCTTGACCGGGCTGAGATTGTCCAGCGAGCAGTGCAGCGTGAACATGCCGAACAGCAGCATATCGCCCGGCGCGAACTCGGCGGTCAGCCAGCGACCGCCGTAGCGCGCCTGCACCGCTGCCGGATCCTTGCTCAGCCAGCCGCCGCCGTAGGGGTTCGTGTCCTTGTCGCGGTCCACGTCGATGGCGCCGTAGGTCGACTTGAGCTCCTCGAAGCGGTGCGACCCCTCCAGGATAGCCAGCGGCCCATCGGAGAAGGGGACGTCGCCGATGGGTACCCAGGTGGTGTAGAGGTTCTTGGTGCCCCGGCCCATGTAGACCCAGTCGTAGTGGCAGCCGGTGGCGGCGCCGGGCCGCACGTTGCGTACCCAGATGTAGGAGAAAGGCAGGATATCACCGCCCAGGAACTGCTCGTAGAAGGCGACGATGCGTCCGCGCTGCAACAGCGTCCTCAGCGCCGGCCCCGTGCGCAGGTCTTTGGCAAATACTTTACGATCGACGCGGGTGATGCCCTCATTCGTGCCGGAGTAGATCGACTCCGTGAGGGGCAGCGACCGATCGAGCAGGCCGATGCTATCCAGCTTGGCGCAGAGCTCGGCGCGGGCGGCCAGCACCTCATCGCGATTCAGGTGGCCGCGCAGCAGCAGGTAGCCATCGTCTTTCATCCGCTCGCGCAGCGCGACGGGATTATCGGCCAAACCCGAGGAATCGCGCAGCTCACCGAGAGGCGCGTCGCTGGCCGAGAACCGGAATCCGTTCGAGGTGGGTGCGATAGATGCCTGGGTGAGTACGCTCATGGGACCTCCGAACCTTAGCGCCAAACCTGCGACGGTCCGGCGCACGTGCATGGGATAGGATACCTTCTATGCGCCACTGGAGTCGCCATGCACGGTCTGGCACAAGCTGGCACGGCATTTGCTGTACCCAGGGTCCTGGAAGTAGCTTGGCAGGTCGCCGGCCAACGGCGTGCAACGGACACGGCTCGTCAGGGCAAGGGACCGCCGGCAGCAACGAAAGGACAGTGGTCTGGTGGTAATGGCACTCGTCGGCTGGATCATCATCGGCATCATCGCGGGCTGGCTGGCGGGCCTGGTGGTGGGCGGCGGCGGCTTCGGCGTGATCGGCGACATGGTCATCGGCCTGATCGGGGCGCTGATCGGCGGCTTCATCGTCCAGATCCTGCTGGGCAACCCCAACGGGGCCAGCGGCGGCTTCGTCTGGAGCCTGGTCGTCTCCTTCGTCGGCGCGGTCATCCTGCTGCTCATCGTCCGCGCCGTCTCCGGCGGCACCCGCCGGAGGACCGTCTGAAGGCAGCGGGTGGCTGGCCCGGCGTAGCGCCGTGGCCAGCCACCCATGGCGCTTGTCAAACGGGGACATGCGCAACTCCGTGGCAAGCTGGAAAGGGGCGATGAGAATGCGGCCCCGGATACTTATCATCGAAGACCACCGGAGTATCAGGTTGCTCCTGCGCGACTTCCTGGCCAGTGAAGGCTACGCGGTACTCACCGCTCCCGAAGGCGCCACTGGACTGGCGCTCGCCCAACAAGCCGCGCCAGGTCTCATCCTGCTTGACCTCCAGATGCCGGTGCTTGACGGCCTGGCATTTCTGCGCGCGTATCGACAGCTGCCGGGCCCGCACGCGGCGATCATCGTCATGTCAGCTGCTCCGGTCGGAGATGCCCAGTTGAGACATCTGGACGTTGACGCCTTCGTGTCAAAACCCTTCGACCTGGACGACGTGCTCACTGTGGTAAGGACACAGCTCCGTACGCGCGCGCTCGTGTCCTAGGCGAGCGGTACGGGCAAGTCAGATGAGCGCAGCCCGCCTCGGCGCGCCGTGAGGTCGCCGGCGATATCTCGGAGCAGAGATTCGCTGCTGTCGCCGCGCAATTGCATGCCGCCCCGGTTAACTGTACGTTTCCATGGAGTGACGGATCACGTCGCGACCATTAAGATGTCCCGATTGAGGAGAGAGGCTGACGTGCGCCCCCCCGTCGATGTTCTGGTGATCGACGACGACGAAGCCATCAGAGACCTGGTGACCGCCATGTTCACCGAAGAAGGATACTCGATCATGACCGTCGCCAGCGTCGACGACGCCCTCGAAGTCGTGGGGCGCCATCCGCCCAAGATCATATTCCTCGATAGCGCCACCGCGGAAGCCAGCGCGGGCGACGCCGCGTTCGTGACTGCCTATCGTCAGTCTCCTCCCCCGCATGCGCCGATTATTCTGTTTACCGCGGTCGCGAACGCCGCCGGTTACGCGGACCAGCTCCACGTCGACGGGTTGCTCACCAAACCATTTGAAGTGGAGGAGCTGCTGGCACTGGTGCGGCAGCACACGGACCGGACGGAGAAACCCCTCACGGAACCGACACCATGAGCGTCGCCTGACGGGCGTCGGCGGGCAAGGTAATGACGGCGCCACTCGCCGCCTGGGCGGGGCGGCCGTTAACGGCAACGCTCTGGACTGCCAGCGCGCCGGGCAGCGTCACCTGATACCCGCCAGCAGGCGGGGCGCCGTCGAGCGTCAGGTGCAGCGTGTGCCCATCGGCGGAGCGCGTGAGCGTGTACGTCTGCTGGCCCAGCGCCGTCGGGAAGCCCCGCACGGCGATGGTCCCGCCGGCAGGCAACCACGTCGCCGGGAAAGGGCCGATGGCAAGGCGGTCCCCCTGCTCGCGGACGAGCATGTCGCGGATCAGCAGGACGAATTCGGCGCCCATCCAGGAGTGGGGCATATCGCCCAGGGCGAACGCGGAGGTCTTGGGATCCACCACCTCAGCCCAGGCATACAGGTTGGGCGCTGTCTGGTGGCGAAGGACCCACTGCAGCATGCTGTCGGCCTGGTCGACCATGGCCAGCCGGTAGAAGGCGTGGGCGAGGCTGATGCCGGCGTAGGGCCAGTAGTGATAGTTATAGTGGGCATAGGCGCCGTCGTAGGGCTTGACCGTGTGTTGGTAGTAGGTCTGAAAGCTGTAGGCGACTAGCTCACTGGTGGGGTCAAGCACCTCGACGGGCCAGATCGACGGCGTGGCGCTGCGTGCCATTGCCGTCGTGTTGCTGTCCTCAGGGCCATTGGGAATGTAGGAGTGTCCATCCGGCGTCCGCACGCGGGCCACGCCATTGAGCACCGCCCTTCGCAGGGAGTCTTCCTGGCCGGTGAGCCAGGAGACGTCATTGGAATAGCCCAGGAGCCCGGCCGCGACCGCCGCCTCTTGGAAGCCGGCCATGGCCCAGAAGTCGTCCCAGTAATGATGCCAATCGGCGCTGTAGAGGTCTTCGGCGCTCTCGCCCGCCGGCAGGATCCCGTAGAACGGCGTGCCGAGTAGGCTGCGGACCCGCGCCGCCTGGAGCTGCCCCTGCTGGAATTTGGCGGCGCGCCAGATGCCGGGATAGGCGCCGCGGAGGAAGGAAAGGTCGTGCGTCTGGCGCGCATACTCCACCAGGGAGTAGATCACTTCGCCCTGGCTGTCCCACTCGGTCTTCATCGGCTGACGGGCCTGCCCATTGGCCTCGACGATCGGCGGGTAGCGGCCGGAAGGGAGCTGCGTTGAGGTCATCAGGCGAAGAATTGGCTGGACGGTCGATGCATAGCCTGTTTCGTCGAGCGCGGCGGTGATGTAGGCCGCGTCGCGGAACCAGAAGGCGCGCTCGCTCAGCGGGCCGGAGTACAGCTCCGAACCCTGCCGCGCCATCAGGATGTAGGCAAGAGAGGCGTAGAAGGCGTTGACGACTTCGGCGTCGGGAAGGGACAGCTCGACTTGATGGAGACGCTGGCGCCAGGCGGCGGCGACACGGGCGCGGAGGGCGGCGACGTCGATCCGGCGAAGCTGCGCAACGAGGTCTGGAGCCCCGGCGACCTGCTGCATCGGGAGCGCGAAACGATAGGTCTGCGTGGCATCACGACCCAGCGTCACGTCGTAGGCCAACAGACCGGAGGCAAGGCCATGGTCGCTCCGAGCGTTGGCCGCCGCGGGCGTCTCGCCGCGCTCGGCCAAGACGGAAGGATCGATCGTCGCCTCATTGGAAGCGCCGAAGCGATTCGCCGGCGCCTGCGCCACCAGCGCGAGCGAGCCGTTGGCGCGTACCGTCTGCGCTGAAGTGACCACCTCATCGAGCGGCGAAACCCCGCCGGCCGGACCATAGGGGCGCACGGCGACGTACAGCGTCCAGGGGCGCGGCTCGCCCCCGGCCTGGATGGTCGTGTCCACGAGCATGGTCTGGCCCCCGTCGGGCGCCGGATCGATCGGGTTCTCGGCCGTGGAGGCGGCGAACGCGATGATGGAGACCGTCGCCTGGCCTGCCGACCAGCGCGTCGTGATGAGTGGCAGGTGGCCATCGTCGAGCGACTGGCTGACGTGGTCGAGCTGAGGGACGTAGAGCTGGCCGGACGTATCGTCTCGCAGCCAGAAGCTCACGCCCATGGTGTTGCGCGCGGGCGACAGGGTGCCGTCGGTCGCGACGAGCCCTTCGGTCCCGCCCCCGTCCAGGCCAACGGCGCTCCAGGCGAGCCGCTGGTCGGCAAACCAGTGTGGCCAGGATGCGTTGGGATGGGTCGAGCGGAGCTGGTCGAAGAAGGCATTGGTGTGGGGTGCATCATTGAGCGGATTCACCGCGGCGGCAGATGCGGGCAACGGAATGGGAGTGGCCACGGTTGGCATCGCAGCGGCCGAGGAGACCGAGCCGACTGGCGTCAACACCACCAGGATCAGGGCGAGCAAGGCAAGCGGACGCAGCCCTCGCGCGAAACGCATCGGGCTTCTCTCTCCCGTAAGACCGACCGCGATCCGCGGTTACCCTACCATCTTTGTCCGATCGGGAGCGACAAACGTCCGTCGCGGACTGGATATGGGGACAGCAGATGGGGCCTGGGATGCCGGGGCCGCGACTGCCCACCCGCAAGCGAGTATCGGCGGCCAAGTGACGGGGGGACTGCGGTCCCTTTCATTCGGCGAGGGACGTCCGAAGGACGGGAGATACTGCGGTCGGGACAAAAGGAGAGGTCACCCTCGGATTACGAAATCGCAATTCCGCCAGGAGCCGATCGCCGCACCGCGGTGCCGTGCTCTGGCGGCGGGTACCCTCTGGGTGCGCAGTCGCCGCCCCGGCGCCACCGCCACCAACATCGTGCCCGCTAGCTAAACGGCACCGATGCTACGCACGCTTTTGCGAAAGCGTCTGCCCGAGCATCACGCCCACGCCCACAACGGTGAGTGCCGTGAGCGCGATCCCCAGCTTGACGCTCCAGGGGTCGAAGCGGAAGGCGACCACGTGGCGCCCTGCCGGCACCGCCACCGCCTGCAAGGCGTGATCGGCGCGCAGCAACGGCGCCGGCCGGCCGTCGACGGTCACCTGCCAACCGGGATACCATGCTTCGCTGCGCACAAGGATGGCAGGCTGGTCGACCTGCGCGACAATGGTCGTGATCTCCGGCGAGCGAATCTGCTCCTGGACTTGCTGGGCATGCTGCGGCAGCGGAGGGACCGTGAGGTCCGGCGCCTGGTCTAGCACGACCTCCTGGCCCGGGTCGAAGGCCGGGGCCAGGACCGCGCCAAGTGAGGCCCGACCATCCGGTACCACCTGATAGCGCCACACAGCCCAGACATCCGGCAGCATGCCGTCGATGGCATAGGCGTTGATCCCCTGTTCCGTCTGCTGCAAGTGGTACGGGGCGCCGAAGGTGCGCGTGGTCAGGAACTCGTGGACATCCAGCAACTGCCAGGCTCGCCAGAGGTTGTCGGAGGTGAGCAGGTCGTCGACGGCGGCCAGACGGAAATCATTGTAACCCTGATCGGTAGCCAGCCCGTAGTTGCCCAGATCGTTGGCGGGGATGAGCTGGTCGCCGTCGGTGGCAACGCGGAAGGGACCGGGCAAACCGCGCAGGAAGCTGATCGTACGGGGCAACCCATCGGACGGCGGCGGGGGTTCTGCCGTCAGGTTGTTGTTCCAATTGACTGCCATGCCGTCCGTCGCCAGCAGTGCGACCAGGCCGAGCGCCGCCAGTTGGCTTCGCCGTCCCGACGGACGATCAGTTGCCAACATGGCCACGACGACCAGCGCCAAGAGGCCGGCGCGCAGTGTCCACGGCGCGTCGTTCGTTCCCGCGGCGAGGGAGTCGCCCCCGCGTTGCAGCAGGAGCGTGATGCTCGGCCCTATGACCACGGCCACGGCCGCCCCAAGCACCAGCCAGCGTCCCCAGCCAGTTCGGATGACCTCGGCAAGGCCGATCGTGGCCACGGTCGCCACGGCAAAGCTGGTCAGGAACACCGCCCGGCTCTGATCGCGGATGAGCCCGAACCCCAGGTGGGCGAATAGCGGATAGAGCGGCGTCTGTCCGCCCAGGCTGAGCAGCAGCGCCGCCAGCGCCAGCGCCGCCCAAAAGGCGCCCTCCCCTCGCCACCAGCGCCAGACGCCGAACGCGGCCAGCACCAGGCCGCCAGCGCCAACGTAGAGCGCCGCCTGCCCGGCATAGTGCGGCAGCGCCAGGCCGGGCAGGCTGTCGAGCGCGAGACCGAGCCGTGCCGCCGCGTCCGGAACCCGAGTCCGGTTGGAGAAAGGGAAGAACTCCAGCACCGGGATCAACTGGATTGCCCCGATGCCAAGCGCCACTGCCGTCGCGACGCCCAGCTCCGGCAGAACCGCTCGCCAGCGGCCCGAACGGAGGACAATGTAGGCGAGGTAGGCCAGGGTTGCATCCACCACTAACAGCGCCGTCTGGGGATGTCCGGCCAGAAAGGCCAGGCCGAGCGCCAGACCGCCAACGACCGCCCAGCGCCGTCGCACCTTGTCCGTCGTCGCCCCAGCAACCCGACGGACGGCAAGGAGCGCCAGCGGCAGCCAGGTACCCGTCTCCAGGATGTCCAACTGGTGCGGCGGATAGCTGGTGAGATAGCCGCTGAAGGTGAACAGCAGCGTGCCGCCCAAAGCGGGCGCCGCGCTGCCGCCAATGTCCCGAAAGAAGGCGTAGGCCAGCGTGGCCGCCAGCAGGAAGTCCACGATAACGCGCCACTCCAGCCGCAGCAGGGAGACGCCGTCAGGACCGGCAGTGCCGTCGAACAGGACGTTCATAGGATAGAAGATTCCGACGCCAGGGTCGGCGGCGAGCGGCTGCCCGCCGTAGATGTACGGGTTCCATAACGGAAACCAACCGGCGGCCCAGGAGCGGGCGGTGACGATGTCCTGGGCCTGTTCTTTCCAGGTGAAGTCTCCGCGCACGTAGTACAGCCGCCCCGCGACATCGGGCGTGACGAGCCGCCAGAAGAAGCACACGATCAACAGCCAGACCAGGAGGAGAGCCAGCCCATCGCGCCAAGACCAGCGCAATGAAGTCGCCCAGGGGACAGCAACGGCTCGCGGCTCGCTGCCACCGGCCGACACTCCCGCCGGCGCCGCCCGAAGCGCACGCACCGCAGTCTTCCCTGTCGTCCGCTTCGATGCGTCGATAGTTCGCAGGCTACCGCTGAAAGGTCAAGATACCGTAAAGGACAATCGACCGAACGCTCAGGTGAGGCCCGCCGTCCTGCCTTGCACGAGACCCGTTCAGGGCGTACCCTTCCTGCTCACGATCGACTGAACAGTAGGCTCGGAAAGGAGAAAGGGCGGCTTCCGGCTTCACTGTCCGAACCACCGGCAGCCGTTCAACAGCACGATGGCACTCAAGCAACACCCCGCAGGCAACTACCAATTCCTTCCCACCACGACCAGCGCGCCGTTCTCCGGCGGCGTCGTGGCAAACACGGGCTACGAGATTATCCACGCCAGCTTGCAGGCAGCGCTGCCCTGCGAACAAGGCTTTGCCATGGTGCAGCGCCACCTCCAATCGCTCGGCCGTCCCCGTGCCGCGCTCTGCGCCGTGGAGCTGCGTTGTCCGACGCCCTACACACCTGATGGGTTCGGCGCTTTCAACAAGGGCTATCGCGCCCTCTTGCAGGGCTGGGGCATCTTTGTCGATGGATACAGCCCCACCGCCCGCACCAACGTGGCGCCTGCCATCGCCGCTCCCGCCGAGCCGGTCCTCCACGCGTTCTCCTACACGATCCCAAACGCCGACGCGAGCGCCACGGCGACGTTCGTCGTCTCGGGCGCCGGCGAGCAGCCCAGCGTCAGGGCAGGCGAAACGTCCCCTGACGCGCTACGGGAGAAGACTGCCGACGTGATGGCGGCCATGCAGACGCGCCTCGCCAACCTTGGCGTCGGCTGGCAGGACGTGACGGCGGTCGACGTCTACACCGTCCACCCGCTCATCCCCTTGTTGGAACAAGGCATCCTGGCGCCCATCGGCCCGGCGGCCGGCCACGGCATCCACTGGTACTACAGCCGCCCACCCGTTCAAGGACTGGAAATCGAGATCGACGTTCGCGGCGTCCGCCAGGAGCTGCGGCTGCGAGGCTAAGGGGCACGGCTTTCTGCCTCGGAGCGCGGGCGTCCCGCCCGCCCAGTAGTCTCTCCCCGAAGCCGGCGCCTCGGGATGGGGAGGGGTCGCGGCGTCAGCGCGCGACCGGGGCGGGCGGGACGCCCGCGCTCCGAGATCCCCCTGTGCCTGGACCAGACTGCACACATTCGGGAATGAATCTAGGAGAGGAGATGCTGTGGCCAACGATACGCTGCCGACCACGATTAACGGACTCACCGCGGCCTACCGTACCCGCCAACTCTCGCCGGTCGAGGTAACGCGGGCACTGCTGGAGCGCGCCGAGCAAACGCAGCCGTCGCTCAACGCCTTCATCACGATCACGGCAGAGCGAGCGCTAGAGCAGGCGCGCCGAGCGGAGCATGAGATACTGCGCGGAGGGACCGCGCTCCTGCTCGGCATTCCCATCACCCTCAAAGATCTCTTCGACCAGCGCGGCGTTGCCACCACCGCCGGGTCCGCGCTCCGGCGGGACGCCATCGCCGACGCCGACGCTCCCGTCGTGGGACGGCTATTCGCCGCCGGGGCGGTGTCGCTTGGCAAGACCAACCTGCACGAGTTCGCCTACGGCGTCACCAACAACAATCCCCACTTCGGCCCGGTGCGCAACCCCTGGAACTCCGCCCACATCCCCGGCGGCTCCAGCGGCGGGGCCGGCGCAGCGGTCGCGGCAGGGTTGGGACCGGTGGGCATGGGCAGCGACACTGGCGGCTCCATCCGCATCCCGGCCTCCCTGTGCGGCGTTGTCGGGCTCAAGCCAACCTACGGCCGCGTACCAAAGATCGGCGTGTTCCCGCTTAGCAACTCCCTGGATCACGCCGGCCCGCTGACCCGCACGGTCGCCGACGCCGCGATCGTCCTCGCGGTCATCGCCGGCTACCACGTCACCGATCCCACCACCGTTCGCCATCCGCTCGGTTCCTACCTCCAGGTACTGGGCCAGCCCTTGGCAGGACTGCGCGTTGGCGTGATCGAGCAGCACCTGCAGGAGTCGGATTCAGAGGTAGCGGTCCTGGCACAAGCGGCGATCGAGACGCTGTCGCAGCAACGCGCCGTGATCCGCCGCGTCATCTGGCCCGACCTGGAATTAATTCCGGCAGCACAGCGGCCCATCCAATATGCCGAGGCGTCCAACGTCCATCGGGCAACCCTACAGGCGACGCCAGAAGCCTACGGCGCAGACATCCGGCAGCGCCTGGAAGAGGGGCTGAGCGTTCGCGCAGTCGACTATCTGGCGGCCCAAGCGCTGCGGGCGCGGCTGCGCGCGGCGGCGGAGCAGCACTTTCAAGATGTCGACGTGCTCGTCGGGCCGACTTTGCCCATATCGGCGCCGCCGATTGGCGACCCCGGTGTTCGGGTGAGCGACGCGCTGGCCCAGTCGCGGTCGCGTTTGACGCGGTTCACCTGGCCCTACAACACCACCGGCTTCCCCGCGCTCTCCGTGCCCTGCGGCTTCACAAACGCGGGCTTGCCGGTTGGGCTTCAGATCGGGGGGCGTCCCTTCGACGAAGCCACGATTCTGCGCGTCGGCCACGCCTACGAACAGGCAACCGCCTGGCATCTGCAAACACCTCCGGAATAGCTAGCGTAGCTCGGGCCGTTGGCGAAGTGGTGCGTCCGGCAAATCCTGGACGCTTCGAGTGAGGCGCCATCGTCCATGACATCATGGTGTTCCTAACGAACCAAAGGCGATCATGACGAAGAGGAGAACTCCGTGGCAAGCCCAGCAAGTCGCGCGATCGTGATCGGTATGGACGGCGCCAGCATGGAGCTGGTTTCGAACATGGTCGCCTGGGGTCACGTCCCCAACATCGCGCGGTTGCTGGAGCGCGGCGTCCACCGTCCCATGGTCGGCGTCTTCCCCACGCTCACGCCGCCGGGCTGGACCGCCCTCTCGACCGGTTCCTGGCCGGGTACCCACGAGGTCATGGACTTCAATATCCGGGCGCTCGGCCGGCCCTTGACCGAGACGGTGTGGGGGATCAACACGCGACTCTCGAAGTCGGAGTATTTATGGAACACGATCGAGCGCGCCGGCAAGCGGTCGATCCTGGTGAAATGGGAGATGTCGTGGCCGCCAACCATGAAGTCGGGAGTGCAGGTTGAGGGCACGGGGCCGGGCGTCTCCAACCATCACCAGATCGCTGGGTACCACCTCTTCGTCGGCGGCGCCTGGGCGCCCCGGCCCATCGGAGGCGACCGCGACCCGGAGACGCTCGACCCGAGCGCGCTACAGGAGAACGCCCCTTACGATCTGGTCGCGCTCCGACCGGCGCAGGAATGGGCACATCTGCCGCCCAGCGCGAGGCCGCCGCTCGAGGTCGAGCTGTCAGTCAAGCCGCTCGCCCGCGGGCGCGACGACATGCTCCGAGGCAAGACAGGGACGCCGAAGCGCTACTTCGCCCTGATCTACGCGACCGATGGCGGCTACGACCGCGTGCGTGTCACCCGCGCGCGCGACGCCAGCGACCCCATCGCCGACCTCGGCGTGGGGCAGTGGAGCGACTGGACACTCGACACCTACGAGATCGACGGCGTGCCGGTGCAGGGGCATCTCCGGCTGAAGCTCATCGGCCTGAGCCCAACCGCCGACCGCTTCGAGCTGTTCGTCCCGCAGATCTGGCCGGCCGATGGCGATTGGGCCGTGCCCGCGGGCACGGCCGAGGACATCCTGCAACACGTCGGCCCATTCCTCCAGAACCCGGCGCGCGACGCCCTCGGCGTGTTCGACGACGACACGTACTTCGAGCTGCTCGACTTCCACCACCGGCGCCTCGCCGAGGTGGCGGTCCACCTGGCGCAGACGCGCCCGTGGGATCTGCTGATGGTCGAGACCCACGCCTCCGATTACGCGAGCCATTTCTTTCTCGCTCAGGCCGACCCCATGAGCGGCGCCGACCCGACCACGATCGAGCGCTGCCGCCGCGGTCTGGCCCACACCTACGAATCCATCGACATGCTGATCGGTACGGTGCTCGAGCTGGCCGGCGACGACACCGTCGTCGCGCTCGTCTCGGACCACGGCGGCACGCCCAACCAGCACACGCCGGTAGACATCAACGACGTGCTCGAAAGGGCCGGCTTCGTCCGCTACAAGACGGACCCGACGACGGGCCGGCGACAGGTCGATCTGGGCAAGACCACGGCGCTGGGGATCGGTCTCGTCCACGTCTTCATCAACCTCGAGGGCCGCGAGCCCGACGGCATCGTCGATCCGGCCGACTACGCCGAGACGCAGCGGCGGATCATCGATGCCCTGCATGCCTACACCGACCCGGCCACCGGCCGGCGCCCCGTCACCCTGGCGCTCAGCCGCGCGAACGCCGAGATGCTCAACCTGCAAGGTGAGCTGGTCGGCGACGTCGTGTACGCGCTCGACCCCGCCTTCGACGGCGCCCACGGCAAGCAGCTGCCCTCCACGAGCTTCGGGATTGGCGGCCAGCACTCGACGTTCATCATGGCGGGCGCGGGTGTCCGAAGGGGCGTGGCGCTCAAGCGGCAGGTGCGCGTCGTGGACGTCGGGCCCACGATCGCCTACCTGCTTGGCGCGCCGATGCCCAGGGATGTCGAGGGAGGCGTGGTCTACGAAGCGCTCACCGACCCCGACTGGCCTCTGACCGAGCTCGCCCGGCTTGGAGACTCATAAGGCATACGTCCGGCGCACGCCACCACGCTGGCGGGCCACCGCCAGGATTTCGAGAAGCAGGCGCACTGTCTCGCTCGGAGCGGTGCGCCAATCGTGTACCCGATGGTCGTCCTATGCGAACAAGCGCTGCGAAGAGTGACCGGGACGTAATAGCCGTAACCGTCCGGACTCCAAGGAGCTAGCCGTTCGGCGCTACCTGCGCCAGGTCCCCCTAGGCGGGACGTTGGGAGAACAGCGGCACTTTCGGCCACTTCTGGCGCGCCTGCTCTCGCCGTAGCTTGGCGACGCGCTCCGGCGTGCGGATGGGGATGACGTAGACCGGCACACCCTCATCCAACTGCAACGCCAACATCCGTTCGATCACCAGATCCGTCACCTCGTCGGGATCGTCCAGGTCGACCACGGTAGTGATGTGGGTCAGCTCGGGGTCCTCCTCGCCCGGCCCAATGTCGAAGGAGGCGGACGGGTAGCGCTCCTTGATCAGGCCAGTCAGCTCCCTAACCGCTGCCTGTCGGGTTGCATCGAGCTGCTGCACATACGTGCTACTCATTGGATCTTTCCCCCTCACCCCTGGATCACCTGCAGGAATGCCCGGGTGCGCTGGAGCGCCCGGCCGGCCTGGACCTCGCTTACCAGCTCACGCTTGTAGTCCGCCGCTTCGCGCACGAGATACAGGCGTGGCAGGACATCGCGTAACGACGACGGATACGCCTTACGCCGCTGGATCAGCTCGCGGGCAAAGGTCGACTGGAGCTGGTCGTGTCCCCATACAGCGCGCCTCCCCGAGGGCACGATGCCGGCCACGTGTAGGGCGTAGACTGCCGCCTGGAAGCAGCTATAGTAGCAGCGGTTGGCGCAGTTATTGTAGCGACCGTTGGCAAACTCGCTCGCCGCTCCAGCCAGGCTCTCCCCGGCTTTGTCGCGATAGACATCCATCTGTCTCAAGCATAAGAGCAGTATACTCCGCTCCCCAGAGAACGTCAATCATTGGATCACACCTTTGATCTGGAGGAGCAGGGTACATTTCGCACGCAATGATTAAGGAGAATGGGGGGCCTTCTGCTTCGTTTCCGAGCTTGCGGTATGTTTCTACATTTGCCATAGCCGCATCGCTATTCTCCTCCCAATTACAACGCCGGAACACCCATGACCGTCCGAACCACGTCGCGGTCCCACCTACCGGCGGCCTCTGCGCGGCCAGGATCTGGCGCCAGCCACGCCCGCCGTCAGTATCCCGGGAGGGCCCCACCCGGACGTGACGCCGGGCGGCGGGTCGCCTCCGATGATGTCGCCACAGCGAGGATCGGCGCCAGGTAGCCCCGCTGCGCCGCCTTCAGCTCCCCGACCATCGCGGCGCGCTCGGCGGGGTCGGACGCCGCGACCAGCGGTAAGAGCGCTCTGACGATCTGCACGCTCACCCGCGCGCAGCGCCGGAGCCGGTCGCGCGGCAACGCCGGCGCGCGCGCCGCGATGAGGCGCTCGGCCCGCCCGACCACGCCCCGGTGGAACTCCTCGGTCACCGCGGCGAGACGCGGCGACACGTCGGACCCCGCAAAAAGCGCCAGGAAGCCCGGATGGGCGACGTAGAAGGCGACCAGGGGGTCGACGACGCGGTCGATCATCTCCTCGAGCGGGAGCTCGGCGAGCTCGGGCGCGAAGGCGTCGTCCCCGGTCGCGCGCAGCCGCTCGCCGAAGCGCGCGGCGAGCGCCTCGGCGATGGCGTCCTTGTTGGGGAAGAACTGGTAGAGCGTGCCCGGCGACACGCCGGCGCGCGCCGCGATGGTGTTGGTGGTGGCCGCCTCGAACCCAACCTCGGCGAACACCCCGGCGGCGGCATCAAGGAGCGACTCGAATCGCCGCCGGCCCCGCGCCTGCCGACGGCGCGGCTGCCGATCGGCGGACGTGCTCACGAGACTTCCTCCGTCACTCTTGACAAACACGAGCAAATGCTCGTATATTTATCGCCATAGGCGAGCGAACGCTCGCATTAGTGTAGCAGAGGAGCGAGCCTGTGGACAACACCCTTGGGCGGTCTTCAGCGACGCCAGATTACACGCTTCGGATACCAAGCCACATCCGGCATGTGCTGAGGCTGGGGCTCGGCGGCGGCGCTGTTGGTCTCCTGGTCAACCTCGGTGCGATCAAAGGCCGGCGCCTGATCGGCGGCGTCCTGCTGGCTACCGGCGCCGGCTCCGGCGCGCTGGCGCTCGCCCTCCGCATGGTCACGGGGACTCGGGGCCGACTGCGGGCCCGCCGGCGAATGATGGACGCTGTCTCGTGGCGCGGCGACGAGCGGGTACTCGATGTCGGCTGCGGCAACGGCTTTCTGCTGGTCGAGGCCGCCAAGCGTCTGACGACGGGTATGGCAACGGGAATCGACATCTGGCTGACGGACGCCGGCCAGCAGTCCGGTGGGGCCGTCCGGCACAATGCGCGGCTCGAAGGTGTCGCCGATCGGATCGAGGTGCAGGACGCCGACGCGCGGTCGATGCCCTTCGCCGATGACACTTTCGACGTTGTCCTCTCCGGCTTGATGCTGCACCACGCGGGCGGCGGCGCCGATCGCGAGCGGGTGCTCCGTGAGATGGTTCGCGTGTTGAAGCCGGGCGGCAGGATCGTGCTCTACGACATGCTCCCCTTCATCACCAGTGCAGCCAGGCAACTTCGCGCGAGCGGGCTGGACCGGGTCGAGCGATCCGGTGGGTTCATGGCCGTGCTGACGGCCAGCCAGGCCGCCCTGAGCACCGTTGCCGGTTGAGGACGAGGTCGAAAAAGAATTGGAAGCAGAGCAGCGCTCAGAGGACCAGTCGGAGCGGGCACGACGCTCGCGCCGATGTGCGGCCGCTGACCAGCCGGGCGCGTAGTATTGATTGGATAGGTGAGGCTTCAATGGCAGACGCGAGAGACATCGTCGATCGGTTCGTCGGAGCGTTTTACGGCGGCGACATCCCAACGGGCAGGCAGTACCTCGCGGACGACCTGTCGTTCGTGGGGCCGGCCGCAACATTCAGGAGCGCGGACGACTTGCTCCGAGCATCAGCGCATGTGGCGCCGGGCGTGCGGGCCGTGGAGCAGCGCAAGGTCTTCGTGGACGGGCCGGACGTATGCATCTTCCACGACCTGGTGCTCGACCACCGCGTGGGCACGGCGCCCGTCGCCACGTGGTACCACCTGGAAGGTGACAGAATCGCCTCGATTCGGATGATCTTCGACACCGGACCGTTTTCGGCGGGCCGGTCTGGCCGGCGGGACGGCGCCGCCGTCGACCCTGTTTGCAAAATGACCGTGCAGAAGGCTGACGCCGCCGATACGCGAGGGCGGACGCCGCCGATACGCGAAGGCATGAGGGGAGGACCTATTACTCTTGCAGTCCTGCCTGCGCCGTCGCGTTCGAGAATGAGCCGGAGACGTACCTAGACTGAAGCCGCGACGGGACCCGCGGCCCACCCGCCGCTAAAGCAGCGGGCTAACACCCACTGCGTGGGTACCCGCAATGCCTGCTAAAGCAGGCTGTCCGCTATGTGGAACCCACCGCGGCTTCAGTCTAGTGCGGTGACCGGATACGTTCACCGGTTCGGTGACATGCCCGCGGCTGGGCGGCTGTTCTTCCAGACTCGATCGTGTGATGGCGGATCGAGTGGAGGAGGAGCGATGGCTGAGCCGGTGCGGGCGCGTTCGCGGCGCTGGGCCGCGCCCGCATCCGTGGCGTATGACAGCAACGCTGGGGACGGCCCAAACTCAAAGCCGCTTGACCGGGCGAACTCGGTGGTCACCGCACCAGGTGAGCGACCTTGCTTCCATCGCGAAAGTGCCAACGTCCCGTCAGGGAATGATGGGGACGAGGAGGTGGGCCTGGTGTTTTGGTCCCCAGTGCAGGGTGCATCTGCCTTTCGGGCCTTTCTGGTAGGCGGCCGGGAATTGCCCGGTGAGCGGGTTGCGTCGCCATAGCCAGCGTCCAGCGACGACCAGCCGCAGTGTCTCTCCCGCCTTGAAGAAGGTCGCGGACGGGCCGAGGGCTATGTCAGCCTGGACGACTTGCCCCGGCGCCAGCGGCTGACGGTGGCTGAAGGTGGGCACTGGGTCGAACGGCCGGGATCGCTGCTCGTCGAGTGCCCGCAGCGAGGCTTTCAGCCAGCCGGTGGTGACGCGGTCGCGGCCGAATCCATAGGAACCCTCAAAGGGGATGTAGGTGTGCCCGCGCCATTTCTCGACACCGGCGAAGAGGTCGATGTCGTCGGCGCCGTGCGCTTCCACCCAGAGCCGCAGGGCCATCGGCCCGGTTAGTTCGGTGTCCGATGTGGTTGTCCATTCCCAGCATGCGCCCCGCGAACGCATGTCGAAGGTGATCTGGCCAGCAGCCGATGGTGGCGCCGTGGCGAGCCCGGCGGCGGTCAGGTAGAGCGGCCTCCATTCGGTGCGGCCGAGCGGCCAGCTGTCCTCCTCGCGCACGCTGGCGATGACGTCGCGGCTTTCGCGGACTTCGAGCCGGACCCGCGGCGGCGCGGGGACATCGTGGCCGCACAGGTAACGGTCGAAGAACCGGAGTTGCGCAGTGCGGGCGTCGGGGGAGTAGAAGGTGGCCCACTTTCCGCCGCGATGCGTATAGAGGAACCGGTCGGTGCTGGAGACGCCTTCCCAGCCGCGGAATGAGCCGCGGCTGTGCAGGTTGTTATCGGAGAAGCTGCCGCAGATAAGCGCGGGCACGGTGATTCTCTCCAGGGCCGGCGCCAGTCCACGCCACCACTCATCGCGCAGCGGATGGCGGTGCTGTTGCTCGGTCAGGCGGTACCGCTGCCGCACCTGCCGCAGTCCGCGGCTCCACAGCCTGACGAAGCCGTCCTCGCGGATGCCGCCCGGGCGCAGCAGGTCTCGGTAGGCGTCGGTGAATCCTTCCCACGGGCAGATTGCTTTCAGGCTTGGCGGCCGCAGTGCCGCCGCCTTCCACTGCGAGATGGCCAGGTAGGACACGCCCAGCAAGCCGACGGCGCCGGCGCTCCACGTCTGCGCCGCGGCCCACTCGATCAGGTCATAGACATCCTCGCCTTCCTGATCAGAGAAAAAGTTGGCCGTGCCCTCCGAGGCGCCGGCTCCGCGCAGATCGCAGTTGACCACCGCGTAGCCCTGGGCCGCCCACCAGGCCGGGTCGGGCGCCTCCCACCCAGTCAGGGACGAAAAGCGCACTGGGCCCGCCTGCCGCAGCATCCGGTACTGAAACGACACGCGGTAACCGCGGCCGCGCCGCTCCGGCAGCTTGTCCTTGCCGTAGGGGTGCGCCGACAGCAGCACCGGGGACCGCCCGGCGCCGGCCGGCAGGACGACGTTCACCCGCAAGGTAGCACCGTCGCGCACGACCACCGGAAGGTCCCGCAGCACCGACAGCGAGTCCGCGGGGGGTTCGTACACATGCACGGGCGGGCGCAGCAGCGCCGGCAGCCGGCCCAACGCATACCGCGCCGCCCCCGGCCGGCGCCAGGGCTGGTCCAGCCGAGTCATGCTTCCCTGCGTGCGCATACTCCACCTTCCCTTGCGAGCCCCCGTTATGAGGCGAATGGCCTGGTATTCCCTGACCTCGAACCGCCTCATGGCGCTCGGTCAACCAACCCGGCGGACGTGCATGGACACCGCACTAGCGTCCTCGCGATAGTGTTCCGGTCGCAACATCAATGCCCAACCGTCATCGATCAGCATTGCGATGCTGGTCTCGGCGCGTCCAGGACGGCAGCTCCCAGCCCGCCATGGCGCGGGCGCACCCGAGTTCCCGATGCGTCGCCGCAGATGCCGCGTCGCCATGGTACACCGCAACTTCGCGACCACTGCTAACGGTACCCGCCCATCGCCGGTCGCCCCCGCCGCGCCGTTTCATTGGCCGTCGAGCGCGGAGCGGTAGAGAGCGCGCAGCGGGGCGTCCCAGCGGCGACAGAGCACATCGGTGGAGTCCGCCCACTGCGAGGTCGAGCCGATGATGGCGTGCTGGTCGGCCATCAGGCGCCGCAGCGCCTCGTCCTCCACCGCGTCGCGCAGGGCGCGCCAAAAGCGCTCGCCGTGGATCACGCGGTATGGTCGATCGTGGAACAAGGAGACGCGCGGATCGAGGGGCGCGGTGAGACCGAGGGCGTTGTGCCGCTCGGCCACGGTCTCGTAGGCCGCGCAGAGATGTCGCTCCCGCTCCTGCCAGGTGTTGGCGGCCAGTGCCCCGGCCAGCGCCGGCCCGAGGCGCGGGGCGCAAGCCAGGCGGGCGAAGGCGGAGCCGAGCCACTTGCTGTAGGGCGCGTACTGCCGCTCGCTGAGGAAGCAGAGGTGCATCACCTCCCGCACCAGCCTGGCGGTGACGATGCGTGAGCCCAGGTCGTCCCCCGCCTCCCCGCAGCGGCCCGGGAACGGCTCCTCCTGGTCGATGCGCAGCCACTGCGCCGCCAGGAGGTACAACCAGATGTCGCGGGGATACCAGCGGAGCGCGGCCCGGGCCCGCGCCAGCTCGCCCGTGTCGTCGCGGAAGATGGCGCCGGAGGTGAAGGCGCGCAGCTGCTGCTCGGGCATAACGAGCCACTCCTCCAGTCGGACCGGCGCCTCGCGTCCGTGGTCGAGGCCCAGCCAGCCCGCCAGCACCCCGCGCAGCGTGGCGACGGCGACGCCGTGGTCGAGCGGCCAGGCCGCGGTGCGCGTGACCAGTCCCGCCCGGAAGTGCGTCGGCACGCCCAACACCTCGTAGGGCAGCTCCTCGGCCAGGATGCGCCGGAGATCGGCGGTGAGTGCCTCGCCGAAGACCTCCTCCGGGAGGAAGAGGGTGAGCCGCGGCCCCCAGTCGTGGTCCATCGAGCGCGGCGTGTCGAAGCCCAGCACCTCGGAGCCGGCCTCCAGGCGCCCCGCGCCGTAGCGGAGGTCGGGGAAGTGGCGGGCCAGAATGGGCTGCGTGACCTCATAGAGCGCGCGGCTCAGCTCCAGGCCGGGGACGAACGGGATGGGCTGGTCGGCAGCGCTATCGGACACGGCATCTCCCTCGTACGCGAGCGGCGACCTCCGGGCCGGGACCCGTGGCCATGACAAACGGCGACGACCAGCCGCGCAACGTTCCAGCGACAGGTTGGTGATGACCGCGCCCCTACCGCTACGCCACCGTGACATCCTCGCAGAGGTAGACATCCTGGATGGCGTGGAGCAGGCGCACGCCCTCGGCCATCGGGCGCTGGAAGGCCTTGCGACCGGAGATCAGCCCCGTGCCGCCGGCGCGCTTGTTGATCACGGCCGTGTAGACGGCCTCCGCTTTGTCGCTCTCCCCGGAGGAAGCGCCGCCGGAGTTGATCAGTCCCGCTCGGCCCATATAGCAGTTCATGACTTGATAGCGCGTGAGGTCGATCGGGTTGTCGGAAGTCAGGTCTGAATACACCTTGGCGGTCGTTCGGCCAAACTTCAGCGCCGTGAAGCCGCCGTTGGTTTCGGGCAGCTTCTGCTTGATGATGTCCGCCTCAATGGTGACGCCGAGATGGTTGGCCTGCCCCGTCAGGTCGGCAGCAAGGTGATAGTCCACGCCGTCCTTGTTGAAGGCCGAGTTCCGCAGGTAGCACCACAGCACGGTCGCCAGGCCCAACCGGTGCGCCTCGTGGAAGGCGACGGCGACCTCCTGAATCTGACGCGTCGACTGTTCCGAGCCGAAATAGACGGTCGCCCCGACGGCGACCGCGCCCATATTCCAGGCTTCCTGCACCGTGCCGAACATAATCTGATCGTACTGGTTGGGGAAGGTCAACAGCTCGTTGTGATTCAGCTTGACGATGAAGGGGATCTTGTGCGCGTACTTGCGGGCCACGGAACCCAGCACGCCAAAGGTCGAGGCGACCGCGTTGCAGCCGCCCTCGACGGCCAGCTTGACGATATTCTCTGGATCGAAGTAGGCCGGATTGGGCGCGAAGGAGGCCCCGGCCGAGTGCTCGATGCCCTGGTCCACCGGCAAGATGGACAGGTAGCCCGTGCCGCCGAGACGGCCGGTACTGAAGAGCTGGTGCAGGCTGCGCAGGACTTGTGGCGAGCGGTCCGTGCTGGCGTAGATGCGATCGACGAAATCCGGTCCAGGGAGATGCAGCCCAGCCTTGGCCACCTTCGGCTGATAGCGCAACAGGTCTCGCCGCTCCCCGAGCGCGTCCGCGATGACGTCAAGCGTGCTGCTCTCCCTGACGAGCGTTGCCACCCCTCGTCCCCTTTCTGATCTCAATCCCTGTCGGGCGGTGTACACGGACCGCGATGCCCGCCTGCTCGTGTCCCGCCCGCATAATTCTTCCCATGCTACCTCAGCGCGGACCGAAGTAGCGGCCATCGCGGATACTGATGATGGGGTAAGCAGGAGAACGCAATGGCGCGGGCGACCACGACGATACACAGTGCGGAGGCCGGAGTTAGCCCCACCGCGCCACCGCTGCTGGTCGCGGCATTCGGCCTGGCTCTTGGGCCGGCGATCGGCCTGGGTCTGGGTCGCTTCGCCTTCGCGCTCCTCTTACCGTCCATGCGCGCCGACCTCGGTTGGACCTACGCGCAGGCGGGCGGCGTCAATACGGCCAACGCCTTCGGCTATCTGCTGGGAGCCTTGCTGGCGGCGCCACTCGGCGCCCGGTGGGGGAGCAAGCCCACCTACGTCGGCGGCCTCGCCGTGACGACCCTGGCATTGCTGGCCTGCGCCGCGACGGATAGCTTCGCGCTCCTACTGGCGCTCCGCTTCCTTACCGGAGCGGCCGGCGCGGTTTCCTTCGTAGTGGGCGGCGGTTTGGCGGCCCGCGCCGGCCAAGCACGGCGGCCCGGTCAGGCCGGGTTACTCCTAGGCCTCTACTTCGGCGGCGGCGGGCTGGGCATTGTGGTCTCCGGCCTGGCAGTACCGCCCGTGCTGAGCGCGGGTGGGCCGCACGCCTGGCGGTTGGGATGGCTCGTGCTGGGCCTTACCGCGGTCCTGGCGCTGGCGGCCAGCGTAGCCGTCCTCCGGCGTCTTACCGAGTCGCCGGTCCGCGCGTCCGGCGGCCCACCACTCCGGTCCTTCTTGCACCTGGCCCCGACCTTCGCCACCTACACGCTCTTCGGCATGGGCTACATCGCCTACATGACGTTCATCGTGGCGTTCCTGCGTGGCCAGGGCCGGAGCGCTGGTACGCTTGCGCTGTTCTGGGTTGCGCTCGGAGTCGCGGCAACCGTCTGCCCCTTTCTATGGGGCCGAGTGCTCAGCCGCCTGCGCGCGGGCTGGGGACCGGCGATTACCCTGGCCGCGGTGAGCGTCGGCGCGGCGCTGCCACTCGTCGCCAACGGCGCCGCCATCGCCTTCGCCTCGGCGATCGTATTCGGCGGCTCTTTCCTGGCTGTCGTGGCGGCGGTGATGGAGATCCCTCGTCGCACCTTGCCTTCAGGCGCGCTGACCGCGTCGATCGGCGCACTCACCGTCGCCTTCAGCGCCGGCCAGTGCCTGGGTCCCGTGCTGGCAGGTGTGCTTTCCGACGGCCCCAGCGGCATCCGTGCCGGCCTGTCGTTCTCGGTCGCCGTCCTGCTTATCGCGGCGCTCGTGGCGCTCGGCCAGCGCGAACGAACGGTAACAACGACCACAACGCCGGCAATCGACCGATGAGCATGCGGCGATGGCGGTTCTACACTACGAGCGCCGGGCGGCAACCGATCCGGGAGTTCCTCGATAGCCTCGTCGACGAAGATCGGGCGGCAGCCCTGGAGGGCGCCTCCCTGTGGGGTCCCGACGCCTTCCGGTGGACGTGGGGCACGCCGAGCTGAGGCGGCTCACCGTCCCAGTCGTGACGATCGACGAGCTGCTGGAACGGGGCGAACTAGTGCTGCCGGAACTGGTCAAGGTAGACGTGCAGGGGTACGAGCTGGAGGCGCTCCGAGGCGCCGCGCGCCTGTTCGGCACGACCGAGGTCTTCATCGTGGAGGTGTCCTTCTTCGCTTTCGGCCCAGGCTGGCCCCTCTTCCACGAGGTGATTGCCTTCATGGCCGAGCGCGGGTACGTGGTCTACGATGTTGCCGACCTCACGCCGCGCCTGTTGGATGGAGCACTCGGCCAGGCGGATGTCTGCTTCGCCCGCGAGCACGGGACGCTGCGCCGTTCCTCCGCCTGGATGTAGGTGGCCAGCTCAACGGAGTTCGCCCTAATCGTCGCCCAACAGTCCATGGGAATCGGATGCGATGCCTCCCGGCCGTAGGGCCCGCCGGGACGCTCGCAAGCCCCGAATCGAACAATCCGCTGGGTTCAGGCACAACGCTCGTCTGTTGGGAGGTGGGATACGTCGTTCAGGCTCAGCACCTCCACGCCCACCGCCGGGTACAGCGGCCAGCCTCGCCGCCGCTCCGGTTCCGGTACCAGGCGGATCGCGCTGATCGCGCAGTGCTCCATCTGGAACCAAGTCGGCGCCGGCGGAGGAATCCCTAGCAGGGCGTGCAGCAGATAGTTGAGGCATCCGCCGTGCGCGACGATCACCACCCGGGACTCCGCGCCGAACCGCGCGCTCAGCAGACGCAGCACATCCTGACAGCGCGCGAAGAACGACTCGTAGGTGTCGCCGCCGTGATCCCAACCGTCAGCCGCGATGCTCGGCGGCAGGATGGCGCGGGGGAAGCGCCTCAGGAGTACGGCGCGAGCGTAGCCGCGATGGATGGGCACGGCCCGCCCCGGCAATGGCGCTGGCGGTGGCAAGGGCGCGCACCAACGGGCTGCTCACGACCTGGGTGGCGCCTTCGCCAGCCAGGCGCTGTGCCGTCCGTCGCGCCTGCTGCTCACCCAACGGGGAGAGCACGCCATCAGGCGTGAACACGCCCGGCGAAGATTCGCTGCGGCAGTCGCCATGCCGGATCAGCCACAGGCGCAAGCGAAGCTCCCTCCCATTGTATTGTAGTCCGCCCTGCTTGTCCGGCGCCAGCGGTACCTTCCGCGCCGACTCGCAAGTGCGCCACACGTTTTCGCGCCGGCCAGTTGGTCCGAGGCGGTAGGATAGCCGCGTCGCTGGAGTCGCTGGAGCGAAGGAGTGTGGGCCGATGACGGAGCAGGGGCGAGCGCGAGCGCAGGTAGA
>Ga0207416_1000855_pt1 | contig 46657 bp, 45 predicted proteins | sample PaiPotPPM11metaG_FD_184107 | JGI IMG/M metagenome (GOLD analysis project Ga0207416, IMG submission 184107) | Iron sulfur acid spring bacterial and archeal communities from Banff, Canada, to study Microbial Dark Matter (Phase II) - Paint Pots PPM... ...
ATCCCGCAGGTCCGCGCACAACTCCAGTACCTCCTGAAGACGTGGACAGGATACTGCGTCGTGTGCGGCCAACCCGTCCCCGGCACGCTCAAAGATGACTCATCCTAGACGTGACGTAGTAATACTAGTAGGAACTCCTAATTGATGTGTCGACCGAATGTCCTGTACGCTGGAGAAGGCATCAGCGCGGGTTTAGAAGGGAACATTCTAGCCGCCGCTGACTTCGGTCGTTCGTCAAGGGCGCGAACCGAGCACACGCAACCAGATCGGATGGGGGGACATCTCGTGAACCGGACACATGAACGACCGCTGCGTGGAGCTGTGCCTTCGTGAACGGGCACCGAGGACGGAGACCCGCCCCCCGCGCCACCCTGACGCGAGCGATCGGGGCCTTTGCCGCCGTTCTCTTTGCTGCGACGCTCGGACCGTCCCAAGGTTGGGCCGACATTATTATTGATGGAAAGAATGTCGGCGACACGTACACGCTCTATGACAACCAGGAGCTCAAGGCGACATACGAAATCGTCGGGGCCACCACCACCGGCGTGTTCAATCATCTCGGCGGCTCCAACGATCTCCGCGGGACGCTGACCATTGGCGACACGCCGACCGGCAACGGCACCTACAACCTCTACGACGACAACCTCGAATCCGCCAACACTGTGGTCGGCAACGCGGGCATGGGCGCGTTCAACCAGTATGGCGGCAGCCACGAGATTGAGCGAGGCGGCAGCCTCGCAATCGGCAACCAGGCGAGCGGCACCGGGACCTATACGCTCAATGCCGGGAGTTTAACCACCACCAACGCGGACATCGGCCTCGCCGGGATCGGCAACTTCCAACAGAACGGCGGCACGTTCGCGGTACGCAACACCCTGACACTCGGCGGCCCGCTGGGCGGCTTTGGCTCCTACACCCTCCAGGGCGGCGTGCTGACGGCCGGCACCGAAACCATCGGGAACGCGGGCTTCGGGTTCTTCACGCAGTCCGGCGGCTCAAACCTGGTCCGCGCCCTCGTCATGGGGGGCTCGGCGACCGGTACGGGCACCGGGTTGTACACGCTGAACGCGGGGACGTTGACGGCGGGCAGCGAGATCATCGGGAACACGGGGTTCGGCTTCTTCACCCAAAACGGCGGCCTCAACCAGACGGGCGTCATGACACTCGGCCTCGCCTCGCCGTACGGCACAGGGGCGTACTTCATCGCCGGCGGGAGTTTGGTTGCGGACTTCGTGATCATCGGGCAGGCGGGAAACGGCTCGTTCACGCAGACCGACGGGACCGTCCTGGCGCGCAATGGAATCACGATCGGTAGTGCGGGAGGTACTAGCTTCACTAATCCCGTCCCGGGCTGGAATCCCGGCAGTTTCGGCTCCTACTCGCTGTCGGGCGGATCCGTGCAGGCCAACGGCAACGTGACGGTTGGGGACGGAGGCTTTGGGTCCGTCTCGCAATTCGGCGGGTCGTTCCTGATCAGCGGCGGGCTGGTGGTCGGCAATCAACTCAAACCGGCGACCGACCCCAACCCCGACGGCAACGGCGTGTACTCGATTGGGCTCGGCAGTTTGACGGCGGACTTTGCGATCATCGGACAGGCAGGTACGGGCAGCTTCATGCAGAGCGGCGGCACCGTCGTCTTCGGCACGAGACATGGAGACGGCGGCGACGAGGGTGGCTTCAATGACGATGAGCGGAGCGGCGCCCTTGTCCTCGGCAACGCCTCGACCGGCAACGGGAGCTATGACCTCAACCCGGGCACCGTGACGGTTGGCACCAACGAGATAGTCATTCCCGACCTCACGGTCAACGGCGTGGAGATCATCGGCAACGCGGGCACGGGAACATTCACGCAAGAAAGCGGCGCACACCAAGTCAGCGCTCTCCTCGTGCTCGGCGCCGAGCGTACCGGCAACGGCACGTACGTGCTCAGCGGCGGCATGTTGACGTTGAGCGGCCCCGCCGGAGACGAAGACGCCGCGGCCACGCTGGTGGTCGGCGGCGAGGGGACCGGCACGTTCACCCACAACGCTGGAGACGTCCTGCTGCAGGGCTTGACGGTCGGCGCGGACCAGGGCGGCACCGGCACGTACACCCTGAACGCCGGGACCTTGACGCTGAACGCGGCCGCGGGCGCCGGCAACGAGGTTGTCGGGTTTGATGGCACCGGCACCTTTACGCAAAACGGCGGCTCGAACACCATCATGAATGGGAACGGTCTGCTGCTCGGCCTCGATGGGACAGGCAACGGGACGTACACGATCAATAGCGGTTCGCTCTCCACGGGGTTCTTGACCGTCGGGGGATCCGGAACCGGCACGTTTACCCTGAACGGCGGCACGGTCAACGTTACGGGAAGCCTCGTCGTGGGCGATAGGGGCAATGGTGGCGGCGAGGGCGACGACGGGCCTGGGGGTGCGGGGTTCCTAACGGTCTCGGGCGGCACGCTCACGAGCGGCAGCGGCGCCATCGGCAACGCGGAAGGCTCGACCGGAACCGCCACCGTGACCGGACCCGGATCGTGGACGATCACCGCGGGCAATCTCGTGGTGGGAGCCCAGGGACGGGGCCTGCTGACGATCGCAGGCGGCGGCCTGGTCACCACGACCGGCTGGAACAGCGTCGTGATCGGCGACCAGGAGAGCTCGTTCGGCACCGTGACCGTCACCGATCCGGGGTCGCAACTGGCGATCGGGGGCACGCTGACCGTCGGCAACGAGGGCCAGGGGACGCTGAACATTCGGAACGGCGGCTTGGTCACGGTGGCCGGCACGCTGCCGCCCGATCTTGACGAAACCTCCGGTCGCCACGGGGCTGAGAACGACGATGACGACGCCCGCCCGTTGGCCGCCATCACGATCGGATTCCAAGGACTGGTGGCCGGCAACGGGACGCTTCAGGGCAGCAGCGTGCTGAACTTCGGCACGGTGCGCCCGCAGACCGTCGCGCCCAACGGCGCCGTCAGTCCGGGGACGCTCGTGATCCAGGGCGCCTACACGCAGGCAATGACCGGCACGCTCGCGATCGAGGTGACCCCGGTGACGGGCGTATCGAGCCGCCTGACGGTCACCGGGCCGGCGGCGCTCAGCGGCAGACTGGCGCTGGCCTTTGACCCCGGTGTCTACGTCCAGGGCGACGCCTATGTGCTGCTCACGGGAAACACCGTGTCGGGCACGTTCGGAAGCGTCACGCAGACAGGCAACATCGGCCTGCTGCAGCCGAAGGTCACGTACACGCCGCTGGAAGTGGACATGACGCTCGTGCCCGTCGTCCTGACGAATCACGCGCGCACGCCGAACCAGTGGCGTTTCGCGTCCTACCTGCAGCGGGGGGCGCAGCACTTGACGGGCGGGGATCTGTTCAATGCGGTGAGCGCAATCGCCCAGGGCAGCGACGGCCAGCGTCAAGTAGCCCTCGCGGCGATGGACGGGACCGCGTACGCGTCGCTGCCGATGGTCGCCCTCGACACGCTCCACGGCGCGACGGCGGCGGTGTTTGGGCACCTGAGCGGTAGCAGCGGGCTGGGCATGGCGGGGACGGGCTTCCTGCCGGCGAGCACCGCGGGCGGGAGCGGGGCTGGCTGGGGCACAAGCGCATTCCAGGGGCTCACGGGAACAAGCCGCGACGGGTCAGGGACGTTCGGCGCTAAGAGCCTCGGATTCTGGGCCCAGCCGCTGAACGGTCGCGCGATGGGTTCAGGCGATGCGCTGGCGTCGGCCAGCGCGCAGACGTCGGGGTTGATGATGGGGCGTGACTACCAGCTCTCGCCGCATCTGCAGGTCGGCGCGACGCTCGGGAGTTGGCAGAGCGGGGCCACCATGAGCGACGCCAGCGGGCAGTCGGCGGGGCTCACGACGGGGCTCGTCGCGGCCTACGGCCAGTATACGTGGGGAGACTGGACGATCAACTCGCTGGCGGGCTACACGTCGGACACGGTGGCGGTCACCCGCCCGCTTGCGCTGCTGGGTCGCACCGCAACGGGAAATTACACGACGAACGACATGATCGCGGCGCTGCAGGTCTCCCGGCCGATGCAGTGGGGGGGCATCACGGTCGCCCCGGGGTTTGGCGTCGACTACGCGCAAACCACGCTGCCGTCGATCACCGAGAGCGGGGCGGATTCGCTGAACCTCACACTCGCCGGCGGGACGGTCACGTCCCTCCGGGGCACCGTGGGGATCCGGTTCACGTCGCCCGCCGACAGCGGGAACTTCGGCTGGACGGCGTACGCCGGGTACGCGCACGAGTTTGGGGCGACCGAGTTTGCCACGACGGCGACCCTGGCGGGTGTATCCGGACCGCCGTTCGCGGTGACGACGGTGATGGCGGCCGACAGCTGGTCGGCGGGCGTCGGCTTCGGCTGGCGGCTGTGGGACGGGGCCGACTTCCACATGAACTACGACGCGCTGCTGAGCGGCATTCAAACAGGCCAGAGCGGCTCGATCCAGCTGGACCTGCACTTCTAAGGCGCCCGGACCAGTATAATTAGGGCCATGGGGTCGATGAGAAGTCCGGCGGCGGCCGCCGTCGTGGCCGCCGCGGCGACGTGCGTCGTATTGGTCGGGATCGGCTTCGCCACCGGCGTGCTGCCGCCGACGGGGCGGGCGCACACGCCGTCCGTTGGCGCCGCGTTCACAACGCCGTACCAGGCGGTGTTCGTCGACAACGGTCAGGTGTACTTCGGGCAGCTCACAGGGGTGGGCACGCCGTTTCCCGTGCTGCGGGACGTCTATTACGTGCAGCGGACGCTCGACCCGAAGACGAAGACGGTCAAAAACGTGCTGGTTCCCGCGTCCGGCCAGTGGAACGCGCCGGACCGGATGGTGTTGAACGCGAGCCATATCGTCGCGGTCGAACCGGTCTCCCCGACCTCCACGGTCGCCAAGTTGATTGCGACGTTGAAGGGCAGCCGCCAGCCCTAGCCTACTTCCCCGAGGACCACGAGATGGGCAGCAACACGTAGGGCTGACCGGGCGAATTCAGGCCGGACGGCAGCCCCTGGTAGAAGGACGACGGATCGTATTTGACGGCGTTGCTGTTGATGCCGTTCAGGCGCTGGCCGACAAGCATGCCGTTGATGGTCGGCGGGTGTGCCGCGGGCAGCTCGTACCCGGGCTCGAGCGGACGAGTGGTCGAGGTCGGGTTCGCCGTGGAGGCGAGCAGGTACACTAGCCCGTTGATGGTCACCGTTCCAGCCTGCGTGCCGCCGAACTGGAGGATGCTGCCCCCCGCGAGAATCGCCGGCTCGCCGTTCTGGGCGGTGATCGTAATTTTGACCGGACCGGAGAGCGCCCAAAAGTCGAGCTCGCCGCACGGCGTGGTGACGGAACATGCCGTTCCGGGGCCGGCCCCCGTGGTCGTGTAGACGACGAGCGTTCCGAAAATCCTGAGGTTTTCCTCCTGGAGATTGTGCGCCAGGAAGACCTGGGCGGCCTGCAGATAAATGACGCCGTTCAGCGTCCGGAACCCCTGTGGGTCGGCCGTCAGTCCGGCGACGCAGCTGTCGAACGTTGCCTCACTGGTGAAGAAGGTGCCGGTGGCGTTGGTCGCCGGGCACGGCGAGTGCGTGGGGCCGGCGTAATTGGGGTTGTTCGTGGCCAGCGTCTGATAGTTGGACCAGTTGAACGTCGGAAACGGAATCGTCGCGGTGCCGGTGACCGGGGCGCAGGCGATGCACTGCGCGCCCAGCCCGATGTTGGTCGTGCCCGTCACGATCGTGATGCCCCCGGTCACGGTCGTGCCGGTGCCCAGCACGCTGACCGCGGGATGCTCCGCGCAGGCGTTGTTCACGTGGATGGTGCCGAGCTGGCGGAGGACCGTGTTCGAGACGGCCGTGGGAGACACGGCATTGGTGATGGCTCCCGTGCGGCTGCCCGAGGTGGCGCTGCAGTTGATGGCGCCGTACGGACCGAAATACGGGATCGCGGCCACCGTCGCCACGGTGTTGCTGAAGACGGCCTTCGAAAACGCCGCCGGCAGGACGAGGAACGTCTCGCGGACCGTCTGGCTGGCCGCGGCGGCCGTGCTCGGCAGCACCGTGCCGGCGCTGACGACGCTCCTCACCGCGGTGTTGCTGACCGCGGTGTCCACCTGCACAGTATAGGAACCGCCCCCGAGCGTCTGCGTGATCGGGCCGGTCCACGTGTTGTCCTGGCTCATGTGGCTGGCCGCGTCGGCGATGCCCGCCTCGGCGAGGTAGCGCGCCTGGACCGAATTACTTTCGTTGACGGCGATCTGGACTTCGCGCACCGTGGCATCCATCATAGCCACGCCGACCAGCGCCACGAACAGCGTGACGAGTAGGAGCACGATGAGCGCCAGCCCCGACTCACCGCGATGCGTGCCGGTGCAAGATGATGAAGTGGTCGGGGAGGAGGGACTTGAACCCTCGGCCTCAGCGTCCCGAACGCTGCGCGCTACCAAGCTGCGCCACTCCCCGGGTGTGATGTCATGGTGACCCGCCGCTCTAGTTTCATGGTGGCCGGCCGCAGGTCGGCCGGCAGGTCGTCGGGCAGATCGGCCGGACGGGCCTCATTGTAGCATTCCGCCCAGGCGACGCACAATGACGGCGGCTGACCGGCTGTGATTGCATGGTGGCCGGCCGCCTAGCCGGCCGGCGGGGAACGCGCCCGCCCGGGGAGAACGAGGTCGGCAGTATGGACGAACTGCGCGTCCGGCACGACGGGGCCCTCGCCACGATCACGCTCAACCGGCCGGACAAACACAACGCGATCACCGTGGCCATGTGGGACGCGCTGCCGGGCGCACTCGCCACGCTCAGCGGCGATGCCGGCGTGCGTGTCGTGGTGGTCCGCGGCGCCGGCGAAGAGGCGTTCGCGTCGGGCGCCGACATCTCCGAATTCGGCCGCGTGCGCAGCGGCGCCGCCTCGGCCCGGGCGTACAGCGCGCGCGTCGCCGCGGCGGAGCGTGCGCTCGCGGATTTTCCGAAGCCGACGATCGCGATGATCCACGGCTTCTGCGTCGGCGGCGGCCTCGAGCTGGCGCTGGCCTGCGACCTGCGGTGGGCAAGCTCGTCCGGCCGGTTCGGCATCACGGCGGCGCGGCTCAGCATCGTGTACAGTGTGGATGCGACGCGGCGGCTCGCGCGCGTGGTCGGTCCCAGCCACGCCCGGGATCTGCTCTTCAGCGGCCGTCTCGTCGAGGCGGAGGAGGCGCGCGCCATGGGGCTCGTCAATCGCGTGTGCGCGCCGGGTGAGTTGGAGAAGGAGACCTACGCGTACGCGCGCGGGCTGGCGCAGCAGGCGCCGCTGTCGCAGCGGGGCGCGAAGGCGATGCTGCAGCAGCTCGCGGGGGAGGGAACGATGACGGGAGAGGACATCGCCGCATTCATCGAAGCCGCGTACGACAGCGCGGACTACCGCGAGGGCGTCCAGGCGTTTCTGGCGCGCCGGCCGGCGCGGTTCGAGGGGCGCTGATGACGGGACCGCTCGACGGCATCCGGGTGCTGGACCTCACGCGGTTTCTGGCCGGCCCGTTCTGCACGCAGGAGCTCGGCGACTTCGGCGCCGACGTGATCAAGATCGAGCCGCTGGACGGCGACCACTCGCGCAACCAGACGCTCAAGCCCAACCTGGTCGGCAACAGCTACTTCTTCGCGGGCGCCAACCGGAGCAAGCGGAGTATGGCGCTCGACGTGACGAAGCCGGAAGGCCGGGACGTCGTCTTGAAATTGGCGCGGCGGGCCGACGTCGTGATCGAGAACTTCCGGCCCGGGGTGATGGAGCGTCTAGGGTTCGGCGCGCGCGCCCTGCGCGAGTCCAACCCGCGCCTCATCTACTGCGGGGTCACGGGGTTCGGGCAGACCGGCCCCTACAGCGGGCGCCCGGGGTTCGACCAGGTCGGGCAGGGCATGTCGGGGTTCATGAGCATCACCGGCCAGGAGCCCACCGGTCCCACGCGTGCCGGGATCGCGCTGGCCGACCTCTATTGCGCGATGACAGCGTGCCGCGGCGTGCTGTACGCACTGATCGCTCGGGAGCGGACCGGCCGCGGCCAGGACGTGTACGTCTCGATTCTCGACTCGATGGTGTCGCTGCTCACCTGGAGCGCGGGCATGTACTTCGAGACGGGCACGCCGCCCGGCGTGGCCGGCAACCACCACCCGCTCGCGTCGCCGTTCGGCGTGTACCCGACCAAAGACGGGTCCTTCAACCTCTGCGCGGGCAACGAGGTCATCTGGCGGCGGCTGTGCGAAGCGATCGGCAAGCCGGACCTCGTGGACGATCCGCGGTTCGTAAACGGCAATGCCCGGGTCGCGAACCGCCCGGCGCTCAACGTGATCCTCACCGAGGCGTTCAAGCGCCGGACGAGCAGCGAGTGGGTGGAGTACCTCAACGAGCACGGCGTGGCCTGCGGGCCGATCTACAACCTCGCCGAAGTGTTCCGCGACCCCCAGGTCCTGCATAATCAGATGCTGGTGGAGCGGCCGCACCCGGTCCACGGCACCGTGAAACTGCTCGGCATCCCGATCAAACTGTCCGAGACGCCGGGCGAGATCCGCCGCGTGCCGCCGATCCTCAACGAGCACGCCGACGAAGTGCTGAAGGAAGCGGGCTACGCGCCCGCCGAGATCGCGCGCCTGCGGGACGCCGGCGTGCTCGGTCCCCGCCCGGCCGCGCGGGAGTGACGCCGCACCGGTGACCCCGACTTCGCGGGGCGGCCCGGCCTTCTCGCCAGGACCGCTCGCGGGCCTCCGCGTGCTCGACCTCGGCAACATGATCGCGGGGCCGTTTTGCGCCCGCCTGCTCGGAGACTTCGGCGCCGACGTGATCAAGGTAGAACAACCGGGGCGGGGGGACCCCATCCGCGGGTGGCGGAGCCAGTACCAGGGCCACTCGCTTTTATGGAAGACGATGAACCGCAACAAGCGCGCCGTGACCCTGGACCTCCACGCGACAGACGGGCAGGCCATCGCGCGCCGGCTGTACGGCGCCGCCGACATCGTGGTGGAGAACTTCCGTCCGGGCGTCCTCGAGCGGTGGGGGCTCGGCTACGCACAGGTGCAGGCGGCGTACCCGCGTCTCATCATGGTGCGGATCAGCGGCTACGGCCAGACCGGTCCCTACCGCGACCGGGCGGGATTTGGCGGCGTGGCCGAGGCGATGTCCGGGGTCCGCTTTCTGACCGGATACCCCGACCGGCCGCCGACACGGGTGGGGTTCGCGCTCGCGGACACGGTGGCGGGACTGTACGGGGCGTTCGCCGCGATGGCCGCGGTGCAGGAGCGGACGCGCAGCGGCCGCGGTCAGGAGATCGACGTCGCGCTCACGGAAGCCACCTTCAGCCTGCTCGACGACCTGCTCGCCGCGTATCAGAAGCTCGGACACGTGGCCGAGCGGCACGGCACCGGACTGCCCGGGGTGGCGCCGAGCAGCATCTATCCGACGCGCGACGGACAGTACATCGTGATCGGCGCCAACAACGATAACGTCTTCCGCCGGCTCGCGACGCTGATGGGCCGTGAGGACTGGCTCGCCGATCCCGATCTCGCCCACGACCAGGGCCGCGGCCGGCGCCAGGCCGAGCTCGACGCGGCGGTCGGCGCGTGGACGGCGCAGCACGACTTGCGGGCGCTCAACGATCTGCTCGCCGAGCACGGGGTGCCGGCGGGGCCGGTCTACGACATCGCCGGGGTCGTCGCCGATCCGCAGTTCCGCGCGCGCGGCGCCATCGCGGAGCTGGACGATCCCGACGTCGGCGCGCTCGCGCTGCCCGGCGTCGTTCCGCTGATGAGCCGGACCCCCGGCCACATTGGGTGGGCCGGCGCGCGGCAGGGCCAGCACAACGCGGAAGTCTACGGCGAGCTCTTGGGGTTGAGCGGCCGGGATGTCGAGGAGCTCGCGGCGCGCGGCGTGATCTAAAGCCGCGCGCGCTGAGGTGGGTGCGAGGGTGCATGTGCCGCCGGCGGTGACCATCGTCGAAGTGGGGCCGCGGGACGGCTTCCAGCTCGTCGGCCGCGTAATCCCGACGGCGACGAAACTCCGCGTCATCCGCTCGCTCTACGACGCCGGCGTCCGCGACATGGAAGTGACCTCGTTTGTTTCGCCGAAGGCCGTCCCGCAGTTCGCCGACGCCGACGACGTCGCGCGCGAGGCGCTGCGCCTTCCCGGTCTGCGCGCGTCGGCGCTCGTGCCGAACCTCCGCGGCCTCGAGCGTGCGCTCGCCGCAGGGATCCGCGCCGTGACGGTGGTGATCGGCGCGACCGACGCGTTCAACACCGCGAACGTCCGCATGACCGTGAGCCGGTCGCTCGACCAGCTGGCCGCGATCGTGGAGGCCGCGCGGGCGGTCTCCGGCGCGTCGATCGAAGCCGGGATCGCGGTGGCGTTCGGCTGTCCCTACAGCGGGTCCGTGCCGCTCGCGGCGGTGGAGGCGATCGTCGAGCGCGCCGTGGCGCTCGGGATCACGTCCGTGAGCCTCGGCGACACGATCGGCGTCGCGACGCCGACCCAGGTCGCGGACGCGGTCACGCGCCTGACGAGAGTCTACCCCGGTGTGCACCTTGCGCTGCACCTGCACGACACGCGGGGCATGGGACTCGCCAACGTGCTGGCCGGCATGGACGCGGGCGTGACCGTCTTCGACGCCGCGATCGGCGGCCTCGGCGGCTGTCCCTTCGCCCCCGGCGCGACCGGCAACATCGCCACCGACGATACGAACCATATGTTGCGCGGGATGGGCGTCGAAACCGGCATCGATCAAGATGGGCTGCTCGCCACCGGCCGGCTGGTGGCCGAGACGGTGACGCCAGACCTGCCGAGCCACGCCCTCCGGGTCTACCTCAGCCGGACGCCGAGCGCGAGTTAGCGCGGTTTCGCAGGATTTTCCTCCGCTTCCTCGAAAGTAGCCGGGACATTTACGCCGGATAACCTACGCAGCATTCATCGGAGCATACAATGGCGCAAACATTGCGGGATTGGTACCGCTACCTCGAACGTCAGATGCACGTCTCCCTCCCGGAGCCAGTCACGCACGTGGACGGCCCGCCTGATCCGCTGGTACCTGCCATCGCGCCCCGCGCAGTTGGGACCCTTCGTCGGGCGCCAGACGGGATGGCCGCCCCGGACGGGGCCGGCCGTGTGCCCAGCGCTGAGGCGGTGTCGCGGGCGGCCCTCGATGCCGAGGCGCACGCGGCGGCGGTGCGCCGGAGGCTCGGGACGGGACCCGATCAACGGGCGCTCCCAATGGAACTCGGCCCGCGGGGACGTGGCGGCCGGCGGCCGATCACGGAGAGCCGCGAGGAGATCATCCGCCGCCTGCTCGATCCCGAACTGAGCCTCCATGAAGCGGCCGCGGTCCTCAATTTGAGCAAGGCGACCGTGCGGCGCTACACCGACCAGGGGAAACTGGCGTGCCTCCGGACCGAGGGAGGGCAGCGGCGGTTTCGCCTGTCGGCGCTGCTCGGCTTTCTCGACGTGCAGTCCCAGGCGCGCGGGGAGACAGGCGGATAACGTGCACGTCGGGTTGTTCACGGACTCCTACCTGCCTCGCACGAGCGGCGTGGTGACGGCGGTCGAGACGTCGGCACGGCAGCTGCGGTCGCGCGGCCACCGGGTGTCCATCGTGGCGCCGGCGTATCCCGGGCACGCCGACGCGGATCCCGACGTCGTCCGCGTCCCGTCGGTCACCCCGCCGGGACATCCCGATTTTCCGCTGGCGCTGCCGTATCCCGGCCGGACCCTGCGCGCCGTGCGGGCGCTCGGGCTGGACCTCGTGCACACCCACTCGCCGTTTCTGCTCGGGGGCATGGGCTGGTGGGCGGCGCGGAGCCTCGGGCGGCCGGTGCTCTTCACCTATCACACCCGGTACGACGAATACGCCCACTACGCTCCGGTGGTGGGCGAGTTCGCGCGGCCGCTCCTGAGCGCCTACGCGACCGTGTACTGCAATCAGTGCGACTGCGTGCTGGCCCCGGTGCCGTCGATCGCCGCGCTGCTGCGCGACTCCGGCGTGCGCGTGCGCGTCGCGGTGGTGCCGAGCGCCGGCATCGACATCGCCGCGTTTGCCTCGCCGGCCGGACGCGACGTGCGCACGGCGGTCCGCGGCCGGTTCGGGGTGCCGCCCCGCGCCCCGCTCCTCGTGTACGTCGGACGTCTCGCGCGGGAGAAGAACGTCGCGTTGCTGCTGGCGGCGCTCGCGGCGCTGCCCCCCGACACATCGCTGCTGCTCGTTGGCGACGGACCCGAGCGCGCCGCGCTCCAGGCGCAGGCTAAGCACTTGGGACTTGCCTCTCGCACGGTCTTTGCCGGCACGCAGCCCCCGGCCGCCGTGGCTGAGGTGCTGGCCGCCGCCGATCTCTTCGTCTTTCCCTCGACGACGGAGACGTTCGGGCTCGCGATGATCGAGGCGATGGCGGCGGGATGCGCCGTCGTGGCCGTGCGGGCCGCCGCCTCGTCCGACCTGCTGCGGGACGGCGAAACCGGGCGCTTGGTGCCCGGGGATCCCATGACCTTCGCCGACGCGGTGCGCGACCTGCTCGCGCAGCCGGAGCGGCGCAGCGCGATGGGCGGGGCGGCCCGGGCCGCCGCGGCGGACTACGACCAGGCCCGTGTCACGGACCGGCTGTTGATCGTCTATCAGGAGTTGCTCGCCCACCAAACGCCGATGATCCTGGGAGGCCTCACGTGCGTCTGAAGCGGCTCGAACTCACGGGGTTCAAGACGTTCGCGGACCGCACGGCCTTGGAGTTCTCGCCGCGCCTGACCGCGATCGTCGGCCCCAACGGCAGCGGCAAGAGCAACATCTTCGACTCGATCCGCTGGGCGTTGGGCGAGGGCAGCCTGCGCGCGCTGCGCGGCGTGCGGAACGAGGACGTGATCTTCGCCGGCAGCGAGCGGCGCCGGCCGCTCGCCATGGCGGACGTGACGCTCGTGCTCGACAACGGCGACGGCACCCTCATGATGCCGCTCGACGGCGACGACGCCGGCACCGCCCCGACGCCGCTCGCGTTTGCCGAGGTGACGGTGACGCGGCGGGCGCTGCGGGCCGCGGACAGCCGGTACTTCATTAACACCCTCCCGTGCCGGCTGCGCGACATTCAAACGATGTTTCTCGGCACCGGGCTCGGCGGCCATACCTACGCGCTGGTGACGCAGGGCGAGGTCGACCGGATGCTCGACGCTACGCCCGAGGAACGGCGAATGATCCTCGAGGAGGCCGCGGGGCTGGCGAAGTTCAAGCGGCGGCGGCACGACGCGGAACGCCGCATGGCGGCCGCGGATCAGCTGCTGCTGCGCGTCGCGGACATCCTCGCGGAGCAGGACGCGCGGGTGGAGGCCCTCGCGGCGCAGGCCGAGGCCGCGCGGCAGTACCAGGCCTACACCCAGGAACTGCGCGGGCTCGAGCTCGCGCTCCAGGTCGAGGAGGTCAGGCGCCTCGCCCGCGCTCAGAAACGCGTGCAGGACCAACTCGAGCAGATCGCGGCGAAGCGCCGGGACGTCGAGCAATCGCTCGCGGCGCTCGCCGCGGAACGGGCGGCGCTCGACCGGCGCGCCGCCGCCGCCGGCCGCGAGTGGGACGAGGCGCAGCGGTCGCTCGTCCGTCTGACCGAACGGCGGGCCGCGGAAGAGTCGACCGCCCAACTGCTCGCCGAACGCGGCCGCGGCGTGGCCGCGCAGCGGGCCCGGCTCGACGCGGAGATCGCCCGCGGGCGGGCCGAGGCCGACCGGCTGACCGCCGAGGGGGACGATCTGGCGGGGCAGGACCGCTCACTCGCCGCCGAGGAGGAGCGGCGCCGCGGCGATGTGGCGGCCGCGCAGGAGGCGCTCCGCGGGTTGGAAGAGAGCACGGCCCGGGACGAAGCGAGGGCCGCGCAGGCGCGGGACGAGGCGCGCTCGCTGGCGGATGCCCGCGCCCGGGCGCACACGGACCTGGCGACCGCCGAGGCGCGCGTGGCCGCCTACCTCGATCGCGCCGCGGCGATTGCCGGCCGGCTGCAGTACTTGCGAGGGCAGGCCGACGAGTTCGCCGCGCGCCGTGAGACGCTCGCCGCCGAACTGGCCCGCATCACCACCGCGCTTGAGAGCCGCCGGACCGTGCTCCGCACGCTGCGCGTCGAGCGCGAGCAAGGCGAGGCGCACCGCGACGAGCTGCTGACCGAAGGCCGCCGGGCGGAGGTGGAGCGCGAAACGCTCCGGTCGCGCCTGGCGTTTCTCGAGGAGGCCCACGCGCAGTTCCGCGGCTACGACGCCGGCGCGCGTGACCTGCTCCTCGCGCGGCGCCGGGATCCGGAGCGGTTTGCCGCGCTGCGGGCCGTGGTGGCGGAAGTGATTCGCGCCCCGCGCGAGATCCGCCCGGCCGTCGAGGCCGCGCTCGGCCCCGCGGGCTCCGCGCTCATCGTCGGGACGGTCGCCGACGCGCACGCGCTGCGAGCGGCCCTGGGACAGGACGTCGGCGAGATCGCGTTCCTGCCGCTGGCGATCGTGCGGGCACTCGCGACGCCGGCCCTTCCCGATCGCGCCGCGGCCGACCCGGGCTTTGCGGGGCGGGTGCTCGATCATATCGAGATCGACGGTGAACACGCCGCCGCGGTCCGCGGACTGCTGGGGGACGCGGTGCTCGCGCGCGATCTCGAGTCGGCCATGCGCATCCGCGCCGCCGGCTTCGAGGGGCGCATCGTCACAATGGCCGGCGACGCGGTATCGCCGTTGGGCGTCGTCACGACGGGCCGCCGCACGGCGGGACAGACGGGGACGGTGGGACGGGCCGACGAGATCGCTGATGCCCGCGCCGCGCTCGTCCGGCTGGAGGCGGCCGCGCACGACTGCGCCGCGCGGATCGAGACCGCCGCCGCACACCTGCGGGCAATGGAAACGGCCGTGGCCGACGCGGACGCGGGGATCACGGAGGAGAACGAGCGGCGCAGCGACGCCGAGCGCCGGCTCGTGCTGCTCGACGCGGAACGCGCCCGCATCACCGACGAGCTCACAGCGCTGGCCGCGGAGGCGCGGGCCGCCGAAGACGCGGTCCGGAACCACGAGCAAGCCCGCGACCGGTTCGCCGCGGATGCGGGGGCGCTCGAGCAGCGGATCGCGGGGCTGGAAGGCGAAGCGGCGGAGCTGTCCGTGCGGCTTCGCGACCACGCGCTTGCGGCCCGGGCCGCCGGCGAGGCGGTGACCGAGGCGCGCGTGGCTCTTACGGAGCTCGACGGACGTCGGGCCGGGATCCGCGGCCGGATCGCCGAGGCCGAACGGAATCTGGCCGTGGTCGACGAGCGGCGCCGGGCGCTCGAACTGGAGGGCACCGGCCTCGACGCCGACGCCGCGACGCTCGCCGCGGAAGAGGCGGCCGCGCGGGAACGGTGCGCCGCGCTGGCGGCCGAGGGGGGGCGGCTCGAGACTTCGCTCGCGGCCCTCGACGAGGAGCGCGCCGCGGTCGCATCCCGCCGGGTCGAGGTGGAACAGCAGCACGCGGACGCGGCCGGCCGCGCCGAGGCCCTTGCCGAGGACGCGCACCGCGTCGAGCTCCGGCAGGCCCAGGTCGACGCGGAGATGGGGAGCGCGCGCCGGCGCATCGAGGAAGAATTCGGCCTGCCGTTCGACCGCGCCGCATCAGAGGCCCCGGAGGGGATCGAGCGGGACGAGACGCTTGGCCGCATCGAGGCGCTGCGCGGACTGATCGGGTCGCTCGGTCCGGTCAACCTGATCGCGATCGAGGAGCACCGTGCCGCGGTGGCGCGCGCGGAGGCTCTGCGCGAGCAGTACAACGACGTGGCGGGAGCCCTCGAGGCCCTGCGCGGACTGATCGCCGACCTCGAAACGGTGATCCGCGAGCGGTTCGACGAGACCTACCGCGCCGTCAACGAGGAGTTCAGCGCTCTGTTCGTGCGGCTCTTCGGAGGGGGCCGCGCCGGGCTCGACCTGGTCACGGTCGAAGGCAGCGACGAGCCCGGCATCGACATCGTGGTGCAGCCGCCGGGGAAGAATCTTCGCAGCCTCAGCGCGCTGAGCGGCGGCGAGCGTGTCATGGTGTCGCTCGCGCTGATCTTCGCGATGCTGCGGGTGCGGCCGAGCCCGTTCTGCGTCTTCGACGAGGTGGAGGCGGCGCTCGACGAAGCGAACACGCGCAAGGTGGCCCAGGTGCTGCGGGAGCTGTCCGAACAGACGCAGATCATCATCATCACCCACAACAAGGCGACGATGGAGTCGTGCGACGTGCTCTTCGGCGTGACGATGGAAGAGCCCGGCGTCTCGCATATCGTGTCGGTCCGGCTGCAGGAGGCGCATGTTTGGCCCGCGCCGCAGGCACAGGAGACGGCCGGAGGTCCTGCGCAGACGGGAGAGGACGTTCAGGTCGAGCAGCAGCCGGTGGGATAACCGGCGGTCCCCCGACGGGGACCGGGGGACGTATCGGCGATGGCGGGGAGCGGATGGTTCGGTCGGTTTCGCGAGGGCCTGGCGAAAACACGCCAGGCCCTCGCCGCGCAGCTCGACGGCCTGCTCGGCCGCGAGATCGATGAGTCGTTCTACGACGACCTGGAGGAAGCGCTGCTCGCCGCGGACCTCGGCGTGCAGGCGACCGAGACCGTCGTTGCGCGCCTCCGGGCCCGCGCGCGCTCGGGCGAGCTGGGCGCCGCGGTGCGCACGCCGGAGGGGCTCCGGCAGGCCCTCGCGGAGGTCGTGCTCGCCGCGCTGGGGGAGCCGGCGCCGCTGCGTCTCGAGCCGCCCCCGGCCGGGATTGTCGTGCTCGGCGTCAACGGGGCCGGCAAGACGACCACGATCGGCAAACTCGCCCACCGGCTTCGCGCGGACGGCCGTCGTGTGATCGTGGCCGCGGCGGACACGTTCCGGGCCGCGGCGATCGACCAGCTCGCGGTGTGGACCGACCGCGCCGGGGTGGAGCTCGTGCGGCACGCCGAGGGCTCGGATCCGGCGGCCGTAGTGTACGACGCGGCGCAGGCGGCGCGGGCCCGGCACGCCGACGTCCTGATCGTCGACACCGCGGGCCGCCTCCACACGAAGACGAACCTCCTCGAGGAGCTGAAGAAGCTCGACCGCGTGCTGCGGCGCGAGCTGCCCGGCGCCCCGATCGAGTCGCTGCTGGTACTGGACGCGACCACCGGGCAGAACGGCATCGCGCAGGCGCGGCAGTTTGCCGCGACGCTCCCGCTCACCGGCGTCGTGCTGACCAAGCTCGACGGGACCGCCCGCGGCGGCATCGCGGTCGCGATCGCGGACGAGCTGAAGCTGCCGGTCCGGCTCGTGGGCTTTGGGGAGGGGATGGACGACCTGCAGCCGTTCGATCCGAAGGCGTTCGTCGAGGCCTTGTTGGCTTAACAACCGGGAGGACGCCGATGGATGCGATGCCGGGCGCCGGGATGGTTCACCTTGTAGCAGCCCTATTTGGCGCCTCACTTGACTATCTTTGTCTACTGGTATAGTCTATAGTAGATTTATAAAAGAGACTTATATGGTCAGCAGGAGATCTTGCCATGCACACCTTCGAATACGCTTTGCGCGATAGGGCCCTGCCTAATGACATTGTGGCCAGAGTGGCCGCCTTAGCTGAGCATAAGGGGAAGCAAACCTCGTACCTGAGCGCGAAGCCGGAGGCGCTGCGTGTACTGCGCGAAACAGCAATCCGGCAGAGCACAGTGGCATCGAACGCCGTGGAGGGTATCGAGGCGTCACCGGATCGGCTTGCCTTAATCCTCGGCCGGTCGGCGCACCCACGTACTCGGCCTGAAGAAGAAATTGCAGGTTACCGCGATCTTCTCAGCATGATAGACGATCTTCATGATCCCCATTTGCTTGACGTCACGCCCGAGACGATTCTCCGCATGCATCGGGATCTCTACCGGTATACGACGGACCGCACCGCCGGCCATTGGAAGTCACGCGACAATGTGATCGAGACGAGAACTGAGGGCGGTGCCTTGATCGGCGTTGCGTTTCGCCCTCCGGCGGCGGCGCTCACCCCTCAATTCATGCTCGAACTCTGCAAACATCTCGGCCAGGCTCGATCGTCGTGTGTCGCACCCGATGTGATCATCATCGCGGCGTTCGTCCTCGACTTCCTCTCCATTCATCCATTCGATGACGGCAACGGACGTATGGTGAGACTTCTTACACACTTGTTGTTGCTGCAAGAAGGCTATCTCGTCGGGAAATATGTACCCCTCGAGAGGCTAATTTTTGAGACCAAAGAGGCATACTACGGCGCCCTTCGGGAGTCGTCGCAGGGGTGGCACGCTAGAAGGCACAATCCCGATCCCTGGATTCGGTACCTGCTTGACGTGCTGTTGCGGGCGTATGGTGAATTGGAACAACGGGTCGACGCTGTGCTCGGTGCCGCCGGTCCAAAGGCTGCGCTGATTCGTGACGCTATCCTCTCACGTCAAGACGTCACCATACCCGCGTTGCGGGCTATCTTTCCGGAGGTGAGTCGGGCATACATTTTCCGAGTGGTGAAAGCTCTGGAGAACGAAGGAAACTTGCGTCGCATCGCGCGGGGCAAATACGCGGTGGCCTACAAGATAACATAGACAGGTCTCTTTAGCGGACTGCCAGGCCGACGATCGGGTCCACGCGGCCGCTCATCTATGGCGTCTCGCAACTTGAAGTCCGGCGATGTGTTATACTTGCGTCAAGGACAATGCCTTTACAGAAGATGTCTTCCGCGCGGCTCTCGGGCCGCGCCCGCAGCCTCGCCGATCGAACCGCCGTGATCCGGTTGTTCGATGCGTACGCCGGCCTGCTGACGGCACGGCAGCAGCTGTTGGTGCGCATGTACTACCACGAGGATCTGTCGCTCGGCGAGATCGCCGGCCGGCTCCATGTCAGCCGGCAGGCCGTGTTTGACAGCCTCCGGCGGTCGGTGCAGGAGATGCGGCATCTGGAAGAGCGGCTCCGCGTCCTTGCGGGATCGGGACGGAACGGCCGTGCGCGCCGGCACGGCGCGGTAGAGCGGCTGGATGCCGTCGACCGCGCGGCCGCGCGCCTGACGGTTGCGGGGGCCGCGACCGGGCCGCTCCTGCGGGCGCTGCGGGCGCTGCGCGAGGTGATGTGAGCACGATGACGTCGTCACGCATGCGCGGGACTAGCCGGCTTGAATTACATGGTGGCCGGCCGCGTGTCGGCCGGCAGGATGCGCCGGCGTCGCACTACTTCACGCCGGCTCCGCCGACGCCCGTGCGCGAGCGAACGATCCGCTTCGAGGACGGCGGGCGCGAGTACCGGTTTCGGACCGCCGCGGGGGTGTTCTCGCGCGGCGCGGTCGACCGCGGAACGCGCCTCCTGCTCGAGGCGGTGGATTCCGCGGGCGCCGGGACGATCCTGGATCTCGGCTGCGGGTACGGCGCGCTCGGCATCGTGATGGCGGCGCGCGCGCCGGGCGCCCAGGTGACGCTCGTCGACATCAACCCGCGGGCCACGGCACTCGCCACGGCCAACATCCGCGACAACGCCGTCGCGAACGCCGAGGCGCGGACCGGGGATGGGTGCGCGCCGGTCGGGGACGCGCGGTTCGACCTCATTCTGCTCAACCCGCCGATCCGCGCCGGCCGGGCGGTGGTCCTGCGCCTGCTCGGCGAGGCGTGCGCGCATCTCGCGCCCGGCGGCCGGTTCTACCTCGTCGCGCGCACCAGCCAGGGCGCGCGGACGCTCGCCCGGTGCATGGGCGAGGTGTTCGGCCGCGTGCGCGAGGTCGAGCGGGGCGGGGGATTTCGGGTGTACGAGGGCAGCGATGTTTGAGCAGCTGCAGACCCGCCTCGGCGGCGTCCTGAACCGCCTGCGCGGCCGCGGAGCGCTGTCCGAGGCCGATGTCGACCAGGCGCTGCGCGAGATCCGTCTCGTGCTGCTCGAGGCCGACGTCAACGTCAAGATCGCGCGCGATTTCGTCGCCCGGGTGCGCGAGGCGGCGGTGGGGCAGGAGGTCTGGAAGAGCCTGACCCCCGGCCAGCAGGTCGTGCAGATCGTGCACACCGAGCTCGTCCGGTTGCTCGGCGAGACGCACCACGCGCTCGTGCCCGCGCCGCAGCCGCCGACCGTGATCCTCCTCGCGGGCCTTCACGGCACGGGGAAGACGACGACGGCCGGCAAACTCGCTCTTCATCTCAAGAAGCGCGGGCGGGAGCCGGTGCTCGCCGCGGCGGACCTCTCGCGGCCGGCCGCCGTGCGCCAGCTCGAGATCGTCGGCGAGCGGGCCGGGGTGCCGGTGGTGACTCCCGCGCCCGGTGAAGACGCGGTCGCCGTGGCGCGCCGGGCGCTTGCGGTCTGCCGCGACCGGGCGGCCGATACGCTCATCGTCGACAGCGCGGGCCGCCTCCACGTCGACGACGACCTCGTCGCCGAGCTCGTGCGCATCCGCGAGGCCACAGCGCCGCACTACACCCTCCTCGTGCTCGACGCGATGGCGGGGCAGGACGCCGTGCGGATGGCGGAGGGCTTTCACCGCGCGGTGCCGCTCGACGGCGTGATTCTGACCAAGCTCGACGGCGACGCCCGCGGCGGAGCGGCCCTCTCCGTGGTGGCGACGCTCGGGGTGCCGATCCTCTACGTCGGCACCGGCGAGCGCCTCGACGCGCTCGAGCCGTTCCATCCGGATCGGATGGCCTCGCGGATACTCGGCATGGGCGACGTGATGACCCTGATCGAGAAGGCGCAGGAACAGGTGACGGTCGACGAGGCGCGCGAGATGGAGCGCAAGCTGCGCCGCGCCGAGTTCACGCTGGAGGACTTCACGAAGCAGCTCCGCCAGGTGCGGGCGATGGGGCCGATCGATCAGGTCCTCGCGATGATCCCGGGCTTCAGCGCCCGCCGCGCGGGCCAGCCGGGAGAGATCGACGAGCGCGCCCTCGGCCGCATCGAGGCGATGATCAACTCGATGACCCCCGCCGAGCGCCGGCATCCCGATGTGATCGACGGGAGCCGCCGCCGGCGGATCGCGCGTGGCAGCGGCACCTCCGTGCAAGAGGTGAACCGCCTCTTGCGGCAGTTCGCGGACGCAAAGAAGATGCTCAGGCAGATCGAGAGCATGGGGCGGCGCGCCGGAAAGCTCGGCAAGCTGCCGACGTCGTTGGAGCCATAACGATCTACTCGGAGGAGGGGAACAGAACATGAGCGTCAAGATTCGACTGACGCGGCGGGGGGCAAAGGGCCAGCCGTTTTACCGGCTGGTGGTGGCCGATTCCCACAGCCCGCGCAGCGGCAAGTATCTCGACAACGTGGGATACTACAATCCGCGGACCGACCCGTCGACGATGCACGTCAACACGGAGAAGGTGCTGGCATGGCTGCGCAAGGGGGCCCGGCCGTCGGACGCCGCCCGCGTCATCCTCGAAAAGACCGGCGTGCTCCGGCAGTGGGAGGAGAGCCGGGCGAAGGCGCCGCGGTGAAGGCCCTCGTCGAGCTCGTGGCGCGGTCGCTGGTCGATCATCCCGACGACGTGGTCGTCGAAGTGGTCGACGGGCCGCAGACCGCCACGATCGAGGTCCGTGTCGCGGCGGACGACGTCGGCAAGCTCATCGGCCGGGGCGGCCGGATCATCAAGGCGATTCGCACGCTGGCGCGGGCCGCGGCAACGGGAAGCGGCAAGCGCGTAAACGTCGAGGTCCTGCGGCCGTAAGGCCGGACGGAGGAGGCCAGGCATGCCATCGATCACGGTGCAGCGGCCGATTGTCATCAAGACGATCGTGACCGAGGGATTCAAGCGGCTGTACATCGCCGATCTCGAGGACGCCATCAAGCGGATCGACGCGGTGGTCCAGCAGATCGACGTACAGGCCAGGCGGTTCGATCTCGAGCGGCAGGTGTCGCCGCAGTCGCGCGCCATCCGCCAGCAACTCGAGATCGAGCGCTCGCGCCAGGAGGCGGCGCGGGCGGAGCTCACGGCGCGGCTGCGCGAGGCGCAGGAGCTCAAACTCAACGAGGAGTTCACGCAGGGCACGATCGAGGGGGTCGCGGACATCTCCGTGGGCGACAATCTCTTCGACAAGATCTCGCGCGCCGAGATCGTCGTGAAAGACGGGATCGTCATGGAGATCCGGGAAGGTGCGCCGGCCGGCGCACCGGCCGCGTCGCCGTCCCCGTCGCCCTCCGGCATTATCACGCCGGGCGCCTAGCGCCGTCCGGGGCACGGCGTGGCGAGTTCGGACGGCGCGGCCGGCCGGTCCCATGATCTGATCGTCGTGGGCGAGGTCACCCGTCCGCACGGCGTTCGGGGTGCCGTGCGGGTGCTGCCGGTGACGGACTTCCCGGACCGGCTCCTGCGCCTCCGGGAGGTGACGCTCGTGCACGGCGGCCGGGCCCGCACGATGACGGTGGAGCAGGCCGAGCCCGCCGGGCGGTTCGTCGTCATGAAACTGGCCGGCGTCGACACCCCGGACGCGGCCGCCGCGCTGCGCGGCGCGACGATCGAGGTGCCGGCCGCGGACGCCGTGCCGCTGCCGCCGGGGCAGTTCTACGTTTTCCAGATCGTGGGGTTGCGCGCGCGGACGGCCGGCGGCGAGGTGCTGGGGGAGGTCGTCGACGTGCTGCGCACCGGCAGCAACGACGTCTATGTCGTCCGCTCGTCCTCCGGAACGGAGACGCTGCTGCCGGCGGTCGAAGGCGTGATCGAGGCCATCGATCTGGCGGCGGGCGAGGTTGTCGTGCGTCCTCCGGAGTGGTCGTGATGCGCATCGACGTGGTGACGATCTTTCCCGAAGTGTTTCCCGGGCCGCTCGACGCGGGGGTGATCGGCCGGGGCCGCACGCGGGGCCTGCTCGACGTGGTGGTGTGGGACCTTCGCGCGTTCACGGACGACCGCCACCGCACCGTGGACGAACCGCCGTACGGCGGCGGCGCCGGCATGGTGATGAAGGCCGAACCGTTTCTGCGTGCCGTCGAGGTGATCCGGCGCGCGGCCCCATCACCGGGACCCGTGCTCTTGACCAGCCCGCAGGGCCGCCGGTTTACGCAGGCCTGGGCCCGGACGCTCGCGGCGGCCCCACAGCTCACGGTGTTGTGCGGACGCTACGAGGGCGTCGACGAGCGCGTCGCGACAATCCTCGGCGCGGAAGAGGTCAGCATCGGCGACTACGTGCTGAGCGGCGGCGAACTCCCGGCGATGGTGATCGTGGAGGCGGTGGGCCGCCTGGTGCCCGGCGTGGTGGGCGAGGAGGCGTCGGTGCGGGAAGACTCGTTCTCCGAAGGGCTGCTCGACCATCCGCACTACACGCGGCCGGCTGACCTCGCCGGGCATCCCGTGCCGGAGGTGCTGCTGAGCGGACATCACGAGGAGATCCGCCGGTGGCGCCGGCGCGAGGCGCTGCGCCGCACGCTGGCCCGCCGGCCCGACCTGCTGGACGAGGCGGCGCTCGACGACGAGGCCCGCGCCTGGCTTCGCGAGCTGCGCGCGGAGCGGCCCGGCGACAGGGGCTGACGGTCGGCGCGCACGCGTGTTATAATGCGCTGTCACTTTCCGGGTTTGGGGGCGTTTGCGTCATGGAGAGGCTCGTCGCGATCGAACGTCAGCAGATGAAGTCTGGGTTGCCGCCGTTCGCCGCCGGGGATACCGTGCGCGTGCACATGAAGGTGGCGGAGGGCGGCCGCGACCGCCTCCAGGCTTTCGAGGGCACCGTGATCGCCCGCCGGGGCGGCGGGCTGCGCGCGGCGTTTACGGTGCGCCGGATCTCGCACGGCGTCGGCGTCGAGCGGACGTTCCCGCTGCACTCGCCCCGCATCGAGAAGATCGAGATTCTCCGCAAGGGCCGCGTCCGCCGCGCCAAGCTCTTCTACCTGCGGGAGAAAATCGGACGGGAGAGTCGCATCAAGGAGAAGCGCTAGGCGTGGCATCGCTCAGCATCCCCACGATGATCCTGGGGGTGTCCGCACTGTTGGTCGCGTCCCGGATCGTCGTGAAGCGGGCGTACGCGATTCCGCCGGTTGTCCGCACCTCGATCATCGAAACGCTCGACGCCTGCATCTTCGCGGCGGTGCTCAGCCTCGTCATCATCACGTTCGTCGTCCAGGCGTTTTACATTCCCTCCGGCTCCATGGAGCCGACCCTCATGGTGAATGACCGTATCCTGGTCGCGAAGTTCCTGTACCGGATCGAACCCATCGCCCGCGGCGACGTGATCGTGTTCCGGTATCCGTTGAATCCGCAGCGGGACTTCGTCAAGCGGGTGATGGGACTGCCGGGCGAGCGGGCGGAACTCAAGGAAGGCGTTGTCTACATCAACGGCCAACGTATTTCGGAGAAGGGGTACACGATCAAGCCCGATTTCGGCAATTACGGGCCCGTGACGGTCCCGCCGGGCGACTTCTTCGTCCTCGGCGACAACCGGAACAATAGCGAGGACAGCCGGTTCTTCGGGTACGTGCCCCGTGCCAACATCATCGGCAAGGCGATCTTCATCTACTGGCCGCCGCAGCGGATTGGGTTCGTCCACTGACCGGTCGGCCCTGACCGCACGAAGCGGAGGCCGCCCGTGCGCGTGATCGACGTGCGCCGCCTGTCTGTCGCCGAGATCGTCCAGCATCTCACCCGCTACCGTATCCCTCCGGAATCACTGCTTCGGGCTCTTGCGCGGGATCGGCGCGCCCTCGTCCGGCGCCTCGTGGAGCGCGCCCGGAAGGCGGCCGCCGAGGCGCGGGCCGAAGCGGCCCGGCTGCGCGGCCTCTACCGCGAGGAGCGGCGCCGTCTGCGCATCGGGCAGATCGTGGCGGGGATCGACGAGGTCGGCTGCGGACCGCTCGCGGGCCCCGTCGTGGCCGCGGCGGTCGTGCTGCGGCCCTCGCCCCCGATTCGGGGCCTCGACGACAGCAAACGCCTCCGCCGGGAAGAGCGCGAGGCCCTGATCACCGAGATTCGAGACCGTGCCGAGGCGATCGCGGTGGCGGAGGCGTCGGTCGAGGAGATCGATCGGTGGAACATTCTGGGCGCCACGCGCCTCGCGATGCAGCGGGCGGTCGCCCAGCTCACGCCGCCTCCGGGGTTTTTGCTGATCGACGGGCGGCACGTGCTCCCGAACGGATTCCCGCAGACCGCCATCGTCAAAGGCGACGCCACCTGCGCCTGCATCGCCGCGGCGTCGATCGTGGCCAAGATCGCGCGCGACCGGATGATGCTGGAGCTGGACCGGCAGTACCCCGAGTACGGATTCGCCCGCCACAAGGGATACGCGACCGTAGAGCACCTGGCGGCCCTCGACCGGCACGGGCCGTCGCCCATCCACCGCCGCGCGTTTCTGCCGGAGCGGCAGCTTGCGCTGTTCGCACCGGAGTCCATCGAGGGGCCGTAGCCGGGGGCAGATCGGTGGCGGTCCGTCCTCATGGTGGTGCCGCTCGGCGGACCCGCGGCCGCATCGGCGAAGAGGCGGCGGCCCGGGCGCTTGCCGCGCGCGGCTACCGCATCGTGGTCCGGAACATCCGGCTCGGCCGCGGCGAGATCGACCTCGTGTGCGAACACGAGGGTGACGTGGTCTTTGTCGAGGTCAAGGCCCGGCGCGGCGCGGCCTTCGGCACGCCGGCCGAGGCCGTGACCGTGCGCAAGCAGCGGGCGCTCCTCTCGCTGGCGGCGCGATACCTCGGCCGTACCGGCCGGGCGCATCGTACGTGCCGGTTCGACGTCGTGGAGGTCTGGCTGGACGCCGGCGACCGCCCCGTTCGCGTGGACGTGCTGCGGGACGCCTTTCGAGCGTAAGCGTAAAGGAGGACTTTGCCCGGCCCCTCAAGAACCAGCCCCGCCGAGCGGTCACGCATGTATTGATACGCCGGACATCGTCGCAGCCTTTCGTCGTCGCAGTTAACGCACCAGTGGAGGTAGCCCATGAACCGCGACCAGCTCGTCTGCGCGCTCCAGGCCTGCGGAGCGTTTTCCCTCGTCCAGACCATCGAAGACGTCACCTACGGAAACCGGCGCCGCGTGTACGTGGAGCCTGTTCGCGGTGAGCCCGCGCTCACCCGCGAGGTAGTGGAGTATCTCCGCAGCCTCGGCGCGGACGTCGAGGTGCCCGTGCCGGCCCTGCATACGCGCCTGCGCCGCGCCGGCTGACTCCGACGCGCGATGCGGGACGAACTGATCCGGCGGGAAACACCGAGCGGCACTGTGCGCGTTGTGGTCGCGTACGCGCGCGTCCGCGGCGGGGGATGGTTGTGGATCGCGCGGCGGACGCCCTCGGGGCCGATCGTCGGCCAGGGCCGCGGGTCGACCTACGAGATCGTCCGCGCCGCCGTGGATGAATGGCTCGAACAGGAAGCGGAGGTGTTGACGCGCTGAGACCCTAAGACCTGCGCGCTGCTCCCGGCGGCGCCGTCTCCACGAGCGTATCGTTCTCACGGCAGAGTCCGGCCTGCGAAGAACGCCCGCAGCAGGTCGTTCACTCGCGTCGGCGCGGTTACCTCGACGAGATGAGCCGAGCCTTGGACGATTTCCTGGCGCGCGTGCGGCAGCGCCTTGATCAAGATCGCGTCGTGTTGGTCCGCCGGCGCCGCCTTGTCTTCACTCCCCTTGACCAGCAGCACCGGCATGGTGAACCGGTCTCCCAACGCCGGGGCGTAGGTATCGTCGAACGCCTCGAACCTCGACCACTGGACGAACCCCCGGCGGTCCGTGGCACGCTGAGCGTCTTGCTCCGCCGCCGTGACCTCCGCAGAGGCGGCGGAGCCGAGCAGCCCGGCCAGCCGTGCGCGCTGCGAACCGAAGGCGTAGCCGCCGCCGGCGATCGACTGCTCCCGCGCCGCGACGAGTCTGGTTCGGGCTTCGGTAGAGGCATTGCGCGGAAGGCCGGGCCCGGTGATCAGCGTGCCGATCAGCGCCAATCGGGCCACGCGGCCGGGGTAGTGGATCACATAGCACTCCGCGACGCGCGTTCCCGACGATTGGCCGATCAGGTGGAACCGCTCCAGCCGCAGCGCGCCGACGAAATCGTTCAGCGCATCAGCATAGTCGCGGCAGCCCGGCGCGTCCTTCACGAAATTGTCGGTGAGCATATAGCCGGGCGCGTTCCAGGCGATGACGTGGTACCGGTCGCTCAAGCCGGCCAACTGAAACCGCCAATGCATCGAGTTGCCGCCGGCGCCGTGGAGGAGGACGACCGGAAACGCCCCCGGGTTTCCGGCCTCCATGTAACTGAAACGATCGCCCGCGTACCGGCTCTGCGACGCCGCGGGGATCTCAGCGAACCTCAGCTCCGGCAGCGGGGGAAGCGCGGAACCAGGTTGAGCCCCGGCGCTCAGCGCAAGGAGCACAACCATGACGCCGGCACCGCTCAGTCTAGAAGCCGTGGACAGCATGGAGGCGCTCCTCAGGTTTTGGTCAGATTCTGAGCCGCGGATCCAGGTAGTCGCGCAGGCCGTCCCCGAAGAGATTGCTCGCGAACACGACCAGGCTGATCGCCAGGCCCGGGAAGATGACGAGCCACGGCGCCCGCTGCGCAAACTCCGTGGCCGACACCGCCAGCATGCGCCCCCACGACGGATAGGGCTCCGGGATGCCCAGGCCGAGGAAGCTCAGCGACGCCTCGACGAGAATGGCGCTCCCGAGCTGGGCCGTCGTCATGACGACGAGCGGCGCGACGGTATTGGGAAAGACGTGGCGCAGGGCCACGCGCAGGCCGCCCGCGCCGAGGGCGCGGGCGGCCTCGACGTAGGTCGTCTCCCGCACGCCGAGCGCCACCGCCCGCACCACGCGGGCCACCCGTGGAATGAACGGCACCGAGATCGCCACCACCACCGTGCCGATCGACGGGCCGAGCGCCGCCGTCATCACGAGCGCGAGGACCAGCAGCGGAAACCCCTGCATGATGTCGAGCACCGGCTGGATGATGCCGTCGACCCTCCGGCCGGTGAGGCCGCTGAGCAGTCCCACCGCGCCGCCGCCGAGTCCGCCGAGTAGCGCGCAGGCCACGCCCACCGCCAGCGAGACCCGCGCCCCGTGCACGAGCCGGCTGTAGATGTCCCGGCCGAGGTGGTCGGTCCCGAGCCAGTGGCGCGGGCCCGGCGGCACGAACGTCTGCGTCGCGTCGGTCCGCGTCGGATCGTGCGTGGCGACGAGGGGCGCGGCGAGGCCCGCGACGACCACGACCAGCATGATGACGGCCCCGATGGCGCCGAGCGGCGACCGCCGCGTAAACGCGCCGGCCACGCCGGGCCGGCGGTAGCGCGGGACCGCGACGGGCGCGGGGGCCGCGACGGCGTCCGCGCGGCTCATGTGTACCGCACGCGCGGATCGAGCCGCGCGTAGAGCAGATCGACGGCGAGGTTCGAGAGGACGACGACGATCGCGATCAGCATGACGAGGTTCTGCACGACGGGATAGTCGCGCCAGAGGATCGCTTCGACCAGGAACCGCGCGACGCCGGGCAGGTTGAACACCGTCTCCGTCACGACGAGCCCGCCGATCAGGAACGCGAACTCGGTGCCGACGACCGTGACGACCGGCAGGAGCGCATTGCGCAGCGCGTGGCGGTAGACGACGACCCGGCCGGCGAGCCCCTTCGCGCGGCCGGTGCGCACGTAGTCTTCGCGCAGCACCTCGAGCATCGAGGACCGCGTCATTCGGTTGATCAGCGCCGCGCTGCGGTATCCGACGGCCAGCGCCGGAAAGAGAAACTGCATCAGGTGCAGGCCCGGATTCTCGCGGACCGGCACGTACAGCATCGGCGGGATCCATCCGAAGACGCGGACCAGCATCAGGATGATCAGCATCCCGAGCCAGAACGCCGGCATTGACAGGCCCGCGAGGCTGAAGATTCGGAGGCCGTAGTCGGCCGCGGTGTTCTGCCGGGTCGCGCTGACGATGCCGGTCGGCAGCCCCACGAGGAGCGCGACCGCCATGCCCATCACGGCCAGCTCGACGGTAATCGGGACGCGCGGCCCGATGAGGCGCGCGGCCGGCAGTCCATACCGGTACGATTTGCCGAGGTCGCCGTGGAGGAGCGCGCCCGCCCACTGCGCGTACTGGACCGGGATCGGCCGGTCGAGCAGCAGTTCGTGGGTGATCTGCTGCTTCTCCGCCGGGTCCACGTAGCCGGCCGATGAGAAGAGCAGATCGACGATGCTGCCGGGCGCGATCCGCAGAAGCACAAAGATCACGATCGACATCCCCGCGAGCGTAACCGCCGCGAGGCCGAGCCGGTGGGCGACAAATCCCCGCATGGCGCAGCGTCCCGTCGGGACTACTTGCTCATCCACACGTCCTGCAGGCGGCCGTTGTTGTAGACGTTGTTGTGCGGCACGAAGCCGTGCACGTACGGCCACATCGCAAAGTAGTCGAGATCCCACGCGAAGATCGGCCGCGCGGCGTCGAGCTCGAGCCGCTTCTGAATCTCGGCGACCATGGCCTGGCGCTTGGTCTGATCGGGCTCCTGCGACTGCGCGTCAAACATCCGATCGACCTCGGGGTTGCAGTACTGCGAGTAGTTGCGCTGCGACCCGCAGGCGTAGTTCTCGTAGAACGTGACGTCCGGGTCGTCGGCGCCCATGCCCGTTTGGTTGGCGCCAAGTTCGTAGTCGCCCCGCGCAAGTTTGGCGAACCAGACGGCGCTCTCGACCTGGTCGAGCGTCGCCGCCACGCCGACCTGCTTGAACTGGTCGATGACGTAGGTCGCCATGTCCACGTACAGCGCGATGCCGCGCGTGCTGAGGGTGACGCGGAGCGGCTTCGCCGGTCCAAAGCCCGCCTCGGCGAGCAGCCGGCGCGCCTCTGTCTTCTGCGCCGCGCCGTCGCCGTTTCCGGGGAGGGCCGCCAGCGCGGACGGGCCGAGACCCCACGCCCCCCACGGTCGCGGCATCAGCGAGGCGCCCATGAGCGCCGCGCCCTGCCGCACCGCCTGGATGAAGCCCCGCCGGTCGATCGCGAGGCTCAACGCCCGCCGCACCCGGGCGTCGGTGAACGGCGCGCGCTTGAAGTTCATCAAGAGGTTGGTGTTGATGTCATGGCTCGCAAGGGTAATGATCATTGACGGCACGGCTTTCTTGAGCTGCTCGCCGGCGTTCTTGCTTCCCTCCTGCGGCATCATGATGTCGAGGCGGCCGGCCTGGAGAGCGGCGATGCGGGTGCCGCGTTCTTTGATGATGATGAAGCGGATGCCGTCGAGATAGGGCCGCCCCTTCACGAAGTAGTCCGGGTTCCGGACGTACTCGATCAATTCACCGGGCCGGTATTCGCGCAGTTTATACGGTCCCGTGCCGACGCACCGGGTCCGCAGCTCCGTGGGCGGGATGTGCGCCGGGTAGACCGGCGAATACCCCGACGCCATCATCATCAGCAGCGCCGGCTGCGGCCGCTTCAGGCGGAAGATCACGGTCGCGGGATCCGGGGTGTCGATCGCCTGAATCTGCGAATACCAGAGCTTGCGGGGGTTCAGGCGCAGCTTGACGGACATGCCCGGCGCCTCGCGGATCAGGTCGAACGTATACTTCACGTCGGCGCTCGAGAACGGCCGTCCGTCGTGCCAGCGCACGCCGCGGTGGAGCGTAAACGCGAGCGTCTTGCCGGCATCCCGCCACTCCCACTTCTCGGCGAGGTCGCCGATGATCGCCTGGGGCGTCTCCTGCGACTTCGCCGGATCGAACATGACCAGGTTGTTGTAGCAGGGCATCACGCCCCAGTTCACGGAGACGGTGGCCTCTTCAATGATGCTGAGGCTCGGCGGGTCCTCGCGGTGCATCGCGTTCAGCACGCCGCCGGACTTCGGCACCGGCGCCGCCGCCCACGCGGACGAGGCGGCGAGGATGCCGGCGAGCGCGGCAGAGACGATCCAGCGTAGCGAAGCGTGTTGCGTCATCATGGACGTGGCCCCCTCTGCAGGCGGTGCGGCCGGCACCTCGCAGACCGGCCGCCGCGGCGCACAGCCTTTCAACGCCCCGCGAATCAGCCCCTCTCGGGCGTCCGTTCCCACACGAGACGGCTGTAATCAAGATCCTGTATAGGCACGCCGGCCAGGCGCAACATCGTCATCACCTGGGCCCGGTGGTGCACGTCATGGAAGAGCAGTTGTCCGGCGATGCCGCCGGCGGTCGTGCGGGTGCGCCGGGCCGGCGTGAAGTTGCGCGACACATATTCGATCGGTCGCGACGCATCCTCGATGCCGGCGAGGGCGCCGCGGGTCACCGGCTGCTGGACGCTCCACGCGGCCGCGAACGGCGGCAGGGCAGGATATCGTTCCTCCGTAAACGGCGACTCCTCGCGGGTGTAGTCGCGGCCCGCGAGGCGCTGCACGTAGCCCCACTCGATGTCCGCGACGTGGATGAGAGTCGCGCGGATCGATCCCAGGCCGAAGGAGTAGGCACGCGTGTACAGCTCGTCCGGCTGCGCGCTGATCCAGTCGAGCAGGCGGCCGCGGGCGAGCACGAGGTAGTCGAAAAAGTGAGCGAAGTTTAGCCGCGGCGCCGGGCGTGGTCTCGGGTCCATGGTGCGGCTGCGGTTCTCTGGAGCGGTGCGGCCTCCTGCGCGCCGGCCCGGCGCGTACGATCCGGGCGCGGGCACGGCAGGGCCGCCGCGGAGGCGACCCGAACAGGTCGGGACCGTCCGGGAGGTGCTCCATGGGCTATCTCAGCCGCCGTATCTTCGAGGACCGTCTCGCCCGCATCCGCCATGAGTTGGAGGCGGCCGATCTCGCCGCGCTGGCGGTCCTGACCCCGGAGAACTTCCTCTACGTCTCCGGCTACTTTCTCGACGTGCAGCCGTGGGAGCGGCCCGTCGCGGCGATCGTCCCGCGCGACGGCGACCCGTTCCTCGTCATGCACGAACTCTCGACCAACCACGTCCGCTACGCCGTCGAGCACCGGTCGATGTGGATTCCGGAGGTCCACTTCTACGCGGAACACTACCGCATGCACGACCGCACCTACGTCACGCCGCAGTGGCCCCAGATGGTCGCGGACCTGCTGCGGCGGAAGGGCGTCCGGCGCGGGCGGCTCGGCGTCGACGCCGCGGGCGGGCCGATCGCGCGCGTGCCGGACCTGCTGCCCGGCGTGGCCCTCGTTGAGGCGGGACGGATCCTCCGTGACATGCGGCTCGTGAAGTGCGAAGAGGAACTGACCCTGATCCGCCAGGGCGCCGAGCTCAGCGACTGGGGCCAGGCCCGGTACCGCGAGCACCTCGAGCCCGGGCGGCCGCTCGCGGAGATCGACACGCTCGTCCTCCACGAGCTCTCGCAGGAGGCGGTCCGCCGCTTTCCCGACTACAAAGTCGAGCTGCGCGTCGTGGGACTCACCGGGCCGAACTCGGCGTGCCCGCACGGCATCAGCGGCGACTACGCCCAGGTGGTCGAGCGCGGCCACGGCATCGTGAACATCATCATCCCGCGGCTCAACGGCTACGTCTGTGAGAACGAGCGGACGTTCTTCGTCGGTCCGCCGAGCCCGGAGCAGGCGTCCGCGTTCGAGGCCGCGGTGGAAGCGCAGGACGCGGCGGCCGCGGCCTTCGTCGAGGGCGCGGTCGTGGCTGACGTGGACGCGGCCGCGCAGCGCGTCTTCGAGCGGCGCGGCTTCGGCGACCGGGTGATCCACCGCACCGGCCACGGCATCGGCCTCGCCGGCCACGAGCATCCCGATGACATCGCCTTCAACTATCGCGCGCTCGCGGAGAACGAGGTGTGGAGCTGCGAGCCCGGCATCTACCTGTACGGGGTCGGCGGCTTCCGGCACGACGATACCATTATCGTGCAGCGGGGCCGGCCCGAGATCACGACGAAATTCCCGCGCGACCTCGAGTCGCAGACGGTGTCCGTGAAGGGGGGACGGTAGGCCATGCGGAGGTTGGTGGCGTTTGCGCTCGGGCTCGTGCTGGCGGTCGCGCTGTCGTCCGGCGTCCGCGCGCAGCCGAAGAGCCAGATCACGATCGGCATCGGCTCGGAGCCCCTGACGCTCATGGGGTCCACGATCGTGGATTGGACGACCAACGCGCAGATCGAGAACGTGTACGATCTCCTGTTCACGCGCGATCCCAAGGACGAAAAGATCATTCCGTGGCTCGCAACCGGCTACAGAGTGCTTGACGACCGCACATGGGAGTTTACGCTGCGGCAGGGCGTACGCTTCCACGACGGCGAGCGGTTCACCGCCGACGCGGTGAAGTTTACGCTCGAGTACATCATCGATCCCAAAAACAAAACGCACTACCTGACGCGCTTCAAACCGGTGGACCGTGTCGACATCGTCAACGACTACACGGTCCGGGTCCACACGTCGGAGCCCATGCCGGTGCTGCTGAGCTATCTCTCGCTGCCGGGGCCGTTCATCCTGGCGCCGGAGTACGTGCGCAAGGTCGGCATCGACTACGCGTCGGCGCACCCGGTCGGCACCGGAGCGTACAAGTTCAAGGAGTGGGTACGCGGCGAGCGGCTGGTCCTGGAGCGGAACCCGAACTACTGGGCGGGGGCCCCGAAGATCCAGACCGTCGGCTTCCAGGTGATCCCGGAGTTCAGCGCGCGGCTCGCGGCGCTCCTCTCCGGCCAGATCGACGTGATGAAGGACGTGCCGCCGCAGGCGGTCGACACCGTCAACCGCAGCGGCCGGGCGCAGGTGCGCTCGACCGTGAGCTCGCGCATCAACTACCTCGCGTTCGAGACGCTGCACCCCGGGCCGATGCAGAACGTGAAGGTCCGGCAGGCGATGACCTACGCCGTGAACGTCGACGAGTTGATCAAGACGGTGCTCGGCGGCCAGGCGACCCGGATCTGCGGGTATGTCAGCCGCTTCGACTCCGGATACGACGCCTCGATCAAGTGCGTCGGATACGACCCGGGCAAGGCCGCGCAGCTGCTGACGGAGGCGGGCTTCGATCCGAAGAAGCTGACGCTCACGCTCGATACCCCGAGCGGCCGGTATCCGCTCGACAAGGAAGTGTCGGAGGCGATCGCCGCGCAGCTCGGCAAACTCGGGATGACGGTGCACGTGCAGGTGAACGAATGGCGCAGTCATCTCGACAAGATCATCAACCGCAAGGCCGGGGACATGTTCTTCCTCGGGTGGGGCCCCGACCTCGAGCCGAGCGGTACCGTTGGGCAGCTCTTCGTCGGCAGTCTCACTTACAGCAGCTTTGGCGACCCGCGCATCGAGGAGATGATCCACAAGGCCTCGGTGACGGTGGAGCCCAAGGCCAACGCGGCCGCGTTCCGCAAGGTCCAGGAAGCTCTGGTCCCGCTCGCGCCGTGGGTGCCGCTGTGGCAGCAGCACGACCTGTACGGGGTCGCCAACTGGATCGCGTGGCGGCCGCGGCCGGACGAAAAGGTCTGGATGTGGGAGGCCGCCCCGAAGTAGCGGGGACGTCCTGGCCCCGCCCGCGGACTTGGCCGCGGGCCACGGATGTCATCAACGCCGCAGGCCGACGGCCTCCGGCCGCGGTGAGGCGTAGCCGCCGATGTCGCGATATCTTCTCGGCCGTCTCGGTCAGGCCGCCGTCGCGATTTTTCTCGCGCTGACCGCGGTGTTCTTTCTCGTGCGGATCACCGGCGATCCGGTGATCCTGTTCCTGCCGCTCGACGTGCAGCCCAAGGACATCGCGCAATTCCGCCACCTCCTGGGGTTCGACCGTCCGGTGTGGACCCAGTACGTGGAGTTTCTCGGGCGGGCGGCGCGCGGAGATTTCGGGGCGTCGCTGCGGTACCGCGCCCCGGCCCTCGGCCTCGTGCTCCGGCGGTTGCCGGTGACGGCGGAGCTCGCGGCGGTCTCGCTGGCGGTCGTGGCGTCCGTCGCGGTGCCGGTCGGGATCCTCTCCGCCAGGTACCGCGGGACTGTGGTCGACCACCTCGGGATCACCTTGACCGCGGCGGGCCAGGCCGTGCCGGGTTTCTGGCTCGGGCTGATGCTGATTTGGGTCTTCGGGGTGTGGCTCCGCTGGCTCCCCGTCGCGGGCTTCGGAGGCTGGACGCACTTCGTCCTGCCGACGCTCACGCTGACGGCGTTCTATGCGGCGCAGATCGCGCGGATCACGCGGTCAGCCGTGCTGGACGCGCTCGGACAGGACTACGTGCGAACCGCCCGGGCGAAGGGCATGCGCGAAATCGGGGTGCTGGTCCGGCACGTCCTGAAGAACGCCGCGATCCCGATCGTGACCGTCTTCGGCCTCAACGCCGGGCAGCTGCTGGGCGGCGCGGTCGTGACCGAGACGATCTTCGCGTGGCCGGGCATGGGCGCCTACATCTTGAACGCGCTGCTCGGCCGAGACTTTCCGGTGGTCATGGTCGGCGTCTTCTGCACGTCGGTGATCTACGTCACGATGAACCTGGCAGTGGACCTCGCGTACCTCTGGATCGACCCGCGCGTGCGCTATGCCTGACGCCACCGCGGCCCAGCCCGCCCGCTTCGCCGCGCCGCGGGCGTCGTCATGGCGCGCGCTCCGGCGCAGCCGGACCGGCCTCGCCGGCGTCGTCATCGTGACCGCGATCGTCATGGCCGCCACGTGCGCGCCGTGGCTGGCGCCCTCGAACCCGACCGCGCCGGTGTTCGGCGCAATCTTGAATCGGCCGGGTCCGGTCCATCCGTTCGGCACTGATCAACTGGGCCGCGACGTGCTCTCGCGGGTCATCTACGGCGCGCGCGTCGCGCTGGCGGTGGGCCTCACCACCGTGATCGCCGCCGGGCTGATCGGCTGCACCCTCGGCCTGGTCTCCGGGTACGCCGGGGGCTGGGCCGACGCCGCGATCACCCGGATCGCGGACGTCCAGTTGAGCTTCCCGTTCATCCTCCTCGCGCTGGTGGTCAACGCGGTCATCGGCGCCGGCCTGCGCAACATCATTCTGAGCCTCGCGATCGCCGGCTGGCCGCTCTACGTCCGCGTCGTCCGGGGCGAGGTGCTGGCGCTGCGGCACCGTGAGTACGTGCAGGCCGCCGTCGCGGTCGGCGCGCGCCCGGTGCGCCTTCTGTGGCGCCACGTGCTGCCGAACGTGATGACGCCGATCGTAGTCATCAGCACGCTCCAGGTCTCCCAGTTCATCATCGCCGAGGCGACGATCAGCTTCCTCGGGTTCGGCGTCCAGCCGCCGACCCCCGCATGGGGCAGCATGGTCAGCGACGGACGGAACTACATCTTCTTTGCGTGGTGGCTCGCGGCGTTCCCCGGCGCGGCGCTCGCGGTGACCGCGCTCGGGGTGAACCTGACCGGCGACTGGCTGCGCGACGCGCTCGACCCGCGCCTGCGGAGCTAGCCGCTGCAGGGCAGGTATCCCGCTTCTTCAGCGCCGAAGCGGACGTCAAGGGTCTTGACCGGAGGGATGCGCATGCGTCTGCTCAGCGTGGCCACACCATATGGCGCCCGCCTCGGCGCCGTCGACGGCGCCGACGTCGTCGATCTCAGCGCCGCCTACGCGGAGCTGCTCGCGTCGCGCGGCGCTGCCCGGCCGCGGGCGAGGGCGGATGTGGATCTGCCGCCCAACATGACGGCGTTCCTCGCGGAGGGGGAGGGCGCCCGCCGGCGGGCGGAGGAGGCGATCGCGTTCGCGCGGACGGAGCGCGGTCGGGCAACGCGGACCGCGCGGCGCGACGTCACCCTGCTGCCGGTTGTGACGCGGCCGTCCAAGGTCATCTGCGTGGGCCTCAACTACCGCGATCACGCCGAGGAGACCGGGGCGAAGATCCCGGAGCACCCGGTGTTCTTCTCGAAGTTCATCTCGTGCCTCATCGGCGCCGGGGCGCCGATCGTCATCCCGCGCGTGAGCGACCAGGTCGACTACGAGGCCGAATTCGCGGTGGTGATCGGGCGGCGCGGACGGTACATTAAGGAGGCCGACGCGCTGAGCCACGTGGCCGGGTACACGATCTTGAACGACGTCAGCGTGCGTGATTTCCAGATGCGGACCAGCCAGTGGCTGATCGGCAAGGTGTTCGATCGGACGACGCCGGTCGGTCCGGAGCTGGTGACGCGCGACGACGTGCCGCGCCCGGACAAGCTGCGCCTCACGACCACGGTGAACGGCCGGGTCCTCCAGGACTCCAATACGAGCCAGCTCATCTTCTCGGTCGAGCGGTGCATCGCCGCGATCTCGGAGATCGTCACGCTCGAGCCGGGCGACCTGATCGCGACCGGCACGCCCGCCGGCGTCGGCTTCACCAGGAAGCCGCCGGTGTTCTTGAAGGACGGCGACACGGTGGTCGTGGAGATCGAGGGGCTCGGCCGCCTCGAGAATCCGGTACGCCGCGAGAGCGCGGGCGGGGAGCACTGACTCCCGCCCGCGCCCTCGACGTCACGCGGCTCCGGTCGCGCGGAGGCCGCGCCTAGTCGTCCTCGTCGTCGTCCTCAGAAGTGCTAAATACGCTTCCGCGGGGTAACTCCGACACAGGAGCGTTCCCCGGAGCACAGCGTCAATGGCGGTCAAACGGAATGTGACGCAACGCGCCGCGGCGGTGACCCGCGGCGTCGCTGCCGCGCTGCCCGACGAGAAAGACGGGGTCGCGTATCTCTTGAAGGTCGTGCAGCCCGGGCTGCTCGGCCTCATGGACGGCTCGATCTCCACGCTCGCACCGCTATTCGCGAGCGCGTTCGCCACCCACCAGCCGCACACGGCGTTCGTCGTCGGCGCGGCCGCCGCCGTGGGCGCCGGAATCAGCATGGGGTTTGCGGAGGCGCTGTCGGATACCGGCAAGGAGACCGGGCGCGGCCATCCCGTGGTGCGCGGCGCGATCACCGGGATCTGCACGTTCGTGGGCGGGATGCTGCACAGCCTGCCGTTCCTCATCTCGCACATCGCGCTCGCCCTGATAGTGGCCTACGCGGTCGTCGGCGTCGAGCTCATCGTGATCGCGTTCATCCGCTACCGGTACTTTAAAATGAATTTCTGGCTCTCGATCCTGCAGGTCATCGTGGGCGGGGGACTGGTCTTCCTCGCCGGCATCCTGATCGGCAGCTCGTAGCGCCGTGGCCCGCGTCTCACGAACCGTTCACATCGACGCGCCGAGCGACCGGGTGTTCGCGCTGGTCGCGGATCCCGCTCGGATCGCCACGCTCGATCCACGGGTCGGGGGAGTGCACGTCGAGCGCGGTGCGTCCGGCCCCCGGCGCGTGCGCCTCGAGTTCTCGTCGGGAGCGAAGGGGGCAACGGCCGAGATCGTCGCCGACGTCACCCGCTGCGTTCCCGGCCGTGACTTTGCCCTGGCGTCGCCGGACGGCGCGCCCGGGCCGGTGTTCCGTCTCCAAATCTCGTGCCGTGATGCGGACGGCGGCACGGACCTAACGTGCGAGATGGAGATCAGGCTGCCGGGACTCGCGGGACGGATGGCCGATCCGCTGCTCGGCGCCGCGCTCGCGCAGCAGGTTGGCTCGCTGCTCGCGCGGGTGGAACGCGAGGCGACCCAGGGACCGGCCGCCTGACGCCCGCCTAGGCGACGGCTCCCCAGGGGAGTCGGACGGCGTGGGATGCTAGTGCCGGTGGACCAGCCGCCGGCAACCATGAAATCAAAGCCTGCGCCGCGCGGCCTTTTTCCGCGAGCTCTTCTTGCGTGCCGGGACTTTCGCGCCTTTGCGGCGGGCTTCCGATAGCCCGATCGCGATCGCCTGCTTCCGGCTGGCGACCTTTTTGCCCGACCTGCCGCTGCGAAGCGTGCCGCGCTTGCGGCGGCGCATGGCACTTCTCACCAGGGCCTGCGACTTTTTGCCATATCGCGCCATGGCGGCCTCCTGACGATTTGTCCGGCCGGACGCGACTAGACCGGCCTTCGTTTGATAACCTTCCTCCCGCGCGTCGGCGCCAAACCCACCCATTTGATATCTGGACATCTTAACATCTGACCATTACAATAAGCCCCGAAGCGTCATGCTTGCGCGGGTGCACAGCGCTACGGTCGTCGGCGTCGATGCGGTGCCGGTCGACGTCGAGGTGGACGTCAGCGGTGGTCTGCCGATGTGCGCCATCGTGGGGCTGCCCGATGCCGCCGTGCGGGAAGCGCGCGAACGCGTGCGGTCGGCAATTCGCAACGCCGGCCACGAGATGCCCGCGCGCCGGGTGACGGTCAATCTCGCGCCGGCGGATCTGCGCAAGGTCGGTCCCGCGTTCGACCTGCCGATCGCGCTCGGGATCCTCACCGCCACGGGGCAAATTCCGCCTCAGGCACTGGCCGGCTGCGTCGTCGTCGGGGAACTCTCGCTCGACGGCGGCATCCGGCCGGTCGCAGGCGCGCTCAACATCGCGCTCGGCGCCCGCGCACGGCGGGCGCGCGCCCTCGTCGTGCCGGCCGGCAACGCGGAGGAAGCGGCGCTCGTCGAAGGCCTGACCGTCCATCCGGTCGCATCACTCGGCGCGCTGACGGCGGCGCTCCGGGGTCGCTGCGCGCTGCCGGTGCAGCCGCCTTCGCGCCCGCCTGCCCCGGGGCCGGCCGCGGACGGAGCGGACCTGGATCTTGCCGACGTGCGGGGGCAGGCTCACGCGCGCCGCGCGCTCGAGATCGCCGCGGCCGGCGCGCACAACCTGCTGCTGATCGGGCCGCCGGGCACGGGCAAGACGATGCTCGCGCGGCGGCTGCCGACGGTTCTCCCGCCGCTCTCGCACGACGAGGCGATCGAGGTCACGCGGGTCTACAGCGCCGCAGGCCGCCTGCACGCGGCGTCGCCGATGCTCACCGTCCGTCCGTTCCGCTCACCGCACCACGCGACGAGCGTGCAGGCGCTCGTCGGCGGGGGAACGCCGCCGGCACCCGGGGAGGTAAGCCTGGCCCATCTCGGCGTGCTGTTTCTCGACGAGACGGCCGAGTTTCACCACGACGCGCTCGCCGCGCTGCGCCAGCCGCTCGAGGAAGGGCGGGTCGTCCTCGTGCGGGTGGCCGGCACCGTGACGCTGCCGGCGCGCTGCATGCTGGTCGCCGCCATGAATCCGTGCCCGTGCGGCTATCTCGGCGACGCGCGGCACGTGTGCACCTGCACGCCGCCGCAGCGGACGCGCTACCGCGCGCGGGTGTCCGGCCCGCTGCTCGATCGGATCGACCTTCACGTCGACGTCCCGGCGCTCACGGGGGAGGAGCTCACCGCGGCCGGCCCCGCCGAACCCTCCGCGGAGATGCGGACGCGGGTGTTCCGCGCACGCGCCGTGCAGGCCGCCCGCGGCGGTGCCTTCGGGATCGGCGCGGCGCTGAACGCGACGATGCCGGCGACGCTCGCCCGGACGTGCTGCGCCCTCGCGCCGTCCCCGCGCGCCCTCCTGCGCCAGGCCGTCGATCGGTTGGGCCTGAGCCCGCGGGCCTATCACCGCTTGGCGCGCGTCGCGCGGACGATCGCCGATCTCGAGGGGGCGGCGGAGATCGACGCGCGGCACGTGGCGGAGGCGATCGGCTACCGGACCCTGGACCGGACGTTCGATCCCTCGGGGCTCGCGAGGGCCTGACGAGGTGGTCGTGAGTGCCGGCGCCGGTCCGGGTGATCTGTGGCGCGTGCTTCGGGCGCACGCTACGCCGCACGCGCGACCCTGTTCGCGCTGCGGGAATGGGTACCCGATCGCGCCGATCTGTCTCGCGCCGTGCATCCGGGCGATCGCGCCCGATGCCTGTCCGCGCTGCGCCCAACGCCGCGCCGGCGGAGCCTGCCGCAGCCTCGGCTGCCGGCGCGGATGGTCGGCCCTCCGGCGCCTCGACGTGGTGCTCGGCTACAAGCACGGCGACGTCGAGCGGCTGGTGCTGGCCGCCAAGCGCGTGGAGGGCTGGGCGATCGTGGCGCTCGCCCGCGCGCTCGCGGGATGGTTGCTCGAGACGGCCGCGCGGCGGCGGTACGATCTGGTGATGCCGGTGCCGTTCCATCGGTCGGGCCTGGGCGAACGGTCCGCGCATCCGCTGACGGCGATCTACCTCGACGCGCGTCCCGCGGTCTGGCCGCGGGTCCGGCTCGACGATCTCGCCCCGCCGCTGCTCGTGCAGCGCTGTCCGCGCCCCCATCGATTGGCGCAGTCCGAACGGGCGCGCTGGCAGTCCATTCGGGGCACCGTGGCGCTCGCATTCCCGACGCGGCTGCTCCGAGGCGCCCACGTCCTGCTCGTCGACGACGTGTTGACGAGCGGCGCAACGGTGGGCGAGTGCGCGCGTGTGATGCTCGACGCGGGCGGCGCCGCGGCCGTCGACGCGGTGGTGTTGGCGCGCCAGCCGTGGCGCACGGAGAGATAGCGGGGGCCGCCGCCGGCGACCGGCAGCGCCGGTGCCTCGTGGGGCTGTCGCTCGTGCCGGGACTCGGCCCGGCGCGCGTCGCAAGGCTGGTCGAGTACTTCGGATCGCCCGAGGCCGCGTGGACCGCTCCGCGGGAAGCTCTCGCCGGTGTGCCGGGCATCGGGCGCGTCATTGCCGCGGCCGTCGTGACCGCGCGCAACTCGGACCGTGTCGACCGGGCGTTGCGGCAGGCCGCCGGCCGGGGCGTGTGCCTCGTCACGTGGCTCGATGCGGGGTACCCCGTTCGGCTGCGGGGGATTCCCGCGTCGCCGCCGGTGCTGTACGTGCGGGGGCCATGGCGGGACGACCGGCCCGCGGTGGCGATCGTCGGGACACGCCGCGCGACGCCGTACGGCCTGGGTGTGGCCGAGGGGCTCGCGGCCGCGCTCGCCGGCCAGGGCGTGACGATCGTCAGCGGCCTCGCCCGCGGCATCGATGCGGCGGCTCACCGTGCCGTTGTGCGGGCCGGCGGCTCGACCGTCGGCGTGCTGGCCTGCGGCGTCGACGTGGCCTATCCGCCGGAACACCGATCGTTGATGGACGCGATGGCCGTTCACGGCGCGCTCGTCGCGGAAGCGCCGATGGGCGCGCCGCCGGAGCGCGGGTGCTTCCCGGCCCGCAACCGGCTCATCAGTGGACTGGCCGACGCGGTCATCGTCATCGAGGCCGGCCTCGGGAGCGGTGCTCTGATCACCGCGCGCCAGGCCGCGGTACAGGGCCGGGCGGTGCTCGCGGTGCCCGGAAACGTGTACGCGCCGGGCAGCGAGGGACCTCACCGGCTGCTCGCCGCGGGCGCGAAGGTGGTCACCGGCCCTGATGACGTCCTGGCTGCGCTGGGGCGGCCCGCGGCCGGTACGCGCGACGGCGATCGGCAGGGACCGGCGGCTCCGGACCTCGCGCCGATCGAGCGACGGCTGATCGCCGCGCTCAAAGACGGCGATGCGCGATCGATTGACAGCCTGGCGTCCGCGGCCGGCATCGGCGTCGCGGCGGCCGCCGCGACGCTCGTGGCGCTCGAGCTGCGCGGTCTCGTGCGCCGCATGGCGGGCGGTTTGTACGCGAAAGATCCGGCGTCCCGGAGGCCGCAAATTTGACAATTGCAAAGGTAGGGGTATAGAATCCACCGACGACATCGTTTACTTAATGGAAGCGAGGGACACATTGGCGAGATCATTGGTCGTGGTGGAGTCGCCGACCAAAGCGAGGACACTCAAGAAGCTCCTCGATGGCCGGTACGACGTCATGGCCTCAATGGGACATGTGAAGGACCTGCCGCGCAGCCAGCTCGGCGTGGACGTGGAACACGAGTTTGCGCCGAAGTACCTGGTGCCGAAGGGCAAGGGTCCGATCATCAAGGAGCTCAAATCGGCCGCGAAAAAGGCGTCGACGGTCTATCTGGCGACCGACCCGGACCGCGAGGGCGAGGCGATCTCGTGGCACCTGTCCACGATCCTCGGCCCCGTGAACGACAAGATCAAGCGGATCGAGTTCCATGAGGTGACGCGCGACGCGGTGCGCCGCGCTCTCGCGCATCCACGCAGCATCGATACGAGTCTCGTCAACGCCCAGCAGGCGCGCCGGATCCTCGACCGCCTGGTCGGCTACAAGCTGAGCCCGCTGCTGTGGCGGAAGGTGCGCGGCGGGCTGAGCGCCGGACGGGTGCAGTCGGTCGCCGTGCGCCTCATCTGCGAGCGCGAAAAGGAAGTCGAGGCGTTCGTTCCCCAGGAGTACTGGTCGATCACGGCGCGCCTCGGTAAGGACGACCCCGTCTTGCGCGGGGCGGACGGCGGGACGCCGGCCGTGGCGGACGCCTCCTTCCTAGCAAAGTTCATCGGCAAGGGTACGGAGAAGGTCGCGATCGGGACCGAGGCCGAGGCGAAGGCGCTCGTCACGGAGCTCGAGCAGGTGCCGTACGTCGTCGGCGAGGTGCGCCGGCGGGACCAGCAGCGGAATCCGGCGGCGCCGTTCACGACGAGCACGCTGCAGCAGGAAGCGAACCGCAAGCTCGGCTACTCCGCGGCCCGCACGATGGTCGTGGCCCAGCAACTGTACGAGGGCCTCGACGTCGGGCAGGAGGGCACGGTCGGTCTGATCACCTACATGCGCACCGACTCGGTCAACGTGGCCGAGACGGCGCAGCAGCAGGCGCGGGAGTACGTCACCGCCACCTACGGGGCCGAGTACATGCCGGAGAAGCCGCGGCGCTATACGTCCCGCCGGGGGGCGCAGGAGGCGCACGAAGCGATCCGGCCGACGTCGGTTCTCCGCACGCCGGATTCGGTGCGGCCGCACCTCAAAGCCGACCAGTACAAGGTCTACAAGCTGATCTGGGAGCGGTTCGTCGCGAGCCAGATGGCGTCGGCCGTGATGGACACGCTCGCGGTCGACGTCAATGCCGGCCCGTACCTGTTCCGGGCGACGGGGTCCCGCGTGAAGTTCCCGGGGTTCCTGCGCGTCTACCTGGAGGGCCGCGACACGGACGAGGAAGAGACGCCGGAGGGCTGGCTGCCCGACCTGACCGCGGGCGAAGCGCTGCGGCTGCTCGGCCTCGATCCGGCCCAGCACTTCACGCAGCCGCCGCCCCGCTACACCGAGGCCACGCTCGTGCGGGCGCTGGAGGAGCGCGGGATCGGGCGTCCCAGCACCTATGCGCCCATCATCGAGACGATCAAGCACCGCGGCTACGTCGAGCTCGAAGACCGCCGGCTGTACCCGACGGACCTCGGGATTTTGGTCAACGCGCTCCTCGTCGAGCACTTCCCGAACGTGCTCGACGTCGAGTTCACCGCCCGGATGGAAGAGAATCTCGACAAGATCGAAGAGGGCGCGGAGGATTGGGTCAAGCTCCTCGCGGGCTTCTACGGCCCGTTCTCGACCGAGCTCTCCAAAGCCGAACATGCGATCGAGGAAGTGGAGATCACCCCTGAGGAGATCGGTGAGGCGTGCCTGCGCTGCGGCAAGCCGCTCGTGAAGCGTCGCGGCCGGTACGGGGAGTTCATCGCCTGCTCGGGATATCCGGAGTGCTCGTACACCCGGCCCGTCGGCATCGGGGTGCGCTGTCCGGCGGACGCAGGCGAGGTGGTGGAGCGCCGGACGCGCAAGGGGCGCATCTTCTATGGATGCGCGAATTACCCGGCCTGCACCTACGTCTCGTGGGACCGGCCGACCGGACGGATGTGCCCCACCTGCGGCTCGATGCTCAACGCCAAGCGCGCGCGCCGGGGTGTCGAGCCGACGATCGTCTGCAGCAACAAGGAATGTACTTATAAGGAAGTCCCGCAGCCGCGCGAGCCGGAGCACGCCGGCGCCCGTCCCTGAGGCCACTCGTACGGCGCCGCCAGCAGATTTCGCGGCCGGCCACCATGGAGATTGACGCCGGGGGCCCCCAGGCCATTCGCTCCACGACGGTCGTGGCCGTCCGCCGGGACGGCCGCGTCGCGGTCGCGGGCGACGGGCAGGTCACCGTGGGGTCGACGGTCATGAAACACAGGGCACGCAAGGTCCGGCGCGCCGGCGAGGGCGTGCTGCTCGGCTTCGCCGGCGCGGCCGCGGACGGCCTGACCCTCTACGAGCGGCTCGAGGAAAAGCTGCGCGAGACGCGCGGCGATCTGACCCGCGCCGTTGTCGCGCTGGCGAAGGACTGGCGGTCCGACCGGGTGCTCCGCCGGCTCGAGGCGCTGCTCGTGGTCGCGGACCGGACCCACCTCTTCGTCCTCTCCGGCAGCGGGGACATCATCGAGCCGGACGACGGGGTGGCCGCGATCGGCTCGGGCGGACCGTACGCCCTGGCCGCGGCGCGCGCGCTCCTCAAGCACTCGTCGCTCGACGCCGAGGCGGTGGCGCGCGAGGCGCTGCGCATCGCCGCTGAGATCTGCGTTTACACGAACGACGAGGTGACAGTCGAGGTCCTCAACTAGCCATGGAGTCGTCGGTCGGCCGGCCGGACCGCGTGCTGTCCATCGAGACGCTGACCCCGCGTCGCATCGTCGAAGAGCTCGACAAGTACATCGTCGGCCAGACGCCGGCCAAACGCGCGGTCGCCGTCGCGCTGCGCAACCGGTACCGCCGCAGCCGCCTCGGCCCCGAGCTCCGAGACGAGGTCATCCCCAAAAACATCCTCATGATCGGGCCGACCGGCGTCGGCAAGACGGAGATCGCGCGCCGCCTCGCTCGGCTCGCCGCCGCCCCCTTCGTCAAGGTCGAGGCGACGAAGTTCACCGAGGTCGGCTACGTCGGCCGCGACGTCGACTCGATGGTCCGCGATCTCGCGGAGACCGCGGTGCAGATGGTGAAGGCCGAACGCGTCGAGGCGGTGCAGGAGCGCGCCGCGGCGCACGCCCGGGACCGTCTCATCGAGATTCTGGTCCCGGCGCCGCGCCGCGAGGCCGGCCTCGCGAACCCGCTCGAGGTGTTGTTCGGCGGACGGCCGGGTCAGGTACCGGAGCCGCAGCCGGGGACCGCGCCGGCCGGAGGGTCGGAGGCCGGCGATCTCGCCGCCCGCCGCGCGGCGATGCGCGAGCGGCTCGACCGCGGCGAGCTCGACCGCGACCAGGTCGAACTCGACGTGGAAGAGACGTCGACGCCGACGGTCGAGGTCTTCTCCGGCCAGGGCGTCGAGGAGATGGGCGTCAACCTCCAGGATCTCTTCGGCTCGCTGCTCCCCAAGCGCCGGAAGCGCCGGCGGACGACGGTGGCCGAGGCGCTGCGCATTCTGACCGCGGAAGAAGCCCAGAAGTTGATCGATATGGACGAGGTGGTTCGGGAAGGCGTCCGGCGCGCGCAGGAGGCCGGGATCGTCTTCATCGACGAGCTCGACAAGATTGCCGGCCGGGAGGGCGGCGTGGGGCCGGACGTCTCGCGCGAGGGCGTGCAGCGGGACATCCTGCCAATCATCGAAGGGTCGACCGTGAACACCAAGTACGGTGTGGTGCGGACCGACCACGTGCTGTTTATCGCGGCCGGCGCGTTCCACGTCAGCAAGCCGTCCGATCTGATCCCGGAACTGCAGGGCCGCCTGCCGATTCGGGTGGAGCTCGCCCCGCTCACCGAGGCCGACTTCGTGCGGATTCTCGTCGAGCCGAACAACGCGTTGACCAAACAGTACGCGGCACTGCTCGCGACCGAGGGCGTCACCGTGGAATTTCCCGAGGACGGCGTGCGCGAACTCGCCCGCATCGCGCAGGAAGTGAACGGCGAGACAGAGGACATCGGCGCCCGGCGCCTCCACACTGTGCTCGAGAAGGTGACGGAAGATCTGTCGTTCGCCGCGCCCGAAGCGCCGGCCCACGTCGTGATCGACGCGGCGTACGTCCGGGAACGTCTCCGCGGCATCCTCGATACCCGCGATCTCAGCCGCTACGTCCTCTAAGAAAGACAACCGACCGCCGACGGCCACCTCGTCGGGACGACGCCACTCGCCTCAGGCCGATTCGGACCCCCGAACGGCCTTCGTCGGGCGTCCCCGCCCCGGCTAGTGCACCATTGCCCAAGTTCTGAGGCAGAAGCAGGAGTTCCGTCCATGGGCACGTATTCTCGGCTTCAAAATCATCGCCGCATACGTCGCAGCAGAGGTCGTACCTTCTATGGACGCAGCGATC
>Ga0207416_1000857_pt1 | contig 46615 bp, 48 predicted proteins | sample PaiPotPPM11metaG_FD_184107 | JGI IMG/M metagenome (GOLD analysis project Ga0207416, IMG submission 184107) | Iron sulfur acid spring bacterial and archeal communities from Banff, Canada, to study Microbial Dark Matter (Phase II) - Paint Pots PPM... ...
GAGGTGGAGGCGGCGGTGGCGGAGGCGGCGGTGGCGCGCCGGCCCGCCTCTGCGGCGGGGCGCTCAACGAAGCAGGGCCCTGGCGATGACCACGCGCTGGATCTGGTTGGTCCCCTCGTAGATCTGGGTGATCTTGGCGTCTCGCATCATCCGCTCGACAGGGTAGTCCGATATGTATCCATAGCCGCCAAGCAGCTGCACGCAGTCGGTGGTCACCTTCATCGCCATGTCGGAGGCGAACAACTTTGCCATGGCGGCGACCTTGGTGAGGTCGGGCGCCTTGGTGTCGACCTTGGTCGCGGCGCGGAAGACGAGATGGCGCGCAGCCTCGATCTGCGTCGCGATGTCCGCGAGCATGAACTGGATGCCCTGGAAGCTCGCGATCGCCTGCCCGAACTGCTTGCGCTCCTTCACGTAGTTGAGGGCGTAGTCGAAGGCGCCTTCCGCGATGCCGAGTGCCTGCGCGCCAATTCCTGGCCGGGACCGGTCGAGCACCGCGAGCGCGATCTTGAAGCCCGCGCCCTCCTCGCCGAGACGATTCGCGGCCGGGACCTTGACGTCCTCGAAGACGATCTGCGCCGTGGGCGAGCCGCGGATGCCGAGCTTGTGCTCCAGCTTGGCGACCGTCCACGGGCTCGTCTCGTGCTCGAGCACGAAGGCCGAGATGCCGCGGTGGTCGGCCTTGGGATCCGTCTGGGCGAAGACGACGAGCGTGCCCGCCACGCTCCCGTGCGTGATGAACTGCTTGGTGCCGTTGAGCACGTACTCGTTGCCGTGCTTGGTGGCGCGAGTGGTCATCGCCGCGGCGTCGGACCCGCTGCCGGGTTCCGAAAGCGCGTATGCGGCAACCTTTTCGCCCGACGCGAGCGGCGGGCACAGCCGCTTCTTTTGCTCTTCGGTGCCCGCGACCAGGATCGGGTATGACCCCAGCGCTTGCACCGCGAGGATCAGGGACGAGCTCGCGCACGCCTTGGCGATCTCCTCGATCCCCATGCAGATCGTGACGCTCGACCCTGAGATTCCGCCGTACTCCTCCGGGAAGGGGATGCCTAGGAGCCCGTTTTCGGCGAAGAGCTTTTCAATGTCCTTCGGGTATTCGCCGGTCTGGTCGATCTCGGCCGCGCGCGGAGCGACGCGATCCTGCACCAGCTCGCGGATCGTGTCCCGGATCGCGACCTGCTCAGCGCTGAATTCGAAGTCCATCTGGAAGGGATTATCAGGTCTTTAACCCCACGAACTCGGTCGCTTCGCGATGAGTTCGTGGGGACCCTTCAACAAATCTCGGCCGATGACGAAACGCTGAACCTGGTTCGAGCCCTCGTAAATCTGCAGCGCCTTCGCGTCGCGCACGTGGCGCTCGAACGTGCTTCCCTCGCGTGCGCCGTCCTCGCCCGCGATCTGCAGCGCATCGATCGCGACCTGCATCGCGGTGTCGGTGCAGTGCAGCTTGGCCATCGACGCCTGACGTGTGAACGGCCGCCCCGCGCCGCACAACCACGCGGCGTGATAGGCAAGCAGCCGCGCGGACTCGACCCGCGAAGCCATGTCGGCCAACGCGAAGTCGTCACCCTGTTCGTGGCCGCGCTCCCGCATCACGGCGCGAGCCTCGTCGACGGCCGCCTGCGCGATGCCGAGGGCCTGTCCCGAGATGCCGATCCGGCCCGAGTCCAGCGCGCGCATGGCCACCGTGAAGCCCTGACCCTCGTCGCCGAGCCGGTTGCCTTCGGGCACGCTCACGTCCTCGAGCACCAGCTCTCCAGTGGGCGAGCCGCGCAGCCCCATCTTGTGAAACACCTGGCCCACCTTCAGCCCCGGCGAATCGGCCGGGACGAGGAACGCGGTCACGCCGGCCGCCTTTTCTCCCGGACCGGTCCTCGCGAAGACCACGTAAACGCCCGCGTGTCCGACGTTGGTGATGAAGACCTTGGTGCCGTTGAGGACGTAGCCATCGCCGTTGCGGCGTGCCGTGGTCTGGAGCGACGCGGCATCCGACCCCGACGCGGGCTCAGTCAGCGCGAAGGCGCCCAGCAGCTTGCCCGAGGCGAGGGGCGGAAGCCAGCGCCGTTTCTGCTTCTCATCGCCGAAAAGCAGGATCGGCTCGGTGCCGACGCTGGTGTGGACGTCGACGATGACCGCCGTCGACGCGCAGGCCTGGGCGAGCTCCTCGATGGCGATCGCGAACGAAAGAGGGTCAAGCCCGGCGCCCCCGTACTCGCGCGGGACCAGCATTCCGAGGAGGCCGGATTCGGCTGCTCCCTCGAGCGCTTGGTGGGGGAATCGACGCTCGCGATCCACCTCGGCGGCGTGAGGCAGAACGACTCCCTGCGCGAACTCTCGAACTGCCTCGCGGAAGCTCGCGTGCTCGGGCGCCAGTTCGAGGTCCAACTCAGGCGTTAACTAGAATAGTGGGCTTGACCATGGACGCAGGACCGAGGTACCTCGAAGGCACCACTGTGGGAAGTGGGCGCGACATCATCGGGGTACGTCGCGATCGCATCGCAGACATCATCAGCACGGGCCGCGAGATCATCTCCCGCGCGAAGTCCGACAAGATCCTCCCCGAGACCATCACAGGCGCCACCGCCGCGCTCCTCGTCACCATCGCAGGCTACGGGGAACCGCTCTCCGAGGGCCAGTGGCGAGAGCTCGCCGGGGTTGTCGGCGGGATCATGCGCGACAACACCTACGCCGACCTGGCAAGGCTGCGCACCCTGATCACGCAGGAGCAGTTCCTCAACGTGGCCAGGAACCAGGGCTATGCCCGATTCATCCGCCGACTTGACGACGGAAGGTGGGTGTGCGAGCTTGCGCCGAAGCTTGAAGATCTTCCGGACGAGTGAGCCGAAGCTGAATAAGGTCGGAGGACCGCTTCGTTCGCGCTCGCTGCGACTTCTCTTCGCGGCGGTGTTCGTCATCGCCGTCGTGAGCCCGGTGGCGGTCGTTTTCGCCGTGGTCTGGACAGCGCCCTCGATCCCCACCGGCAGCGCGGCAGCGCCGGACTCGCAAGCGGTCCGCCTGCTGCCGGCCCCGGACGTGCAGCCGACGTCGCTGCCCGACCCCACGTTCAACGTCTACGCCAACACCTTGTCGGGCACGGTGCCATGCCCGCTCTGTGAGCTCCCGGCTCGCGTCTATGTGCCCAACAGCCGGGCCAACACCGTGGACGTGATCGACCCCACGACTTACAAGATCATCGACCACTACGCGGTCGGCTCGATTCCCCATCACATAACGCCCGCCTGGGACATGAGCGCTCTCTACGTCGACAACGAGGGCTCGAGCAATCTGACAGTGATCGACATCCACTCCGGCCGGCCGTCGGGCTCGGTCCCGATCCCGTTCCCGTACAACCTTTACTTCACCCCCGACGGCACCAAGGCGGTCGACGTCGTGGAGCGGCTGCAGCGAATCGAGTTTCGTGACTGGAGGCATGGCTGGACGCTGCTCGGCTCGGTCGGCATCCCCTGGCCTGGCGCCGACCACCTGGACTTCAGCGCAGATGGCAGCTACTTGATGATCTCGACCGAGTATTCGGGCGTCGTCGCGAAGGTCGACACCATCAACATGCGGCTTGTGGGCTACGTGCGCACGGGCGGCCTGCCGATCGACGTGAGGCTGTCGCCCGACGGCAAGTATTTCTACGTCACCAACCAGGGGACCATGGGCGTGTCGGTGATCGACCCCATCGCCATGCAGGTGGTCAAGTTCATCCCCACGGGGCGCGGCGCACACGGCCTGCAGGTGTCGCGCGACACGAAGTATCTGTATGTGTCGAACCGCCTCGAAGGATCGGTCTCCGTCATCGACTTCGCCACGCAGAGCGTCGTGAACAAGTGGACGATTCGCGGCGGCGGCAGCCCGGACATGATGCAGCTGAACCCCGAGGGCACGCGCCTGTGGGCGTCGGGCCGCTACAACTCGACCGTGTATGTCTTCGACACCACGACCGGCCAGGTGGTCGCGAAGATCCCCGTGGGCTTGGAAGACCACGGCCTGACCTATTTCCCGAACGTGGGATTGCACAGTCTGGGCCACAACGGGGTCTATAGGTAGTACGCCCCCACCCGGCGCTACGCGCCGACCTCCCCGGCGAGCGGGGGAGGTGAAGCGACGTTTTTCCGCTTCGCTGACGCCAACGACGCCCCCCAAGCGCGGGAATAACGCCCCGTTGGCGCCTCAGGAGCGGATAGGCTTCAGGTCCCGAGCAGGCGGGCAATCAGCATGCGCTGGACCTCGGACGTCCCCTCCCCGATCTCATTGACCTTGACATCCCGCCAGTAACGCGCGACCGGGTAGTCCTCCATGAACCCGTACCCCCCGTGGATCTGCACCGCGTTGTCCGCCGCGCGCTTCGACGCCTCCGACGCATACAGCTTCGACATGGCGGCGAGCATCCGCACCGCGTCCGTCGTCTCCTCCCCCTCCCTCCCATACGCCACCGCCGCCCGATACACCATCGTCCGCGCCAGCTCCGTCTCCATCGCCATGTCCGCAAGCTTGAACTGGATCGCCTGGTGCTTAGAGATCGGCACCCCAAACGAGCGCCGCTCTTTCGCGTAAGACAAAGCCGCATCGAGGCACGCCTGCGCCAGGCCCACCGACAGCGCCGCGATCGCGATCCGCCCCCCGGTCAGCGTATGCAGGAACTGCCGGTACCCCCCACCACGCGGGCCGAGCAGGTTCTCCGCCGGCACCGCGCAATCCTCGAAGCTCAGAGGATGCGTGTCCGACGAATGCCACCCGAGCTTCCGGTACGACTCCAGGACGTGGTAACCGGGCGTGCCGGTGGGCACCATGATCGCGCTGATCTCCGGACCCTTCGACCGAGCGGAACCGTTGCGCCCCGTCACTGCGGTGATCGTCACGCCCGCCGAGATGTCGGTCCCGCTGTTGGTGATGAACTGCTTCGACCCGTTGATCACCCACGTCCCGTCGCGCGACTCCGCACGCGTCTTCGCGGCCCCCGCGTCCGACCCCGCCTCGGGCTCGGTCAAGCCGAAAGCCCACAGCTTGCGGCCCGCGAGCAGGTCCGGCAGCCACTGCTTCTTCTGCTCGGGCGAACCGAAGTCGTAGATGGGCGCCGCACCCAGGCAGACCGCCGCCTCCAGGGTGATGCCGACCCCGGCGTCGGCGCGCGATATCTCCTCGATCGCGATGCAAAGGGACAGGAAATCCGCGCCCGCGCCGCCAAACTCCTCACCAAACGGCAGACCGAACAGGCCGAGCTCGCCCATCTGCCGCACGATGTCGTACCCGAACTTGTGCTCCCGATCCAGCGCCTCGGCCACCGGCGCGACGACCTCGCGCGCGAAGTCGCGGCACGTGTCGCGGATCTGCCGCTGCTCCTGACTCAGTTCAAAATCCATCTGATCAATCCTTGCAGACGATGACAGGTGACCTCTACTCGGAAGGCGTCCGCATCGCCGGGACGCTCAAAGACCTCGACGGCCCGAACGTAAACCCCGTCTGCCACACACGCCTGTACACGCACGGCAAGCGGGTCGAGCGGTCGCTCGTGCTCCTCCACGGTTTCACCAACTGCCCCCAGCAGTTCGACACTCTCGGCCGGCAGTTCCACGAGCGTGGCTGGAACGTGCTGATCCCACGCTACCCGCGCCACGGCTACACCGATCGCTTGAACACCTCGATCGCGGAGCTGCGCGCGGACCACCTGGTCGCCGCGGCCAACCGCGCGGCGGAGGCCGGCGCGGGCTTGGGCGAACGCCTGACCGTCGCGGGACTTTCGCTCGGCGCGATCCTGACGGGCTACCTCGCGCAGACGCGCAGTGACTTTGAGCGCGCCGTCCTCATCGCGCCGATGCTCGGGCTCAAGCCGATTCCCGGCCCCGCCATGCAGGCGATCAGCCGGCTGGCAGGCGTGCTGCCCAACTTCTACATGTGGTGGGACGGCGCCCAGAGAGACAGGATCGGCCCCGCACATGGCTACCCGCGGTTCCCCACCCACGGGTACGCGGCGCTGTTTGAAGTGGGCCGGCGCCTTGTGACCGCCGCGCGCAAAGACGCGCCCCGCGCGCGCTCGATCGCCGTCGTCACCAACGCCGCCGAGCCGCGGCTAGACAACCGCTTCACATACCGACTGATAAACACGTGGCGCGAGCATGGCGCCAACGTCGAGACCTACGAATTCCCGAGCACGGACAACCTGCCGCACGACCTGATCGACCCCGCCAATGCCGCGCAGAACACCGCGCTCGTGTACCCCATCGTCTCGCGCCTGATCGAGGCCAGCTAGAGGCCCGGCCGAAGATCCGTCGAGGGTTTTCGGCCGTGCCTCTAGAGCTTCCGGCCCATCTCGAACTCGAGCTGGCCGGGGCGGATGTCCTGCTGGGTGCCGGTCCGCTTGAACCCGTTGCGGGCGTAGAGGCGCTCCGCGGCGCCGTTGCCGTCCGCCACCCACAGGAACATGTGCGCGTACCCCGCCTCCTTCGCCCAGTCGACGACCGTCTTCACGAGCAGGTCCCCCACGCCGCCGCGGCGGAACCGTGGATCCACCCACATGGCTGTCATCGCGGCGCTGCCGGCCTCGGTGGCCACGCCGCCGCTGACCGTTCCGGCGACCTCACCTTCGACCTCGGCCACGAAGCGCGTGCGCTCGCGAAGGCCCTGCCTCCATCGGAGCTCCGGCGCCTCCACCTCCCTTTCGTACGACGAGCCGAACGCGTAGGGCGCTTCTTTCAGGGCCGCCAGCCGTACCCGCCGGTAGAGCTCCCAATCATCCGGCGACAACCGACGGACGCTAGTTGCCGAGGACGAAGACCTTCAGCGCCCAGCTCATCAGGAGCGCGCTCACCGCACCGACCCAGACCAGGCGCCACTGCACCGGGCTGAGCCGCGGCGTCCACGTGCGGCCGGTGATGGACCCCACCGCCAGGCCGCCGGCGCCGAACAGCGCGCCCACGAACAGCAGGGGGCCCAGTGGGTAAAGCCTCACCGCGTCGGCGAGGTCGCCCCTCCACATGTACGCGAACGAACGCGTCCCGCCGCAGAACGGGCACGGGTGGCCGGTCATGGCATAGAACGGGCACGGGGGCGCGACGAAGTGCGCGGCCTGGAGGATCCAGTAAACCCGCGTGTAGACGAGCCACAGGACGAGCGCACCCAGGATCGCGAGGTCGCGCACCCGATTCGAGGGCAGCGCCCGGGTCATCGAGATCGGCAGCGAGCTCATCGCAGCAAACCGACGATATCGTCGGTCGTCTCCGCCACCGCCACGCCGGCCTTGCGGAAGGCCTCTTCCTTGCTCTTGGCCGTACCGCGGTTGCCCGACACGATGGCGCCAGCATGCCCCATCCGCTTGCCCTCCGGCGCCGTCCGCCCGGAGATGAAGGCTACGGTCTTCAAGCGCGTGCCGCGCGCCAGCAGCTCGGCGGCGTGCTCTTCGTCGCTCCCGCCGATCTCGCCGATCAAAACGAGGTGCGTCGTGGCCGGATCCTTCTCGAACAGTTCGACCACGTCGCGGAACGTGAGGCCAAGCACGGGATCCCCGCCGATGCCCACGATCGTCGACTGGCCCATCCCCGCGGCCGACAGCGCCGAGCCGACCTCATAGGTGAGGGTTCCGCTGCGCGAGACCATACCGACCGATCCGGGCGACGTGATTCGCTGCGGGATGATGCCGATCTTCGCCTTGCCCGGGGTGATCAGACCAGGACAGTTGGCGCCGATGAGGCGCGCCGCAGGGTATCCGCGCAGGAAGTCTTTGACCTTGATCATGTCCTGGATCGGGATGCCCTCGGTGATGCACACGATCAAGGTGACGCCGCCCGCGGCCGCTTCCATGATCGCGTCGGCCGCGAACAGCGCCGGCACGAAGATGCCCGAGGCGGTCGCACCCGTCGCCTTGACCGCGTCGGCCACAGTGTTGAACACCGGCACGCCGAGGTGCGTCGTGCCGCCCTTGCCAGGGCTGGTGCCGCCGACCACCTTGGTACCGAGCGACTGCATCTGCTCGGTGTGGAAGGAGCCCTCGCGCCCGGTGATGCCCTGCACAATGACGCGCGTCGTGGAGTCGAGCAGGATGCTCATCGTCGGGCGCCTGAATGTGTCAGCTCGACGATCTTCTGCGCCGCTTCCCATGCGCTGACCCCTGGCTCGATGCTGTTCCGCTTGAGGATCTCGCGGCCCTCTTCCTCGCGCGTCCCGCTCATGCGGACCACCAGTGGAATGCGCATGTTCAGGTTGTCGCGCGCGGTCACGATGCCCTTCGCCACCTCGTCTCCGCGCGTGATGCCCCCGAAGACGTTGATGAGCACGCCCTTGACCTTTGGATTCATGAGGATGACGGCGAGCGCGTTCTCGACGACCTCCGCCTTCGCGCCGCCGCCGATGTCGCAGAAATTAGCGGCCTTGCCGCCGGCGCGCTGCACGAGGTCGAGCGTGCTCATGCAGAGGCCGGCCCCGTTGCCGATGATGCCGATGTCCCCGTCGAGCGACACGTAGGTGAGGTGCCGCTTCTTCGCCTCGACCTCGTACGGGTCTCCCTCCACCACGGAGCCGTACTTCTCCTCGAGGTCCACGTGCCGCCACGAGGCGTTGTCGTCGGTCTCGAGCTTCGCGTCGCCCGCGAGGACGTCGCCGGACTTCGTGACGACGAGCGGGTTGATCTCCGCCGTGAGCGCGTCGAACTCCGGGATCGCCCGGTACAGCTTCTTGATCAGACCGGTGAGCGGACGGACCAGGTCGCCCAGGCCCGCGTCGTAGGCGAGTTGGGTCAGCTCGAAATCGAGCGGGCCGCGCCATGGATTCGGGTAGAGGCGCGCGATCGCGTCGGGCGACTCCTCCGCCACCTGCTCGATCTCCATGCCGCCCTTGGCCGACAGCATCAGGATGTTCGCGCGCGCGTCGCGGTCGACCGTGAACCCGAGGTAGATCTCTCGCGCGATCTCGAGCGCAACCTCGCAGTAGACGAGCGGGACCTTGAACCCTTTGATGTCCATGCCGATGATCTGCTCAGCCGCCCTACGCGCCTCGTCGGGCGTCTTCGCGAGCTTGATGCCGCCCGCCTTGCCGCGCCCGCCGACGGGCACTTGCGCCTTCACCGCCACCGGCCCGAGCCGCCTGCACGCGGCGGCCGCCTCGTCCGGCGTCCGGGCGACGATCCCGGGCGGGATCGCAATGCCAAGCGACGACAGAACTTCCTTGGCTTGGTACTCCAGGAGCTTCAAGAGGGGATCAGTTCAGGGCGACGAGGGATGGAACGGGCACGGCGTGCCCTGGTCCTGCGCGTTGTTGTTCCAGCTGTCGCAGAAGCCGCGCTGGAAATCCGCGTTGTTGAGGGCGTAGACCGCCACCCCTATGACGAGCACGATGGCGATGACCAGGGCGAACCCACAGCCGATCAAAACCGCCGGCAGCGCGGAGATGCCCCGGCGGACCGGCGTGGTGCCGGGCACAGGCCGCCAGGCGTTGCCGTCCCAGAACTGAAGGTTGTCGTCGGAGACCCACCGTCCCTGCGCGTCTTGCTTAGGCACGGCTTAAGTGTATTGGCCGAGGGGGAGGCGCCAATCGTTGCAGCGCATGCAGTGGCCCTTCGGGTATTCGAACTCGGTCTCGCCGAGCAGGTCGAAGCCGACGCTGCGGCAGATGCCGTTCGAGGGCGCGTTGTCCACGGACGGAAACGCGTGGATGGCGGAGTGCCGTTCCGTGGCGAGCGCCAGGTCGATCGCCTCCTCCACGGCAGCCGTCGCTATGCCGCGGCCCTGGAACTCGGGGACGACGCCCCACCCCATCTCGTACACGGCCTCGCCCCTCCACTCCCGGTCCCAGAAGCTGACGCCGCCCACCGCAACGCCGTCGGGGAGCAGGATCACCTTGTAGATGTATGTGGTATCCGACTCGGCGCTGGCCGCATAACGCCTATGGCGCGCCTCGAGCTGCTCCGGTGATTCCGTGCCGCCCAGGTGCGCGGTCATCTCCGGGGCGTTGAGCCGCACCAGCAGCGGCATGTCTTCCTCGGCCCAGCGCACTAGCTCAACGTCCGGGTGGGGTCTCAGAGAGGGATGTTGCCGTGCCACCTTGGGCTCCGCCTCCGCTCCTTGTTGCGGGCGATGCGCAGCGCGCGGATCAGTTCGAGGCGGGTCCTGCCGGGCTCGATCACGTCGTCGACGTAGCCGCGCTCGGCGGCGATGTACGGGTTGGCGAAGCGCTCGGTGTAGTCGGTGACGAGCTCGGCGCGCTTGGCAACAGCGTCCTCGGCCGCCGCCAGCTCACGCCGAAACAGGATGTTGACCGCGCCCTCCGGCCCCATGACCGCGATCTCCGCCGTCGGCCACGCGACGTTGAAGTCGGCGCGGATGTGCTTGGAGCACATGACGCAGTAGGCGCCGCCATATGCCTTGCGCGTGATCACCGTGAGCTTGGGCACGGTCGCCTCGCTGAATGCGTACAGGAGCTTGGCGCCGTGGCGGATGATGCCGCCGTACTCCTGCGCGGTGCCGGGGAGAAAGCCCGGCACGTCGACGAATGTGATGAGCGGGATGTTGAACGCGTCGCAGAAGCGCACGAACCTCGCCGCCTTGTCCGACGCGTTGATGTCGAGCGAGCCCGCCATGACCTTCGGCTGATTCGCGACCACGCCGACCGATTGCCCGTCCAGGTGCGCGAACCCGACCACGATGTTCATCGCGAAAAAGGGCTGGACCTCGAAGAACTCGCCGTGGTCGACGACCATGTCGATCACGTCCTTGATGTCGTAGGGCTCCTTGGGGTTGTCGGGAATCACGGTGGCGAGCCCGGGCGCCTCGCGATCCGCAGGGTCGTTCGGCTCCACGCGCGGGGGCGTGCCCTCGCAGCTCTGCGGGATGTACTTGAACAGACGGCGGACCTGCGCGAAGCACTCCTCCTCGCTCTCGGCGAGGAAATGGGCGACGCCCGACTTCACGTTGTGAACCTCCGCGCCGCCCAGCGAGTCGAAGGTCACGTCCTCGCCGGTGGTGACGCGGATCACCTCGGGTCCGGTGATGAACATGTAGCCGACGCCGTGCACCATGAAGGTGAAGTCGGTAATCGCGGGCGAGTAGACCGCACCGCCGGTGCAGGGGCCGAGGATGAGGCTTAATTGAGGCACCACCCCGCTCGCCTCGACGTTTCGCCAGAAGATCTCCGCGTAGCCGGCGAGCGAGACGACGCCCTCCTGGATGCGCGCACCGCCCGAGTCGTTGATGCCGATGATCGGGATGCGGTTGCTCACCGCCAGGTCCATGACCTTGATCACCTTTTCCGCGAAGACCTCACCGAGCGATCCGCCGAACACGGTCGCGTCGTGGCTGAAGACCATCACGTCGCGGCCGTCGATCCTCGCCATGCCGGTCACGACGCCGTCGCCAGGCACGCCGTCGGTGTGTCTCGCAAAGAGGTCGAGCTCCTCGAACGAATTGCGGTCGACCAGCCGTGAGATCCGTTCCCTGGCGGTGAGCTTGCCCTTGGCGTGCTGTCGCGCGAACGCCTCGGCGTCGCCATGACCCGCCTCGTACTTGCGCTGGCGGAGCTGGTTGAGCGGGTCGACCTTGGGCCGCTGACTCACCTTGCCATGAACATCCAGCGATGTCCCTCGAGGTCCTCGGCGCGGTAGCGCTTGCCCTCGCCGCCCTGTTCGACTGGCGAAAGTATCGTCGCGCCCGCGGCCTTGGCTCGCGCGAAGTGCGCGTCGACGTCGTCGACGTAGACAAGCACGCCGTCGATGATGTATGGCACCTCGGACCATCGCGCCGCGGCCTCGCATTCCTCGCGGTGCCGCTTCGGTCCGTGGTAATGAGGCGAGGGCGTCGCCAGCATGATCATCCCGTCGCCGGCTTCCATCTCGCCGTGGCTGAGGCGGCCGTTCTCGCCGAGCATCCGCGCCCGCTCGCGAAACCCGAACGCGCGCGCCAGCCAATCCATCGCCTCCGGTCCGTGCTCGTAGGCGAGCATCGGAATCACCGCCGGATATCCGTCACTCATGCAGCCTCCCCCGGGTGATATTCACCGAAGACGCCGCGCAACACGGTGCAGCACTCGCCGATCGTCACGTAGTCGGCCAGGGCCGCCTTCAGAGGCGGCATCAGGTTGTCCGTACCGCGCGCCGCCCGCTCCAGTGTGGCGAGGTGGCGGTCGACGGTGGCCTGCGATCGCCGCGCGCGCAGCTTCTTGAGCGCGCGCGCCTGCGCGGCCTGGTGTCGCGGGCTCACCTTCATGATCTCGACAGGTCGCGAGTCCGTCTCCGTGTAGCGGTTCACGCCCACCACGATGCGCTCGCCTGACTCGATCCGCTTCTGCAGCCGGTACGCGCTGTCGGCGATGCGCCGCTGCGTCCAGCCCGACTCGATGCCCGCCACCCCTCCGCCCAGCTCGTCGACCTCGGCCATGATGGCGAGCGCCTCCTCTTCGACGCGGTCGGTGAGGTTCTCGACGTAGTACGAGCCGCCCAGCGGGTCGGCCACCAGCGGCACCGCCGTCTCGTACCCGATCACCTGCTGCGTCCGCAGCGCAATCTCCGCGGCGTTCTGCGAGGGGAGCCCGAGCGCCTCGTCGTATGCGTTGGTGTGCAGCGACTGCGTCCCACCGAGGACCGCGCTCATGGCCTCGAGCGCGGTGCGCACGACGTTGTTCAGCGGCTGCTGCGCCGTCAGCGTCACGCCGCCCGTCTGCGTGTGGAACCGCAAGGCCTGGGCGCGCGGGTCAGTCACGTGGAAGCGGTCGCGCATGATTCGCGCCCACATCCGCCGGGCGGCGCGGAACTTGGCTACCTCCTCGAAGAAGTCCATGTGGCACGCGAAGAAGAAGGAGACGCGAGGCGCGAAGTCGTCCACCGCGAGGCCGGCCGCCCGCGCCGCTTCGACGTACGCGATGGCGTGGCTTAAGGTGAACGCGATCTCCTCGGCGGCGGTCGACCCCGCTTCGCGCATGTGGTAGCCGGAGACGGAGATCGTGTTCCAGTTCGGCAGCGCCTTCGCGCAGTAGGCGAAGAGGTCGGTGATCAGCCGCATCGACGGCTTCGGAGGAAAAATGTACGTGCCGCGCGCGGCGTACTCCTTGAGGATGTCGTTCTGCACGGTTCCGGTGATCTTCTCCGGCGGGCAGCCCTGCTTCTCCGCGACGAGCTGATACAGGAGCAGCAGCATCGCGGCGGTCGCGTTGATGGTCATCGAGGTCGAGACGCGGTCGAGTGGAATCCCGCCGAGAAGGACCTCCATGTCCTCGAGCGAGCAGATCGCGACGCCGACCTTGCCGACCTCGCCGTTCGCCAGGGGGTCGTCGGAGTCGTAGCCGATCTGCGTCGGCAGGTCGAAGGCGACCGAGAGCCCGGTCTGGCCCTGGTCGAGGAGGTAGCGGTAGCGCTGGTTCGACTCGGCGGCGGTGCCGAATCCCGCGTATTGACGCATCGTCCAGAGCCGCCCGCGATACATGTCCTTGTGGATGCCTCGCGTATACGGATAGATGCCAGGCAGCGGCTCCTCAGCACGCCTATCCTCCGCCGAGTAGACGGGCTTGAGCGGCAAGCCGCTGTCATTCACCTCCCCACTGCGTGGGGAGGTCGGCGGCGAAGGCGCCGGGTGGGGGCGAGCCCTGGGCAATTCCTTGCTCATGTCTCCACCAACTCCGTCAGCACGCCGCCCGCGCTCTTGGGGTGGATGAACGCGATGCGGGCGCCGTGCATGCCCATTCGCGGCTCGGCGTCGATCAGCTCGAGGCCGGCCGCTCGCGCCTCGGATATCGCTCTGTCGATGTCGCCAACGCCGAAGGCCACGTGGTGCATCCCCGGGCCGCGCTTGGCCACGAACTTTCCGACAGGCGAGTCGTCGCGCAGCGGCGCCATCAGCTCGAGCTCGGCCTCGCCCGCGCGGAGGAAGGCGGCCTCGAGCCCTTCCTTCTCATTGCGCTGCCGGTCGACCAGCGTTGCGCCGAAGACCTCCGTGTAGAGGCGGATCGATTCATCCAAGTCGGCGACGGCGATCCCAACGTGGTGCAGCTTCACTTCTCGTCCCCGGTCGCGCGCAGGGCGCTCAATACTGATACGACCCCTCGCCGGTCGAGCTTCATCGCACCGAGAAGATGCGCGTCACCGTGTTCAAGGTTGCGAGATTGCCGAGCAGCCCCTCGATGCGAAGCCTGCCCTGGACCAACTTCAACGCGACGCCTCTCCCGACCTGGTCGTGGTAGACGGGCATCCCGAACAGGCCGATCTTCAGGTTGCTGAGGCTCATCACGGTGTCGGCCTCGGCGCGAATCGTGATGTCGCGCTTCGGCTGCAGACCGTTGTGCACCGTGAGCGAACCACGCTGGAAGTCGAGCGTCAGGCCCTCGTCGATGTCGGTGACCCATATCCCGACCCGCGCCTTCAGTCCATCGAAGTCCCTCTTCTTCTCAGGCTTGCTCTCGACGTTGGCCTGGATAAGCCCCCCGAACAGCGAGGCGATGGCGCTCGGTTCGTCGTCAGCGTTGGTGACAATATTCACCTCCCCACCACGTGGGGAGGTCGGCTTCCCTTCCCCGCTTGCCGGGGAAGGTGACCCGGCCGCGAAGCGGCCCGGTCGGATGGGGGCTTTGGCTCGCTGTTTACCGCTCGTCGGGCCATTGGACGGGCACCCGCGTCGTGGCCTCGGTCAGCTCTTGCGACGCCTTCGTGTAGCGCACGATGGTCGGGAGGTCGCCCTTCAGCTTCAGCCTGCCCTGCAGCATCCCCTTGGTCGCGTCCAGCTGCTTGGTCGCCACCTCTTTCCACCGCGAGTAAGGAGCGGTGATGACGAAGTTGCAGCTCTGTGCGTCCGCGGCCGAGCCGACGTGGATGTCGCGCGCCTCGCCGTCGAACAGGTCCATCACAATGCCTATGGTTTCGGGAACGTTCTTGTCAGGCTCCGCCTCGATGACGAGCCCGACCGTCCACTTCCAGCCCTTCGCGGCGGCCTTGTAGGCGCTCGATTTGTTGACCTCGTCCTTGAACTGCCGCGCCCATTCATCGCTGAAAGCGTTGACCGCCATGTAGTCCTCCTGGTGACGGTGCCGAAAACCAGGTGAAGGTTAGCCCCGCTACGACTCGAGCGTGAACCTCAGGGTGTTCTGGCCGATCGAGATCGTGTCGCCGTCGGAGAGCTGCTTCTCGATGACCGGCTCGCCGTTGACCAGCGTGCCGTTCGTGCTCCCGAGGTCGCTCACCCAGAACGATCCGCTGCGCACGTCGATCCGGCCGTGATGGCCTGACGTAGCAGGGTCACCGACCACGACGTCGTTGTCCGGCGCGCGGCCGATCGTCACCATCTGGCTCGGCAGCGCCACGATGCGGCCCGCGAAAGGTCCCGTCTCGAAGGTCAGCAGGGCCGCGAACCCAGAGCCGCTCGCGATCTCCTCGGGCGGCATCGCCTGCAGCGACACCGTGCGTTTCGGATCGATCGCGTTCGGGTCGTTCTGCTGCCATGCCGGGATGACCGACGTCGCCTCCTCGAAGCTCGGCGACTCCAAAGGCGCCCCGTTCTCGCGGCCGGCGCTGGGGGTATTGGCGGGCCAGTGGAGCAGCGTCGAGGTGACCTCAGGGGTCGCGGCCCGCTCGGGCTCCGGTTCCGGCACAGGCCCGGCCGCGGCTTCCGGCGCCGGCTCGGGCTCGGCCTGTGCGACGAGAACCTCTGGTTGGGGTTGGGATTCGGGTTCCGGTTCAGGCGCCGGCGCGGGTTCGGACTCGGCGGCCATCGGCTCGTCGAACGGCGACATGGCCGTATCCGAAGCCGCCGCGGCGGCAGGCTCCAGCGTCGTCTCGGGCGCGGGTTCCGGTTCGGGCTCCGGCTCGGCCGCCGGCTCCGGCTCGGCCGGAAGCTCAGGTTCCGCCTGGGCCTGGACCACAGGCTCGACATCGGGGAAGTCCCCCCACGACGCTTCGGCGGCGACCGGCTCAGACTCGGGTGCGGCCGCGGGCTCTGGCTCGGCCGCAGGCTCTGGCTCGGCCGCGGGCTCTGGCTCGGCCTCGGCCTGCACCGGAAGCTCCGGCCCCGGCTCGGAGATCAGCGGCTCCTCGACGACCGACCCCGGTGTCGGAAGGTCTGGCAGCGCTTCCGGCTCGACGATCGGGGCTTCGGCGGTGGCGAAGTCGGGCACGGTCGGCTGGATGACCTCGGCCGCCTCCTCCACCGCCACCGGCGCGGGCGGCACGGGTTCCTCGACGGCCACCGCGGGCTCGGGCGGTCGCGTCGGCATGGCGACAGTCTTCGCCCACTCCCGCGGCGCCTCGGCAGGCACGGGAAGGATCTGGGTCTCCTCCTCGGGTGCGGGCCGGTCGACGGCCTGCGTGCCGAGGAACCTCGAGAACCACGCGCCGATGCGTCGCAGGCGCTCGACGCGCCGGTCTGGCCGCCCGTTGCGCGAGAGGTCGTGCGACTCCTCGGGGAAGCGGACCAGCTCGACCGTCTTGCCGAGCAGGCGCATAGCCCCGAACAGCTCCTCCGACTGAGACATGGCGCACCGCAGGTCCATCTCGCCGGCGGTCAGGAGCAGCGGGGTCTTCATGTTCTGCACGTAGCGGATGGGGGAGCGTCTCCACAGCTCGTCCATGTCCGGCCACGGCGGCGGACCGAGCTGCAGCGCGTGCCACAGCACGATGTCTTGCTGCGCGTACTCGCTGACCAGGTTCGAAAGGGAGCGCATCGAAACCGCGGCGGAGAAGCGGTCGGTCTGGCCGATGATCCAGTTGGTCATGTACCCGCCGTACGACCCACCGCCCACCCCGAGGCGGTTGGCGTCGATGTAACCGGTGAGCTCGACGATCTGGTCGAGCGAGCTCATCAGGTCCAGGTAGTCCTTGCCCGCCCAGTCGCGCACGACCTCGCGCCGGAAGCGCTCACCGTAACCGTCCGAGCCGCGCGGGTTCATGTAGAAGACGACGAAGCCCATGCCCGCCAGCATCTGCAGCTCGTGGAAGAACGTCCAGCCGTACTCGGCGTGCGGGCCCCCGTGTATCTCCATGACCGTGGGATACAGGCGGTTCGGGTCGAGGTTCTCAGGCTTCAGGATCCAGCCCTCGAGCTTCCAACCGTCGGGAGCGGTGAAGTAGTGCTGCTCCGGCTCCGCCACGTAGCGGTCGCGCAGCCAGGGGTTCAAATCCGTGAGGCGTGCTTCGGCGCCGCCCGTGATCACGAACAGCTCGCCTGGGTTCGATGCATCCGAGGCGCAGAGCGCCGTCACAGTGCCCGCGAGGTCGAAGTCGTAGATACGGCGTCGGCCGGCGGCCTCCTCGCGCACGTTTCCCTCGAGATCGACCGAGTAGACGGAAGTCACGCCCGGCCCAGACGCAAGGAAGTAGACGCGCTCACCGTCCGCCGACCAGCGGATGCGGGTCGCGTGTCCGGCCCGCATGTCGTTGACGATGCCGTCGCTGACGCCGAGGTCGAGGTCGGTCGTGAGGCATCGCGGCGGGTTTCCGTCCAGCGGCACGACCCAAAGCCGCTCCAAAAGGCCCACGTCGAGGCCGCTGGGTGCGATGAACGCGATCTCGTCGCCCTTCGGAGACCAGATCGGTGTGCTCAGATAGAGGCCGCCCCCCAGGCGCTGCCGGCTGCCCTCGAGGTCGACCACGTAGAGGTTCATCTCGCGCATCAGGTCGGCGCCCGGCTCGGCGTTGCCTGAGAACACGATGCGGTGGCCGTCGGGCGACCAATCGAACTCGTTGACGTCCCACGCCCCATTGGTCAGCTGCTTGACCTCGCCGCCGTCCACCCGGACGCAGAAGAGGTGGTGGTACCTGCCGTCGACATAGCCTTGCCCGTCGTGCTTGTAGTCGAGGCGTCGCACGACTCGGACGACGGGAGCGCGGCGAAGCTGCTCGCGGCTTTCGGGCGGCCGGGGGTCGTCCACCACCGCGTCCGGGTCGGCCAGGACGGTGGCGAGGAAGGCGATGCGGCTGCCGTCGGGCGACCAGGCGGGGCTCGCCACGCCGTCCGGCACGTGGCTCAGCTGCTGCGCCGGACCGCCCGCGACCAGGTCGACGACGAACAATTGGTCGGCCGCGCCGACTTTGCTGACGAACGCAAGCTTGCGCCCGTCGGGCGACCATTCCGGCGAGTGATCGCGCAGAGCGCCGGCGCTCGGGCCGACAGGTTCGGGGTCGAGCACGCGGCGCACGACGATGCGGCTGCGATTCTGCCTGGAGTTCGCGTCGGCCCAGCCGACCTGATAAGCGACCCTCTCGCCGTCAGGGCTCAGGCGGACGTGGTCGATCCAGCGAAATCGGTAAAGGTCGTCAGGGGCGATCGGGGCGGCCAATTCCGTCCGGTGGATGCTACCAGCAGGGGACGAATTCATACAGTCAGGGAGTTGCTTTCCGTTGTAAAGCAATCGACATGATTCAGTGCTACAACCAATCCACATGACACGACGGGCCGCAGCCTTCCACGGATTCGCCTGGGGCGTCGTCGGGGGCCTCGCGGTGGTCGCGCTGATGTACCTCAGCGCCCTGCTCCTCGGCCTCCGGCCGCTGCCTCAAATCCTCAACGAGCCGCTCCTGAGCCTCATGCCGGGCTTTGTCTTCGGGTTCTTGATCGACACCCTGCAGCACGCGGGCAAGGTGGTCGAGGAGATCGGCCTGATCGTCACTATGCTCGTCGGGCTTGGCTTGGTCGGGGCCGCCAACTCGGTGGCGGCGCTCCGGTGGTCGAATCGCTACCTGCCGTTCGCGTTCGCCGCGGCCGCCTGGGCCGTGGTCGCCGGCGTGCTCCTGCCGGTCGGAGGGTCCGGCCTTCTCGGCATCGGCGACGGCTTCGCCACCCCGATCATCTGGGCCGCCCTCTTCGCCTTCTACGCCGTCATCCTACAGATGGGCGGCGAAGGCGGCGGCGGGTCGGCCACGGACGTCGACCTCGGGCGCCGCAGCGTCCTCGGCGCCGTGCCGATCACCATCGGCGCGCTCAGCCTGGGCGTGCTGGGATTCCGGCTCCTGCCCGACTGGTACAAGGCGATCTTCAATCCGCCCGAGGCCGGCCTACGCGGACCCTCGCCGGCGATCACGCCGGTCGGCAACTTTTACGTGGTGTCGAAGAACTTCGTCGACCCGACCGTCGACGGGCAGTCGTGGAGGCTCCACGTCGGCGGATTGGCCGGCAAGCCGACGACCCTGACCCTGAGCGACCTCCGCAACCTGCCCGCGACCAATGAGTACGTGACGCTGGAGTGCATCAGCAACAACATCGGCGGGGACCTGATGAGCACCGGCTCGTTCACCGGCGTGCCGCTGCGCGACCTCGTCCAGATGGCGGGGCCGCAGGCCGGGGCCAGCTGGGTCGCCTTCAGGGCGCGCGACGGCTACACCGAAAGCCTTCCGCTCGCCAAGGTCCTGGCCTCACCCGAGATCCTCGTCGCCTATGACCTCGACGGCTCGCCGCTGCCCACGAGTCATGGCTACCCGGCGCGGATTCTGATTCCCGGCCTCTACGGGATGAAGGGTCCGAAGTGGCTCGAGAACATCGACCTCGCCGACCAGGAGGCCAACGGATACTGGGAGCAGCAGGGCTGGGACCGCAACGCCGTCGTCAGGACGACGTCGCGATTCGACATGCCACACGACGGCGACATCCTCAAGGTCGGCCCCATCTCGGTCTCGGGCGTCGCCTACGCCGGCACCCGCGGCGTGAGCAAGGTGGAGTATTCGACGGACGGCGGGACCAGCTGGAACACGGCGCCGTTCGATGCGCCGCTCTCGCCCCTGACGTGGGTGCTCTGGAACGTGACGTGGACCCCGTCCGGCGAAGGCGCCTACCGCCTCATGGTGCGCGCGACCGACGGGACAGGCGCCTTGCAGAATTCAGGCGGGGCGGCGAGCTTTCCGAGCGGCGCCGCCGGTTATCACGCGATCCAGGTCAACGTATCGAAATAGACCTGGCCCTTACTTCATCGCCCACAAGGCCTTGACCGTGTCCCAGCCCATGCGGATCGCGCCTTCTTTGCGGATCATCTTCACGATGTTCTTCTGCTTGTCCCACTTCGAGGTGCCGTCGACGCGGAAGAACTCGTCGAGCGCGCGGTCCGCGACCTGCGGGTACTTCGTGAGCATCTGAGGGTTGTGCTCGAGCAGCGGCACCGCCTTGTCGTACTTCTTCATGTCGGCCATGATCCAGGAGTGGTCGAGCCGCCCGCGGTACTCGGCCAGGCGCCGCTCCGAGAAGTCGCCCACCTCCTTGGCGTGGACCACCGTCAACCCCGCCAGACGTCCTGATTCCATCGCGAGGTTCGATCCCTCGCGGTGTACCGGGTTGGAGAGCATCGCGGCGTCGCCGCAGATGAGATAGCCCGGGCCGTAAACCTTGGGGATCCCGCGATAGCCGCCCTCAGGAATCAGATGCGCGAGATATTCGACCGTCTCCGCGCCGCGCAGGAAAGGCTTGATCGCCGGGTGCTTCTTGAAATGCTCCATGAGGTCGTTCGGGGTCCGCAGCGTCTTGTTGAACTCGCTCAGCAGCGCGCCGCCGCCGACCGACAGCGTGTCCTGGTTGGTGTAGATGAACATGAAGCCGGACATGCCCATCGTCGAATCGCCAAAGCATTCGAGGGTGCAGCCCTCACCGGACTCGCAGTTGAACCGCTCCTCGATCAGCCCCGGGTCGAGCTGCATGATCTCCTTGACCGCCATCGCGACCTCGTTCGGCCGCAGCTTGCGGCGCAGCGGCTTGCCGTCGATCACCGTCTTCTCGAGCAGACCGGTGCCGAGCCCGATGCCCTCGCAGACGATCGTCACCTCGGCGTAGAGGTCGTCGCCGCGGCCGGTCCCGACCCCAACGACGCGACCGTTCTTGGTGATCAGCCGCTCGACGACCGTCTCCGGCACGACCATCGCTCCGGCCTTCTCCGCCTGCTCGGCGAACCAGGGGTCGAAACGAGCGCGAAGCACCGAGTAGGAATGCGGCTTCGTCCGGTTGCGCAGGTTCTTGTAGTCGATGCCGATCGCGGCTTCCGGCGTCATCATCCACCGCCGCTCCTCGATGATCGGCCGCTCGAGCGGAGCCTGCTTCCAGTCCTCGCCTACGATCTCCTCGAGGAAGTGGTTGTAGAGGATGCCCCCCATGACGTTCTTCGCGCCGGGTTTCGCACCTCGTTCGAGCAGCGCGACCTGTAGCCCCGCCTTCGCCATCGTGATCGCCGCCGCGCTGCCGGCAGGACCAGCACCCACCACGACCGCATCGAATTTCTCCTCGTCAGCCATTACAGCAAATTGAAGCTCATTGGGCTGACGGGCGGCGCGGGGTCGGGCAAGTCGACCGTGGCCGAGATGTTTCGCGAGCTGGGCGCGGCGATCGTCGACGCGGACGAAGCGAGCCATGCCGTGTATGCGCCGGGCAGCCCGGGATTCGACGCGGTGGTGCGGGAATTCGGCCGCGATTTCGTGCGCAACGGGCAGATCGACCGCGCCCGCCTGGGCGAGCTCGTCTTCCATGACGAGGACGCGCGGCGCCGCCTCAACTCGATCGTGCATCCCCTCGTCAGGGGCTGGATGGCCGAGCGCACGGTGGAGGCGGAGGAGAAAGGCGCCGAAGTCATCGTCCACGACGTGCCGCTTCTGTTCGAGAACGGGCTCGAGACGATCTACGCGGACGTGGTCCTCGTCCACGTCCCCGAGAAGCTGCAGCTGCGGCGCCTGGTCGATGGTCGCGGCGTGAGCAAGGACCGCGCCAGGGCCATGATCGCCGCGCAGATGTCCATCGACGAGAAGCGGGGGCGCGCGCAGCACGTCATCGACAACAGCGGCAGCCGCGACGCGACGCGCGCGCAGGTCGAGAAGGTCTGGGCCGAGATCGCCTCGGCTAGATGACCCCCTGGTTGCGCAGCTCGCTCAATCGCGACGCATCGACGCCAACCTCGGCGAGAACCTCCGCCGTGTGCTCGCCGAGGTGAGGGACATGTCCCTGCTTGCTTCGCTCGAAAATCCGGCGGGCGGCAATCTGCGGATGGGACGGAACCTCATCCAGGTCGAGCACCGGCTCGCAGCAAGCATCCAACCCTGAGAGCGTCTGCTGCCACTGATCGCGCGTCCGGGTCCTGAAGATCTCCTCCAGCTCGGTCTGGACGGCCGAATCGTCCGAGTACTGTTGCTCGTTCAGATCAGATCTCTCCAGCGCCTGGCACAGAGAGTTCCAGAACTTCGGCTCGAGCGCGGCAACGCTGTAGTAGCGGCCGTCCTTGCACTCGTAGACGCGGTAACAGGCGTAGCGGCCCGCCAGACGCTGGTCGCCGCGCGCCACCTGCTCCCCTGCCTCGTGCGCCGCAAAAGCCGGCGCAAGCCAGCTGACCGCGCCATCGGTCATCGACGCGTCGATCCACCGTCCGTCGCCGCCGCGCTGCACACCGACGAGAGCCCCGAGGATCGCGACCGCGGGCTGCAGGCCACCGCCGCCGACGTCGGCGACCTGGACCGACAACGGGACCGGAGGTCCGTCGCGCTCTCCGTTCAGTCCCAGCGCGCCGGCTGTCGCCATGTAGTTGAGGTCGTGACCGGCGCGAGACGCGTACGGCCCATCCTGGCCATACCCCGTGATCGAACACATGACAAGCCGGCGGTTTCGGGCGTGCAGAACGTCCCAGCCGAGCATCAAGCGGTCCATCACACCCGGGCGGTTGCCCTCGACGAGGACGTCGGCCCTTTCGACAAGACTCAGCAAGACGTCGCGTCCAGCGCCCAGCTTCAGGTTGAGCGTGACGCTTCGCTTGTTGCGATTGACGGCATTGAAAAGCGCGCTCTGCCCGTCGACCAGCGGGGGAGTCCACCGCATGTAGTCGCCCCTTTCGGGCTCCTCCACCTTGATCACGTCAGCGCCCATATCGGCGAGCAGCTGGGTGCAGTAGGCGCCGGGGAGGAGGCGCGTCAGGTCGAGAACGCGAATTCCGGTCAACGGCATTGAACGGATTTTGCCAGAGGGTCAGGCCCCATCCGACCGAGCGCTGCGCCCTGCGTCACCTTCCCCCGGCAAGCGGGGAAGGGAAGCTACCACGTTGGTAGGAGACTTTCGGCGGCCGGCCATGCGTTAATACGGCATGGAAGACTCCGGTTCCACCATGCGTCACAGCACACACCACCTGGACGAGATGCTCATCAAGGTGCCGGCGCCGTTTGCCGGCATCTCCGACCTGGGGTTCACCGCGCAGTACCGCGCCCAGAGCTTCAACGAGCGACAGCGCGACGTGCCGCTGCTCTTCGAAGGCCCACAGCCGCCAATGCGGCGACTAGCGGAGGTGTTGCAGCAGCTCAGCGCGGCGCGGTCGTCGAGCTACGCGTGGACCGACCCGGTGATGCTGAGCGACGAGGTCGTGGTCCTCGCATTTCGCGACCGAAGCGTCGGCGAGGAGACGCTTTCCGACGGCGCGCGACTCGCCGATTACGTGCTCAACCTGGTGCGGCCCGTCGTGTTCACGTTCCTCCACGACTGCGCGGCGGTCGCGCACCTGCGCCTGTCCGACGTGATCGAGATGCGGGTCAGCACCGAGCGGAAGACGGTCGCCGAGTTCGCGCTTCCGCTGCAGGACATAGTCCGCCCGAACGGCGAGCGGCTGCTCTGGGGCCTGGCTTCCTAGACCGCTAGTGCGAGGGTGACGGGCTAGGCGAAGGCGATCGGGCCGGGCTCGCGGGCTGCACGGTGCTGGCGCGTGCGCTGCTCGTCGTCGTGAGGTTCGGCGTCGTGATCGCGGCCGGGCCCTGGTTGGCGAAGTACAGCGCCAGCGGGACGACGATCATCCCGGCGATGACGGTGAGCACGAAAGTCACCGCCCCCCACTCCCGACGCAGCACGGCCCAGTTCACGAGTCGTCGATTCTACTGAGAAGCAGGGGTCGCCATCAGGCCGGATTCATTCCGGCCGTCACCAGGCGTCCCATCTCCAATCGCCTCCAGGCGTCGCGTGTGGAGGAGGGGGTTCCGCGGGGGAGGACATCCGTCCTCACCCGCGCTTTAAAAATCGTCGTCGCTGTGGCCGGCGCCTTCCTCTTCCTTCTTCTTCCGCTGGTTCAGGAGTCGGATGAAGTCCTGCGCCCGCGCGAGCGCCTTCCAACGCTCCGGGAAGAAGTCTTGAACCAGGATCTGGCGGTCCGGCTGCTGGTAGACCGTGACGCACCACTTGTTGAGGGTGCGCGAGACTTCGACCTCGAAGTCTTTCTCCGCGGTCTCATACCGAACAACCTTGTCGTCGTCGAATCTTCTTCGTCCTGAAACAGCCATAGGTAATTCACTCGGGCGGGGAATCGGCTCATTGAGCGTCTACTGATTATAGGGCCGGTTCTCAGGAACCCTTGGGGAGCCCTGGGGCATGGTTTCGAGCAGCTCCCGAAGCAGCGGAGCCAGCTCCTCCCGGAGCCCTTCCCGCTTCATCGCAAGCATCAAATTGGCCCTCAAGTAGCCCGGAACCGTGCCGGTGTCGTAGTAGTCCCCTTCGAACTCGTAAGCCACGACAGGGTGGGCGTTGAGCGAGCGCTTGATGGCGTCGGTCAGCTGGATCTCCTTGCCCGTCCCGGGTTCGGCCCGGTCGAGCTCGGCAAAGACCGGCGGCGCCAGGACATAGCGACCGATGATTGCGAGGTCCGAGGGCTCGGTCCCGAACTCCGGCTTCTCGACCATGTCGGTGACCTCGTGGAGGCGGCCGCTGCCGCCGTTGGTGACGACCACCCCGTAGCGGCTGATCTCGCTGCGCGGGAAACGGCGGACCGCGATCACGGTGGCCCCCGTCTTGCGGTGGGCGTCGATGAGCTGTTTCAGGCATGGATCGCCCTCGCCCAGGATCACGTCGTCCGCCAGGAGTACGGCGCAGGCTTCGCCTTCGACCAGGCGGCGCGCGGTCCAGACCGCGTGCCCAAGACCGAGGGGCTCCTTCTGCTGGATGTAGGTGATGTCGACCTGGTTGCTGAGCTGGTCCACCTCGCTCAGGATGTGAAGCAGGTCGCTCTTCCCGCGCTCCTCGAGGTAGTGCTCGAGCTCCAGCGACCGGTCGAAGTGATCGACGATGGCGCGCTTGCCGCCGCCGGTAACCATGATCACCTGCTCGATCCCGGACGCGATGGCCTCCTCGACGCCGTACTGGATAGTCGGCTTGTCGACCAGGGGCAGCATCTCCTTGGGCTGAGCCTTGGTCGCGGGCAAGAAGCGCGTGCCGAGACCCGCGGCCGGAAAGATCGCCTTGCGGACAGAAGGCATGCGCGTCACGTTCGAGCCATTTGAGGACAATCTATATGGTGGACGCGATCGAAGGGATCAAGCCCGGCATCGAGGGACGGCTCGAGCGTGTCGTCGCGGGCGATCTGCTCACCCATCACGTTGGCGGCAAGGGAACGTTTGCCACCCCGGCGATGATCGGCCTCATGGAGATCACCAGCCATCGCTCGATAGAACGCCTGCTGCCAGCCGGCCACACCACCGTCGGCTATGAAGTCCATGTGCGCCACCTCGCGCCGACGGCGCCGGGCAGCACAATCGTGGTGACCAGCCGGCTCTCCGAGGTCAAGGACAACAAGCTCTACTTCGAGGTCGAGTGCCACGAGGGCGAGAAGCTGCTCGGCTCCGGAATCCACAAGCGGGCGATTGTGCCCGCGACCTTCTGACCCCGTGCAGTGCTGGGACCTGGTCACGCCATGAGCGACGAGCTCGATCGCGTCGCACCGCGCGAGAGCGCGCGCACCAGGGCGCGGGATAAGAAGGTGCGTGGGCCGAAGGTCGTCTCGGTCAATCCAGGCCTGAAGAAGCTCGCGCAGCACCTGGCGGACAAGCGGCGCACCAAGAAGAAGAGCACCCGCTGACCACCGAGGCGGCGACCGTGACCCCGGACGACGTGGAGCGGGCGGCGCGCGACCTCCGTCCGCACCTCTCCCCCACGCCGCTGCAGTACTCGAGGGCGTTCACCGACAAGGCGCGGTGCCACGTCCACGTCAAGGTCGAGTCGATCCAGCCGATCCGCGCCTTCAAGGTCCGCGGAGCGCTGAACCGGGTGATGCACATCTCGCCGGAGCAGCGAAGGGCGGGCGTCATCACGGCGTCGGCGGGAAACCACGGCATGGGCGTCGCCTACGCCGCGGCGACCTTTCAGGTGCCCGCGACCGTGTACGTGCCCGAGACGGCCAACCCGTTCAAGGTCGAGGCGATCCGGCGCCTCGGCGCGCAGGTCATCGCCGCGGGCCGGAATTACAACGGCGCGTACCTCGAGGCGCTCCACGCGCAGGCCGAGACGGGCGCGACATTCGTCCACGCGTACGACGACCCGCACGTCGTCGCGGGTCAAGGCACGATCGGCCTCGAGATCCTGGCCGACCTGGAGGACGTCGACACGGTGCTGGTGCCCGTCGGCGGCGGGGGGCTGATCGGCGGGATCGCGCTCTACATCAAGGAGAAAAAGCCGGGCGTGCGAATCGTGGGCGTCGAGCCGGCTGGCGCCGACGCCATGCACCGCTCGCTCGCGGCGGGACACATCGTGACGCTGGACCGGGTCGACACGATCGCCGACGGACTCGCCGCGTCATCGCCCGGCAAGCTGACGTTCGAGCTGGCCCGCCGGTACGTCGACGACGTGCTGATCATTGCGGAGTCGGAGATGCTGCGGGCGATCCGGCTGCTCTTCGAGTGGGAGCACCTCCTCGCCGAGCCAGCGGGGGCGGCGGCGCTGGCCGCCCTGCTGTATCACCATCGCCCCGCGCCGAACGAGACCGTGGTGGTGCTGCTTTCGGGCGCCAACATCACCGACGAGGTCTTGCTGCGCGCACTCAAGACGCGCTGATCCGAGTACGCTGAACCCGTTCCGTCGGGCATGTATGGGGGTTAGGCGATGAAGGCGTACGTCCTCATCAACGCGTCACCCGGTCGCGCGTTAGAGGTGGCCAAGAAGATGGAGGGCGTGCAAGGGATATCCGCCGCCGACGCCATCACGGGCGAGTACGACGTGATCGCGGTGTGCGAAGCCCCCGACGTCAACTCCATCGGCTCGCTGATCGTGGACAAGATTCAGAAGATCGACGGCGTCTTCAAGACGATCACCTGCCTGGCGGTGAAGTAGCGCGGGTGAGGACCGATGTCCTCCCCCGCGGGACCCCCTCCTCTCAGTCGCAACGCCTGGTGAGTTGTAGGAGTGGGCGCCAGGGGACGGCCGGAATGAATCCGGCCTGCTCGCGACCTCTCTCACCTGCCTGGCGGTGAAGTAGCCGGCGCAGGCGCCGTCACCTCCGCCAGGGCCGCCGCGACCTCGGGGATCTGCGTCACCCACTGAGCCATCAAGGGCATCTCCTGCTCGAAGCTGCCCACCGACGGTGACCAGGTCAGCTCCCGTCGTGAGTGAGAGTCGTCGCAGGTGTGGGGCTTGCCGATGACGTCGACCGCGAATAGCCCGGGCCACACGGCCGCGCCCTCCGGCTTCATCGTCTCGACGGCCAGCGCGCGAAGGTAGGCGAGGTCGTAGGGAACCGAGGCGATCTCTGCGGCGACTCCCAGCGCTCGGGCGGCCGAGGTCACATAGTCGCGCCACGTGGAGTCGAAACCGCCGATCAGGTAGCGATGCCCGGGCCTGCCGCGGTCGGAGGCCGCAAGGCAGGCTCGCCCGACGTCCGCCGCGGCGACGAATGTCTGCTGCGCGCGCCCTCCACCGGGCAGCCGCACCCGGCCGTGAAGCGCCGCGGGGAGAAGGTGCGGAAGCATCCAGGCTTCGCCCTCTCCGAAGACGCGGGCTGGCCGCACGATCACGACCTCGACGGCGCCGGCGTTCTCGAGCAGCCACTCCTCCTCGGCGAGTCGCAGGCGCTCGTACGCATGAACAGGCTTGATCGCGCTCTTGTTCGTGATGCGCGAGTAGTGATTCGGGCCGAAAACATCGGCGGTCGAGACGTGCACGATGCGGCGTACGCGCGCCCGTTTTGCCGCGTCGACCAACCGCTGCAGAACATGCGACGGACCTTTCCGGTAGCGAAGCCGGCGCGAAGGCGAGGCGGTCTCCGCGCAGTTGACGATCACCTCGATGCCGCTGATGGCGTCGGCGAGCGTTTCCTCATCGGCGTCGGAGTGGAGCTCGATGACCGGCACGTCCGCCGCCATCGCCCGCGACACGTTCTGTCCGAGAAACTCACCCGCGCCGATGACGAGATGCAAAACTCAGGAATTCTATTTCCGGCGACGGTTGAGCGCAGTCGTGATTGCGGTCCGCACGTTGTCCACCACAGACGCGACCCTGCGGCTCAAATCCCACCACGCCGGAACGTCAGGCCTGATCGGCGGGCCGATCGTGACGTCGATCCGGCTGAAGGGGCGCAGCATCTCGGTGCCGCGCACGGCGACCGGACAGATGGGGACGCCGGCCTGCAGCGCGAAGTAGCCGATGCCGTTTTTCAGCGGCCGGAGTGCGCGCCCGCGCGAGTACCGGCCCTCGGGGAACATCAGCATCACGCCCCCGCGCTCGAGCACCTGGTAAACGGTGCGCAGGCCCTGCTCGTCGAGCTCGCCCTTGTTGGGTGAGATCGGGAACACGCCGATCATCGGCAGCAGGCGGCGTTTCCAGTCGCGGTTGAAGACCGTCTCGCGCTTGGCCATCGTGTAGATCAGAGGTCGCTCCGGGAAGAACGGGATGATGAACGCCGAGTCGTACCAGGCCCGGTGATTGGCCGCGATGATGAAAGGCGGCTTCGGGATGTTCTCGAGCCCGGTGACGCTGACCCGAAAGACCACGCGGATGAGCCACCCGACCAGGCGGCGCAGGAACCGGTACAGCGGTGGCGGGTGGTACGGCTCCGGATGGACCAGCGGATCCATCGGAGCCCCGACCAGCGCCCGGTATTCGGGGCTCTTGTAGCGGGTCGGATCGTCTGGGTTAGCGGTCGAGGAAGTCGTGTAGGACGCGGTTGAACTCCTCGGGGCGTTCGGCCTGAGGGGTGTGGCCCGCGCCGTTGATGACGGCGAGCTTGCAGCGCTCGATCATGGAATGTGCACGCTCCGCATGCGCTAGGGGAAACAGCGGGTCGTCAGCGCCCCAGATCAATTGGACAGGGATCTTCAGCTCGTTCAACCGCCGCGTCACGTCGTGCTGACCGCCGAAGAGGGCGCGCGGGTTGATGAGCGAGCGGATCGTCGAAAGGTACGCCGCGTTGAAACCGTCCGCCGCGTACATGTCCCGCAGGTCTGCGAGGTACGCGTCGTCCATGGTTCGCTCGAGGTCGGAGCTGACCCCCGCGTAACGGCCGGCCACGCGACGGATGAACCGCGGCGGCGCCCAGCGAAGCGCATCGCGCGTGAGGTTCATCACCGCCTCGCCGACGCGCGGAAGTGAGACGAGGCCATAAGCCATCTGGGTCGCGCGAACTTTCGGCCGTCCCAGGCCGAGGGTGTTCACGAGGACGAGCTTGCGCACGAGCCGCGGCTGGTCGAGGGCGACCTCGAGGGCGATCCGGCCGCCAAGCGACGTGCCCACCAGCGCTGCCGAGCGGAGGCCCCGGTCCTGCATGTAGCGGCCGATGAAACGGGCGAAGTACGGGATCGTGTATCGCGTGCGAGGCTTGTCGGTGCGCCCGTAGCCCGGCAGATCGGGGGCGAAGACGCGGTGCCGCGCCGCCACGGCCTCGAGGTTCTGGCGCCACTCCATGTATCCCGACGAGCCGAGGCCGTGGACGAAGACGACGGGCGAGCCACGGCCGCCGAACGTGTGGTGGACACGCAGGGCACCGATGTCGACGAACCCGGAACGCATCGTCTTCGCGGTCCCGCGCTTGGTCTCTATCACTCGGTTGGAAGCATACGTACGGGGCTCGAAAGTCCGGTGACCTTCATGCCCGACGTGAACCGGGCGGTGCTCGATCCGTCGATGACGGTGACGGCGCCCGGCCCGGCCGCCCGCCACTCGTCTCGCTGCCACAGCGCGGCCGAGCGCTCGTCGATCCCGAGCAGCGTCACACCCGGAAGCTCTCGCTGCGCGGACTCTATCCAGCGATGGCCGAACGTGTCGAAGTGCGGCAGAACCGCGGTGCCCGGAACGAGACCCAGCGCGCCGGCCGGCCGCCGGTTGAACCGGTTCGGCCAATTGGCGCGGATCAGCGTATGGCTGCACAGCGCCATGGCTCCCGCGGATGACCCGGCGAGCGCGGCGCCATCGCGCCACGCCTCGAACATCGCCGCCCAGACACGCGAGCCGTTCAGCACCTGGGCGACCAGGCCCGGGTCGCCGCCGGCGAGATAGAAGAGGCCGCCGTCGCGCGCGATCGAAGCGAGCTCCTTCGAATTGGCGTCGGCGCGCTTGAGCACAGGCAGATTCTCGAGCGACAGACCGAGCTTGGCGAACCACGCGGCCGCAGTAGCGACCGCCTGTTCGGGCCCCTGCCTCGCCGCCGCCGTCGGCACGACGTAGGCGGGACCGCGTGTCGCGGCGGCAGCGAGCGCGCGGTCCTGCTCCTCGTTGCCCGGCTTGAACTCGTCGCCTCCGACGAGAGCGATCAGCCCGTGGTGTTCCGGCACGTCCGTAGGATATGGCGGTGTCAGTACGCGTCCGGATCGCGCCGAGCCCGACGGGTTTCGCGCACCTCGGCACCGCCAGCACCGCGCTCTACAACGTCCTGTTCGCGCGCCAGAACGGCGGCACGTTCGTGCTTCGCATCGACGACACCGACATGGAGCGCAACCGCCCCGAGTACGAGCTGCTGATATTCGAGAGCCTCCGCTGGCTCGGCCTCGAATGGAACGAGGGCCCGGACAAGGGCGGTCCGTTCGAGCCCTACCGCCAGTCCGAACGGCTCGACATCTACAAAGAGGAGGCGGCGCGGCTGCTCAAGGACGGCAATGCCTACCGCTGCTTCTGCACGCCCGAAGAGCTGGAGGCCGAGCGCAAGCAGGCGCAATTGGAGAAGCGCCCCTATGTGTACTCGCGCCGCTGCCTGACCGACCCGCCGGAGGGCCGCACGGTTTTCGCCGTCCGCTTCAAGGTGCCGGGAGGTGAGGTCGCCTTCACCGACATGGTGCGCGGCGACATGAGGTTCGACGCGAGCCTGATCGGCGATTTCATCATCGTCAAGTCGGACGGCTACCCGACCTATCAGTTCGCGAGCCCGGTCGACGACGCGTTGATGAAGATGACCCACGTCATCCGCGGAGAGGAGCATCTCTCCAACACGCCGTACCAGTTGATGGTCATCGACGCTCTCGGCTACGAGCGGCCGGCCGCCTTTGCGCACATGCCGCTGATCCTCGCCCAGGACGGCGCGAAGCTGTCCAAGCGCAAGCACCCGGAGAGCAACCTGATCCTCTTCCGCGAGCAGGGCTATCTGCCCGAGGCGCTCATCAACTACCTCGCGCTGCTCGGCTGGAACCCCGGCACCGAGCAGGAGATCTTCAGCTTCGATGAGCTCGTGAGCGTTTTTTCCTTCGACCGCGTGCAGCACGGCGGCGCCCGCTTCGACTGGGAGAAGCTGAACTGGCTCAACGGCGAGTACATCCGCAACCTGAGCGACCGCGAGCTCGCGCTGCGTCTGCGCCCGTTCGTGCCGAACGTCGACGAGCAGACTCTCGAGCGGGCGGTGCCCGCGCTCAAGACGCGGATGCACAAGCTCACACAGGCGATCGACTACCTCAACTACCTGTGGACGGATCCAGCGCCCCCCGCGCTCGACAGCGCGACGATCGAGCGCGTCCGGTCGGCGATCGACGCGCTGCAGGACGTGGAGTGGGCACCGGGAGCGATCGAGGCCGCCCTTGAAAGCGCGGTCGCCGCATCGGGCGCCGGCAAGGGCAAGTTCTACACGCCGCTGCGCGACGTGCTCACGGGCAAGAAGGTCTCGCTCCCGATCCACTACACGCTCGCGCTGCTGCCCAAGGACGTCGCGCTGTCCCGGCTCCATCGCGCGATCAAGGCGCAGGTTTGATGCTGCTCACGATCGTCATCGACCTGAACCCGAACATCATCCGGCTCGGCCCGCTGCTGATCACGTGGCACGGCGTATTCGCGGTGCTCGGCATCATCGCGGCGGCGCGGCTCGGCTTCTGGCTCCTGGGCCAGGACGGCGTCGACCTCAAGGGTTCCGGCGACGGGCTGGCCTGGATGGTCGTGCTCGGCCTGATCGGCGCGCGACTCCTTTATGTGTGGGAGAACTTCAGGCTGTTCACCGGCGGCCAGTTCCTGCGGGTGTTCGCCCTCACCGAAGGCGGCATCAGCCAGTGGGGCGGTCTCTTCGGCGCAATGGTCGGCGCGTATATCTGGGCGCGGCTGTCGAAATTCTCCTTCTGGAAGATCATCGATGCGGGCGGAGCCGCGGCGATGATCGGTCTGACGATCGGCCGCATCGGCGACGTCATCAACGGCGAGCACCACGGGACGCCGACGACGCTGCCATGGGGCGTCGAATACGTCAACCAGGCCACGCTGGGCGAACCGGGCAAGGTCGTGCACCCCGAGGTCGCCTACGAGATGGTCCTGTGCCTCTTGATCCTCGCAGCGCTGCTGCCCTTGCACGAGCGGCTCAAGAAGCGCCTGCCGGACGGCGTGCTCGGCCTGAGCTACTTCGGCCTCTACGCGACGGGCCGGTTCTTCCTCAGCTTCCTCCGCACCGACCCGGGCGTATTGCTCGGCATGCGCCAGGCGCAGGTCGCGTCTTTTCTCATGGTTGCGATCGCGGTCGTCGCGGTCCCGGTTCTGTTCCGGCGAGCCGCAGCAATCGTTGCGCCAGTGCCGGTGACTCCGGTTCGTGCCGAAAGTACACATGAACCTCCTCATGAGCAGCCAGCGCCGACCGCACCTCGGCGATCCAGGGTCGGAAGGAAGAGCCGGCAGCGTAGCCGCGACGCAGGCGAAAGTAAGCCACCGAGCTGACGTCGACCAGAGGCGCGCGGGGCCATTTCTCCTCGTCGGTGACGACAAGCGCGCCGCGGTGCTCGCGAAGCACGCGGTAGGTCTCTTCGTCGAACCACGACTCATGCCGAAACTCCACCGCGGCAACCCTGCGCAGCGCGCTTAGAAGAGAGTCGAGCAGCACGATGTTTTTCTGGCGCGCCGGCGGAAACTGTAGGAGGATCGGGCCCAGGCGATGGCCGAGGACGCCGATCCGATCGGTGAAGATCCGTGCCAGGCCGACCTTGTCGAAGGCCTCCGCCGAATAAGTCAATCCCCGGTTGGCCTTCATACAGAAACGGAAATCGCCTGGTGTGTCAGCGGCCCATTTCTGCAGCGTCGTCTCGGGCGGCGTGCGGTAGAAGCTCCCGTTCAGCTCGACCCCGTTCAGGCGCTGGGCGTAGTAAGCGAGCATCTTCGAGCCCGGCAGCGAGGCAGGGTAGAACTTTCCCTTCCAGGTCGCGTAACTGAAGCCGGAGGTCCCGGCGAACAGCATCGAGGGTTAAGAAACCGTGACCAGCTTGGCGCGCATGACGCGCTCGTGCAGCTGGCCGCACGCCGCGTCGGCCTCGCGACCTCGCGTGTCGCGCACCGTCACGTTCAATCCCTGCGCCTCCACCATCTCGCGAAAGGCTCGCACCGACGCACGGTCGGGCGCGCGGTACGGCGTGTCGTCGACGGGGTTGAACGGGATGAGGTTGACGTGCGCGAGCCTTCGCTTGAGCAGCGCACCGAGCTCTCGGGCGTCGCGCTCGGTGTCGTTGACGCCGGCGAGCATCACCCACTCGTAGCTGACGCGTCGCCCGGTCTTCGCCCCGTACGCTTGCGCCGCGTCGACCAGCTCGCGCACCGGGTACTTGCGGTTGATCGGCACGAGCACGTCGCGCAGCTCGTCCCTCGCCGCATGCAGCGAGATGGCGAGCGTGACGGGGAGCTTTTCCTCACCGAGCTGCTCGATGCGCGGGATCAGACCGCTCGTCGAGAGGACGATGCGCCGCGGGCTGATGCCCAAGAGCTCGGGATCGGACAGGCGCCGCACCGAATCGATGACGGCGCGGTAGTTCGCCATCGGCTCGCCCATGCCCATGAACACGACGTGCGAGAGCCGCCTCCCCTCGGACATGAGGATCCGCTGCGCGTCGACCGCCTGCTCGACGATCTCGTGGGCCTTGAGGTTGCGCCCGAACGGGAACTTGCCCGTCGCGCAGAACGGACATCCGATGGGACAGCCCGCCTGCGACGAGATGCACAGCGTCGAGCGATCGGCGTAACGCATCACGACGGCCTCGACCGAGTGGCCCCCATCCAGCTCGAACAGCGTCTTGGTCGTCAGACCTTTGTCGGCCACCGACGTCGCGATGGACCGCAGCGAGGTGGCGCGGAACTCGCGCTCGAGCGCGCTCCTGAGCTCCTTCGGCACATCGTCCATCGCGTCGAACGACTCCGCACCGCGCGCGAGCCAACCCCAGATCTGCTTCCGCCTGTATGGAGCCGAACCATGGCCCTCGAGCCACGACTCGAGCTCCTTGGCGCTCAGAGAGAGAATCGGCGGCCGGGAGTCCATGACGGCGCCTACTGTACCGACGGCTCGTAGACGTCCCCGCTGATTCTCACGAGGCCGTCGTCGACCAGCTTGTGGAGGTGGGCCTTCATCGTCATCTCCGCCGCCAGCATCAGCCTCTCATCGAGCTCGCCGTACACCCGTCGCGTCAGCTCGGCGGCGGTGCTCGGCGGAGCCAGTCGCACCGCGGCGAGCACCTGCGCCTCGCGCGCAAGGCGATGACGCCGGTACTCATCGATCTTCGCGATCGCGTCCTTCACCGGGTCCCAGTGGCCCGGGAAGAGAATCGATGGCTTCAGCGCGGCGAGCCGCTCCAGCGACCTCAGGTAGGCGGCCACGTCGCCCTCGGGATAGGTGACCATCGAGCTGCCCTGACCGAGGATGAGGTCGCCGGTGAAGATCATCCTTGCGTCCGCGATAAGGAAGCACAGATGGTCGGCGCTGTGGCCGGGCGTGTAGAGCGCGGTGATGTTCGTGTTGCCCACGCGCACAACGTCGGTGTCGGCCAGCTCGGGGTATCGCCGGACCGAAGCGCGATGCGGCGCCGCGAAGCGCTCGGCGAGCGGCAGGTGGTCCGCGTGCGAGTGCGTGACCAGCACCACGCCCACAGTCCTGCCCAAAAGCCGCCGGTTGAGCGCTTCGAGGTGAGCCTCGTCATCGGGACCGGGATCGATCACCGCGACGACCGGGCCGGCGTCGATGATCCATGTATTCGTGCCAGGCCCGGTGTACGGGCCGGGGTTGGGAGCGACGACTCGGGTGACAGCTGTCAACGGGGACGGTAAGAGGGCAGGTAGAGGTCGGCCCTGTCCGGGGCGCTTGCGTCGAGCCAGCCGCCGAGCTGCACGTCGACGATCAGGCGCACGAGCGGCTCGCCCATCTCCGGGACCGGCAGCGGCTTGCGCCCACCCGAGGCGGTGAGGCTAACCTTCCACCACGCGCCGCGGGGCTCCGCCTCGACCGTCAGCGGTTCGCCGAGCCAGTCCCGCGCCCGTGTCAAGGCCTCGACGAGCAGCGGCTCCGAGCCGAGGACCACCGCTTCGCCGGGCAGGCGGCTGATCGCCGACGGCAGGGCGAGGTTAACGACAGCGCCGAGGACGACTCCCCGCGCGCCGTCCTTCGGCTCGATCGCCGTGGCTTCGAGCGCGGCCGCGCGGCGCCCAACCTCTTGCGCCTGCTCGAACAGGTCCTCCAGCATGTCCGGCCGCCCGAACGCGGCCTGGCGCGCGGATTCCTGCAGCGCGAGGACCGACGACCGCAGCTTGTGGCCGAGGCGGCCGAGCAGGTAACCCCGCTGCTCGTCGGCGAGGGTCCGCCCGAGCTCGGCCGACTGCCGCGCCAGGCGCAGCCTCGCCCGCTCGGCCCAGCCGACAAGGCGCCCGTTCAGGATCAGCGCCTCCCACGGACCGCCCGGCGGCGGGAACTCTAGGTCGGCGGGACCGTGGCGCAGATGCTCGGGGACCGATTCCATCCCGCCGCCCACGCGGACCCACATCGGCGCCTCGGCAGCGCTCACAACATGCTTAACGGAGGATCAGGTGCGAATCCGGGCAGGGACTGTGAACTTGAATGTCGTGCCACGCTTGTCGCTTGCCGCGACCCAGATACGCCCGCCGAACGATCGCTCCACCACCAGACGGCACAGATAGAGCCCGAGGCCGAGGCCGCCCTGGGAGCGGCTGCGGCCGGCGGGCCCCGTCTTCTCGAACACCGTCTCGAGCGTCGCCGGGGGCAGGCCCTGCCCGTTGTCGGCGACGGTGATCTCGAGCCACGCGCGCTGGACCTGGCGTGCTTCGACGGTGACCGCGCCGGTCGTGTACTCGAGGGCGTTGCCGATCAGGTTCGTGAGCACCTGGCCGAGGTGGGCCGGCTCGCAAAAGGCAGGCGAGAGACCCGACGGGAGGCTGACGTTGACCGCCACGGTCCGCTCCGCGTAGCGGTGCTGGAGCACCGTGATCACACCGTCCAAGGCTGACCCAAGGTCGACAGGCTCCGGCACCGGTTCGAAGTGGCGCGTCTCGAGCTTGGCGATGATGAGCTGGCTCTCGACCAGGCTCAGCAGGCGATCGGACGACTCGTAGGCCTCCTGCAGGAGCGTGCGCCGGCCGCCCGAATCGATGCTGTCCTCCCACTGCATGATCCCCGCGAGCGTGTTCTTCATGGCAGCCGCGGGACTGCGCACCTCGTGTCCGATGGCGCGCAGCATGAGGTCCTTCGCCTCGAGCGCCTGACGCTGCGCGGTGACGTCCTCGTGCAGGGTCAGGACTCCGGCGGGCTCGCCCTCGAGACCGGGGATGAGGACGCGCCGGACGTGGACCATCCGGTCGGGGTCTCGCATCCGCAGCTCGAGGGTGCCGTCCACGTCGGGGTCCTCGGCGGGAGTCGCGCCCGCGGCGGCGTACACATCCTCCGGCTTGCGGCCGGGCATGTCCGCGGCCTGCAGGCTGTAGATCGCTTCGATCTCCGGGTTGGCGTAGACGATGCGCCCGGCGGCGTCCTCGAGCATCACGCCGACCGGCGAGTGGCGGAGGATCGCGTTCATCATCCGGCGCTCGCGATCGAGCGCGTCGACGAGCTCGAGCTGGCCGAGCAGGACCGCGGCCTGGCCGGCCAGCACCGCCGCAAGCCTGCGCGTCTCGGCTCCGCCGGTGGTCATGCGCGCGACGAGCAGGCCGGCGAAGCGCCCTTCGACCTGGATCGGTATCGCGAAGGCGTCCTGGGGCGCGCCGAGCAGGTCCAGCAGCGCGCGCAGGCGCCGCGCGCCGGCTGCGGACGTCAGGGCACGCAGGAGCTGCGCGCTGTCGCTCACCGGCACCTTCGGCGACGCCTCGCCGTTGTCCGAGCGGCGCACGAGCTGCGCGTCCTCGAGCAGCCACAGCTCACCCTGTGAGCCGGCGAGCGCGCGGCTCACCAGCCGCGCCATCTCGGAGCGCGCCCGGTCGGGCTCGGTCGGGGTCAGCTCGGTGAAGGCGGCCACGGCCTCGAGGGTGCGGATGCGGCCGCGCGTCTCCGCGACCAGCCGCGCGTTTTCGATCGCGACCGCGGCGTGTCGAGCGAAGTCGAGCGCGGCGGAGCTGGGCTCGGCGACGAGCGTCGAGGCGTGGACAGCCCCGATCGCGCCGACGAGCCGGTCGCCGTACCAGAGCGGGATCAGGTTCCACGCCTGGTCGTTCATGGTCCCGCTCACGATCCCGGCGGGTGCCACCCGGTCGTCAGGGCTGAGCCCGGCCCAGGCGAGAACCTCTTCCGCGGCGACGTCGCCGCTGCCCCGCGTCGCGGTCACGCGTCCTTCGGTGTCGAACGCCCAGCAAACGGTGCCCGCGCACTCGAGCATCGTCCGCGCCTGGTCCGCGATGTTGGCCAGCACGCTCATCAGCTCGTGGCCCGCGAGGGCGGCCAGCTCCTGGATGCGGACGGACTGGGCCAGCGCCAGCTCGTTCGCGTGGTGGAGGCGCATCGTGCGCAGGGCGATGCCGACCACTGGCATGGCCGCTTCGAGCAGCTTGATGTGGGTCGCCTGGAAGTGGGCGCCGTCGTTTCGCATCGCGGCCACCCCGGCCACGACCCGGTCGCCCTGGGTGATCGGCGCCCAAACTACGTGGCTTGGATTTCGGCTGAAGAGATATTTCCCGATCGGTCCCTCGAGGTCGCCGGGATCGGCGACCACGGCCTCGATCACGTGCGAGCCGCTGTCGATCATCCGGCGAAAGAACGGCGCGGCATCGATGGACACGGGGCCGATCGCGGTCGACGGCTGGTCGCGCTCGGCGGCAAACCCGGCCACCTGGCCGGCCACGTCGAGGTACCCGAGCACCATGTGGGTCGAGCCGAGGTAATCGCTCGCGACCGAGAAGACGGCCTCGGCCAATTGCCGCTCGTCCGATGCGCTCGCGACGCCCAGCTCGAGCAGGTGCAGTGCCTCGAGGCGGGCCCGCTCTGTCTGGGCCTGCGAGAAGTGGTCGGCGTTGGCGAGGGCGAGGCTGACGTGGGCGGCGATGTCCTGCAGCAGCTTGATGTGCCACTCGTCGAACGCGCCCTCGGTGTAGGACTGGAGCGAGAGCATGGCCGTGATCTGGTCGCCGCTGAGCACGGGCACCCAGACGAAGGAACGGGAGACGCGCCGCCGGTCGGTGGGCGGGCCGGAGACGAACACCGCCGCCCCCTGGCCGATCGTCCAGACCTCGCGCTCGAGCTCCTTGCCCTCGAACGTGCGTGCCCAAGGGGACTTGCGCACGAGGACCGGCTGCCCGGTTTCGTATGCCTCGCGCGAGGGGCCCGTGACCGCGAGGGCGACGGGCGGCACGACCTCCTCCACGCCGGCGACGTACTGGTAGCCCTCGGCCACAGGGCCTTCGGCCGTCTGAGTGATAGTGGCGAGGATAAAACCGTCGAAGCTCAGGTGAGCGGCCAGCCCCTCGCGCAGCGTGCGCATGATCGACCACTTGTCGAGGCTCGAGGCGAGACGACGCCCGATCGAGTTGACGACCTCGAGCCTTCGCCGCTGGTCCTCGATGGCCTCATAGCTGCGCGCGTTGCGCAGCGCAAGCGAGACCTCGTCCGACACCAGCTCGAGGAAGGCCGCGGTCGAATCCTCGTACGCGTAGGGTCGCGAGCACTTGATACCGAGCGCGCCGCGGGGGACGCCTCCTTCCTTCAGCGGCACCCAGAGCGAGGAGTGCGGGTAGTGCACCAGCACCGACTTGCCGTCGTGCACGATGTCGCGCGCGGTGTTGGCCAGCGGCGACTTGGGCGGCAGCAATCGCGACCGTGGTCCCGAGTCCGCCTCCAGGTCGAGGTAGCGCGCGCGGTCCGAACCATCCTGCAGCGTGACCATCTCGAGCGAATCGACCGGCAGGAGCTCGCGCAGCGTCGCGTAGAGGCCGGTGAGCACGCTGGTCTCGTCGAGGGTCGATGTCATGGCGCGCGCGATGCTGTTCAGCGCCTCGAAGCGGCGCGCCTGGTTGCGGGTCAGCTCGTTCAGGGCGGCGTTGGCGAGCAGGACGCCCAGGCGCTGGTGCACGTCCTCGAGGAACGCGAGCTCGGATGGCGGAACCTTGCGCTTGCGGTAGGACTGGTAGATGACGCTGCCGATCAGCTCGCCCTGGTGGGACACGGGCACCCAGATCGCCAGCTTCGCCCTCGCGCGAGAGCCGGGTCCCTTGCCGAACTCCTGGCGCCATGACTCGACGGGAAGCACCACCGTCTTCGGGCTTGCGAACTGCTTGGCGAAGGTCGATTCGCGGAGGGGCCGGCGGCGCACGTCCTGGAGGACGCCGGCGTCGAGCACCACGGAGTGGTACCAGCCCTCGCGCTCCAGGACCTGGAGGTTGATCACGTCGTACCCGAAGCGAGGCTGGACTCCCCGATAGAGGACCTGGACAAGGTCGGCCTCGGTGACACAGCTGCCCAGCTCGTGGACGAGCGCGCTCGCGGTCGGACCGGGTCCCTGGCGAAGTCCGGTCGGCGCCGTTGGCCGGGCGACCGGGCGTTTGGCTCCCGCCTGAGTCGTGTGTGGCCTCGAGCGTCGACGGGCGGGAGTTGCCATTCGCACCGATATACTGCGCCACGGGCACGATGCCTTTCACACCCCCCAAGCCAATCGCGCCCACCCCCGAAGACCTGCGGGGGTCGACGGTGCTGGTCGTGGACGACGAACGCGCCTGGCGCGTCATCCTCGAGACCGACCTGAAAATGCTTGGCTACAAAGTTTCGATGGCGGAGGACGCGGACCAGGCGCTGATCCGCGCGCAGGCCGACAAGCCTGAGGTGGCGATCATCGACCTGATGCTCCCCGAGCCCATGGACGGCTGGGGCTTGCTCAACGAGCTCCGGACACGCGGGCAGAAAGTGCCTGTCATCTTCTACACCGCCTACCCCGTGTTCCCCTCAGGGACCGACGATCCGGACGTGGTCGGTTACATGAGCAAAGCAGTCGACCGGGCGGATCTCTATGCCCTTCTTCCGCCCGCGATCCGGCGCTCACGCGAGCGCCGCAACTCAGATGGTTAGTTGCCTAGCCCGAGGAGCGAGTCGAACTCGTCGACCCAGCCCGCGCCCGCCGCGATCGCGAGGGCACCCAGCACCACCAGTGCGAAGACCACTCCCTGGACCTTAAGACGCCAAGTCATCCCCAATTTACCCCTTTGTTTTTCCAATCCGTACCAGGTCCGACAGCAAGTATGACGAGATCCCAGTGAGTTTGATCGTTCAAGCGTAGTCAATCTTCGTTAATAATGATGTAGGGGGAGTCTTGGAAAATCCGAGCATTCGACGGCGAGACGGCTCTCCGAAGCGCGAGGTCAGGCTTCCGCCCCTTCCGCCGGGGCTCGAGGTGTACCGGCCGGCCGAGGTCCTGGGCTCCTCAGTCCTCGTTGTCGAGGACGAGGCGGCGATGCTGCAGCAATTGCGGATCGACCTACACGACCTCGGTTACCGACCTTCGGTCGCCGCTTCGGTGGCCGAGGCACGCGACCTGCTCGAGCGCGAGCGTGTCGCGGCCGTCCTGCTCGACCTCGTCCTGGACGAGAGCGAGGACTCAGGCTTCGGGCTCCTGACCTGGATCCGCCAGCATCATCCCGGCCTGCCCGTGATCGTCCTCTCGGCGGCCCAGGTCAACTCCGCCTCCATCCGCAAGGCTTACGAGCTGGGTGCCAGCTCCTACTTCGTCAAGGGCAACGTGCCGATGGCGCACATCTACTCCGACCTGGCGGCGCGGCTGGTCGAGCGCGGTACGGGCCGGCCCGGCACCTATCGGTTCGGTCGCCTGCAGTTCGACCCGACGCGTCGGCTGATGAAGATCGGCGAGCGCGAGGCGCGGCTCACCCAGCAGCAGGCCGCGCTGGTGCTGTTCCTCGCCCAGGGCTCCAAGCCCGCCACCGCGCGCGACCTCATCCAGGCCGGGCTGTTTCGCAGCAACGCCGCCCACTCGACCGTGCACTCGGCGCTTCTCACGCTGCGCCGCCGGCTCGACGAGCTCGAGCCGGGCCTCGGGCCAACGTTCGTCCACGCGTCAGCCCGCGGGTACAGTCTCGTCGCAGTCCATGAGTGACCAGCACGAGACGACGCCGCTGCCGAGCAAATCGATCCTCGACGACGTCGTCGACCTCCGCCGCTACTTCCACAAGCATCCCGAGGTCAGCTTCAGCGAGCACGAGACCACTCGATATCTGACCGATCGCCTGCACGAGCTCGGCCTCGACATCGCTCACTCCCCCACCGAGACAGGCGTCGTGGCGACGCTCGACACCGGGCGGCCGGGTAAGACGGTCATGCTGCGCGCGGACATCGACGCGCTGCCGATCCAGGAGGAGTCAGGCGTCGACTTTCACTCGCGGATCGACGGCCGCATGCACGCGTGCGGCCACGACGCGCACATGGCGATCATGATCGGCGTCGCCCGCACTCTCATCGAGCGCATCTGGGACGTCAACGGCAGGTACGTTTTCGTCTTCCAGCCGGCCGAGGAGATCGTCGAAGGGGCGAAGGCGATGATCGGGCGAGGCCTGCTCGACAAGCACCACCCCGACTCGGTGATCGGGTTGCACGTCTGGAGCGGCATGGAGTCGGGGACCGTGATCGCACGGCCCGGCCTGATGTGGGCGGGCTCCGACGCGTTCGACATCAACTTTTCCGGGCCGGGCGGGCACGGCGGCACGATGGGCCGGCGCGGCAACGTGCTCGCGGCGCAGGCATTTTTCATCGAGCACCTGCATACCGTGGTCGAGGGCCTCGAGCAAGAGGGCGTGCAGTGCCACACCACGATCGGCAAGATCAGCGGCGACGGAGCGTGGAACATCGTGCCGCGCGGCGTGCTCTTGCAGGGCAGCCTGCGCACTTTCAACCACAGGCTGCGCGACCAGGCGCTCGACCGGCTGAACGACCTGCTCCGCGAAACGCAGAGCGAGTTCGAGGTCAAGGCGAAACTGGACCTCGTCCACGGCACGGTGCCGTTGATGAACGAACCGAACGTCACGCGCACGGTGCTCGAGGTCGGGCACGAGCTAATTGGCGACAAGGCGAGCGTGTTGGGCCGGCCGCTCACCGTGAGCGATGACTTCGCCGAGTTCCTCACCCGCATCCCGGGCTGCTACTTCATGCTCGGCGCGCGTCCGGAGGGCGAGCACCCGCCGGCGCACCATTCGCCGAACTTCCGGATCGACGAGGCTGCGCTCCCTGTCGGCGTGAAGGTGCTGGCGGGGGCCGCGTCGCGACTCGCCGCTGAATAGATAGTCAGTGCCGTTTCTGGTCGCGATCGCACTTGGCCTCGTGTTCGGCCTGCTCACCGGTGGACGCATCGGCAACCTCGCCCGATTGAGGTTTCGGTGGCCATGGCTGATCCTGGCCGCGGTCGTGGTTCGGGAGGCGGTGCTCGTGACGCCACTGAGCCGCGTCGATGCCGCCCGCTTCGGGTACGCCCTGTCGCTGCTGGCGATCGTGGTGTGGACGGTTTTCCACCTCGAGCGGCTGAGCGGCATCTGGCTGGTCACGGCCGGCACGGCCCTGAACCTTCTCGTTGTAGTCGTGAACGGTGCCCGGATGCCGGTGGCGCCCGAGTCCGCGGGCGTCCTCGTTCAGCGTGGGACAGTCGGGCCGTACATGCTCATGGGACCAGACACGAATCTCAACATGCTGGGAGACTGGATCCGGCTGTATCCGCTGTCCACGGCCTACAGCCCCGGGGATGTGCTGATCGGCCTCGGCCTCGCTATCGTTGTGTTTCTCGCGGTCCGAAACCCAAGGCCGTATAGGAGTGAGCTGACACCGCCATGATCATCTTCTGGATCTTCGCGCTCTTCATCGCCGCCTCGACCCTTTCGTTCGCGCTGATCTACCTCCAGTTCAACCTCGCGTGGGCGCTGGTCTACGCCCTGGTCGCCCTGCTTCTGGCCGGCGGAATTCTCAGCATCGTGCGGCGCTGGCTGATCGTGCGCGAGCACATCGCGCCACCGGCGGACGTCCTGGAGCGAACGGTCGAGACGAATCGGGCGGTCTTCTGGAGGCGCGTCCTCTTCATCGCCGTCCTGCCCGTCGCTTATTTCGTGATTGCGGACCTGTTCTTCGGCCTCCCTCCCGAGGACGCGCTCGCCGTGCTTCCCGACTTCCTCCTGGCGGTCGTCATCCAGGTGGGATTGCTGCTCCTGCTCCTGGGCGCGAACTTCCTGCTGTTCCTCGGGCCGTTCTATCTATACACGCGCATCGGCAAGACGATGATCAACCCCGACGACGCAAACTTCGGGGTCAACATGGGCGACATCCGCGGCCAAAAAGCCGCGGTCGGCGAGATGGAGCGGATACTCAAGCTGATCGAGCACGGACGCCTCTTCACCAAGGCAGGCGGCAAGCGCGAGCGCGGTGTGCTGATGGTCGGACCCCCTGGCACCGGCAAGACGATGCTCGCCAAGGCGATCGCATCGTCGCTGCACGTGCCGATCTTCGTCGCCAACGGCGGTTCGTTCGCCGGCATGTTCCTTGGCATCGACGCGCTGAGCGTCTACCTGATGGTTCGCGCCGCGCGCAAGCGAGCCAAGGTATGGGGCGGCTGCATCGTCTTCATCGACGAGATCGACGCCCTCGGCCAGCGACGGTCGGGCACGCAGGGCGGCGGCATGATGGGCGGGATGGGCGGCATGTTCGGCGGCGGAATGCTCGGATTGAACATGCTCTTGGTCCTGATGGACGGAATCGACAATCCGGGCTGGATCGCGCGCCAGCTGCGCGGTTTTGTGAACCTCACGCTCGATGGGCTGTTCCTCCCGCGGGTGATCGGCGCCAATGGCACGAAGCTCAGCCTTCGCATCCGACCTCTCAAGGCACCGGCGTACAACATCTTGTTCATCGGCGCGACGAACCGGCCTTCCGTGCTCGACGAAGCGCTCACACGGCCAGGTCGCTTCGGCCGCCAGATCACCTTCCTGATGCCCAGGCGAGAAGCACGCAAGGACATCGCGGCTCTCTACTTCGACAAGAAGCAACACGACGCGTCGCTCGATACGCCCGCTCGGCGCGATGAATTCGCACGGATCACCGAGGGCAAGTCTCCGGCCGACATCGAGCAGGTCTTGTCGCTCGCGCTCCTGTACGCATTTGAAGACGGACGGTCCGCGTTCGAGTGGAAAGACGTGCGCGAGGCTCTGGGCAATGTCGAGGCCGGCCTTCCTATCCCCACGGAGTTCAGCGAGACAGACAAGGTGTCGATCGCGCGCCACGAGCTCGGCCACACGGTCGCGTCTCATTTCTTTCAGAAGGACCACGGACACGTGCGTCTATCGGTCCGCCGGCGCGCCGACCCCCGGCTCGGCGAGATAGGCGGCTACCACCTTGCGATTCCCACCGAAGAGCAGTGGTCACGTTTCCGCTCCCAAATGGCCGGACGCGTCAGAAGCACGCTCGGCGCCCTTGCGTGTGAGCGTGTCTTCTATGGCGAGAACACGACAGGCGTCTCCGAAGACCTGCGAATGGCCACCGAAACCGCATGCGTGATGGCGGGCATCGTCGGCATGGGCGCCGACAACCTCGACCCCAAGATGTCAACCAAGGCGGCCAACATCGGCGAGCACCTGATCTCGGTCCGCGAGCTGACACAGGGGATGCACGAACAGTCGACGTGGGAGGGCGCCGTGCTCCATAACCCGCGGGGACGCCGCGTCGTCGCTCAGATCCTCGGAGCGGCTTATATCGACGACTGGCGGCTGATGTACGTGAACAAGGAAGCCATCGACCTGGCCGTGGAAGCGCTGATGAGCCAGGGCGGGGAGCTGGTCGGCGACGAGATCAGCGGCCTGCTCGACTCGGTCGGCTTGCGTGAGCCCATAGCGTCGGATCCGTATCCCGAGGACATGCCAGAGGTTCCCGACGATCGGCGCGTCGACCTGTCAGCGATCGAGGGCACGGCTTAAAACAGGGGGTCCCCATGAACTCACGGCGAAGCCTCAGGGTTCATGAGGCTTTGACCCGACGGGGGGCGTCGATCCTGGTGGCAGTCGTGCTCGCCTTGCTGCCGCGCGCGGCGGGCGCGCAGGACCCTGGGGCCGGGCCCAACGCCCACCACGAGGCGGAGCGGATCATCGCGGCCGAGCTCGCCATGCTCGACGCGTCGAACCGGCTCAACGCCCTCGCGGCCCAGCCGCCCTCGGGGCTGATGGACACCGTCCGGCACGAGCTGGCGGTGGACGCCGCGCAGTACACGTTCCGCCAGGGCGCGCGCCAGGAAGAGCTGCGCCTGTACGAGCTGGCGGGCTACGCCAGCGTCGAGTCGGCCGTCATCCCTCTTCTGCCGCCCGAGATGCAGAGCTCCTTCGAGGACTCGATCTCGGCCCTGCACTCGCTGTACATCCTTGCCGGCTATGACCAGTACTACCTGGTCAACGTCCACTTCAACCACGCCTACACCGACACGGAGCCACTGAGCGCGCTGCGGTCCTACTACAACGAGGCTTTCCAGCGTTACGGCATAGACCCGAGCTACCTCGCATCCATCAACTACATCGAGAGCAACTTCGGACGCGTCAAAGACACTTCGTCGGCCGGCGCGCAAGGGCCGATGCAGTTCCTGCCGGGCACGTGGACCGAGTACGGGCAGGGCGGAGACATCCATGATCCCCACGACGCGATCCTCGCTGCAGCCCGCCTCCTGGTCCACAACGGCGCGCCCTACAACATGCGCAACGCGATCTGGCACTACAACAACGACTACGACTACGTCGACTCGGTGGAGTCTTTCGCGAGGGCGTTTCGCTCCAACCCCGGCTGGCTCGACCGCATGTACTACTGGAACACGTTCGGCTAGTTTCGACCCTCTCGGACATTGGGCGATCAGGCCGCCCAGCGCATCCCTGGCCCGCGGGCCCGTCTCGCGATCTCGCGGTCCGGTGGTATGAACTGGAAACCTCCACCGGCTTTGATGACCTGCCAGCCACCGTCATGCACCAGCCGGTGGTGGTAGTAGCAGAGAGGTAAGAGGTTGGGCAAGTCGTTCGGTCCGCCTCGTCCCCAGAACTCGATGTGATGCGGAGTCGTGTGGTTCACCGGCCGGTCACAGCCTGGCCCGCCGCAGGTGCGGTGCCTGGCCTTGAGCGCTCGCCACTGCGCCGGCGAGACCGCTCGAGTCGCTCGTCCCACGTCGACCACCACCGAGTCGGCCTTGAGGATCGGCACAACGTGCCGTCGCAGGCCAGGCGCTGCACGGTCTTGCTCGAGATGGCCATCCCACCCTGCAGCTCGGAGGCCGCGGCCCCCAACTCACCCTTTAAGCCTTCCAGTGTCGTGTTCAAGTTGA
>Ga0207416_1000858_pt1 | contig 46569 bp, 42 predicted proteins | sample PaiPotPPM11metaG_FD_184107 | JGI IMG/M metagenome (GOLD analysis project Ga0207416, IMG submission 184107) | Iron sulfur acid spring bacterial and archeal communities from Banff, Canada, to study Microbial Dark Matter (Phase II) - Paint Pots PPM... ...
GTTTCCGCGCCTGATTTTCCGGGAGACGTCCGTGGTTTGCGGATTTCGTAGGAAGAACGGACTACGGTGACGTACTGATGCGCCGGGTGTTGTTCGCCGGAATTTCAACTGACTCTGGGACACACTCTCAACGGCCGGGAAGAGAGGCAGCCGTGTACTGGACGGGAGAACGGCGCCCGAAACTGGCCGAGACAGACCGTTTGAACGGTGCCCCAAGGGTGCCCCAACGGCGGGTCGCCGCGAACACCGGACCTTCGGAAAAGCGCCGAAAAATATAGGGCCGGCGATCGGGTTTGAACTGATGACCTGCGCATCGGCTCTGCGCCGGCTCGACTCCGCGGACGCTACGCGGCTCTCCGGACCGAACCCGCGAATGGCCGGCCGGAAGAGTCGGTGCGCAGGGGAGAATTACGCCAATCGAGGCCGGGTACCGACCAGCTTCAGACTATTTTCCGAAGGGAATCGCCACTAACACAACCCGGCCGAACAGCAATGCACCCCCGACCGGTGGTGCTGAAGAACCTTTCGCCTCGTGTGCTCTTCGATAACTGTTTACGCGCGGCGGGCGGCACGCTTGCGCTTCCGGCGTGCGGCCAGATTGCTCACCGCGACGACACGAGCCTGCCGGCGAGGACGGCCGCCCTTGCGACCGTTGGCGCGCGCGGCCGCGGCTTTTGCCGCGCTGCGGACAGCACCGCCTTTGCGCCCAAGTTCGCTCATCCAGCGTCGCGTTCCGAACACTCCGGCGAGAAGTCCAGGGATATAGTGATCGACATCCAAGGACGGCCAATGGAGCCCGGAGCCTGCTCCTTCCAATTCGATCTCAGCCACTTGGGCGGCCGTTGCTTTCTCAAGACCCTGCAGGCTGGTACGAGGGATGGCGACGTCGACGCCGGAGGTGAGGCGGATGACGACCCTATTTTCGGGTGCGTCATAGTATGCCTTGACCGCACGGGATCGGTCATTCTCTTCTGCGCGCGCCTTCGCAATGGCGGCATCGATCTCTGCGTCCGTTGTGATGACCCGATGACGTGTCATGCGTGCATAGCCTCCAGACTGAGCATCGCAGATTTCCGTGACCGCCGGCCCGCACACTCGTTCGATTACGTTCGCGGGTCAAACGCGTCGCGAAGACCGTCTCCGACAAGGTTAAATGCCAGCACGGCGACGCTGATAGCGATGCCCGGACAGGCGGCCATCCACGGGGCATTCAGGATGAAGCGCCGACCGTCGGCCACCATCGTGCCCCACGAGGCGAGTGGCGGCTGCACGCCGATCCCAAGGAAACTCAGCGCCGCTTCGGCGTTAATCGCCCCGGCCATAGCGAGCGAGCCGAGCACGAGCAGCGGCGCGCTCGCGTTCGGCAGAATGTGCCGAACCATGATGCGAAAACGTCGGGAGCCGATGGCGGTGGCGGCGGCGACGTACTCCTGCCGCTGGACCAGCAACGTCTGAGCTCGAGACATGCGCGCGAAATCGGGCAGCCGCGTAAAGGCGATGACGAAAATCAGGTCGCCAAAATGTGCACCGACAATGGCAATGAGCCCGATCGCCAGCACAATATCCGGAAACGCCATCAACACGTCAATGGCGCGCATCAGAACATCGTCCCACCAACCGCCCAGGACGGCCGCCGACATCCCCACCGAAATGCCGGCGGCGGCCGCCGCGGCAACACTCAACATACCGACGAGCAACGACGTGCGGCCTCCGTAGATCACCCGGCTCAAGATGTCGCGTCCGAATTGGTCCGTTCCAAACCAATGGCCCGCCGACGGCGGCAGGCTGCGCGCGGACGCGTCCATGCCTTCCATTGAATGCGGCGCCACCACCGGCGCCAGCATGGCGAGTAGCAGCAGGCATACCACCAAAACCCCGCCAGCAATGGACCCAGCGTTGCGCGCAAACCCACGCCAACGCCGGTACGACGATGCGACGATCATTGGAAGCTGTCCATCAGTGATATCGGATCCTGGGATCGCACGCGGCGTAGAGGATGTCGACCGCAAGATTGACCAGCACGTAGAGGAGCGATGTGACCAAGATGGTGCCCTGCAGCAACGGGTAGTCGCGTCCGCTGATGGCCTCGACGAGGAGCCGGCCCATCCCCGGGATATTGAAGACGGTCTCGGTCAAGACTGTTCCGCTGAGCACCGTACCGAACTGCAGCCCGACAACCGTGATGATCGGCACCATCGCGTTGCGGAGCGCGTGAAAATAGACGACCCGACGCCCGGCCACTCCTTTGGCGCGCGCCGTGCGGATGTAGTCCTCGCGGAGCACGTCCAGCATGCTCGATCGGGTAATTCGCATCGCGAGCGCGGCGAATGAGGTCCCGAGCGCAAGGCACGGCAAAATGAGCGCCTGCCACCCGAACTCATCGACGGAGCCGCCGGGCGGCAGCCAGCCCAACTGCAGCGAAAAGAAGATGATCAAGAGCAGGCCGAGCCAGAAAATCGGCATCGAGACGCCGATCATGGCGGCCAAACGGCTCACATGATCGGCGAACCGGCCGGCGCGGATCGCCGCCGTGACCCCGAGCGGGATGGCGATCGTCAACGCAATCGCCATCGCGCCCACGGCCAGCAGCATGGTGGTCGGCAGGCGCTGCCCAACCAGCGCGGCGACATCGTTGCTCTGCGTAATGCTTCTACCGAGGTCTCCCCGGGCGATGTTCGCCAACCACATCAGGTACTGCACGCTCAGAGGGCGGTCGAGGCCCAACGCATGCCGCTCGCGGGCGGCGAAGCTCGGGTCATAGAACTTGCCGAGCATCAACACCACGGGATCGCCGGGCGCGACGTGAATCAAGCAGAAGACGAACACGGTGACGCCGAGCACCACCGGAATGGCGAACAGCACCCTCCGGATGATGTATCGCTGCATTACTGCGCCCGGAGCTGAGCCGCGGGTTGGACGCGGAACCGCTCCAAGCTGCCGGTCGGGAAGCTACTTATCGAGCCACACGGTTTCAAGCGGGAACCAGTTCTGAACGTCCATACCCATGCCGCGGACGTACGACTGCACGATATCGACGTTCTTGCCCCAGCTCAGCAGCACGCGCGGGGCGTCGTGCGTCGCGATCGTATTGATCTGCCGATCGATGGCAATTGCCTGCTGGCGGTCGAGGGTGCTGAGCGCCTTATCCAGCAGCGGAGGCATCTCCGCGTTCTTGTACCCACAGGCGCGGTTGTACCAGGTGAGCTCGAACGGCGCATCGGCTGAGTACGAGCTCCACGTGTACTGCTTGGTCAGCTTGCCGAACTTGAGGCGGTAGAGCCCGACGTCGAACGTGGGCGTCTGTCCGGCCGGAGGGTTCCACAGTCCCGCAAGCGCCGCTTTCTCGACGATGTTTGGCACGACTTTGACGCCGATGCGCGCCAGCTGATTCTGGACCACCTGCACTTCGTCCACGTATTCGGACACGTTCGTGGTATGCAGCGAGAACGTCAGCGGATGGCTGGCGTTGAACCCTGCTTGGGCCAGTAGGTCCTTCGCCTTCGCGGGATCGTACCCGTACGATGTCGTCTCCCACTGCTTCTGATAGGCGGGATGCCACGAGGGGAAGATCCCGACGGCCGGCTCGGCGTATCCCAGGAACACGGTTTGCGCGATCGCTTTCCGGTCGACCGCGTACGAGATGGCCTGGCGGACGCGCAGGTCGCTGAACGGAGCCTTGCACGTGTTGAAGTACATGAAGTTGAGCGTGCTGCCCGGGGCCGAGACGACGACGAACCGTGAGTCCTTCGATAGCCGGTTTGCGTCGGCCAGATCGGGCTCAAAGACGATGTCCGCCCGTCGTGCGCGCAGCGCGATCATCCGAAGAGACTCTTCCGGCGTGGGCCGGTAAACAATTCGGTCCACATACGGCAGTCCGGGCTTCCAATAGTGCGGGTTTCTCACGATCACGATCCGCTGATCCGGAACCCACTCCTGGAACATGAAGGGACCCGTGCCGACAGCGGCCTTGGACCCATAGTCCTTGCCCCACTTCTGAATCGCCGTGGGCGAATGGAACCGCACTTCGTCGTCGGTCAGCAGCGAGGCGATGAAGTCAGCGTTGGGTTTGGGCGTCACGACCTCGACGGTGTACTTGTCGACGACGCGCACGCTCTTGACCAGCGTCTGGTACTGGCGTGCGGCGTAACCGATTTTCGGGTCTAACATCCGGTCCCAGTTGAACTTCACCGCATCCGCGTCGAACGGCGTGCCGTCCTGGAACACAACGCCCCGCCGGAGATGGAAGGTATAGGTCACATTGTCCGGAGCCACAGTCCAGGACGTCGCCAGGGCCGGGACCGCCTCACCGTGGGGTCCCACATCCACGAGGCTGTCGGAAATCTGATCGTCAACCATTTCGCCTTCAAATCCGCCGTCGACAACGGGATTCAAGTTCAGCATGTCCTCTTTGACGATCGCGTTCAGCGTGCCGCCGCGTCTTATGGTTTGGCCGGCCGCCACCCCGAAGGCGAGCGGAATTATGAGGGCCGCCGCCGCGATCATCCGCGCTGGTGCCTGACGCATGCCCCATCCCTCCTTCAGTCGTTCTATCGCTCAGTGGTGCAGCGACTCGAACACTCTGACCGCCGCGGTCGCGGCCCAGACATGATACTGCGCCCGCTGCGCCAGCGGGGCGCTCCGACCGACTTCGAGTCCGAACCCGGGCCCGTATTTCGCGGTCGTGTAGGCGAGCTGCGTCTCTTGCATATCCGATTTCACGACCTCTTCGACCAAGATGCCGTCGCCGAGATCGTACATGTTCACGCCGCCGTCTGGGAATTGCGGCCCAAGCTGCTTCAGGTTGAGCAGGCTCACGTTGTGCCGCTTCATCTCCGCGATGATGCCGTGAGCAATCTGCTCGGCCGGCTTGTTCCCGTTGATCGGCGGGATGATCATGTAGAAGCCGGTACCGAATCCCTCATGGAGATCCAAACTCAGGCCGGGTCGCGCGCGGTCGATCACCGCCTGCACGGCCTTGATGTCGTCCGGCGCCGACGGGACGCCGAACAGCCGGTTCAAATTCTTGAGCTCGCCGTCCGCGGTGATCGGGCACGTATAGGCGCGCTCGAAGACGCCGCATCCTTCGCTCTGCGGCTGGTTGGTCGGAACGACGACGCGCTTACCGGCGAGCTGCTCGCGCAGTTCCGACCGCTTGGCCAGCAGCGCTTTGATCTTGAGCCAGACCTTGCTCGGGCCGAACACCGTCGGCGTGAATTCCATCGCCGCAAACGCGAAGTCGTTGCCGACGAGGGCCAGGGTCAGGCCGTCTTCGTCGAGGATGACCTTGCCGCGGCGCCGAAGGATCGCCGCCAGCTCGGTATTCGTTGAAAAATCGGGCGCGGCGCCTCCAAGGGCGAAGGCCAGATAGCGATGGTATCCCTCGATGCCCATCGGATCCCGGTTTGGGACGAGATAGACGGTGTGGTCGGTCTTCAGTTCGCGCAAGAGGCGCAGCGCCGAGACCACACCGGCCGGCTCGGAAGCGTGGCTGCCCCCCGTGATGACGATCGACGGCGATTTGATCCCGCCGAATTTGACCAAATAGATCGGCAATCCGTTGGCGGTCCGATGAATGATGGAATATTCGTGCCCCGACTCTTTGATCTCGCTGAGAATTTCCTCGTTCGTGTTTACGGCCATCGACCACCCCTCCCCAGAGCCTGTGGAGCGCCATCACCGTCTGTCGTCCCTTGTCACCTCCTCCGCCGCCGAGGTACCTACCAGTGTAACTGCCCCTGTAGGTATCCCTGGCGGCCAGTGATCTCAGCGGGGATTTCTCGATTAAGCTCGAAATACCATTTGGTATCCCAGCCTTGGGCATCTAGCCGTTACGGCTCGAGTCTGGCACCGCAAGGGTGGCGACGTCAGATATGGTGGACGCTGCGGACACGGCCGTTTGCGTGCATGATCCACGGACCGCAGCGGGCACGCCTCTGTGACATCCTACCTCGCCCGGCGAATCGGCATCGCGGCGTTGCTTCTGTGGCTTGTCGCTACGGTCATCTTCTTTTCCATCTACCTGCTGCCGGGCGACCCCGCGTTTATCATTCTCGGCGGTTTGGAGGCCCACCCCACCGACGAAGCACTCCAGGCCGTTCGCTCACAACTCGGCCTCGACCGCCCCCTTGTCGTGCAGTACGCTTCGTGGCTATCCCATCTCACCCGGGGCGACCTCGGCCGCTCGCTGATCACGGGTCGGCCGGTCCGGCGGGATCTCTCAATTCGATTCCTGCGCACGGCCGACCTGATGGTGCCCTCGATCTCCATCGCGGCGATCCTCGGCGTGACCGGCGGGCTGCTCGCGGCGCGGGCCCGCGGGACGATCCTCGATCCCCTGCTATCCGCGCTGCCCCTGTTAGGGTTTTCGGTCCCTGTATTTGTCGTCGCTCCGATCCTGGTCTACCTGTTTTCGATTTCGCTCCACCTCTTGCCGTCCAGCGGCTATGCCGACTGGTCGGACGGCGCCGCGCAGTTTGCATCACACCTCGTGCTGCCTGTCGCGGCCCTGGTCGCGGCACCGACGGCGACGACGATGCGCATGACGCGGTCCTCTGCCCTCGAGCAACTGTCGCTGGACTACGTCCGGACAGCGCGAGGCAAGGGGCTGAGCAGCGCCCGCGTGATGCGCAGACATGTGCTCAGAAACGCGGTGCTACCGGTGCTGACGGTTCTTGGCCTGCAAATCGGCGGTATGTTCGCGGGGAGTGTCATCACGGAGAGCGTGTTCAACTGGCCCGGCATGAATCTGTTCCTCCTCCAGGCCATCAGCCAGCGGGATTATCCTGTGATTCAATCCGTCGTGCTGCTGGCCTCCGTTGTGTTCGTTGCGGTCAACCTGTTAGTGGACGTCTCCTATGCTGTCCTCGACCCGCGCATCAAGTACAGTTAACGTCCCGGCCCGTCGTCTCGCACGGTTCCGGCGGCGCCATCTGCGGCTCGCCGCGCCAGCGACGGTAGTTGCATTAATCGCCGGCCTCGCTCTGTTCGCGCCGTGGGTCAGTCCCTATTCGCCGGAATCGATCGATCCGACCGTCCGCTTCGCACCTCCGTCCCACACCCACGTCTTGGGTGCCGATGAATTCGGACGCGATATTTTGAGCGAGCTGGCGTTCGGTGCGCGGATCTCGCTACTAGTGAGCGCGGCAAGCGCGAGCCTCGCTGGTGTGGTTGGAACGGCGCTCGGCACGATCGCGGCGTTCTCCGGCGGTCCTATGGAATTGCTGATCATGCGGATCGCCGACGCGCTGCTGTGCTTCCCCCCTATTCTGCTGGCAATCTTCGTCATCACGTTTCTCGGCTCGTCACTCCTCAACGTGATCCTGGTCATCGCTCTCTTGTACGTGCCACCGTTCGCGCGCCTCGCGCACTCCTCCACTCTGACCGTGCGCGAAGCTGAGTACGTGACAGCCTCCCGGGTCGCGGGATCGGGCGGCACGCGCATCCTCCGGCGCGACATTCTGCCCAACATCATGGCACCGCTGTTCGTGCAGCTATCGCTGGCTCTCGGACACATCATCCTGCTCGAGTCAGGGCTGAGCTTTCTGGGCCTGGGTCCGCCGCCGCCGGTGCCATCTTGGGGACGCATGATCGGTCAGTCCAGCCGCTTCATGTCCCTCGGCGTGTTGCCGGTGGTGTGGCCGGCGGTGATGGTGTCTACCACGATCCTGGCGTTCAATCTCCTCGGCGACGCGGTGCGCGACGCCTTGGATCCTCGACTGCGGGGGGCTTAATGAAAGGGGGACGGTCGATGAGAATCACATCTCTGCTGCTCGCGGTGATGTTGTGCGTCCTTGGGATCGGCAGCGCCGGCATCGTGCACGGCGCGCCGGCGCCGAAGTGCAAGGTGCAGGGCGGCACCCTGCGCTACGGGTTGGTCCGGGACCCCACCACGTTCGACCCGCACATCAACGACGGGGTCACCAGTTCGTCGATCCAAGGCAATGTCTACGACGGTCTGGTCGAGTTTGGCCCGGACGGTGAAGTCGCGCCGGCCCTGGCGGAGTCCTGGATGCAGCCCACGCCCTCGACATATGTCTTCAGGCTGCGCCACAACGTGACGTTCCATGACGGGACGCCGTTCACGGCGGCGGACGTGCTCTATACGTTCCAACGCATCCAGGATCCCAAAACGGCCGCCACGCGTCAGCTGGACCTGAAGACGTCGGTCCGCGCCATTAAGGCGGTCGATCCGTACACCGTCGAGATTGATCTCACCCAACCAACCGCCACGTTCCTCCAAATGCTTGCGGCACGCGAAATGTACATCGTGAGCAAGGCGTGGGGCGACCGCGGCGGCGACTTCAAGCGCGCGATGAACGGCACCGGGTCCTACCGCCTGGCGTCGTATGAGCCGCACGTCCGGTACGTGCTCGAGCGGTACGCGAAGGCATGGAATACGCCGTGCATCGATCGCATCGAGATGACGCCGATCAACAACGACCAGGCGAGGATGGACGCGCTCAAGAGCGGCCAGGTCGACTTCACGGAATATGTGATCTGGCAGGAGACCGAGTATTTCTTCACGCACCCGGGATTCCGGGTCTACCGGGGGCGCGATCTCTTCGACTTTGTCCGCCTCAACCCCAACCGGCCTCCGCTGGACCGGCCGCAGGTCCGCCAGGCGCTCAACTTCGCGATCAACCGGCAGACGATCAACATCGTGGCGTTCGGCGGGCAGGGCCTTCCGATGGAAGGCTTCCTCACGAAGCCGGACTCGTGGGCCTACAATCCCGACACCAGCAAAGTCTGGAAATACGACCCTAAACGGGCGACCGCGCTGCTCGCCGACGCGGGGCTCAAGCCGCAGGATCTGCACCTCACCTTCGAAGCGGACCCGGGGCCGGAGACGTTCGACCCGGCGCAGGTCATCCTGACGGAACTGCGGCAGTTGGGTGTCAACGTCGATTTCAAGATCATCGACATCCCGACCCTCGTGAAGAAGCGCGCCAACGGGGACTTCCTGCTGCTCATGGACGGCAAAAGTCTTCCGTGGAACGATCCCGACGCGTACTTCGACTTCTTCTATTCTGCCGGGACGAATTATGCCGCCGCGGTGAAGTTCAAGAACACCCAGCTCGACCAGTTGTTGGAACGCGGCCGCACCACGACCAACCCGGCCCTGCGCAAGCCGATGTACGCCGGTGTGGAGCGCATTCTCTACCAGCAGGCACCCTGGATCTTTGCGGTCTGGCGGCCACAGGCGGAGGCCGGACGGTCATTTGTGAAAGGCTACGTCCGGCTCCCGGGCGCCCTGGGGACGTATACGCCGGGCCACTTCAACCGGTTGTGGATAGAGAAATGAGGGCTCCCGCCGCCTGCTTCGTCCTGTCGTTGGGCCTGATGCTGTTTTTGGTCAGCCCGACGCTGCCCGCGGCGCCCCGCCAGATCGTGGTCGCCGATACCGCGGACCTCACCTCCGGCGACCCGCGCATCGCCGGCTTTCAGACAGACTACGACACGATCTTCCAGATGTGCGATGCGCTCGTCACCTTCGATCGAAACTCGCGCGTCGTGCCGTCGCTGGCGTCGTCCTGGCGCGTGATCAATCCGACCACGTACGAGTTCACGCTGCGGTCCGGCGCCAAGTTTCAGGATGGGACACCTGTCACCGCGGCCGACGTCAAGCAGACGATGGATCGGATCCTGGATCCGGCCTTCAAGTCGACGACGATCGCGCCCGACTTCGAGCCGCTCATCAAGTCGACCGACGTCATCACGCCCACCGTGGTCCGGTTCAACTTGAAGATTCCCTATCCCGCCTTCCTGAACCGCATGGTGTACATCTTCCCGGTGAGCCACACCGCCGTCGAGCGGCTTGGAGACAAAGAGTTCTCACGTCATCCGATCTGCGCCGGACCGTTCCGCCTGGCGGAATGGATGCCGGACGATCACAAGGCATTGGACGCGGTCGCCAACTACTGGGGCGGCCGGCCCAGCGTCGACCGGATCATCATCAAGCCGGTGCCCCAAGGCGCGACGCGCGTGGCCGGGCTCCGTGCGGGCGAGGTGGACCTCGCCGTCGGCGTGCCGCCCGATCAACTCGAGGCCGTCACGCGCAGCCCGGGCCTCACGGTGATTACGAACCCGTCCGGCCGCCGCATGCTGTTCTTCATGGACGCGTTGTCGAAGCCGTTCGACGACCGCCGGGTTCGCCAGGCCGTCAACTACGCGATTGACTGGACGGCGATCTGCAAGACGATCATGGGCGGGCTCGCGCAGCCGCTGCCGGGTATCGCGGCACCCGGCGTCTTCGGCTACACACCGGTCCAAGGATACGAGTACAATCCGGCCAAAGCGAAGCAGTTGCTGGCAGAGGCGGGTTACTCCACCGGATTCGATCTGGCCGTTGAGGGACCGAACGGCCATTACTTCCAGGATCGGGACACGGTCCAGGTCGTGACCGGATACCTCCGTGCGGTCGGCATCAATGCGACGCTGCAGATCTACGAATGGGGCCAGTACGCGGCGCGCCGCCGCAACCGGCAGTTCAAGATGGGCCTGTGGGCGTCGCTGCCGCTGTATCGCGACATGGACGACCTGGGGTTCAACCTCGAAGCCAAGCGGGCCTCGACGATGTACGACAATCCTGCGGTGGCCCGCTTGTTCGAGGCCGGACGCGCCGAATACGACCCGCAGAAACGCAAGGCCATCTATGCCAAGTTGACGGACTTGCTCGAACTCGATGCCCCGATCGTGTTTGGTCCGGAAATCACCCAGGCCTACGGTGTGACGCGGCGCCTCAAGTGGCGGCCGCGGCCGGGAACCGACATTCTGTTCGGCCTGCGCGACGCCGGTCTGTAGATAGTAATCGCGGGCCCGGGGCGTTAATTCACTGCCCCGGGCCCGAAGGTATCCGCGCCCCTACCGCCTCGTCTGCGGGTCGAAGTAGTCCCGCAGCCAGTCACCAAAGATATTCGTCCCCAGCACCAGCGTGAGAATCGCGAAGCCGGGGAGCGTCGACACCCACCACGCGCGCTCAAGCGAATCGAGTCCCTCGGACACCATGACGCCCCAGTCCGGCGTCGGCGGCTGCACACCCAACCCAAGGAACGACAGCCCCGCAGCCTCCAGAATCTTCCGTCCGAGTTGCAGCGAGCTCATGATAATAATGCTCGAGATGATGTTCGGCAGCACGTGTTTGATGATCACCCGCCGATCGCTCGCACCAAGGGCGCCGGCCGCCTCGATGAACTGCCGCTGTTTCGTCGCCAGCACCTGGCCGTACACCAGCCGGGCATACTCCACCCAGCCTGTGAACCCGAGCGCCAGGATAAGATTGCGCAAGCCCGGGCCCAAGACCGCGATCACGGCAAGATACAGCACCGTCGTCGGCATGGCGAGCTGAATATCGGTGAGGCGCATCAGCACCATGTCGAGTCCGCGCCCGTAATAGCCTGCCAGGAGCCCCAACGTCACGCCAACGGTCGCCGAGATCGCGACGACGGTGACGCCGATGAACAGCGACACACGCGCGCCCCAGATGATGCGGCTCAGGAGGTCCCGGCCCAGCGCATCGGTGCCGAGGATCCATGATCCATTGTGCCCGATCCAAATTGGCGGCGCGAGGCGGTTCATGATGTCCTGCGCGATCGGATCGTGGGGCGCGATGAACGGGGCGAAGACCGCGACCACCACCACCACGAGCATCAACACCAGCCCGGCGAATCCGGTGGCGTTTCGCCGGATAGCGGGAAGCCGCGATCGTCCGAGGACCGGCGGTGCGGCGGCGACGGCGCTCACGTGAGACGGATCCTCGGATCGAACCACGCGTACAATAGGTCCACCACCAGGTTGATGGCGGTCATGATGAAGCCGCTGAAGATCGCGTAGACCTGCACCACGGGAAAGTCGCGCTCCAGGATTGCCGCCAGCGCCAGGCGTCCCATCCCCGGATAGGCGAAGACGAACTCGGTGATGACGGCGCCGCTGAGCAGATATCCCAACTGGAGCCCGACAAGCGTGAGGACCGGAATGCCGGCGTTCTTGAGCACGTGCCGCAGGTACACTCGTGGGGATTGGAGTCCTTTGGCCCAGGCGGTTCGCACGAAGTCCTGGCCGAGGATCGTGATAATCTCGGCGCGCAGGATCCGCATGACGAATCCCGCGGAGTACGTTCCGAGCGTCACGCCGGGCAATACGAGGTGCGCGATGCCGCCGCGACCTGACGTCGGAAACAGGTGCAGGCGGACTGAAAAGACGAGGATCAGCACGATACCGAGCCAAAAGATCGGCGTGCACTGACCGACGAGAGCCACCACCCGCGCCGCGGCGTCGATCGCGGAATCCTTGTAAATCGCGGACAGAATCCCCATCGGCACCGAGATCGCCAGCGACACCACCAACGCAAACGCAGCGAGTTCGAGGGTGGCGCTCATTCGTTCAAAGACGAGCCGCGCGGCCGAGCCGCCGTGGCGCAACGACTCGCCGAGATTGAAGTGCGCCACCTGGTCCAAATAGATGCCGTACTGGACGATCAGCGGCCGGTCCAGACCGAGCTGGTGTCGGAACGCGGCGATTTGCTGCGGCGTCGCCTGTTCGGGCAGGTACAGCAGCGCCGGATCGCCGCTGAGACGGCTGAGAAAGAACACCAGGGTCGCCACCCCAAGGACGACAAAGAGCGAAAATGCGATTCGGCGGACAGTATAGACAAACATCGCCGCCTACTCGACGACGGCCTTGCCCTTTCCACTCCGCGGGTCGACGGCGCCCGTCAACCGGCCGGTGGACGGATCCCGGTGCACGGCCGCCACACGCGCCGTGTAGCCGGTCTCGCGGACGCCGTGTCCCAAGTCCCGAAGCTGCTGCGCGAGCCCCGACGGAAACGTCCGCTCCACCATGATGGGACCGCGTTCCTGATGGATGCGGTCCGCCGCGAGCGCCGCCTCGATATCTATGCCGAAGTCGATCATGTTGACGAGCGCCTGGACCACCGCGGTCACTTTGCGCGGTCCCGCCGGGGACCCGATCGCCAGCACCGCGCTGCCGTTCTTGAGCAGGATCGTTGGCGCGCCGCCGTTCACCGGCGATTTGCCGGGCGCGATCGAGTTGCGGCGTCCGGGCACGGGATCGAACGATTGCATATCGTTGTTCAGCATGAAACCCAGCCCCGGCACCACCACGCCGGAACTGTCGCACACCGTGTGGGTGATCGCGGCGGCGTTGCCCTCGCCGTCGACGACCGACACGTGCGTCGTCCCTTCGTGCGCGCCCGCGGGCTCCGCGGCCGGGAGCGGTGTGCCCAGCAGTCCCCGCGCCGCCTCCTCCGCGTAGGTTTTGGACGTCAGCATGCCGACCGGCACCTCCACGAACCGCGGATCCGCCATATAGCGGGCCCGGTCCGTGAAAACGTGCCGGAAGGCGCGCGCCAAGAGATCGAGATACTTCGCGCTGTTCCATCCCAGTGGCGGCAGATCGAACCGTTCGAGAATGTTGAGGAGCTCGATCACCAGCGTCCCGCTCCCGGGCGGCGGGTCCGACAGCACGTCGTAGCCGCGGTACGTGCCGCGGAGCGGTTCGCACGACAACGGCCGGTACCGGCGCAGATCGTCCGCCGTAAAGAGCCCGCCGCGGGCGGACATGTGCTTCGCGATTTCGTCCGCGATCTCGCCGTCGTAGAAGTCATCAGGGCCCGCCGAGGCGAGACGTTCCAGCGTGCGGGCATAATCGCGCTGGACGAGACGCTCTCCCGGACGGTAGACGTCGCCGTCGTGCGTGTAGATCGCCGCGCACGCCGGAGTCGCATTGAGCGTGACCCACGGCGGCGCCACGTCTTCGACGCGGGTGTCCCGGCGCCAAAAGCTGTACAGGTACTCGTCAACGGGAAAGCCGTCGGCCGCCAACTTGGTGGCGGGCGCGAGAAGCGCCGGCCAGGACACCTGTCCGCTGCCGTACTGCACGTAGGCCTGAAACAAGCCGCGCACGGCCCCGGGTACGAGCACCGACCGGTAGCCGACTTCGTTCGCGTGGTTCGCCAGGCCGCGCATGCGTCCGCCGTCCTGCGTCAACTCACCGACGAACTCGTCCGGCCGAGCCTTCGACCCGGCGGCGCCCCAGAAGCGGATGGAGCCGGCGCATCCCGTCGCCGCGCGAAAGATCGTCATGACCCCGATGCCGCCGATGCCGGACAGCTTCGGTCCGACGACGCCCTGCGCAAACGCGGTCGCCATCGCCGCGTCCACCGCGTTCCCGCCGGCTCTCAGAATCTCGGCGCCGGCGAACGCCGCGAGGTACTCCGGGCAGGTGACGACGCCGCGCATGCTCCGCCTCAGACGCGCGCCGGCGCTTTTACGCGCACGTCCATCGCCCGGAACGCGGCGACGATCTCCGAGAGGTCCTTCACGAGGCGTTCGAACATCTGCCGGCCGATCTCTCCGCTTCCCAGCGTGGGGTTGCCGTAGCCGCCGGACACCGGATACAGATCGTCCCAGTTCACCGGCATCCCGATCGACACGTTGCCGACTACCGGACCGCCGCCCATGAACTTGAACCCGCGGAACGTCGAGGCGGCCGGGGTGGTCTTGGCATCCGACAGATCGATGGCATCCGGAACAAGGAAGCGCATCAGCGACATCCCCGGCTCTGCCCCGTGCCCTCGTGCCGCGGCAGGATCCGGAAAGAGGTCCTTCAGATAGGTGGCCGCAAGCGCGCCCGGATTGATCCAGGCGCACAGGACGCCCATTTCCTCACGGATCTTCCGCGCGACAGTTTCCAGCACCCACTGGTTCGGGATGTGGTACGCGACAAACAGAACGTGGGTGAAGCCGGCGCGCAGAATCGATCGGTACACGTCCTCGTAGTACCGCGCGAGCGTGTCCGGCTGAATATAAATCGTGCCTGGAATGTTGACAAAATCGTTCGAGTTGCCGAACGGAATCGCCGGCAGCGCCACGGACTGGGTTTGGTGCGCGACCTCCCGCGACAGCGACTCGGCCATCAAGAACTCCATGCCGGTCGGTGTATGCGGCCCCTGCGGCTCGACGCAGCCGATCGGGACCAAGACGACCGGCTTCGACCCTGATGCCGCGTCGCGGACCTCCCGCCACGTCATCTTCACCCATTCGTGCTTCATGAGACCACGCAACCGAGTTCCAGTAGCTTCTTCGTGATGTTCTCGATGTTGGTGACCTCGCCACGCGCCAGCGCCGGCTGCAGTTGAGCATGGGAGGCCTTGCCCTTTTCTACCAGCGCCAACACCTCATCGACCGCTGCCGACGGCACCACGGCGATGCCGTCGCGGTCCGCGACGACGATGTCGCCCGGATTCACCACGATGCCCCCGCAGGCGACCGGCACATTGACCTCGCCGGCGCCGTACACGGTACCGCCGCGCGGCGTCACGCCTCGCGCGTACACGGGCAGCCCAGTGGCCCGCGTCTCCTCGATGTCACGCACCGCACCGTCGACAATTACGCCGGCGAGACCTCGGGCGCGAAGGCCCCGACAGACGTTGCCACCGGTAAGCCCAGAGCTGAGGTCACCACGTGCGTTTACGACGAGAACGTCTCCTGGACGCGTTTGCTGCGCCCCCAGCTTGAACAGATGAAAATGTGTGCACCGCGGGATGCTCACCGTCACCGCCGGGCCGACGATCGGCGCCATCGGCTCGTAGATCGGCTGGATGCCGGGATCCATGATGTTGGCATCGTGCATCGCGTCGGCAAGATCTGCCGACGAAAGTCCCTCGAACCGTCCGATGATCTTGGCGTCCGGACGCGTGATCGCGGTGATGGCACGGAATCCTAAGCCGTACATGATCGCCTCCCCTATGATGGACGCGCCCGCAGTCGTCTGCCGCCGTGCTAATGTGGTACGGATTCCCGCATTGCGTCGCCCATCGATGCGAGCGCGCGAATCGCCAGGCCGGTCAGGCTGCAGTCGAGCATGCGGTAGCCGCGCTTCAGGCACCCCGCAGCGGCCTTCGGATCGTTCGTCGTATCGCCGATGATCTTGCCGGCGCCGAGGACCCGGCTCACGATCGTCTCGATCGCGGCCAGCACTTCGGGATGGCCGGTCTCCCCGGGGTAGCCCATGGACTGTGACAGATCGGCCTGCCCCAGTTCAAAAACGTCGATGCCGTCGACCCCCATGATGCCGTCCAGCGCCTTCACCGCGTCGATGTTTTCGATCTGCACGAGGATCATCGTCTCGTCGTTGGCGCGGCGGGTGTAGTCGCTCAAGGACGTGCGGTACCCGTACGAGGCGGCGCGTGACCCGGCGAGGCCGCGGCGTCCCCGCGGCGCGTACTTCACCGCCTGCACCGCCCGCTCCGCGTCCTCCACCGTGTTGACTTGCGGGACCATGATCCCCTGGACCCCGACGTCGAGATACCGAAGGATCAACTTGTCGTTGTTTTCGGGGACGCGGACAAGCGGGGTCAGATTCATGGCCTCCGCCGCCCGCACCAAGTCCTCGCAGGCAGCCGGTTCGATCGGTCCGTGCTCCGCGTCAATCAGCACGTAATCGAAGCCCGCCAACCCCGCCCACTCCACGAGCCGGGGGGCCGCCATCGGGATGAACACGCCAAAGACGCACTGCCCTTCACGCAATTTCTTCTTCGTCAGATTCGGACGCACTCAGCACCTCTCTTCCGCGCCGTCGCCGTGCCGCGATTCATTACGCTCCCGCCTTCGCCATGTTGAGCATCCGGCTGATGCGCCGCTCGCCGGACTCGAGGGCCGCCACCAGAGCCTGGCGCGCCGCCCTCGCGTCGCGCCGCCGCAGCGCGGCGGTCACCGACTGATGTTCTCGCTGCATCGCCTTGATGTCGTGGGTCTGTGACACCGTGGACGTGATGATGCGCCGCATGTCGTCGAGAAGGGGGGCGATCGCCCGAAGCAAGCGGCTGTTGCCGCTCGCGGCCGCGATCCCGAGGTGGAAATCCCGGTTGACTCGTACGAAGTGCGCATAGCCGTCTGGAGAGCGCTCGGAAAATGTCATCCTCGCAAGGCGCTCCAACTCCGCCAGGCGATCTTCGGTGATCCGCCGCGCCGCCAGTTCCGCGGCGGCGCCCTCCAGCACGCGGCGCAAAAACAGGACCTCGGCGACATCTTGAAGGCCCATCGGCGTCACGCTGTATCCGCGACGGCCGTCGGCGGTGATCAGCCCTTGCTCCTGCAGCCGCGCGAGCGCATACCGGACGGGCGTGCGGCTGCCGCCGAAGCGCTGCACCAGCGTACGCTCGGACACCGTCTCCCCGGGTTTCAACTGACCGGAGACGATGCCGACCTTCAGCCGTTGATACAGTGTGACACCCAAGGCGCGGCCGTCGTGCTGACCCTTCGCCACAGCTTGCCTCCCCGCCATTAGCGCGCCGATAACTCCGCGCGCACCCCGTCGGCCAGCGCTCGGAGGGCGCGTGTCGTTGTGCCCACGAAGCTACAGTTCATCATGCGATACCCCCGCGTCACGAGCGCCTTGGCCTCCTGAGGGCTGCCGATGGTATCACTGGCGACCCGGCCAGCGTCCATAATCGCCGCGACGGCCTGCTCCACGGCCGCCTCCACCTTCGGGTTCGTCATTTCGCCGGGGATCCCCATAGACATCGAGAGATCGCCACGGCCGATCTCGTAGGCGTCGATGCCCGGCACCGCGAGAATGTCCCGCACGTGCGCCATCGCGTCGGCCTCTTCGAGCATGGCAATGAGGAGCATCTCCTGGTTAGCGTGCTTGACCCAATCACGCTTGTGCAACTGCATGCCGTAGGCGGCGGCGCGCTGCGAGCCGGCGCCCCGGTGGCCGAGCGGCGGATACCGCACCGCGGCGACGGCGCGCTCCGCATCCTCCCGGGAATTCACGTGCGGAACCATCACGCCCTGCGCGCCGGCATCCAAGAGGCGGAGGATCGTCGCCGGTTCCGCGGTCGACACGCGCACGACCGGCGTCACGTCGACGACCTCGGCGGCGCGAATCAGATTTTCGCACTCGGAGACGTCGATCGCGCCGTGCTCCATATCGAGGATGGCGAAATCGAAGCCGACAATGCCGCAGAGCTCCACCAGTCCCGGCTCGGCGAACGGCACGAAAATGCCAAATACCGTACCGCCGGCCGTGAGCTTACGCTTCGTGGCGTTCTCGCGGACGCGCACTGAGTGTTCCTCCTTACCGGACCGTCGCCCGGTTGAGATCGAACAAGATGTCCGAGCCGGACCGCGGCTCCCACGTGACGCGCTGGGTCAGGCCATACGGGCCGAGCACCGCGACCCCGTACAGCCACGGTGCTTCATCAACGAGTAGATCGATCGCCTTGCCGTACACCGCCTTGCGCTTGGCTGGGTCGCTCTCGACGCGGCCTGCTTCAAACAGCTTGGTCAACTCGGGGTTGCTGTAGAAATGCGCGCCCCGCTGCGGCTCGAAGTGGAAGCCCACGTCGTCGAGTTGGTGATACAGGGACACAAAGCCCCACAGGCCCATCTGCCACTTCGACGTGCGCTGCCGGACGCCGTACTGGCTCCACTCATACGTCTGCAGCGTTGCCCGCACCCCGACACGCTGCAGATAGCCGACCACGGCCTGCGCGATCTCTTTGTCCTGGAAGTAGCGGCCGTTCGGGCTCTCCACTGTCAGATCGAACCCGTTGCCGTACCCGGCTTCGGTCAACAACTGCTTGGCCTTCGCCGCATCGTACGGATACGCGTTGACCGGCTTGTAGCCGAACATGTACGGCATCGCCGGCTCGGCGAAACGCCGGCCGAAGCCGCCCATGATGCTCTTGATGATCGCGTTCCAGTCGACCGCATAGTTGAGCGCCTGGCGGACGCGCTTGTCGTCGAACGGCTTCTGGTTCGTATTGTAGATAAAGAACTCCATCCGCCCGGTCTCTTTCGCGAGGATCTTGAGCTTCGGGTCCGCTTTGACCGCCGGCAGCTGATCGGGAGACAGATTGACCGCCACGTCGATCTCGCCCGACCGCAGAGCCGCCGCCCGCGTCGCGCTCGACGGGATCGGCTTGATGATGATGCGATCGACCTTCGGCCGCCCCTGCCAGTAGTGGTCGGACGCCTCGAGCAGCACGTGATCGTCGGGCACCCATTCGGCCAAGCGGTAGGCGCCGGCGCAGATCGGGTGCCGGCTAAACTCCGCGTTGCCGAGTTTGGTCACCGCCGCCTGGGGGACCGGGAAGACGTACGGCATCTGGTAGACGAACCCGACGTACGGAACCTTGAGGTGGAACCGCACCACGGATGGACTCACGACATCGGTGCTCTTAACGATGTCCACGAAGTCCGTCGCGTCCAGCGCGTCGAACTTCGGATCGAGGAACCGGTCCATCGTGAACTTGACGTCGGCCGCGGTGACGGGCGTGCCGTCCTGGAACTTCGCGTTCGGCCGCAGCGTGAAGTCGTACGTCAGCGGGTCAAGCGCCTTCCACGACGTCGCCAGCGCGGGCACGAGGTTCCAGTTCTTGTCGTAGTTCACGAGCGGATCGCACATCTGGAAATAGACGCTGTAGTCGACGCCGGTGTCGCCCTTCAGCGGATCGCCGCTGACGATATCGGCGCCCTGCGCGACCACGAACTGCGTTCCCGCCGGCGCCGAGAACGCGGGCGCCCATGCCGCGACGCTCAGTGCCAGCACGACGGTCACACATACTTTCAGATATCGCACGCTGGTGCCCCCTTTGTGATCGTGGATCGTGTCGACAGATGTCGGACTTACCCGCCTGCTCCGCCCGCGTGCGGCGGCCACATCCCGACCCCGGCTCCGCCGCGGGGGTCGGGGCCGGCTTCCAGTTGTCCCGTATCAGGCCGCACGAGAATTGCCTGCACACGCGCCATGTACGTCGTGCGCCGTACCTCGTTGCCCATCTCGCGAAGCGCCGCGGCCGTGCGCTCTGGCACCTGCGGCTCGATGAAGATCAACTGCCGTTCCTCGCTGTGAAACCGTGGCGCCGTGACCGCCGTCCGCATGTCCATCTGGAAATCCACGGCATTGACGATGCTTTGCAAGATCGCGCTGTAGAGACGGCTGCCTCCCGGTGCTCCAACGGCGATGTACGGCGTGCGGTCCTGGAAAACGATCGTGGCGATCACGCCAGCGAGCCGTTTGTGCGGTACGATCGAATCGCTCCGTCCTGGCAGCAGGTTGAAGTGGCCCAAAAAATTGTTATAGATGAAACCCAGTCCCGGCGTGACCGCGCCGGAGCCGCCGATCGATCCGATGCTGTGATTGACGCCGACGACGTTTCGGTCCGCATCCACGCAGGTCAGGTGCGTCGTCCCGGACGGAATCGTCCCGCCCTCAACGGCGACTCGGTCTCCCCGCCGAATGCGATCCGCCCAGTACCCGGCACGCTCACGCGACGTGAGCTCCCGTTCCACGGCCACCGCGGCCTCTGTGTCGAGTCCCTTCAGTCGCGTATAGTCAGCGAATGCGGCCCTTTGGGCACGGGCGCAGTGGTCGACATATTCGGGTGAATTGTGGCCCAGGCGCCCAAGATCAAAGTGCTCCAAGATGTGCAGCATCTCGATGATATTCGGTCCCGACGTGACTTCGTGCCCGCGGTACACGCCGCGGGCCATCTGCTCTTCCAGGACCGGAAACGTACGGATGTCATGACGGGTCAACAGCCCGGCGTGCGCCTCGAAATCATCCGCGATCGCGCGGCCGATCTCGCCGTCGTAGAAATCGTCGCCGCCGGCCTCGGCGAGCCGAACGATCGTTCGCCCCAAATCGGCCTGGATGAACCGGTCGCCTTCTTCGTACCGGCCCCCGCCAGGGCGGAGAAACAGACGCTGCGCCTCCGGGGAGGCGCGCAGCTTCCGCTCGAGACTCGGATACGCGGGCCGGTCCTCCGTGCTTCGCCAAAATCCGGCGATATACGGAAAGACCTCGAAGCCCTCGGACGCGAGTCGCTGCGCCGGCCGCAGCACGTCGCGCCAGGCGAGCCGGCCGCTCCCGAACCGCCGAAACGCTTCCCACATGCCGCGCACGAACCCCGGCACCATGACCGCCTGGTGACCGATCTGGTTCGGCTCGCCGGCCACCACGTACCGGCCGACGGTCTCGGTCCGTCCCCCGAAACCCGTCCGCCACGACTCCGGCACCGGCCCGGACCCGATCGCGCCTTCGAAGTCGAGGAGAACGTGCTGTCCGCTTCGCGGTTCGTAGAAGTAGACGTGACCCGTCCCTCCAAGCCCGCACAAGAGTGGGTTCGTCACGGCCTGCGCAAAGGCGCCGGCCACGGCCGCATCGATGGCGTTGCCGCCCGCCGCGAAGATATCCTGGCCCGCCTTGGCGGCCGGCGGCTCGGGGCACACCACCATGTTGTCGGCCATCAGCGCAGCCACACCGGCGACAGGTCGTCTTCGCTGTTAGGATTGGCAACGTATCCCTGGACGTTGCGCCGTACGATCACGGCGCCGCTGCCGTAGGCGATCGGAATCCGGGGGATGTCCGGTTGGGTCAACTCTTCTACCTGCGCGTAGAGCCGCGCGCGGGCACTCTGATCGTTGATGGAACGCGCCTGTTTGATCAGCGCAAACGTGGTCGGATTATTGTAGGACCACAACACGCTGTTGGGCTTGTACTGTGAAAACAGCTGCCAGAATCCGTCGGGGTCGCCGTAGTCGGCGAGGATTCCCCACATGGATATCGGGAACTTGAGGCCCGAGTGCACATCGGAGATATACGCCGCCCAGTCCTCGGTTCGGAGATTCAGTCGAATGCCGACTTTGCCGAGGTCGTTGGCAATCGCCGTGGCGATCGCTTTAGCGTCTGGATAGTATGGCCGGTTCACGGGCATGTACCAGAAGTCTAGAGAAAACCCGTTGGGGTACTGAGCCTCGGTCAGTAGCTTGAGGGCCGCCTGCGGATCGTATGCGTATCCTTTCACGCTGGTCGAACGTCCCCAGGCCGTGGGCGGCAGAAATTGATCTGCGACCTGGCCGAGCCCGCCGTAAAGAGCCCGCACGATCGCCGGCCGGTTGATGGCGGCCGCCACCGCCGCACGGATCCTCCGATCCTGCAACAGCGGCATGTGGAGGTTGAATACCAGGAACCCGTCGTCGAGCGGCGGTCGGAGCGCCAATCGAAGGTTCTGATCCGACCTCGCCGACTGAAGATCCTCCGGATTCGGCACTTCCATGATGTCAAGTTCGCCGGCTTTAATTGCCAGGTACCGTGCGGCATTGTCCTTGATGACCCGATAGTACACGCGCGGCGTCTTCGGCAGGCCCGGCCGGAAGTACGAGGGATTTGCCTCGAGGAGGACGTGGTCTGCGGCATTCCACTCCACGAACCTGTACGGTCCGGTGCCGACCGGATGCCGGCCGATCCCGGCGCCGCCGTACTTCTCGAGCGCGGCCGGACTCAGAAACTGGAACGCGCGCTGGGTCATGGCGATGAGGAAGGGACCGTACGGACTGGTCAGGACGATCTGCAGCGTGTAGGGATCGACGACCCGTGCTTCTTTAAAGGTCGGTCCGAAAAACCGCTCCCAGAGGGTGAAGTCGCCGTTCTTTTGGTGGTAGGGATTTGCGGCGTCCGACCACCGATCGAAATTGACTTTCGCGGCGCGCGCGTCCCACGCCGTGCCGTCCTGAAACGTCACGCCCCGGCGCAGCCTGAAGGTCCAGACCTTCCCGTCGGGCGACACCGACCAGCTGGTCGCCAGGTCGGGTTCGATCTCGGACGCTGAGCCCAGGCGCTGCCGCACCAGGACGCTTGTGATGTTGGCCGCCACGCTCCACGCGACCGTGGCGCTGCTTACCGCGATGTCCAGGGTATCCGGATCGCCCTCGATGCCGTAGGTCAACGCGCGCGGCGCGGCGGCCCATCCCGTCGCGGTTGGCGGCGATACGAGGCACCCCACGACCAGCACGCTAACAAGGCAGAGGCTCGCCGTCCGCAGATGTCTCAGCATACGTGTCGCCCCCTCACTGCGCTTTCTCGAATTCTTGGAACACCTCGGCGGCATCGACACGCCGGGAGACCAGTCCCTGCGCGGACAGCTCGTCACACAGCGCCTGAATCATCGTCATGTTCGCCGGCACGCCGCTCGGATTCCAATCGCGTCCAAACAGCGCCTGGGACACCTCGATTTCCGCGATGAGCCACGGCGTCGTCTCGGTTAATTCGTTGATCCTGTCGAGCCATCGCGACTTGGAGGTTTCGAGCACAGCGCACAGGCCGCGCGCGGCTGCTGGCGACCTGTCGAACGCCTCTTTCCGCATTCCGACGATATGGTGGGCAGGATACACGCCGGTGCGGCGGTAGTATTCGCGCTCCGCCGCGGCGTAATCCGATATAAGCCTGACAATCGGGCTGTCCGTCTCGTAAAATTCGGCCGGCGGATCCGGCACCATCAGCGCGTCGAGTTCCTCGTCCAGCAGCATCTCGCGCAGCGTCCGGCCGGCCGGCGCGGGATGGACGTTGGACGGCAGCGCGCCCTGTGGACGTTTGGATGGCGCCCCGTCCACGGGGCCCACCGACCACTCGATCTCTTGAATCGGCACGCCCTGCTCCCGCAGGGCCGCCCGGCTCCAGGTGTTGCCGGTCGCGGGCCATTCGTTGGTGCCGATGCGGCGGCCTTTCAGCTCCTTCAGGCTGCGCAAGCTGCTGCCGCGTCGCACGAAGAAACACCGGTGCCGGAAAGCCCGCACGATGAAAAACGGGATGCCGATGAAACTCCGATCACCCTCCGCGACCCGAATGACGTGACGGGCGAACGAGAGCTCGCCCGCGTCGACGGAGGGGTCGCTGAGCGTCCGGTTCAACGCCGTCTCGGTCGAGCGCATGAACGTGAGATCGATCCCTTCCACCGCGACGTCTGCGGCGCCGAGCGGGCCGAGATAGTCGTAGTCCTTGGTGAGAAGCGTCAACGAGTGTCGGGGCATGCCGCACCTCGGTTCCGAGTGGTGTGGGCAGCGATGTCGGCTGCGGCGGCGCCGGCCGAACCGGCGTCATGCGCTAGGTGGTATACCATTTAAAATACCAGCCGCCGACCAGCAAACCCTTCCGGGCCTCGGCGGCGAGCCGGAACCTCCCTCGCACCGAGGGCGTGAGCGGTCAGCGCAGGCGGGGGTCCAGCAGGTCCCGCACCTGGTCTCCCACGAACCGCTGCGGGGCGTCGCTAAGCTTCAAGCGTTTCACGGGTCCCTACAGGAAGTATTGCTGAGGGGAGAGGTGACAAACATCACTGCAATCGAGCAAAAGCTTCGGGACCAAGGCTGCGAGTTTCTTCCCCGCAGGAACTAGCTTATCATGAAAACAAATCCGGTCCGGCAGAAGCTTGCGTCCGGTAAGCCTGTCTACGGCTTTTACACGAGCTTCAATTCACCGGATCTTCTCGAGTTTTGTGGCCATCTGAATTTCGAGTGGTGCTGGCTCGACGCGGAACATGCGCCACTGACGCCGGAAACAGCCGCCCATCTCGTGAGGGCATGCGAGACAGCAGGCGTCGTGCCCATGCTTCGGGTGGCGGAAAACGATCCAAAGCACATATTGGGATTTCTTGAAATCGGTATGATGGGTATCGAAGTTCCCCATATCGATACGGCAGATGACGCACGACGTGCCGTTGACGCGATCCGGTATGCGCCGCACGGGCGTCGCGGCGCCGGCAGTCAGACTCGCGCCGCCAATTTTGGGTTGACGCAAACGGCGCCAGAATACTTCGCGCAGGCGAACCGGGAGGTACTGTTCATCGCGCTGGTCGAGAGCAAGACCGGTTTCGATAGTCTTGCGGAGATCCTGGCGGTTGACGGCGTCGACGTGATCGCCCTCGGCTCGGGAGATCTCGCAATGTCGATGGGCCTGCCTGGTCAAGTTGGGCACCCCACTGTGCAGGCAATGGTTCGCCGCGCTGAAGAGCAGGTCGTGGCGTCCGGAAAAACTCTGGAGGCCCTGGTCGCCAATGCCGAGGAGGCCCGAGCTGCCGTCGCGCGAGGCGCTCGATTCATTTCGATCGGCGTTTCCACTATGCTCCGGAGCGCCGGTCGTTCGTTTTTCGAAGGACTGCCGATTTAACAGCGGGCGGTCCGTACGTTTCCACGTTCGTGTAGGTCAAGCTGGGCGCAACGTTCGCGCGTGACGAGAGATCAAAGGGGGGACGACATGCCATTACGTCCTGCAACGGCAAGGCGAACGTTGAGTCGCCGTAGGCTGGTCACGCTGCTCGGCGGAGGAATAGTGCTCCCGTTTGTCTGGGACCGTTCGCGGGGGCGAACCCGTGCTGCCGCGCCTAGCAGCAATAACGTGCTCGTGGTCGGTGACACTTTCGGGAACAAGACTTTAGATCCTGGGCGCACAGGTGAATTCTTAAGTTTGGAGATCGACCATGCAGCCTACGACACACTCGTGACGTTCTATGGCGCAGATCTCAAGACTCCCAGGCCATCCCTGGCGACGAACTGGAAAGTATCGGAGGACGGGCGGACATACACCTTCATCCTTCGTCCAGGAGTCAAGTTCGCCAGCGGCAATCCGCTCACGTCGGCAGATGTGAAATGGTCGTTTGACCGATTCATCAACCTCAAAGGTGTCAACTCTGCGTTCTTTGACGCGGTGGCAGAAGTGCAGGCGCCTGACACGGGAACGGTGGTCATCCGCCTGAAGCAGCCACAGCCATCGCTGATTCCGATTCTGCAGGTTGTGTTCGTCTTGGATAGCAAGCTGGTGATGGAGAATGGCGGCGACGCAAGTCCCGACGCGACGAGCAAAGACCGGGCGGAGCAATTTCTGAATACTAAATCCGCGGGGAGCGGGCCCTTCATGCTGGCCAGCTATACAACCGGGAATGAGGCCGTGTTAGTTCGGAATCCGAATTACTGGGGCCCGGCCGCCAAGCTGGATCGTGTCATTATCCATAATGTCCCGGAATCTTCCGTTCAAGGCTTGCAACTCCGACGGGGCGACATCGATATCGCGATGGCGCTCAATCACTCGGACGCCGAGGCGCTCCGGAGCGCATCGGGAGTGGTTATCCGGTCGTTTCTTACAGCTGTGACGTTCGAATTAGTGATGAACGAAGACCGGGACATCGGCGGGCCGTTTGCGAACCCGAAGGTCCAACAGGCGGTGCGTTACGCACTTGACTATCAAGGACTGCTCAAGATCGCAGGCCCTGGCGCGGTACGCGTGGCCGGGCTGGTGCCCTTGATTATACCGGGGGCCTTGGATCCGCGGGAGGCCATGCAGATGGATCGCGCTAAGGCCAAGGCGTTGCTCGCGCAATCGGGGGTTGGCAACGTGTCGGGAACGTTGTCCTACGGTAACATTCTGCGTATGGGAGTGCAAACGGAGTTAGTCGCTCAGAAAGTTCAATCGGATCTCGCCGAAGTGGGCATGCAGATCAATCTCGACGGCGAAGCGTATGTGACCGCACTGACGAAGTATCGTAGCGGGAAAGACCAGTTTGGGCTCTGGTCATACGCGTTGAGCTACGCCGACGCCGATCAGTATCTATTGTTTGCGCCGGGACTCGACATGGCGAAACGTGTCCATTGGCACCCGGAATCCGCCGCAGCTGCGAAAGCGCTCAATGATCTCGCCATGCGAGCTTTCGCGGAGACAAACACCACAAAGCGGCTCATGCTCTATCAACAGGCCGCACGGCAGCTGAATGAGATCGGACCGTTCGTCCCCCTGTTCGAACCCGCCATCCCACTAGGCTACCGCTCTAACGTATCGGGCGTGACTTATAATGGCGTGTGGGGGCTCGACTTCTACACGATTGCTCGAAGCTGACGGCTCAACGACGGCGCGTGGTCCTGCTCGGCTCGCAGGCACGTGGGACCACGACCGCCGCGAGCGACGTGGATCTTCTAGTTGTCCTAGATAAAGCCCCAGATAAGCACAGAGCGGCCGTCGAGATCCGGCGTTTGCTCAGTGATCTTCCGGTGAGTAAAGACATTATTGTGACGACCCCGACGGACATCGAGCGTCGGGGCGCCTTCCCGGCAGTGTGCTTCGCGCCGCCCTCCGTGAGGTCGAGTTGTGTATGAGCGATCCTGAGGTGGTCGCCGAAGCCCTCCGTTGGCTGCGTTTTGCCAAAGAAGATCTCTTCACCGCACGACGGTTGCTCACGAAGATGTACCGATCCCACGCCATGTTTGCTTCCTCGCGCAACAAGCCGTCGAGAAGACATTGAAAGGCGGTTTGCTTCGATCGAGAACGTGTTTCTAATGTATTGTTCGAGTACGATTGAACATGCATCACCCGCTATATCGCGCTGTCCGGCCGGCGAAACTGGACATCGCGGCGCTCGAGGGCACGCTCGCGACATACATTAGCGGCCGCGCCTGGAAGAGATTCCAGTCCTCCGGATGCTCGCGACCCCCGCAGAGGTATTGGCACGGCGCGCGTTGAGCATCTCAAATCGTGTTGCGGACGGACGACTTGTGACTGTGGCTCCCGACACGATCGAATGCGGCGGTGCGGCACTGCCGGCGTTCCGCCTTACCACGTGGACGCTGCAGCTCACGCATGAAACCCTGGGGCGTCCGCAACTGCACGCTGCACTCCGCGACCGAGCGATCATCGGCCGGTGTTTCGATCGCGACGTCGTTCTTGATCTTCGAAGCGTGCACGCGGAGGACGATGCGAGCGTTGCCCAGGCCTTGCAGGCGCTCTCACAACGTTAGCCACCCGATCGTTTCCCGCACAGCGGTTTCTAGAGTAGATCATCACGGTTCAAGGACAAGTACAGAAACGAGACCGCTACGCCGATCCAGGGGACTGAGTGTGCCTCCTGCCAGGAACGGCATCGAGGGCAGGCTCGACCCGGCGCTCAGTCAATGAGTGCGCGGATAGCCTCCTCCGCATGCCACCCGGCAAGGATCCGGACGACTTCTGCGCGGACGGTATCGACGACCGGGGGCGCCGGCCGGGAACTCCAACTCTCCAACGCGCGCCGTTCCAACGCTTCGGCGTCGCACCCCGCTAACCGCCCGTTTGTTACGACCGGACGACCGCCCACCATGACGGTATCTATCTGAAACGCGCGCGGCCGCTGAACCAGGGCTGCCGCGATGTTGGCGCCGGCGTCAGCCGGATCACCGGGCGGTTCCTCTCCAGAGAACAAAATGGCATCGGCATGCGAGCCGGGATGGAGGGTCCCGACGTTCGCGTCACCCGCAATGCGGGCGCCGCCGGTGGTGGCCCAGGCGAGCACCAGGCCCGGCGGGATCGCGTCGCAGCTAAGGCCGGGCCGGCTGTGCAACAGATGGGCGAGACGGGCCTCTTCAAGGATATCATCGTCGTCGTTCATGGCCAGGCTGTCGATTCCGAGTCCAATCGAGATGCCCCGACGTACCATTGCCGGCACCGGCGCCACCCCGCTTCGCAGGCGCAGGTTCGAACTCGGATTGTGGGCGATGTCAGCGCCGGCGTCCGCCAGTAGCGCGAGGTCTTCAGCGGTCGCCCACACGCAGTGCACGAACGTGACCCCGGGATGTAGGAGTCCAAGCGCCTCGAGGCGCGCCACCGCCGTCTGCCCATACTGCCGGACCGCGTACGCCCGTTGATAGATTGTCTCAAGGAGGTGAATGTGTAACCGCACGCCGCGGCGCGTCGCCTGATCGTCAAGCGCGGCCAGGAGGTCGTCGGAACACCAGACGGGATTGGTGGGACCGAACTGCAGGACCTCGGTGCCGTACTCGGCCGCGAGCCGTCCGTAGAGCGCCAGGTAGTCGTCGACCGATAAGGAGGGGCGCGGCCAGGCGCCGGCCTCCTCCTGAGCCGGACGAGGCAGGCCAGCCAGAAATGCGTCGTCATCGACATAGGTAAACGTGTTTTGGTCCTTAATGCCCAGCGCCACGCGGAACCTGAGGCCGCTGTCGCGATACGCCGCGAGGACCCGGCGTAGCCGCATCTCGTACCCCTCCACGGGCCCCGCGTAGTAGGAATCGGCATGCACGGTTGTAGTGATCCCGTGGAGCGCCTGACGCCCACAGGCGTAGCGCACGTCCCAGTACGGGTCCGCGAGCAGGCTGCCGCGAAGGCCGATCGACCGGAGCTCGAGCGGCTCGTCCGGAAACCCCTGCCGCAGCGTTGATACACCGCGGCCGTGGGAATGCGCGTTCACAAATCCCGGCGCGACCACGTGCGATCCATCGCCAATCACGGGTGCGTCCGGATACCGCGCGCGCAGGTCCGTGTACGGGCCCGCGTCGGCGATCATGCCTGCCCGGACGTAGAGGGCGCCGGCCGGCACGTACGCCGGTCGTTCGCCCCACGCAAGAATTAGAGCGCGGCCGCGGACCAGACATCCGCCGCGAGCGGCGTCAGGCAGCCGTTCCAACGGGCTTCCAGACCGTTCGAAACGAGCGCAGGAGATTCTCGCCCAGCAGCTTTCGAATCTTCGCCTCGGGCCATTCGCGATGGAGCAGCCCCGCGGTAATGTTCGGGAATTTCGCGTAGCTGTCGAATTCGGGCGGGTAGACATAGTGCAGTTTCGGTGTCCCCTGCCACAACAGGTCGTACTCTTCCTTGGGATAATTCTCCATGAGGTCCGGGCCAATCGACACGTGGTCTTCGCCCATGACCGCCACCATATGCTCGATGTGGTCAAGCAACTGCTCGAATTCCGGACGTCCCGATTTCGTAATCAGTGGCCCCAAGGCATGGGCACCGACCACTCCGCCGCTCTTGGCCACTGCGCGCAGCATATCGTCGGTCAGGTTTCTGGGATGGTCGCACAGCGCCGCGCAGTTCGAGTGCGACGCGTGCACGGGACCTCCGCCGACCTCGATCGCGTCCCAGAAGCCCTTCGGGGCGATATGCGATACGTCGACGATCATCCCGAGGCGATGCATCTCCCGGACGGCGTCCTTGCCGAACGTCGTGAGCCCCCCGTCGGCGCCTGACCGAACGCCGTCGGCAAGCAGGTTGCGGTGGTCATGCGTCAGTCCCATCTTGCGGACACCCAGGCGATAGTAGACCCCCAGCAGGTTGAGGTCCCCTTCGATCGGCGACGCGCCCTCGAGGCAGAGCACCACCGCAATCTTGCCTTCCCGTTTGGCCCGCACGATGTCGTCGGCCGTCATAACCACGAGCATGGTCTCGGGCGATGCCTCGGCGTCCCGGTACATCGCATCGATCGCCTGGACGGCGAACTTCAGCCGGTTCGTGCCTTGGATGTTGCGGAACGGGAAATCGATGTGATAGCGCGCGTCGCCGGCCACGTGATCGCACACGGCGGTTATACCGCCGCTGCGCAGCACGGGAGCGTGCCGGGCGGCAAAGACGCCTCGTTCGCCCGCCCGTTGTCGTTTGCCGACATCCGGGCAGATGTCCGTGTGTCCGGCAATTACGATGGCGTCGTGATGCAGCTCGGATGCGCGCGTCACGAGATCCTCTGTATATCGCACGGCCGCTCCTCCGATACGACGAACGGAGTTGCCCGCCTCAGGCCCTACCGGTATGGGCGCTAGTGGACCCGTCCGGCGGCGTTGGGTACGCGACGTCCACGGTCACGCTGGCAAGCGAGGGATCGTATCGCATGAGGACGCTCGCCACCATTTGCTCGAACAGCGGACGTGGAATGAGACAGTCGGCGCATGCGTTTGGGCCGGCGAGCACCCTGAGCGAAATGCTCCCGTCACGGATGCCGTCGACAACCAGGTCGTAGCCGTCGGCCGCCAGCGCCTCCTGCAGCGGCTTCAGCGCCGCGGCAACCGCCGGCTCGTTCACCTGAGTTCGTCGTCGACAACCACGGTCGACGGGCCGCCACACATCGTTGAAAACACCATACTCTTGCCGGCTGCGCCCCCAACGACCACGATATCGTATGAGTGGGCGCTCTCTTGAACCGTCAACATCAATCGTTCCAGTTCGGCGGCGCTCCGCTGGAGCAACCACCGCCACTCGGGTCGTACGCGGGCGGGTGTGAGCCGTCCCCAGTTCGCCGCGAGCCGGGCGTTGATCCGGGCGTGCTGGTGAATGTACTCCTTGACGGACTGTTTGGACCATCCCGCCTTCCCGCAAATGGCGGCATGCTCGGGCGACATGAACAGGACGAACCGGTCCGTTGGCTTGCCGGTCGTGAAGGACGTCGCCGTATAGTGAGCCGGGATGAATGAGCACGCCGCGGCGAAGCTGTCCAAGACGCCTTCCGGTTCGTAGTTCGTCAAGTCGTCGACGTCCACTTCGTCCCGGGTCTCGAACAGCGTCACCGCGCTGACGTCGGGACTGTACCCCAAGTCCACGTGGTACGGTGCCCACGGCGTCTGCGCCTCGTTCTCGGCGCAGCACAGGCTAAACTTGCGCGCTGTTCCGATCGTGTCCATGTCGGTGCGCGTGGGGATCGCGCCGGCAATGTTCATGATGATCAAGCGAAAGGCCCGCCCGATCGCGATGTTGTGCCGAGACTGTTTCCCGGGACCAAGCGCGCAGCACCCCGCGTTGATACCGATCCGCCGGGCAATCGGCCCGTTGATGACTAGCAGCGGCGCGTGCGGGCCGGTCGACATCAGCATGGTCCTCGCCAAGCTTCCGAATCCGGGCAGCGCCCGGCACGCGGCGATCAGGATCGGCAAATGCTCCGGTTCACATCCCGCCATCACCGCGTTGACCGCGATCTTTTCTACCGTGGCGGCCCGCATCGCGGGGGGCAGAACCGCCACCACCTCCTGCCGGTCCCGCCGGCTTCCCGTCAGCACGGCATTGACTTTGCCGGGCGTCGGCGGAATGAGGGGAAATCCGTCGCCACAGTCCGCCTCGAGGAGATGCCGATTCATGCGCTCGAAGGCATCGTACCGGTCCTCCCCCTCGAACACGAGTCGGTCCGACGCCGTGGGATGCTCGACGCCGCGCGGCGCCGCCTCGGTGGTCAACGCCGATTCAATGACGCCGAACGCCTGGCCGACGTGCCCGACGATGCGCTCGGGTCCGATCCCCGTCAGCACTTCGGGAACGACCGCGTACCGGAAATCCGGCATCCCGGCGGCGGCCGCCGTCGCCGCCGCTACGGATTCGAAGCTCTTTGCCACGATCGCCACAGCCGGCTTCCCCGATTTCTCGAGGAAGATCATGTCGTGGACAAGCCACGACGTACAGGACCCTCAATCGCCGGTCGCTCCCACGAAAGCGTCGCATTCTCGCGACGCCTGCTCGAGCAATTGGGGAGCGCAGGGCTGTCCGCCCTCGTAGGTGCGCAGCGTCACCCCTCGGTACCGCTCCCGGATCAGCTCGCCCGCCCGCTGCAGCGCTTCATGGCCGCCGCGCTTCTTGTTCCATACCAGGCCGACGGACAATCCATCCAGTGACCCCGCCCGGGCGGCCGGCCGGGCAGACGCCGCCGGAGGAGCGGCGACCGGATCCAGCACTTCCAATCGGTACATGAGCGATCCCTCCCGATTGACTCGTGTGCGAGGCTCACCAAACCGTCACGCCGGCGTCGGCGTACAACGACGCCCCGGTGACCAGGCGCGCCTCGGTGTTCGACGCAAGGAACACGATCGGCCCCACGATGTCTTCCGGCTTCCCAATTTCCTTGAGCGGAATTTTGGCGAGCCGGCGGTTGCGAAATTCCGGGTTGGCGAGATCCCGGCGGTTCATATCGGTCTCGATGATGCCGGAACAGAGGGCGTTCACGCGGATCTTATGCGGCGCCAGCTCCAGGGCGAGCGCCTTGGTCAGCATCCCGATCCCGGCCTTCGACACGGCGTAATGCGACGCGCTGGTGTTCGCCTTTACCTGAGCGTCCGACGAGATATTGATGATGACGCCGGGGATGTTCTGCTCCACCATGTGGCGGGCCGCCGCCTGGCTGACCAAAAAGTAGCCTTTCAGGTTCGTCCCGATCACCCAGTCCCACTCTTCCTCGGTAATCTCGAATAGCGTCGAGCGTTTGAGCACACCCGCGTTGTTCACCACGAGATCGAGATGTCCCAGTCCGCTGATCGCCTCGCTGACCATCCGGCCCACGTCCCGCTTCACCGACGTATCGCCCTGCACGGCCACGGCGCGGCGGCCCAGCGCCCGAATCTCACCGACCGTCGCCTCGGCGGCCGCGTGATTACTCTTGTAGTTCACGGCGACATCGGCGCCGTGCTGGGCCACGCCGATGGCGATCGCGCGGCCCAACCCGCGCGATCCGCCGGTCACGAGCGCGCGCCGCCCCTCGAGCCGCGGCAGACTCTGTGTCATGGAACGCCCACCGCGCTCTTGGACTCCGGCCGGGCAGCGTCGCGCTTGCGCATCGCGATCCCGGCAAGGAGATACATGATCACATACACCACGGCGCGATACGACACGACGGATCCTGGCGGGATGCAGATGAACGACAGCCCGGCCACGCCGCGCCGGCCGATCTCGTGGGCGATACGAATCACTTCGTACTCCGTCATGCCGATGGGCTCGGCGTTGTCGCCCAAAATGTCGCCGGACGCGGGCCCCGCCCCGCCCAGAACATCCATATCGAAGTGAACGTAGACCGCCTGCGTCCCATCGTACGCGTGGCGCAGCTCCCGGCACAGGCCTTCTACACCCAGTTCGGTGCGGACTTTCCACATCGGGTAGAAATGTGCGCCGCGGCCCAGAAACTCGCGCACGACCTCTTTGCTTTCGAGCAGCCCGCGCTCGCCGATCTCGACCAGATTCCGCACGGTGATGTTGTCGTGAAACTCGTAAACTTTCCGCTTCCAGTTCCCGCTCCCGGCAATCCGTGGATCCATCGTCAGCTTGTCGAACGGCCAGGCGTCCCAGTGTGCGTCGAGGCTGATCAGGCCGACGTTGCCCTGAGTTCGCTCCGCGATCGGTTTGGCGATCGCGTACGATCCCAGCGGAGAGTTCTGTCCAAGCACGATCGGAATCGCCCCCGCGTCGAGCGCGTGATTGACCTTCTCTTCAACCGCGGCCTGCGCGCGAAGGATGTTCGCCGCGGTCGGGCGGTCGTGCGCCTCGGGTGGGATGTTGGCATCGCCGTAGTCGACCACGGTCAGATGGTCGAACACGTCGAGGTCGAAGTCCTGAATGTACCCGGACGCGTAGCGGATAGACTGCTGGCGGACGCGCTTGGGCCCGGCGATCCACTCCTCCTTGCCCAGCCCGGCATATGCCTGCCACGACGCCACGTACGGCGCGCCGATCACGACCACATCCGCGCCCGTGAGGTCCGCCGGCGACGTGGCAAACGGACGGGCCATGAAGGTCGGCATGTCGCCTTCGATCATTGGGTACCAGCGGGCGCGCGCGAACACCGAGTTTCGGATTTCGTCCCAGTTTGGATAGGTCACGATCTTTCCCCCCTCGCCTGCAGATGCTACCCTCGCCAGCGGCCGCCGCTGACGTTCAGAATCGAGCCGCTCACCCAGTCGCCGCTCGACCGCGCCAGATAGAGGCATGCGTGCGCGATGGGCTCCGGTCCGCCGAGCCCCAGCGGGAACTCGGCGTCCTGCGCGCGCCTCGCCTGCTCATCCATCGGCCTGCCCGTGCCCGTGGGTCCAGGCGTGATGGCGTTCACGCGAATCCTGTGGCGCTCCAACTGCGCCGACAGGCCGATCGTCAGGCCGAGCAACCCGGCTTTCGCGGCGTTGTAGGCGACCGAGATATGCTGGGACCCTCGGAGGGCTGCGAGCGAACTGATGAAGACGATGCGTCCTCCGCCGCGGCGGATCATATCGGGAATCACGGCCTTCGAACACAGCCACGCACCGGTCAGATCCGTGTCGATGATGGTCCTCCAGTGCTCATCGTCGAGCTCCCACGCCACGCCTGGCGGCGAATCGATGCCCGCGTTGTTGACCAGCACGTCGATCGCCCCGAAGTCTCGCGCGACTTCCGCAACGGCTGCCTGAATCGAGACCGTCCGTGTGATGTCGATCGCGCACGCGGCCGCACGAAGGCCTTCCCGGCACAGCGCGGCCGCGGCCGCCGCCGCTTTCGCCGATTGAATGTCGGCCAGGACGGTGGCGGCGCCGTCACGGGCCATGAACTGCGCGATACACAACCCGATGCCCTGAGCCGCGCCGGTGACGAGCGCGACCTTTCCCGACAGGCCGCCGGCGGGCGGATCCGGCGCCGTGTTCGTCACAACGCTCGGCCGCTCATTGGGACAGCACCCCGACCCCCAACTCTGCATTCCGCTGCGAGAGGGACTGGAGAAACTGCCGGGTCCGCTCGTTCTGCGGCCGCGAAAAAATGTCGTCCGGTGTGCCTTGCTCGACAATGTTGCCGTCCGCCATGAAGATGATTCGGTCCGCGACGTCTTTCGCAAAGCCCATTTCGTGCGTCACGATGACCATGGTCATGCCCTCGCGGGCGAGTTGGCGCATGACGCGCAGCACCTCGCCGGTCAGCTCGGGGTCGAGGGCGGATGTGACCTCGTCGAACAATATGGCCTTTGGGTTCATGGCGAGCGCCCGCGCGATGGCCACCCGCTGCTGTTGGCCGCCGCTCAACTCGTGCGGGTACGCATCGACTTTGTCCGACAAGCCGACCTTGGCCAGCAAACCGAGGGCCCGCGCGCGGACGTGGTCTCTGGACTCCTTCAGTACGTGGACGGGCGCGATCATTACATTCTCGATCGCCGTCAGATGCGGAAAGAGATTGAACGCTTGAAACACCATGCCGACGTCGCATCGCAGCCGCTCGACGCGCCGGTCGTCCGGTGAGCGGCCGCCGCCGTGCACTGCCTGGTCCGCAACGTAGATCTCCCCGCCGTCGATGGCCTCCAGGCGGTTGATGCAGCGGAGCAGCGTCGTTTTGCCGCTGCCGGACGGACCGATGATGCACACCACCTCGCCTTTGCGGATCTCCAGCGACACGCCGCGGAGCACGTGCACGTCGCCAAACGACTTGGAAATCCGGTCGAGGCGGATCATACGCGGCCCAGGGTCCGCCGACGGTAACCGATGCGCATGCGGCGCTCCAAGTATTGAACGCCGAGCGAGCCCGGGTAGGACAACGCCAGGTAGATAATGCCGACGATGGTGAACACCGCAAAGTACTGATAGTTCACGGCGGCGATGATCTGCCCAGTATAGACCAGCTCCCGGACGGTGATCACCGACACGAGCGACGTATCCTTAAACAGGCTGATGAAATAATTGCCGAGCGGCGGCACCACGATTCGTAGCGCCTGCGGGAGGATGACGAGCCGCATCGTCAGTGAACGAGACATCCCCAGCGCGTGGGCGGCCTCCAATTGGCCTTTGGCGACCGCCTGGATACCGGCCCGGTATACCTCGGAGAGATACGCGGCGTAGTTAATCGTCAGACCGATGACACCGGCGGTGAAGGGCGGCAACTTGATGCCGACCGCCGGGAGGACGAAGTAGATGTAAAAGAGCTGCAGCAGGCACGGCGTTCCGCGGACAAGTTCGACGTAGACGCTCGCGGCCGACCGCACGCTCCGGCGGCGCGACAGCCGGGCCAGGGCGACTACGAGGCCGAACGTCAGGCCGAGCGCCATGACGATGACCGTCAACTCGATGCTGATGACCATCCCGTGCAGGAGGTCGGGGACATACGTATGCGCGTCGCTGAAGTCGAACAGGCGCGCAAGGTTACGCAGCATCGCTACGACCCCTTCCGCACGCGCTGCGGCCATCGCCGGGCCGCCGCTGTGTGCCGCCGGCGGATCATCATACCGCGCGCCGCGGAGTGCTCAGGGCTCGTTTCGTCGAGCGGTTAGGGGATCCCGACCATGCTCTGCGGGGTCATGCCCCACTTCGCGGTGATCTTCACCATTCCGCCGTCCGCGATCATCTCCGCGAGCGCCCGCGAGATCGCGAAGTTCAAGTCCACGTCGTCCTGGCGAATCGCGTACCTCGCCTGGCCGAGATGAAGGCGGTCCGGGAGAGAGGTCTCGCCGGCCGGCGGGATGACGATGTCGCTGCCCGGGTGCTTCGCGACGTACGCCCGGATGACGAGGTCGTCGTCAAGCACCGCGTCGACGCGGCCGTTGGCGAGGTCGGTCAGCGCGGCCTCGCTGAATTGATAGGCCGTCAACTGCCGCAGGTCTTTGCGGGACTGAAGCATATCGTACTGGATGCCGCCCTGCAGCGCGCCGACCGTGTGACCGGCAAGCGCCTGCCACGTGCCGATCTTCTGCACGTTTGGACGGCGGACGGCGATCGCGAAGCTATAGTACGGGATCGGGCTGGTAAAGGCGATAATTTTCAGCCGCGCGGGCGTCATGTGCAGGTCGTCCACCACGACGTCGACGCGCCGCGCCAGCAACGCGGGGACCATGCTGCTGAACGGCATCAGCTGCCACGACACTTTGAGGCCGAGCCGGCGCGCGATTTCCTGGAAAATATTCACGTCGATGCCGTCGGGCTGCTTGGTATCCGGGTTCACATAGGTGTGCGGGTAGCTCGCCGGAGAAATCGCGGCCACGATGCCATCGCGCACGGCCTTCTTGTACGACCCGTCCCCGCCGGTGAAGCTGACGCCGTCGATGAGTCCGTCGGCAAATACCGGGATGACGCCCGCCGTCAGGCCCAAGACAAGCATCATGCTGAGCACCATCTTGAAGCGTCCCACCATACCGAGCCCCCCTTACTCGTGATGAGTGGCTGTAGCGGCGCGCCGGATACGTGCCGTCACTGCACGAGCCGTCGAGTCTGTGGATCGATACCCCAGCAGAACGGATGCCTTAGCCGCGGCTTCCTTGGTAAGCCGGCACACCACCGTGCGCGATGCCGCGAAGCGCGACGACGGCATGGCGACAGTAATGGCGCCGCGGACTACGCTGTCTGAGTCGAAGTAGGGCGCCCCGACGCAACACACTCCGGGTTCGAACTCCTGATCGTCTATCGCGTAGCCGCGCACGCGAACCTGGGCCACCGACTGCTCCAGGGCCCGCCGACCGGTAAGGCTTTTCGGCGTCCGCGCGGGAAACGGCGCCCCCGCCAAGTAAGCCGCGCGCTCGGCGGGCGGGAGGTACGCGAGGATCGCCTTGCCGGATGCCCGACAGTAGGCCGCGCCGCGCAGTCCGACGTAAAGCCCGGTGACGCGAAGTGTGGCGCTGCCCTCGACGATCGCCTGCAGCACCACTTCGCCGCGGATCCAGGTCGACAAGTACGCCGTCTCGCCGGTCCTCGTACTCAGGTCCTCGAGTAACGGCAGAATGCTGCGGGCCGACTGTTGCCGCTGTAAAAACGCTTGATGCAGCGAGGCAACCTTGGGCCCCAGCTGCAGACGCCGGTCGTCTCCCTTGACGAGATAACCCGAGGCGGTGAGCGTGTTGACCAGGTGGTAGCCGGTGGCAGGATTGAAGCCGAGGGTACGCGTCACTTCCCGAACCGTGGGGTTGCTCCCCCGAGCGGCTACCCATTCCATCATCCGGAGCGCCCGCTGCACCGTCCGCAGACCCGGCTTCTCGCTATGTGAAGTACGGTTCATATAATCATAATGTACTAGGCAGGCCACCGTATCACCTGCTCGGCTCAGACCGCCGGCGAAACGGACAGGGTCCTGTCGTGCTCGGTGAGGACCTCGCAGCCCGACTGCGTCACCGTAATGGTGTCGCTGAACCCGATTCCGAGCTTGCCGGGCAGGCGCAGGCTCACCGGCGAGTAGAACGTCATGCCGGCCTCGAGGGGCACCTCGACGCCCTCGGTAATGATTACGACCGCCTCGCGCCACGTCGGCGGCAAGCTGAGCCCAACCGAATATCCGAACATTCCGGTGGAATACGCGCTTTCCCTGACGCCGTCCAGTCCGCGGTTGACCTCACTCCAGACGTCGTGCGCCGTCCGGCCGGCCCGCAGCGCGTGCGTGAGCAGGTCCAGCGTTTCGTGGGACGCCTTAACGAGCTGCTCGACCTCCCGTGAGGGTTCACCGACGGAGACGGTGTGCATAATGGGCGCCATATACCGATGATGAAAGCCGGACGCCTCGATCATTACCGTGTGCCCAGGCCGGATGACATTGCCGCGGTTGGACGTGTGAATCCAGCCGGTGCGGTGGCCGGCGGCGACGACCGGCTGGCAACTGAAGTATTCGCTTCCCTCTTTGACTAAGACGGCGTAGGCCGCGCTCGCGACGTCGTCCTCCGTGGCGCCCGGCCGGACAGCGTTCACAGCGGCGAAGACGCCCGCCCGCGTCATCTGCGCCGCGCGGCGCATGTGAGCCAGCTCTGCCGGCGATTTCACGACGCGGGCCCGGCCGACGATGTCCGACGCGTCGACGAATGTCGCGTCCGGCAGTGCGGCCTTCAGCGCTTCGTAGACCTCGACGTTGAGCCCGCCTCTTCTCGTTTCGAGTCCGATCCGCTTCCCGTCCAGATGCCGGCTCCGCAGCACCGCGGAGACCTCTCCTGTCAACGCGCGTGCATCGGTGAACTTGATGGCTCGGACGTCCTCGACCCACGTGTTGAGCAGCGCGCCAGGGATCTCCAGCTCGATGACCTGCAGCGTCGGCTGGCCGTCCGCGGGCAAGATGAAGCAGGTATAGAGGTCCGCGGCAAACGCCTGGTAGCCTGTCATGTAGGAGACGTTCGGGACAAAGGTCACGAGCATCGCGTCGAGCCGTTGCTCCGCCATGGCCCGCCTCACGCGATCGGCTCGGACGCGATACTCGGACTCCGGGAAAGCGGTCTCCTTGGGGATTGGTCGGTTTTGAAGCTCCTCCAGATAGCGCCGATAATCCACTCGCGTCCCTCCAGACGAGGCGTTACCAGCCGGCTGCCATTGGGCTTCGGCAGGTGTTGCCTGAGCACAGGAAAAGCACGCGGCTCATGGCCTCATCATATCGACGATGGGCCGTTTATCCTAGCCCGGAATTTGCGTTTTGGCTTCTCGAGTCATCTTCAGTGTGCACCTGCACGCCTTGTATTGAAGGATTCCACCCAGTTTCCTCCAGCGCGGGCCCAGAACAGCCCGTTCTGCCCTTCCTGAAAACGCCAACCTCGGAATGGCCGCACCGCGGGCGATTTCTCGGACACCTCTCCGTCCTCGGCTGCTGGGCTGCCAGTTCTCGCCTGACAGAACGTGGTGTCTCAGGCGCGTGCTCAGTTCCGACGGTACCGAGGTGCTGCTCAAAGAGGTCGTGCACCTGGACGGCCACCCGCGGTGTTCGTGCGGGATCACAGATCACACGGCAATCGCCACGGACAAGCTCGAAGCGCTCCAACGGACCACTGAGCGTCTGTTGCCACCGGAAGCGCTGCGCGATCTCGAACGCGAGTCGCGCTCGCAGCCAGAGGAGGTGAACGAGAGGCAATACGACGGCGGCTATCTGCCGGGCAGCGCGCGACGCCGGCCGGGACAAGCGGCGCCCAGGATCCGAAGAGCTTCACCTCCCGGCGCAGTGTCGACATGCTCTGGCCGATCAAGCAGGCGCTTTTGGACATGCCGCAGCGCGGGCGGTTGGTCTTCCCGGGGGTCCGAGGCGGTCCACTCAGCTACGGCTGGTTCAGCCGGTACGTCTGGCGCCCCGCGGCGGCGGAGGCCGGCAGCCGACTGCGGCTCCACGGGCTCCGCCACGGCTTCGCGAGTCTGCTCTTGGCCTGGGACGAGCCGATCCTCTACGTGAGCCAGCAGCTTGGACACAGCAGCGCGGCATTTACGCTGTCGACCTACGCCCACCTGATCCAGCAGGGCCGGAGGCTCGACAGGGCAATAACATACTTGACTGACCGACCATTTCCTGCTACCATTATGGCATGGACAGTCAACGCTCCCCCAAAACCTTGCTCGAAGCGGTCCGGTACTTCAGCGATCCGGACGTGTGCATCGAATTTGTGAAGCAGGCGTTCTGGCCCAATGGCGTCACCTGCCCTCACTGCGGATCGCGTGACGTGATGTACCTCGCGAACGCGCGGCTCTGGAAATGCCGGAAGCCGCATCCGCGCCAGAAGTTCTCGGCGAAGGTCGGCACGATTTTCGAGGATTCGCCGGTCGGATTCGAGAAGTGGCTTCCGGCGATGTGGCTGATTGCCAACTGCAAAAACGGTATTAGCAGTTACGAAATTGCCCGCGACCTTGGCGTGACGCAGAAGACCGCGTGGTTCATGCTGCATCGGCTTCGCTACGCCATGCAGACCGGCTCGTTCAAGAAACTGTCCGGCGACATCGAAGCGGACGAATCGTTCATCGGCGGCAAGGCACGGTTCATGCACAAGAACCGCCGCGCGAAGGCCATCAAAGGAACGGGCGGCATGGGCAAGGCCGCCGTCATGGGCCTGCTCGAACGGCACGGGCCGGACGGCCACAGCCGCGTGATCCTGAAGCACGTTCCGAACGTGCGCCGCCATGCGCTGGTCCCGACGATCCGCGAACACGTCGAGCCGGGGTCCGAAGTGTTCACCGATGCCCTCCCGTCGTACAACACGCTCGCCGCCGACTACACGCACAAGGTGATCGACCACGCGGAGAAGTACGCGGAGGGCAAGGTCCACACGAACGGCCTCGAAAACTTCTGGTCGCTGTTTAAGCGGGGTATCAAGGGCACGTACGTGAGCGTCGAACCGTTCCATCTGTTCCGGTATCTCGACGAAGAGTCGTTCCGGTTCAACAAGCGCCGGACCAAGGACGCCGATCGTTTCATGGATGTTCTGCGCTCGACGGTGGGCCGTCGGGTGACGTACCGTCAACTCACCGGGAAGGAAGCAGCACAAGGAGACCTTGTATCATCCGCGCCAGTGGCGGGGTAGGAAGCGGCCTTCATGAGCAACCCCAACGCCGCCAAGAGACCACCTGCAAGCGATCCAGGCGATTCGCTGGATCGCTTGCGCGTTTTTGCCCGCCGCATCTTCGCCGTCTCGAAAAAGGAACTGGATCAAAAACTGGCAGTCCATAACCGCCGGAAACAAAAGGCAAAGAAGAAATCCCGTTCAGCGTGAACACGCTCTACTACGGCGACAACCTCGACATTCTCCACCGCTACATTCTGGACGACACGATCGACCTCGTCTACCTCGACCCGCCGTTCAAGAGCAACCAGGACTACAATGTCCTGTTCGCCGAGCAGGACGGCACGCGTGCAGCCGCGCAGATCAAGGCGTTCGAGGATACGTGGCAGTGGGATGAGGCGGCAGCCAAACAGTACGAAGAAACCGTCGAGCAAGGCGGGAAGGTCTCGGAAGTCTTGCAGGCGTTCAGATTGTTTCTCGGCACAAACGACATGCTTGCCTATCTTGCGATGATGGCACCACGGCTAGTTGAACTTCACCGCGTTCTAAAATCCACAGGCTCCCTCTATCTTCACTGTGATCCCACCGCAAGCCATTATCTGAAACTCTTGCTCGATGCAGTTTTTGGTCCAGAACGATTTGTCAGCGAGATCATTTGGAAACGTACGCACTCGCACGGTGACCCGCAGCGAAAATATGGTGCGATCACCGACGCGATCTTCCTCTACTCTCGGTCAGACGAATACACGTTTAGACCACAGTATCGGCCTTTTGAACCGGACTACATTGAAAAGACATTCACGAGTATCGATCCTGACGGGAGACGATGGCAGTCAGTAACTCTACGCAGTCCGCATCCGCGCCCAAACCTCACATACCCGTACACAGCAAGCAATGGCAGCACCTATCAGCCGCACCCGAACGGCTGGTCATGCGATCTGGAGCGTATGCAACGATACGACAGGGAGGGACGGCTGCACTTCCCTGCTCGTGAAACTGGGGCACTGCGATTGAAGATGTATTTTGATGAATCGCCGGGCGTGAAGGTACAAAACCTTTGGGCCGACATTTCACCTATCTCGGCGAACGCGCAAGAACGCCTCGGCTACCCGACCCAAAAACCGGAGGCGCTACTTGATCGTGTCCTGAATACCAGCAGCAACGAGGGTGACGTGGTTCTCGATCCCTTCTGCGGATGCGGCACTACCATCGCTGCCGCTCAGCGCCTCAACCGGAACTGGATCGGAATCGACATTACCCATCTCGCAATCGGACTCATAAAACACCGCCTACACGACCAATTCGGCGATGCGATTACCACAACGTATAAGGTCGTTGGTGAGCCGGTATCCACGCCTGATGCGGAGCGTCTCGCTGCTGAGGACCCGTTCCAGTTTCAGGCGTGGGCGCTTGGCCTCGTTGGCGCGCGAACGGCCTATAGTGCGAAGAAGGGCGCGGACCGAGGCATCGACGGTCGCCTCTATTTTCACGATGAGCCGCAGGGCGGGCAGAGCAAACAAATCATCTTCTCGGTGAAAGCCGGGCACACGATGCGAGCGCACGTTCACGAATTGCGCGGTGTGATGGAACGAGAACGAGCCGAGATCGGCGTCCTCATCACACTACAGGAACCGACGCGGCCGATGCGTGAGGACGCGGCCAGCTCGGGGTTCTACGAATCGCGCGGTTGGGGCAAACGGTATCCAAGGTTGCAGTTGTTGACTATCGCCGACCTGCTGGCCGGCAAGAGCATCGACTATCCGCCGCACGCGCAGGTCAATATCACCTTCAAGCGCGCGCCACGCGAGCAACCGGCGGAAGCGGCAGAACAGGGTGCCCTGTACGCGGGACCGGGAACTACGTCTCTGGTTCCGGTCAACCCTGGCTACCGCCCTCCGAAACGAAAGACTCGCGCTCGTCGCAAAGGGCGGTAGCGACCTTACCCCTTTTTGGTGTCAAATAGTGGGCCGAGCGGCTTGTGAGGGACCATAATCTTCATCGGGTACTTCTCCGCCACATTTCCGTTGAGCCGTATAAGGTCGCTGTGGTCGAACGTGTGAAGTTCGTCGCCCCTGTAGAGAATGGCCGTGGCGACGTGGATGGCATCGGGCGTTTTTAGTTTCATGTCCTTTCGGCGGTAGTAGTCGCGTATCTCACTTGCTAACGTCGCCACGCGAACGTCGACGCTAATCTCATTGATGGATCTGCGCTGGAGGACCCCTTCGTATTTCGCTCTTGCCTCGTCGGTCAATGTGCTTTGAAGAACTTCGGTCCGAGTCAACACAGACGTAATGAGCCGCATCCGGCCCTGGGTCACCGCCTGCGCGACTTCCTCCATCCGTGCTTGAACCTCATCGGGCCGCGGTTCACCCTTGATCCACGACAGCAGGACGCAGCAATCCCAATAGATGATCTCTCTACCAGTCGTCATCTCTGATAGACGCCAGAAACTCTTCCGTCGTCAGATTCTTCGTGGCATCAGGGGCCATGCCGCGAATATCCAGTAGCGTCGGCAATTGCTCTTCAGGAGGCAGAATCTCAATGTCGGACGCGGTCACGGCGTACGGGAACGGATCGAATTTCTTGTATCGGAGTTCTCCGATCACGCGGACGTAATTATCCAAGCCTTCTTTCACCTTCCCGCGTAGTGCCGGCGGAAAGTCACACGACACGCGGACCGGCCCAACGAACGGGTACACAAAGAACCGCCTGGTCCCTCGGTGAAGGTTCACTTGATCGAGGGTCCCGGTAATACTGCCTTCACATATCTCGTCGGGGCCAAGCGCGGTCTCGACGACGGACTTGAACCCGCGCGCAATCGTGATGCGTTCCCTGTCGTCGGTGATGACCAATTCAGCAACGTGCTTCTCAACAGTCACGCCGAGATTTATGTACGCTTCCGCGGCGGGCATGTCGATATGCTGCGGCATCGTGTGGTGCGTCATGATATGGCGGAGATTTGCGAGGAACGTATCGACGACCGAGCCGCTGTAGTCCTGCGTGATGGTCGCGTCGGGATCGAGAAGAGGCTTCGGTTCCAACACCACCGTGGCGGGACTGGCCTTATGGAGATCGACAACGCGATAGTATACGCGCGCCTCCGTCGTGCCCGTAACAAGTCGCTCCGTGTGCCGGAGCGCGACCCTCACCGCGTTTAACTGCTCAATGAACTCGGGGAACCGGAGGTCGCCGTTGTCCTCAACGGCACCGACAGCCTGGATCACGATTCGCGCCGTCATGGCTACGCCCGCCCGTCCGCCTGCCGCCTACTGGACATAGCACGGCTGAGGCAGTAGAATGACCTCAGCGGAAGGGTCCCCTACAGCCTGTGGGGGAATGGACCACCCGGGGCCAACCGGGTGGTTCTTGTTTGCCCTCATACTGCCGTGCCTGTTCTAATCCATCGTGCTTCCACCTGCCAAACGAATGAACGCCCGTTTTTGCGCTGGTCTCCGACCCGTATTCTACCGGATGCGCCTCGGGTCAGTCAAGTATGTTATTGCCCTCGACAGGGAAACGATCCTCCGGCAGCTCGCCGCGGCGGCGCACCGACCCCGTGCCCCACGGGTGCCCCAACGGAGGGTGGTGGCGGACACCAGACTTTCGAAAAACCCTTGAAACTAAACGGGCCGGCGATCGGGTTTGAACTGATGACCTGCGCATCGGCTCTGCTGCGCTGGCTCGACCCCGCGGACGCCGTGTAGGTGCCCCTAGAGGCGCGCCGGTCGGATCGAACCTGAAGCAATCCCTCGTCTTCGCCGAACCGGTAATCTCGCCGCAGACTGGCGCCGCCGCGGTACCGGCCCGGGCCCATCACGTCCTGAATGAATTCACAGGCAAGAATCTCTATCGGGTGTTTCAATTCGCACACCTCTGCCGACTGAAGGGCCAGGTTCGCAAAGATATGCGCGTTTCCGTCCAGCCCGTCGGCCCAGGGCCGTCCTCCCCAGGCGGAGCAGAGGAAATCAACGTAGATGAAGGGCGTACGGTCGGCATAGTATCCGCCGATCGTGATGCCGGTGTTGCCGCCCTCGGACGCGGCCGGGACCCGCTGCGGCAGCATCTTGGCCAACGCACCGAAGCAGCCGTCGACCATGCGAAAGCCCGTGAGCCCCCGCGCCGCGGTCGCCGCCGGCAGCACCGCATTCGCGATGGTCCCCGGCGGGGCCACGACTTCGATGGCACGGAAGAACCCTTCGTTGTTTGGAATATCGGCGGGAAGAATGCATCGGATACAGGCATACGTGGCCGCCTTCGTGAACGACAGCGTGTTATTGATGGCGCCTCTCACCTGCGCCGCGCTTCCCGTCCAATCGGCAACCAGCGTGTCACCGGCCTTGCGGAGCGTTACGGTGAGGCGAATCGGCTTTCCGTACTCGATGCCGTCGTCGTCGATCCAGTCTTCAAAATCGTACGCACCGTCGGGCAAATCCCGAATCGCCGCCCGAGTCACCCTTTCGCCGTAGTCGATCAGGTCGCGCATGTAACGTCTGACGACGGGCAGACCGTAGCGTTCGACGAGCTGGGCAAATGCCTGATCCGCGATGCGACAGGCGGCCAGCTGCGCCCGGATATCCCCCAGGACCTGTTTGGGGACCCGGACGTTGGCCTCGATGAAGGCGAACACGCTCGTGACCGGCCGGCCTTCGTCGTAGAGCTTGAGGGCCGGGATGCGCAGGCCCTCGGCGTAGATTTCCGTGGAATCCGAGGCGTTGGAACCGGGCACCCGGCCGCCCATGTCGGTGTGATGACATACGGTCGCCGCCATCGCGACCCGCTCGCCGTTCCACACGATCGGCTGGAAGACAAAAAGATCCGGAAGGTGCATCCCCCCGTCAAACGGGTCGTTCAGGCAGTAGACATCGCCCGCCCGCATCTCGCGGCCGTAGTGGTTCATCACCGATTTCATGGCCTCCGGGATCGAGCCGAGGTGCGAGGGAAGCGTGAGGCCCTGCGCGACGATGCGGCCCTGCTCGTCGCACAACGCCGTCGAGTAGTCCATCACGTCTTTCAGCACGCCCGAATACGCCGTCCGAAAGATGGTCACGGCC
>Ga0207416_1000859_pt1 | contig 46491 bp, 41 predicted proteins | sample PaiPotPPM11metaG_FD_184107 | JGI IMG/M metagenome (GOLD analysis project Ga0207416, IMG submission 184107) | Iron sulfur acid spring bacterial and archeal communities from Banff, Canada, to study Microbial Dark Matter (Phase II) - Paint Pots PPM... ...
GTGAAGGTCGAAATGTTCAGGTCTCCCCAGTACGGTACTCGGTGCGGCGACCACATAAGCTATGTCCGTGCGAGTACTACCGCGTGTCGTGACCAGGCCCGCCGTGACCCGGCCCGTCGCGCTCGGCCTGGCCGGCCTGGCCTGCTTCCTGGGCGTCACCGGGTGCTCGTCGTTCGACAAGGCCCTCGGCCAGCAGCAGGCGACGATCTACTTTCAGACGACCACCTCGGTCTCGTTCAAGCTGAAGGTCCGCGCCGCGTGCAACAACCTGCCGCACGTGAAGGCCACCCCGATCGCGACCGGGGTGCCGCTGGCGTCCGCGGTCGACGTCGTGACCTACAACACGACGGGCGCGGGCCTGGCCGACATCGCCCGGCTCGAGGAGTGCGTGAACAAGTACGCCCCGCAGGTCCAGGGTGTCGACGTCACCGACTCGTCCGACGATTCCTAGATAACGGCAGCGAGCGCGAAAGCGCACCGCCCGCAGGCGCGGCTGCGGGAGGTCGTCGTCGCGTGCCCGGCCCGCGAACCTCCGCCGCCGCGGGCGGCAAGGCCAGCCGGCGCCACGCATTCCTGATAACAGCAAGAAGCGGCCCGCGGGCCGGCGAAGGCCGTTTACACATGTTTCCTAGTTTCTCGGTCCGGTATATAGTACTAGCAAACCTAGTAATCCGATTGGAAATGGAAGCTTAATGCGCAAAGTCCTGGCCGGTGCGCTCGTCGTCGCCGGCGGTGCACTCCTTGTCGCCGGCTGCTCTTCGGGCAGTTCATCCTCGTCTTCCGCCGCGGCGGACCCAAGCTCGGCCACTGGCTCGAGCGGCGCTGGCGCGCCCGTGACCGTGCGCCTTGGCTACCTTGCGAACATCACGCACGCGCCCGCGCTGATCGCGGAGAAAAACGGCTACTTCACCAAGGAACTCGGCTCGGCGGGCACGGTGAAGACGTCGACCTTCACCAGCGGCACGCAGGAGACGACCGCGATCCTGGCGGGCCAGCTCGACGCCGCCTACGTGGGGCCGAACCCGGCGATCAATGCCTGGCAGAAGTCGGGCGGCGCCGCGATCAAGATCGTTTCCGGCGTGGCGACCGGCGGTGCCTCCGTCGTCGTGAAGCCGTCCGTCACGTCCGCGGCGCAGCTCAAAGGGCAGTCCGTGGCCACGCCGTCGCTCGGCAACACCCAGGACGTGGCGGTCCGCTACTGGCTCAAGCAGCAGGGGCTGACCACCAGCGCGGTCGGCGGCGGCGACGTCGCGGTGAAGCCGACCAGCCCGAACTCGGCCGCGGTGCTCGAGTTCAAGTCGGGCCAGATCGCGGGCGCCTCGGAGCCGTCGCCGTACGACGTCGAGATGGTCCAGGACGGCGGCAAGGTGCTGCTGTCCGAGCCGGGCGTGACGACCGTGCTGATGGTCACCCAGTCGTTCCTGTCCGCGCACCCGGCGATCGTCAGCGACCTGCTGAAGGCGAACCTCGACGCGCTCAACTACATCAAGTCAAGCCCGGCACAGGCCGAGCAGGCAGCCAACGCCGAGCTTGCCGCCTACACCGGCAAGCCGCTCTCGTCGAAGGTGCTCGACCCGGCGTTCAAGGAGATCACCTTCACCGACGACCCCGATGCGGCCTCGCTCACCCAGGACGCGCAGCAGGCCACCTCCGTCGGGCTGCTCTCCTCGGTGAACCTCAACGGGATCTTCGACCTCGCACCGCTCAACTCGCTCCTCACCGCGGCCAGCCAGCCGACGGTGAGCGCCGGGTAAGCCATGTCCGCGACGGCGGTAACCAAGACGGCGGCGGTCAGCCTGGCCGGCGTCTCCAAGGTGTACGGGCGCGGCGGCACCGCCGTCCGCGCCCTCGACCAGGTGACCCTCAGCACCGCGCCCGGTGAGTTCACCTGCCTCATCGGCGCGTCCGGCTGCGGCAAGTCGACGCTGCTCTCGCTGGTCGCCGGGCTCGACCAGCCGACAAGCGGCGAGATCGCGGTCAACGGCCGGGTCGCGCTCATGTTCCAGGAACCGGGACTGTTCCCGTGGCTCACCGCGGCGGGCAACGTCGAGCTGGCGCTCCGCGCGCGCAAGGTGCCCAGGGCCGAGCGCAGGGGGCGCACGCTCGAGCTCCTGGACGCGGTCCAGCTCGGCGGCTTCGGCGGCAAGCGGCCGCACGAGCTGTCCGGCGGCATGCGCCAGCGGGTGGCGCTCGCCCGGGCCCTGGCCCAGGACGCGGACGTGCTGCTGATGGACGAGCCGTTCGGCGCGCTCGACGCGATGACCCGCGACCTGCTCCACGACGAGCTCGACCGGGTGCGCGAGCGGGTCGGCAGGCGCCTGACGGTCATGTTCGTCACGCACAACGTCCGCGAGGCCGTACGGCTCGGGGACCGCGTCGTCATGCTGTCCAGCCGGCCGGGCCGGGTCATCGAGGAGTACCCGGTTCCCCTTGAGCGGCCGCGGCGGATCGACTCCGCCCCGGTCGCCGAGCTGGCCAGCGTCATCACCGACCGGCTCCGTCAGGAGGTAAGCCGCCATGGCAGCTGACACGACGCTGGCCGGGCTCGACGCCCTCGACCTCGGTGACGCGCGGCCGGGCACGACCGGCCGCGAGCGTGCGGCGCGCATCGCGAAGGCGGTCTGGCCGAAGGTCGCCGCCGTCGCGCTCGTGTGGGTCGTCTGGGAGCTGATCCACCTTTCCGGCTGGAAGAAGCTCGTCCTGCCGGGGCCGGGCGTCACCTTGTCCAACCTGTGGGACCAGGCGCGGACGGGCCTGCTGTGGCACGCGATCGGCGACACCCTGGAGCGGGCCGTCATCGGGTACGCCCTCGCCCTGGTCATCGGCACCGTCGTCGGCCTCCTGGTCGCCCGCGTTCCCCCGCTGCGCGCCGCGGTCGGCTCGCTGATCACCGGCCTGCAGACGATGCCGTCGGCGGCCTGGATCCCCTTCGCGATCATCCTGTTCGGGCTGAACACCTCGGCGATCATGTTCATCATCGTGATGGCCGCCGCGCCGGCCATCGCCAACGGGCTGATCGCCGGCGTGGACTACACGCCGCCGCTGCTGCTGAAGGCCGGCCGGATGCTGGGGTTGCGCGGTCTGAACCTGAACCGGTACCTGGTCCTGCCGGCCGCGCTGCCCACCTTCGTCGCCGGGATGAAGCAGGGCTGGGCGTTCACCTGGCATGCCCTGCTGACCGCCGAGCTGCTGGTGCTCATCGCCGGCGAACCCTCGATCGGCGTGCTGTTCCAGGCTGACCAGGACCAGACGGACATGCCGTCCACGATCTCGGTCATGATCGTGATCCTCATCCTCGGCGTCCTCGTGGACGCCGCGTTCGGCGTGGCGAACCGGGCGATCAGGCGGCGATGGGGGCTTACGTAACCATTACGTGTGTACTTGTGGGAAATTCGCCTGCCAGCACAGATGAACACCGGTAGCCTAATCACGAACGAACTACATGTGTGTAACTTATGGCCCGTTATCTCGTGACCTTGCGGGGGATGGAGCGGATGGAACACATGGGAAACGGAATGCGCGCGACCGATCCAGAGTTGGACGAGGCCCTGTCCCGGGCGATCCGGCAGCTGATCGCCGAGGCGATCAAGGCGGGCGAGGGCGATTCGGCGTCGGCCGCGGCCTAGCCGCGGGCCCGGCGTCCTTGGCTTCGCGGCGGCCGGGGTTCCGCCCGAGGGCGGAACCCCGGCCGCCGCTATTGTTCACGCGTTGCGGTGAGCGGCTTACCCCGTCAGCCCGGCGATCAGCGCGCCGGTGACCGCCTCGATGTACCGGGCGAGCGAGTCCCCGTCCGGGTCATAGGATGGGTTGACCTCCGTCAGCACAACCGCCGACAGGCGGGGCGCCGCGAGCAGCGCCGTCAGCGCCGCCCGCGCCGCGGCCAGCGGCACCCCCGTGTTGTAGTGCGGGAAGTTCGCGAGCGGGAGGTCGCCCGAGTCGACCGCGTCCACGTCGAAATGCACCATCAGCCGGCCGGGACCCGCGAGCGCGTTCAGCGCGGCGCGGGCGCACCCGGCCGCGTCGGAGCGGACCGCGCGGTCGGGGAAGTGAGTCAGCCCGGGCCACCGGCCGAGCAGGCCGGGCGTGAAGGTCTCCGGATCTCCCTCGTCATAGCCGAGCATGGCGAGCCGCGACTCAGCGATCGGCGGCCGGCTGGCGAACAAGCCGGTCAGCCCGGTCTCCGCGAGCCCGAGCAGGTGCGCGATCCCCATCGCGTCGAGGATCCCCGTGCCTTTCCCGGGCGTCCCGAGGTCGGCGTCGCCGTCGAAGTAGGCGAGACCCGTGTCGGGCTCGACCCGGAGCAGCCCGGCGAGCACGCCGAGCGTCACCGTGCAGTCGCCGCCGAGCACCACGAGGACCGTGTCCTCCGCGGCGGCCCGTTCGACGGCGTCCGCGACCGCCCGGGCGGCCCGCACGACGGCGTCGACGTTGCGCACCGCCGCTCGCGAGCGGTCAACTCTGAACCGTTCGCGGACGACATCGCCGAGGTCGGCGACCTCCAGCCCGGCAGCGGTAAGCCGCTGGATGAAGCCGCCGGCCCGCAGCGCCTCCGGGGCCCGCTCCTGCCCGGCATGATGCGTTCCCGCACTGGTCGCCGCCCCGAGGACGGCGACCCGCCGCTGTTCGACCCGCATGCCGCTATCCTCCCTCATTTCCACCGCGACCGCGGAGTCCGGCGGCCCCGCGGCGCCAGTCCAGTCATCGTGGCGATAACAGCAAGAAGCCCCGTATCTGCGTGACCTCAGGTGAACTTCTGTCTACGGCGCAAGCCGCTTGCAACCGCCCGGCGTTTTTCTGCGTCTTCTAAACGGACAGGGAAGGCAGGTGGGCGCTTGTGCCGAAATATCAGGGTATGGGGCTATCCGGCGGGATGACCCGCAGGATCCTCCTGATCTCGGGGGGAACCGTGACCCTCGGCGCGCTGTACGGCGCCTGGTCGGCCCGGCCGACGGACGACGCGGCCAGCAAGAACGCCGCGAACGGGGTACGCGCCGAGTCGGCCGTCAAGCCCACGCCCGAAGGAACACGGCAGCCGGCGCCGCGTCACCCCACCGGGACACCCCGGCCGCGGGCCGCCGGGCACCCGGCCGCGACGCGCACCCGGGGAAGCGGCAAGAAAGAGCCCGGCAAGGGCGCCGCGCCCCACGAGCCCAAGTTCTACGTCGATGACGGGCCGAAGGTCATCGCGCTGACGATCGACGACGGCCCAAGCCCGGTCTACACCCCGCAGGTGCTTGCCATCCTCGCCAGGTACAAGGTCAGGGCGGCGTTCTCGATGATCGGGGAGAACGTGCGGTACTACCCGGGCGTCGCCCGCGAGGTCGCCGCCGCCGGGCACACCATCGTCAACCACACCTGGGACCATGCGAACCTGGGGGGGCTCGGCACCGTCAGCACCCGCGTGGAGATCGAGCGCGCGGCGGCGGAGATCCACGCGGCCACCGGGACCGTGCCGGGGATGTTCCGCGCGCCCTACGGCACGTGGACGACGACGGCGCTGGACTACTGCGCGAGCGAGGGGCTGACGCCGCTCGACTGGTCCGTGGACCCGCGGGACTGGGCCCGCCCGGGCGTCAGCGCGATCGTCGACACGATCATGGCGACCACCCGGACGGGCTCGATCATCCTGGAGCACGACGGCGGCGGTAACCGCGCGCAGACCGTGGCCGCGCTGGAAACCGTCGTCCCCCGCCTCCTCGACGACGGCTACCGTTTCGCGGTGCCGTAGCCGGCGCGTTCTCCGGTCATGGCCCCGGCTCATTCTCCCGTCGGGCCGTCGGCCAGCTCGGACACGATGTCCAGGTGGCCGAGGTGGCGGGCGTACTCCTGGAGCAGGTGGAACAGGACCCGCTCGAGCGTGGCGGGCGGCTCGCCGCCCCACCGCTCGCCAGGCGCGCCAGTCTCGTCGAGGTCGTGCGCGGCGATAACGCTGCCGCTGCGCTCCGCCTGGGCGTCCAGGGCGGCGAGCAGGCCCTCGAGGGTTTCTTCCGGCGCGACGTACCAGCGGCCGTCCCGCCGGTCACCCCACGGGTCGGCGACGTCGCGGCCCTCGAACCCCCACTCCAGCCAGCGCATCTCCACGAAGGTCAGGTGCCTGAGCAGCTCAAGCGGCGTCCATCCAGACAGCAGGCGGCTACGGCGCAGTTCCCGCTCTGGCAGCCCGCGCAGCTTCGCGGCGAGCCGGTCGCGGAAGTACTCGAGGTAGCGGTTGAACACCTCGGCGCGCGATCCGGCCGGGTCGGTCGGCTCGGGGAACGGGACGGTCATGGACGCCAGGCTAGCGCCGGCGTGCTCGGAGCGCTCGCATCAGCTGGCTGGAGGCTTCCCCGAGCCGGCCAATTCAGGAGGCCCGCCGCGCGGCGCGGGGAGCCGGCGAGGGCTCCGCGCTTTTCGGCGGCTCGGGCGGTCGGTCGGCGGGGGCACGCGGAATCAGCACCGAGATGACGAGCCCGATCAGGCCGAAGACCAGCATCATGATGAGGGCGACGGCGAACGGCTTGCCGACGGGCAGCTTGACCGCCACGAGGACAGAGCCCACCAGGGCGGTGCCCAACGACGATCCCAGGTTGGATACGCTGCGGGACAGGCCCGAGATCTCGCCCTGGTCCTGCTCGGGGAAGCTGGACTGCACCACGTTGACCGACGAGGTCAGCATGACCCCCACCCCGATGCCGAACAGCAGCAGCCCCGGTACCCATGCGGCGACGCCCGAATGCGCCCGGACCAGGACCAGCAGCAGCGCCAGGCCGACGGCGTTGATCAGGAAGCCGGCGATGATGAGCCACCGTTGCGGATGCCGCCGGGCGAACCGGTCGGCACCCGCGGAGGCGGCCAGGACGCCGATGGTCGCCGGGGTCAGCATCAGGCCGGTGCGGATCGCGTCGTAATGGTCGACTTCTTGGAGGTAGACCGAGGTCGCGAAGAAAGACCCTTGCATGATCAGCCACTGGATCGTCTGGGTGCCCAGCCCGAGATTCGAGGTCTTGTTGCGGAACAGCCGCAGGCTCAGCAGCACGGCGCGGTGCTTGCGTTCCGCCGACCGTAGGTGCAGGAAGAACCAGGCGAGGAAGACCGCGCTGATGGCGACGTACAGCCACACCGGCGACACCGAGCCCTTAGGGATCACCACCGTGCTGCCGACCTTGAAGTCGGTCCGCGACACGAAGAAGCCGTAGGTCCTGGACTGGAGCAGCCCGAGTACCAGGAAGAACAACCCTGCCGCGGACAGCACCGCCCCGGTGATGTCGAACCGTGGCCGCGACCCGGACAGTGGCGGTTCGGTGATTTTACGGCCGAGCAGGATGATCCAGGCCACCATGAGGACCTGCAGGCCGAATGACGCCCGCCAGCTGATGGCGCTGGTGATCAGGCCGCCGATCAGCGGCCCGGCGGCCGCTCCCAGGCCGCCGGCGCCACTGACCACTCCGAAGTACCTCGCCCGGGACTTCACGTCAGGAAAGGTCACGGTGATCAGGATGTAAATCGGCGGGATCATCAGCGCCGAGCCGATACCCTCCAGCAGGGAGTATCCGGTGATCAGCAGCGGAAGCCCGGTTGACAGGAGTGCCAGCAGCGCTCCAGCGCCGTACACGATCAGCCCGCCGGCAAAGCACCGTCTGCGGCCCCAGATGTCGGTCAGCTTGCTGCCCGGGATCATCAGCGCCGCCATCGTCAGCGTGAACAGCGTAATCGCGGTCTGGACCCCGCCGACGGTGCTGCCCAGATCCTTGGCGATGGCGCTGATGGCCACGTTCATGTTGGTAGCGGCGTAGCTGGCGAGGAACTGAGCCAGGGCCAGCGGCAAGATCATCTTCCTGGCGCGCCCGGCCGCCGTGGGCGTCGTATCGGTCATGCGCTCTCACATCCAGGGTCATCACCCGTAACACAGACCCATCGCACCGCGTGCGGCCGGGAACGGCATCCCCCCGCAGGGGTGAAAAGACGAGCGCCGGTCTTGGCCCGGTGACGCTCCGGTGGCCGCCGACGGGTTTGCGCTAGACGGTCGCGACCAGGAAGTCCTCGCCGGTCGATATCCGCAGGCCGTCCGGGCGGCCGGCGAAGTACCGGTCGTCGAGGTCGCGCCCTGACACGTGCCGCACATCGCCGAAGCCGGCCGAGCGGGCCAGGTCGAGGAACTCCTGCGGGGTGAAGAAGCTGATGAACGGCGTCCCCGACGACCTGGCGCCGTTCTCCGACATGAGCCAGCCCTGCCGGTCACGCTCGTCGACGAACTCGAGCGGGAGCAGGAAGGTCATTGCAACCGTCGAGCCGGGCGCGAGCCCGGCCAGGTCGCGCAGGGTCGCGAGGTTCGCCTCCCTGGTCAGGTACATGCTCACGCCGGTGGAGGCCACCACCGCGGGCCGCGCGGCGTCGAATCCGGCCTTCTTGACCTCCTCCTGCCAGGAGGCGCCTTCCTCGAAGTCCACCGGGACGAGCCGCAGCCAGTCCGGCACGCCGTAGCCGAGGTCGACCAGGCGCCGCCGCTTCCATGCCTGCGTGCCTGGCTGGTCCACCTCGAACACCGTCAGCCGCGAGGCGACGTCGGGGCGGCGCTGCGCGAACGTGTCGAGGCCCGCGCCGAGCAGCACGTACTGCCCGGTGCCGGGCCCGGCCCGCGAAGCGACCAGGTCCTCGATGAACCGGGCGCGGGCCACGACCGAAGCGCGGAACCCGCTGGTGAACACCGGGTCCATGTCGGGCCGGTCCTGCCAGCCGTCCTCCGGCGCCGCGAGCCGCAGGCCGATCTCGTCCTCGAGCACGTGCGGCGGCGCGTCGACCTGCACGTGCATCGCCCGCCACAGCGCCACCCGCACGGCGGTGTGGTCGGGCTCCGTTACCGCCTCGTCAGCCATGACGTTCACCGCTCCTGGTTCCCGGCCGGGGCCTGGAGGCTCCACAGCCGCCCATCGGGGTCGCGGACGGTCATCTCCCTGGTCCCGTAGTGAGTGTCCGCGAACGGGCTGACCACCTCCACGACGGGCTCCGCGCGGAACGCGCCGGCGTCCCGCACTTTCATCACGATCCGGACCCCGGGTTCCTGCTCCTCGGGTACCTCGGCGATGAAGACGTAGGGACCCTCCCCGTTCCGAAGCTGGCCGGAGTTGTGGTCGGTGGAGAACTCGAGCTCGAAGCCCAGTGCCTGGAAGAACTTCGCGGCCTTCCCCCAGTTGTGGGTCTCGAGGAATACGGCCTCGATCCCTTCGGTCGCCATGTCAGGTTTCCTCCCCTGGCGGTTGCTCCTGGTTGGTACGGACGTCGTCGAGGTAGGCCCGCAGCGCGTCAGCGACCAGAGCCGACAGGGACATCTCGGACTCGATGGCCCGGTGCTTGACCCGCTTGATCAGGCCAACCGGCAGGTACACGTTGAACTGCTTCACTTCCTCGCTGTCCACCCTAGCATGCTAGCAAGCTAAGCGAACGAGGAGACGAGAAGGAGCGGAAACAGAAGAACCACTTGATAACAGCAAGAAGCGGCGAAGCCGCCGGGAGAACGGCGAAGCCGCCGGGCCGACTCGAACGGCAATCCGCGGGAGGCACCTCGCCGACGCGGTCGCCCCGCTGCCGGGAGTGAACCCGGAGCGGGGCGACGTGCAACACGCCCCCGTTTGGAGTGTTGCTGACTATGACTTTGTCGCGGGCTAGTGGCTCACCATGGCGCGCAGGCTCTCCTTGAGGGAGTCCATGGTCGCGAGGACCGCGGTCGGCTCGTAGCCGCAGTGCGCCATGCAGTTGTCGCAGCGCGGGTCCTTGCCGCGGCCGAACTTGTCCCAGTCGGTCTCCTCGATCAGTTCCTTCCAGGTGTCGACGTAGCCGTCGTCCATCAGGTAGCAGGGGCGCTGCCAGCCCTGCAGGGTGTACAGCGGCACGCCCCACGGGGTGCACTGGAAGTCGGTCTTGCCTTCGAGGAAGTCCAGGTAAAGCGGCGAGTGGTTGAAGCGCCAGTTCTTGCGGCGGCCGTCCGCGAATGCCTTGCTGAACAGCTCGCGGGTCTGCGTCACGCCGAGGAAGCGGTCCTGGTCGGGGGCCTTGGCGTAGGCGTAGCCCGGTGCGATCTCCAGGCGGTCGACCTTGAGCTCGTCGTTGATGTAGTTGAGCGTGTCGATGAGGTCCTGCGGCGAGTCGTTGTTGAACACGGTGGTGTTCGTGTAGACCGCGAAGCCCTTGGACTTGGCTAGCTTGATCGCCTCGACGGCCTGGTCGAACACGCCCTTCTTGGCGACCGCCTCGTCGTGGCGCTCGCCGACGCCGTCCAGGTGCACCATCCAGGCGAAGTTCTTGTTCGGCTTGAACTTGTCGATGTGCTTGGGCAGGAACACGGCGTTCGTGCACAGGACGACGAACTTCTTGCGCTTGAGCAGTTCGGCGGTGATCTCGTGGATCTTCGGGTGCATCAGCGGCTCGCCGCCGGCGATCGACACCATCGGCGCGCCGCACTCCTCGACCGCGGCGACGGCCTGCTCGACCGACATCCGCTGCTTGAGCAGCGCCGCGGGCTGCTGGATCTTGCCGCAGCCGGCGCACTTGAGGTTGCACGCGTACAGCGGCTCAAGCTCCATGATCAGCGGGTACTTCTTGACGCCGCGGAGCTTCTGCTTCATCAAGTAGGTCCCGAGCTTCACCGTGAGGTGAAACGGCATCGCCATGATCCAGTCTCCGTCTCTCGTGGCCCATGGGCCGCCGGTTCACTGCTGAGCGCGCTGGGCATACCCCGTGTACCCAACATTCAGGGCGCATCCAACATGCTCCGTGTTTCTGACAAGCACTGTGCATTGAACATACACGCTGTATGTCACATGATGGCTGTATGCCAGCGAATCCGCAACCTCCCGAGGCGCCGGACCCCGGGCCGGAGGTGACAGGGGCGTCAGCCGCGAGGCCGCGGTCGCCGTCGGCGCGGAGGGCCGAGCACGCGGCCGACACGCGGGGCGCGCTGACGGCCGCCGCCCGCCGGCTGTTCGCCGCCCACGGCTTCGACGGCACCGGCACGGAGCAGATCGTGGCCGAGGCCCGCGTCACCCGGGGCGCGCTGTACCACCACTTCCGCGACAAGGCGGACATCTTCCGCGCCGCGATGGCGGAGGCGGCGGCCGACGTGGCGACCCGGCTCATCGACGAGCAGCTCGCCGCGGAGGCGGAGTCGCCGATGGCGGAGATCCGCGACGGGGTGAGCGCCTTCCTCGACGTGTGCGTGGGCGGCGACTTCCAGCGGATCGTGCTCGTGGACGGCCCCCGGGTACTCGGCGCGGAGGCGTGGGAGGACCTGGTCGAGCGCTACGGCCGCAGCCTGCTCGAGGAGTGGCTGCGGCGCTGCATGAGCACCGGCGAGCTGGACCAGGTGCCGGTCCGCGCCCTGGCCCGGCTGCTCATCGCGATGCTGACCGAGGCCAGCCTGGCGATCGCCCGCGCCGACGACCCGGCGGCCGAGCGCGCGGAGTTCGGCGAGGTCCTCGACCGCATCCTCGTCGGCCTGCTCCCCCCGCCGGGATAACAGCAAGAAGCGCCCGGAGGGCGCAAGCCGGGCTCGACGGTAATGACGCCGGGCCGGCGGAGCGCGAAGTCGTTCGGGATAATCCTGTACTTGTACCTGGACTCGAGGCAGGAGGTTCGCGTGGACGCTGACGTGATCGTGGTGGGCGCGGGGCTGGCCGGCCTTGTCGCCGCGGCGGAGGTGGCCGAGGCGGGGCGGCGGGTGCTGCTTCTCGACCAGGAACCCGAGCAGTCACTCGGCGGGCAGGCGTGGTGGTCGTTCGGCGGGCTGTTCTTCGTCGACTCGCCGGAGCAGCGGCGGCTGCGCGTCCGCGACTCCGTGGACCTCGCGTGGCGGGACTGGCTCGGCACCGCGGGCTTCGACCGGCCGGAAGACGAGTGGCCGCGCCGGTGGGCGAGGGCCTACGTCGAGTGGGCCGCCGGGGAGAAGCGCGCATGGCTCGCCTCGATGGGGCACTCGGTCATCCCGGTCGTCGGGTGGGCGGAACGCGGCGGCCACTTCGCCAGCGGCGTCGGCAACAGCGTGCCGCGGTTCCACGTCACCTGGGGCACGGGGCCGGGCGTCGTCGAGCCGTTCGAGCGGCGGGTGCGGGCGGCGGCGGAGACGGGGCGCGTCCAGTTCCGCTTCAGGCACCGGGTCGACGCGCTCACCGTCACCAACGGGGCGGTGGACGGCGTGTCGGGCACGGTGCTCGAGGAGAGCGACGTCCCGCGCGGCGCCCCGTCGTCGCGGACGACGGCCGGGGAGTTCGCGTTCCGCGCGCAGGCGGTGATCGTCACGTCGGGCGGGATCGGCGGCGATCACGGCCTGGTGCGGGAGGCGTGGCCCGAGCGGCTCGGGACGCCGCCCGGCGTCATGCTGTGCGGCGTCCCCGCGCACGTGGACGGGCGGATGATCGGCATCACCGAGCGGGCCGGCGGCACGGTGATCAACCGCGACCGGATGTGGCACTACGTCGAGGGGATCGAGAACTGGAACCCGGTCTGGCCGCTGCACGGCATTCGCATCCTGCCCGGGCCGTCCTCCCTGTGGCTGGACGCGACGGGGAAGCGGCTGCCGCCGCCGCTTTACCCTGGGTCCGACACGCTCGGCACGCTCGAGTGCCTGCGCCGCACCGGCTACGACCACTCCTGGTTCATCCTGACGAAGAAGATCATCGCGAAGGAGTTCGCGCTGTCCGGTTCCGAGCAGAACCCGGACCTGACCGGCCGGGACAGGAAGGCGATGCTGGCCAGCCGGTTCGGCGGCGCGGTGCCCGGCCCGGTGCAGGCGTTCCTCGACCACGGCGAGGACTTCGTCACCGCGCCGGACGTGGCGCGCCTGGTCGCCGCGATGAACGAGCTGACCGGGTCGGAGCCGGCCCTCGACGCCGCCGCCGTCGAGCAGGAGATCGTGGCGAGGGACGCGGACACCACGCGACCGTTCGGCAAGGACTTCCAGGCGAACGCGATCAAGCGGGCGCGCGCTTACCTCGGGGACCGCCTCGCCCGCGTCGCGCGGCCCCACGCGCTGCTCGACCCGGCGGCGGGGCCGCTGATCGCCGTGCGGCTGCGCGTCCTGACCCGCAAGACGCTCGGCGGACTGCACACCGACCTGTCGTCCCGCGTCCTGTCCGAAGGGGGCGAGCCCGTGCCCGGCCTGTACGCGGCGGGCGAGGCGGCCGGGTTCGGCGGCGGCGGCATGCACGGGTACCGGTCGCTCGAGGGCACGTTCCTCGGCGGCTGCCTGTTCTCCGGCCGCGTCGCCGGCCGCGCGGTCGCCGCCTCGCTTTAGGGGCGCACCGCGCTCTAGGAGCACTGCGCTCTCTAGGGGCGACGCGGGAGACCGTCGCCCGGGGCCCTCGCGGGCGGGCGTTCCCCGGCGCACCGCGGGGGGCCTAGGATCGGGAACCGTGGCCAACGCAACTGACGCAACTCCCTGGGTGCGGGCCGTCCGCGCCTCCCATGACCGGCTCGCCGCGCTCGTCGCGGGACTCGACGGCGGCGGACTGCGCGCGCAGTCGTACGCGACGGAATGGTCGGTCGCCGACGTGCTGTCTCACCTCGGCAGCGGCGCGGAGATCTTCTCCCTGTACATCGACGCCGGCGTGACCGGCGGCGACCCGCCCGGGTCGGAGGACTTCAAACCCATCTGGGAAGCGTGGAACGCGCGGTCGCCGGAAGACCAGGCGGCGCGATCCGTCGCCGCCAACGAGGACCTCGTGACGCGGGTCGAGTCGCTGACCCCGGAGCAGCGGGAGGCGTTCCGCGTGACGATGTTCGGGCGCATGCCCGTCGACCTGGCGGGCGTCCTCGGCCTGCGCCTGTCCGAGCACGCCGTGCACACGTGGGACGTCGCGGTCACCCTCGACCCGGCCGCCAAGGTGGCGCCCGACGCGGTGGACCTCCTCATCGACCGGCTGCCGCTGCTTGTCGGCTTCACGGGAAAGCAGGTGAAGGAACCGGTCACGGTCGCCGTCACCACCACCGCCCCCGAGCGCTCCTTCACGCTCGACACCGGCGGCGTGACCCTGGCGCCCGCGGGCGAGGGCGGCACGCCCGCCGCTGCCACTCTCGCGCTGCCCGCCGAGGCCCTGCTCCGCCTGGTCTACGGCCGGCTCGACGAGGAGTCCGGCGTGCATGCCGCGGGCGTGACCGTGAAGGAGCTCAAATCGGTCTTCCCCGGCTTCTAGGCCGCCCCGCGGACGCCGTTCGCTTACGGGGCCCCAGCGCTGAGGCCGCCAGCACCGGGGCGAGTGCTGCCTGTGAGGCGCTGCGCGAGCGCGGCGTGCGGGACCCGGATGCTAGCCGCGTCAGGATCGCGAAGGATTTTCCTTTCGCGAAGGATTTTCATCGAATGAGATGAAAATCCTTCGCGATCATGAGCGTGAGCTGCCGGGATGCGATCGGGAAGCCTGCGGGAAGATTTCGGGCGTGGCGAAATTGGCTCGGGCGGCGGCTGCGGCGGGCTCCGGCTTGACGGTTGCGGGGTCTTTCCCTCGCCTTCCGAATTCCCTTGCATAAGGGAATTCGGAAGGCTTTGAGTTCTTGGCGCTTTTTTCTGTCCGCGACGAGCAGCCGATGCTTGGCTTTGACTTTGGCCGCCGACGTGCATTTGGCAAGTAGTCGACCGGTGTCGAGTATCATTGCGTACGGCACTCGCAGTACCCCCCCGAGACGGAGCCACTGGAGAGGCAACGATGCCGCGCACCCGAGCAAGCTCCACTGCACGCAAGCGCCATGACCGCGAACGATAAGGCCATGCCGAAGTACGCACGGGTGGCGGACGCGGTCCGCGCCCAGATCGCCGACGGAACCCTGCGGCCCGGGCAGCCGGCGCCAAGCGGGGCCGCCCTCAGCCGGGTCACCGGGTTCTCGACGCTGACCTGCCGCAAGGCGCTGCGCGTCCTGATCGCGGACGGGGCACTCGTCCCCGGGCCCAGCCGCAACGCCAGGCCCCGCGTCGCGGGACCGCCGCAGCCTCCCGTCGAGCGCGACCTCGCCGCGACGGGGCGCGCCCTGGCCGCCGGGCTCGCGAGCCGGCGGCGGGCGAACGGGCTGACGCAGCCCGAACTCGCCCGGCGGGTCGGCGTGTCCGTCACCACGGTCGGGCACGCGGAGACCGGCCGCCTCTGGCAGTCCAGGAAATTCTGGGAGCGGGCCGACGGCATCCTCGGCGCCAATGGCGGCCTGGTCGGGCTGCACGACGCGTACCGCACGGCCGCCGCCTCCGGTGCCGCGGAGGCGGCGGACGGGCGGGTGCCTGAACCGCGGGAGCAGTGGGACGCGGGGGCGCGGGGCGCCAGCGCGGCCGAAGCCCGGTACCGCACAGACGCCCAGGCCCCGCCGGGGCCGCCCGGGCCCGGACCGTCAGTGCCAGCCTGCGTCATGATCATGTGGAGCGACGGCACGGTGACCACGGTGCACCCGCCGGCGGCGCCGACGCAGACCGCCTGATCCCGGCGCCCGCCGGGTCAGGGCCTAGAACCCGGCGGGCGCCGCGAGCCCCGCGAGGAAGGCCCGCAGCCGATCCGCGTCGGTGAAGACGTGCCCGGTGATGCCGAGGGCCTCGGCGCCGGCCACGTTCGGCTCGCGGTTGTCGACGAACACCGCCTCGGCGGGCGTCAGCCCGAGGTCGTCAAGGACGTGCCGGTAGATGCCGGCCTCGGGCTTGAGCAGGCCGAGTTCCCCGCTGACGTAGCACCCGGTGAAGAAGTCACCGAGCGGGCCGCGCCTGAAGTAGCTGCCGTAGTCCGGTCCGGCGTTCGACAGCAGCGCGAGCGACGTTCCGCCGGCCCGCAGGTCGGCGAGCACGTCAACGACCGCGGGGTTGACCGACAGCCAGCTGCGGAAGTCGGCGATCCACAGCTCGTGGACCCGGGTCTCGTCCCACCGGGCGCCGGTGTCGCGGGCGATCGCCTGCCAGTACGCGGTGACGCCGGCCTTTCCCAGGTCGAGCTCGTCACGGTGCGCGGAGTACGCCGCCCAGAACCGCTCGGCCGACGGGCCGCCACCCGTTCCCGCGCCCGCGAGGCTCTCGATCACCGCCCGGTCCGCGTCGGACTGCGCCAGCGAGATGACCTCGCCGTAGTCGAAGATTACGGTGCGGCCTGGCAGCGACATGGGTGTGCGAATCACCCGGACACCGTATCGTGGCCCTCGGCGGGCGCGGCAGCACGGCCCGCTCCCCGTGCCGCCGCACCCTGCCCGTCCCGACGTTTCCGCGGGTCCCGCCCCACTCGGGCAGCGCCTTGAATATACGGCTGAATGGTAAAATTTATGTCCAATCGATGATCCGGACTTTGCGGCGGGCCCGGACGTTTCCGGACGGTTTAGAAAGGAGTCACTTGACTGCCGGAACGATCGTCATTTTGGGAGACGTTGAGCTTTTCTGCGGCGACAAGCCGGCGGGTCTGCGCAGGCAGCTGCGTAAAGCCCTGGCCCTCATGGTCGCGGCCAGGGGCCGGCGGGTGCGCCGCCAGGAGATCGCCGCCGCCGTCTGGGGTGACCAGCACCGTGACGTCCGCACTCTTATGTGGTCACTGCGCCGGGTGCTGCGCGACAGCAACAGCGGTCTTGATGTTCCCCCTGATAAAGGCAAGGAAGGCAATTACCTTCTTGTCGTCGCCGAGCCCTACGCCCTGGAAGAAGCGGTCGACGCCTTTCGCTTCCTCGACCTGACCGCCCGGGCCGCGGCCCGGGCGGAAAACGCCGATGACGCGGCGGCCGTTGAGCTGCTCGGCACCGCGGCGGGACTGTGGGGTGGTGACCCGTTCGCCGGCCTGTGGCCGGAAGGTCCACCGGAACCCTGCCGGCGGCTCGCCGCGGAACTGGAGCGCGCACGTGACCTCCTCGTCCGGCTCCTGGCCGAGGCCGCGCTCCACCGCGGCGCCCCGTACGACGCCGCCCGCGTGTACCGGGACCGCCCGGTTGGCTCGGCAAGCGGTACCGCGGGACACGACGCGGCGTGGCTGGCCGGCTTCCTGATCGGCCTGCACGACCGTCCGGGCACCGAGGAAGCCCACCGGCTGCTCGCGCGGCGCCGCGGCGCCGGCGCCGGGACCAGCGCAGCGAGCAGCGCGGGCGCCGGCGCCGCCGGCCGGGACCGCGGACCCGTCGACGACGTGCTGGCCCGCGCCGATGACCTGCTGCTCCTGGCAGAGGCGGGGATCGACGTACACCGCCCGCTGACCGCCGCGCCGCGCCCGCCCGTCACGGGCAGCCCGCCCGTCCTCGTCGGCCGGGAGACCGAGCTTGCCGCGTTCACCGGGGCGCTCGGTGAAGTGCTGGCCGGGCGCCCGGCGGCCCTCGCGGTCACCGGCGCGAGCGGGCGGGGGAAGACCAGGCTCGCAGACGAGTTCGCGGCGTCGGCCATGGCCGCCGGCGTCCCCGTCGTGCTCGTCAGCGCGGCGCACGCGGGTGACCTGCGGCCGTGGCAGGAACTGGCCGAACGACTGTGGCCCGGCGCCTGCCGGGACGTCAGCCGCACTGGCGGCAGCCCGCCGGTGCGGCTCACCCTGGGGCAGCGCCGCGCGCTGCTCGACTTCGTCGCCCCGCGGGGCGGCGCGCCCGCGGCACCCGAGCCCGACCAGGCGCAGCCGGAGCGGTTCGCCGAGATCGCGCGTGCGCTTGGCGTCCTCGCGAGGAACGCCGCCGCCCGCCGCGGGCTGATCCTGGTGCTCGACGACGCGGACCGGCTGTCCGCGCGCGGCCGGGAACTGCTCGGCCTGTTCCTCGCCGGCCTGAGGGACGCGCCCGTCGGCGTCACGCTGCTCGGCCGCGAAGCGAGCGAGGAAAACCCCGGGGACGGCACCTGGGCGGACGCCATGGCGGCGGCGGGCCCCGGCACCGTCCGCCTGGCCCTGGGCCCGCTTCCCGAGCAGGCGATCGGCAGCTGGATCGGCCAGCTGCGGGACGCGGCGCCCGCCGGCGAGGAGATCCGGATGCTCGCGCAGGCCACGGGCGGCGAGCCGGTAATGATCCGCGACCAGCTCGCCGCCGCGGCCGCCACGGCCGCCACGGCGCCCCAGGTGCCGTCCGCCTGGGTGGCCGCCGCCGCGATCACCGCCGATAACCTGGTCATCGACACTGCGCTGGTCGCCCGGATGCTGGAACTGCCCGACGCCGACGCCGACCGCGAGGAACGGAACGCACGCTGGCACGGCTGGATCGACACCGCCGCGGGTGTCCGCTTCACGCACGGCAGCCACCGCGACGACGTGATCGCCCGGCTGGAAACCGATCCCGCGCTGCGCCGGTCGCTGCACCGGCGCGCCTTCCTGACGCTGACCGAACGGGTCCGCGCCGACGACCCGGACCCGAGCCTCCCCGTGCGCATCGCGGGGCACGCCCTCGGCGCGGACCGTGACCTGCCCGCCGGAGAGGCGGCCCGTGCCTTCCTCGCCGCCGCCCGCGCCGAACGGGCGAGCGGCGAGGCCGCCGAGGCGTGGGCCAGGGCCGGGATCGCGAAGGACCCGCCGGACCAGGGGACAAGGGCGAGCCTGCACCTGGCGCTCGGCGACGCGCTTGACCAGCGCGGCGCGGACACCGAAGCCGACCGCGAGTTCCAGCTGGCCTACGACATCGCCGCGGACGGGCCGCTCGAGCGGGCCGAGGCGCTGATCAGGCTCGCCCGCCGCTGGACCGACCCCGGCAAGATCGACTGGTACCTGCTCCGCGGCCTGCAGGAGGGCATCGCCGCCCTCGGCCAAGACGCGCACGGCGAAGACGCGCACGGCGAAGACGGCACGGGAACAGGCCGGGCGGCCGTCGCGCTCCGCCTCCAGCTCACCGCCCACCTGGCGCACAAGTCCACCCTGGCGGTCCCGGTCCTTGGCACCCAGGCCGACGAGATCAGGCGGGAGGGCGTGCGCCTCGCCCGGTCCGCGCTCACCCAGGCGGACGGCCTGCCGCCCGCCGCGGCCTGCGAGGTGCTCAACGAGTCCCGCTGGGCGCTGTTCGACTACGACCCGCCCGCCTCGACGATCCGGCTGTCCGAACGGCTCGAGCTGGAGAGCCTGCTCGCCCGCTCGCCGTATTTCCACAACACGGCGCTGATGACGCTCGCCATCGACCAGCTGCGGCTCGGCCGGGTGACCGACGCCCAGGGCACGCTGCTCGCCCACGAGCGGACCATGCCGGCCACCCAGGCGTCCCGGTGGCTGCAGCTCACCATGGAGACGGTCCTTGACCTGTGGCACGGCCGGTTCGGCGACGCGGAAACCAGGCTGTTCACCGTCGCGGCCCCCATCGTCGCCCGCGCGCACGCGGAGCGCGCCCGGGTCGCGGACACCCTGCAGCAGACCTGGCAGGGACAGGTGTTCTGGCTGCGCCGGGAGCAGGGCCGGCCGCTGCGGCGAAGCGACCCCGAGGTGTTCAGGCAGGTCGAAGGCCACGCCTTCTTCGCCATCTGGCGGGTCGGGCTCGCACTCGCGAACCTCGACGAAGACAACCTGCCCGGCGCGGCCCTGCACGTGCGCGCGCTCGACGAGGGCCACGACGGCTTCGCCGCGTTCCCGCCGCACGGCTGGACCGTGTCGGTCGTCGCGCTGCTCGCCGAGGCCTGCCTGGCGCTGAGTCCCGAGGGCCGCCGCCGGGCGGCCGGACGCGGACCTGCCGAATTTGGCTACTCGGACCACGACCCCTTGAACTACCGCACGGTGGAAGACCCGCTCGGCGGCCTTCTCCCCGACATCGCAGGGCGGCTCCGCGCGATCCTGTCCCGCTACGCGGGCGAGTTCGTCCTCGCCGGCTGGCCGTCGGTGCTACTCGGACCCGCGGAGCGCTTCTCCGGGCTGCTCGCCACGGCCACGGGCGAGTACGAGGAGGCGCTGCACCTGTTCGACGCGGCCGCCGGCAAGGTCGCGGGCGCGCCGCCGCAGGCGGCCCACCTGCGAGTCGACAAGGCCCGCGCCCTTATCCGCCTGGGCCCCGCGGGCAGGCCGGAGGCCGCCCGCCTGCTCTCCGAGGCCGGCGCGACGGCGGACCGCCTCGGCATGCGCGGGCTGGCCGGCGACGCCCGCGAACTGCTCGCCGAGTGCTGAGCGCGAAACCAGTCATCCCGAACGACTGCGGCTTACTCCCGCCGCTCCCTGACTCTGGCGGGCGGCGGGCGGGAGGGGCGGAGCACGAACCCGTTCCGGATCACTCTGTTTTGAATTTCCCTGGCCGGCCGGGCGGGCGCGGCGATGCGCCGGCGGGCCGCCGGGCGGGCTGGTGTAGGTTCTGGTTCCGTGCCGACGATTCTCATCACCGGGGCCGCGGGCCAGGTGGGTACCATGCTCCGCTCCCGGCTGGCCCGGCCCGGCCGGGTGCTGCGCCTGCTTGACGTCACGCCCCTCGCCGGGCCGCGGGGGCCGGGCGAGGAAGCGGTGACCGCGTCGGTCACGGACATGGCCGCGATGACCGCCGCCTGCGCCGGCGCGGACGCCGTCGTCCACCTGGGCGGCATCCCGACCGAGGACGCGTGGGCGCCGATCCTCGACGTCAACATCAACGGCACCTACACGGTCTTCGAGGCGGCTCGCCGGGCGGGCGTGCGGCGCGTGGTGTTCGCCTCGTCCAACCACGCGGTGGGGTTCACCCCGCGCGAGTCGTTCCCCGTGCCGGACACGGCCGCCCCGGTGCCCGACACCTACTACGGCGTCTCGAAGGCGGCGGGCGAGGCCCTCGCCGCCCTGTACGCGCGCCGCTACGACCTCGAGGCCATCGGCGTGCGCATCCTGTCCTGCTTCGACCGGCCGCGCGATCCGCGGATGCTCGCTACCTGGCTGTCACCCGACGACGCGGGCCGGCTGTTCGAGGCGTGCCTGACCGCGGCCGCGCCTGGGTTCCGCGTCATCTACGGCGTGTCGGCCAACACCCGCGGCGGGTGGGTGTCGCTCGACGGCGCGCGCGCACTCGGCTACGAGCCGCGCGACGACGCCGAGGCCTACGCCGCCGAGGTGCTTGCCGCGACGCACCGGCCGGCCGAGGCGCCGCCGCTTCCCGGGAACGACTGGCCCGACCCGGCCGACCCGGTCTTCCGCTATCTCGGCGGCGAATTCACCTTCCCGTCGCGCGACGCGCCGGTCCCGCCGGACGCCTAGTTCTTGCCGGTGATGCCCGAGTAGTCGGCGACGATGTGGGGCGAGCCGCGGCCGGCTGGCGGGTCGTAGGAGGCGAACTGCTCCAGGTAGCTGACCCCGGCCCTTGAGAGCGCCTGGCCGGGCGAGTAGAAGCCGGGGACGGTGAGGTGGAGGAGGGACCCGGCCGGCGGGGTGATCGTGACCTCGGCGGCGTCGGTGTAGAAGACGAGCGCGCCGCCGTCGGTGGTGCGCAGCGCGAACTCCTGCCCGTCGGCGCCGGCTGCCGCGGTGTGCGCGTCGGTGACCGTTCCGCCGGGCACCTTGCCCTGCCAGAGTTTCTGGTCGGCGCGGTCGGCCAGGTTGCCCGGGTTGGTGGTCCCGTCCAGGGAGGCGGCGGTCGCGGCGGGCAGCTGGCCCGGCGTGACGGCGACCGTGGCCGCGTCCGGGCTCACCGCGCTGGCCAGGCCGTCGGCCCCGACCGCGATCTGCGGCGCGCTCGTGCCGGCCAGCAGGTAGGGCTCGATCGCATTCAGCCAGGCGCCGCCGGCGGCCGACTGGGTGAACAGCAGGTACTCGTCGGATGTCACCGTCCCCGGGCTGGACTGGAACGCGTTGGCGACCTGGACGACGAACCATCTGGGGCCGCCGGCCGGCTCGCCGCCCGGGATGTAGTACGTCGCCTGCACCGGGCTGAATGCCGGGTAGGGCGCCGTACCCGACGCCTCCTGCTCCTGGTACAGGCCCGCGTCGATCGCGTCACTTGACCCGGTCTCGACGGCGGCGAGCGCCGCGTCGCTGCGCTGCGCGTTCGCGCTGTTGTTCGCCGTGGTGTACCCGGCGACCACCGCCTGGGCCTGCGCCTGGGTGAGCGGTGGGCCGGCCAGCGCGGACGGCGCCGGGGACTTGCTCACCCGCACCGCCATGCTGGGCGTCGCGGACGGCGAGGCCGCACCGCTCGCGCCCGTCGCGCTCGGATGGCCTCCGGTCACCAGCACGGCGACAGCACCCAGTCCGGCGGCCCCCGCCACGACCCCGGCGGGGATCAGCCAGCGACGGCCGGCCTGCTTGCGGTGGCTGCCAGGGGCCGGCGGGTCTCCTGGGTCCGGGGCGTTCCCGAGCCAGGCGGGGCGGGGCGCGGGCGGCCACGGGTGGTAAGCACCGGGCGGCCGCACGGCCGGCTGAGGCGCGGTGGCGGCGAACTGGTCGCGCTCGTCAGGGACCGGTTCCCTGGCCGCGTTATTCTCGGGCCGGCCGCCGACGGGCGGCCAGCCCCCGGCGGGAGTGGCGAAGCCCCGCGCGGGCCCGGTCTCGTCGTCGACCGCCTGAGCCAGCGGGTCGTCGTCGACCGCCTGAGCCAGCGGAAAGGGAAGCGGGTACGGGTAGGAGGTGCCGTCGGGCCATGAAGGCCGCGGCACCTGATACTGCTCGTCTGTCGGGCGGCCGTAGTCCCAGTCGCTCATCTTGTTCCCCATGCAATGGCCCGATATCGGAATGCCCGGACTGTCCTCCGGCGTGGATAACGCCGCCGGTCAGCCCAAGCCGTGCCATGCCACCCCGTGGAAACACTAACCACAGGAGTAAGGAGAGAACCATGGGCCAATCCCAGATGTAATAGAAACGCAAGAGATGGCGGGGAGAGCAGGCTCTGAGCGGCCGCTCCCGTCGCCCCGCCGCAGGAGTTCGCGCGCTAGTTGCTGCCGGTGATTCCTGAGTAGTCGGCGATGATGCGGGGCGACCCGCGGCCGGCCGGCGGGTCGTAGGAGGCGAACTGTTCCAAGTAGCTGATTCCGGCGGTCGAGAGTGCCTGGCTGGGTGAGTAGAAGCCGGGGACGGTGAGGTGGAGCGCGGATCCGTTCGGCGGGGTGATGGTGACCTCGGCGGCGTCGGTGTAGAAGACGAGCGCGCCGCCGTCGGTGGTGAGGAGGGCGAATTCCTGTCCGTCGGGGCCGGCGGCGGCGGTGTGGGCGTCGGTGACGGTTCCGCCGGGTACTTTGGCCTGCCAGAGTTTCTGGTTGGCGCGGTCGGTGAGGTTGCCGGGGTCGGCGATGCTGTTCTGGCCCTGGCTGGTTCCGTCGAGGGAGGCGGCGGTCGCGGCGGGCAACTGGCTCGGGGTGACGGCGACCGTGGCCGCGTCCGGGCTCACCGCGCTCGCCAGGCCGTCCGCCCCGACCTTGATCTGCGGGGCGTTCGCGTCCGCCAGGAGGTACGGCTCGATCGTGTCCTGCCAGGCGCCGCCGGCGGCCGACTGGGTGAACAGCAGGTACTCGTTCGAGGTCACCTTCTGCGGGTTCGCGGTGAAGGCGTTGGCGACCTGGACGACGAACCATTTGGGCCCGCCGGCCGGCTCGCCGCCCGGGATGTAGTACGTCGCCTGGGCCGGGCCGAACGCGGGGTAGGGCGCCGCACCCGACGCCTGCTGCTGCTGGTACAGGCCCGCGTCGATCGCGTCACTTGACCCGGTCTCGACGGCGGCGAGCGCCGCGTCGCTGCGCTGCGCGTTCGCGCTGTTGTTGGCCGTGGTGTAGCCGGCGAGCACGCTCTTGGCCTGGGTCATCGTCAGCGGTCCGGTGGCCGGCGTCGTCCCTCTGCTGGCTGGAGCGCTGCTGGCGCGCGTGCTCGGCGTGGCGGACGGGGCGACGAAGCCGCCGCCGCCCTGGCTGCTGCTGGCGGCCGGGCGGCCGCCGGTGAGCAGGACCGCGGCGGCGCCCGCCGCCGCGGCGGCCACCGCGACGCCGGCGGGGATGAGCCAGCGGCGGCCGGCGGTGTGGCCGGCGCCGCGCCCGCTTCCGGTCTCGCCAGTGAGCCAGTCCGCCGGGTCGTCTCCCGGCAGGCCGAGGTCCCGGCCCGTCCACGTGGCCCCCGCGCCGGCGTCCCGCCCGGTGTCCGCCCGCTCGCGCCAGTCGGCCGCGCGCGGTCCGCCGCGGGCCTGCTCATCGGCGTCGTCACGGGTCAGGACCTTCGTGTCCGCGTCACCCGGCGCGGGGTAGGGTGCGGGCGGCCACGGCGCCCAGGGCGGACGCGCCGCCTCGGCCGGCTCCGGCTCCGCGGTGGCGTAGTCGTCGCGCTCGTAGGTGAGCGGATACGCCGTCATGGTCTCGTCGTCGTCCCAGCCGTCGCCGCTCCAGCCGCCGTCTTCCCCGCCGTCGGCGGCGGGCCACGACTCGCTGGCCGGCCAGCCTTCGCCGGCGGCCGGCGGATTCTGCGCCGGCCAGGGGTCTTGCGCGGGCCAGGGGTCTTGCGCGGGCCAGGGATCCTCCCGCGGTGGCGGGTCTTGCCACGGCCGCGCCTCCCGCGCCGTCCACCGGCCGTTCGCCGCGCCGCGCGGCCGGTCCGGGAGATCCTGCATGTCGGGAAGGTCTTGTCGGCGCGGGTGGTCTTGCCGGCGCGGCAGGTCCGGAGGGTAGGCTGCGCCAGCCGCCCGGGACGGTCGCGGGGCGTCATGCTCCGCGTCCGTCGGGCGGCCGAAGTCCCAGTGGCTCATCGTGCTCCCGAGGTAATGGCCCGATGCCCTGTATCACGGACCACCCGCCGGTCTGGTTCACGGGCGCCGGCCGTCGGCCGGGGAGGGAACGCGGCGCGAGCGTCCTACCGGGCGGCCGCGTAGCCGGCCGCGTGCGAGCTGGCCGCGTGCGCCCCGGCCTGCGCGGCCCCCGCCGTCCCGCTGCCCGCGGCCACGCCCGCGATCAGCGTGATCACCCCGACCGCCATGGCGATCCTGGTCGTCCAGCGAATCCGCATGCCCGTCCCCTTCGGTTAGCGCGCAGGCTTCCCCCCGGAAGCCCTCACCGGAGGGAATATTAGCCAGGAAACGGACGAAAGCCGCGCAGGCGCGCCGAAGGGCCGGCGCGGCCTAGTAGTAGCGCATCCCCATCGCGTCCCTGACCTCTTCCAGGGTGGCGGCGGCGACCGCCCTCGCCCTGACGCACCCGTCGCGCAGCACCTGCCTGGCGTAGCCCGGGTCGGCGGCCAGCTCCGCGCGGCGGGCGCGGACCGGCGCGAACCGTTCGTTGACCGCTTCGGTCACCACCCGCTTGAGCAGCGCCGCACCGCCGTCGCCGATCTCCGCGGCCACCGCCTCCGGGTCCCGGTCAAGCGAGAGCGCGGCGAGCAGCACAAGCGACGACACCTCGGGGCGGCCCGCCGGGTCGTAGCTGATGTGCCGTATGCCGTCGGTCTTCGCCCCCCTGATCAGCCGCGCGGTCTCGTCCGCGGTGGCGCGCAGCGCGATCGCGTTGCCGCGGGACTTGGACATCTTCCCGCCGTCGGTGCCGAGCAGCAGCGGCGCGTCCGACAGCAGCGCGTCCGGCTCGGGAAACACGGGGACGCCGCCCGCGCCGGGGTAGCGCTCGTTGAACCGCCGCGCGACCAGCCTGGTCACCTCTACGTGCGGCAGCTGGTCCTGCCCGACCGGGACCAGGTTGCCCTTGACGGCCAGGATGTCGGCGGCCTGGTGCACCGGGTAGGTCAGCATGAGCCCGCTCACCGACGCCTGCCGCGAGTGCGCGATCTCGTCCTTGACGGTGGGGTTACGGCGCAGCTCGCCTTCCGTGACCAGGCTGAGGAACGGGAGCAGCAGCTGGTTCAGCTCGGGTACCGCGCTGTGCGCGAAGATCACCGACCGCGCCGGGTCAACGCCGATCGCCAGGTAGTCGAGCACCAGGCTCTGCACGTGCTCGCCGGTCGCGCCGGCGGCGTCCCGGTCGGTGAGCACCTGGAAGTCGGCGATCAGGACGAATAGCTCCACCCCGGCGTCCTGCAGCCGCACCCGGTTCAGCAGGGTGCCGAAGTAGTGCCCGAGGTGCAGGTCGCCGGTCGGCCGGTCGCCGGTGAGGATCCGGAACGACCGGGGACCTTCCCCGATCCGCCGCTCGATCTGCGCCGAGCGGCGTCGCGCGGCGGCGAGCGATCCTGAGGTGGTCACGGGGGCCTCGGTTTCCGCGGTGCCCCGGAGGTCGGCGTCGCTGCAGGGCGGCTCGGTGAGCATGCTTGTCATGGGTCAGTCTCCTTAGCTTGGCTGGGCAAGAGGGGGACGACCCGGTCGGCGGGAAAGGAAAAGGCCGTCCCCTGTCGGCGGACGGCCGTTCGTTCTCAGCGCGCAGCGTGGCGGCCGTCCCTAGGCGGGACGCCACCAGCCCTGAAGCATCAGAACGCGCACGGGTGAATGCTAACACGCCCGCCCCGTTTCTCCGGGGAGATAACAGCAACAGGTGGCCAGCACGCCGCGATCCGCGAGGGCGATTGTCCGACAAATCGGTGCCGTGAAAGGCTGGTGGCATGGAGTACACGCATCTGGGACGGTCGGGCGTCACCGTCAGCAGGCTCTGCCTCGGCACCATGAACTTCGGGTCGTTGACGCCCGCGGGCGACGCGCACGTGATCATGGACCGGGCGCACGAGCTCGGCATCAACTTCTTCGACACGGCCAACACCTACGGCAGGCGCCAGTCTCCGCCCGGCCAGGTCGCCAACAACGACGAGTCGCACGCCGGGTGGACCGAGGAGATCCTCGGCGACTGGTTCGCCAAGGGCGGCGGGCGGCGCGAGAAGACGGTCCTGGCGACCAAGCTCTACGGCGACATGGGCGACTGGCCGAACGAGGGGAAGCTGTCGGCGGTCAACATCCGGCGCGCCTGCGACGCGTCGCTGCGCCGGCTGCGGACCGACTACATCGACCTGTACCAGATGCACCACGTCGACCGGGACACCCCGTGGGACGAGATCTGGCAGGCGATGGAGGTACTCGTCGCGCAGGGCAAGATCCTGTACACGGGCTCCTCCAACTTCGCCGGCTGGCACATCGCCCAGGCCTGCGAGACCGCCCGGGCCCGCGGTTTCCTCGGCCTGGTAAGCGAGCAGTCGCTGTACAACCTGGCCACCCGGTGGATCGAGCTCGAGGTGCTGCCGGCGGCCCGCGCCTACGGGGTCGGCGTCATCCCCTGGTCGCCGCTCGAAGGCGGCCTGCTCGGCGGCGTGCTCGCCGCGGAGCGCGAGGGGCGCCGCCGCCTCGCCGGCCGGGCCAAGGTCATCGTCGAGACGCACCGGGAGCGCATCGAGGCGTGGGAGGAACTGTGCGGCAAGCTCGGTGAGGAGCCGGCGAACGTGGCCCTGGCCTGGCTGCTGCACCAGGACGGGGTGACCGCGCCGATCATCGGGCCGCGCACCCTCGGCCAGCTGGACGCGGCGCAGCGCGCCCTGGAGATCCGCCTCGACGCGGACGTCCTCGCGCGCCTCGACGAGATCTTCCCTGGCTACAAGACGGCGCCCGAGCACTACGCCTGGTGACGTGACGCCGCTGCCCCGCCCCGCACGGACTCCCGGTCCGTGCGGGGCGGGGCGCGCCATCTCCCCGGTCAGTTCAGTGCGATGGCGACGACGGCCAGCGCGCACAGGCCAAGGCCGGCCCGCTGCGCGGGGCCGAACCGCTCGTGCAGCAGGACCCGGGCCAGCAGGACCGTGACCCCGGGGTACAGGGAGACGAGCACGGCCGCGACGGCCAGCATGCTGAAGTGCGTGGCGTAGAAGTAGGAGGCGGCGGCCGCCATCCCGCTCGCGCCGGCGAGCACCGTCAGCCCCGACTCGCGGAACGGGATGAGCAGCGGCGCGCGGGACTTGAGCGCGATCGCCAGGGTGACCGCCAGCGTGCTGCTCTGCTCCATCGCGACCGGCCACAGGCCGGCGTTCTTCCCCGCCTGCGCGAGGCCGATGAACAGGACGCCGAAGAGCACCCCGGCCGCCATGCCCTCCACCAGGCCCGCGCTGAGCTTGCCGCGAACCGAACCGCTGCCCGCGACGAGCACGATGGCGGGCAGCGACACGCCCACGCCCGCCAGGGCCAGCAGGCCCGGGCGCTCGCCGAGCGCGATGCCCGCCACGACGGGAACCACGGCCGCTCCCACCGCGGACACCGGCCCGACCACGCTCATCTGACCGCGGGCGAGCCCCCGGTAGAGCACGAGGGTGCCGAGGTCGCCGGCCACGCCGCTGGCCAGGCCCCAGCCGACCGAACGGACGGTCGGCCCCGGGCTGCCGAACGCGAGCAGCAGGACCCAGACCCCCGCGGTGGCGACGACCGCGCCGACAAAGGTGACCCGGAGCGAGCCGAAACGCCGCGCGGCCGCTCCGCCGGCGAAGTCGGAACTGCCGTACAACAAGGCCGCGGCCAGGCCGAGCACGATACCCATCAGCGGATCACCCTTCTCTTACTTGGCCTTACAGCTCAACCCTGACAGGAATCGGACCTGATGATAAGGTCCAGTACGATGGCTGAAACCAGGACCAATTCCGAGCTGCTCGTCATGCTGCAGCGGGACGCCAGCGTCCCGCTGCACCGGCAGATCGAGACCTCGATCAGGGACGCGATCCGCACCGGGCGGCTGCCGCGCGGCGCGAGCCTGCCGCCTTCGCGAATGCTCGCCGCCGATCTCGGCGTCTCCCGCGGCGTCGTGGTCGAGGCATACCAGCAGCTCATGGCCGAGGGCTACCTGGCCAGCCGCGCGGGCGGATACACCCAGGTGGCGGCGGGACCGCCGCCCGCGCCGCCCGCACCACCCGCGGCGCGGGCGGCCGCGCCCGCCATCGACCTCAGCTACGGCCGGGCCGACGTGTCGAGCTTCCCGCGGGCGGCCTGGCTGCGGTCGATCCGCACGGCGCTCGCCGACGCGCCGAACGAGGTGTTCGGCTACCTGACCGGACGCGGCGTGCCGCAGCTGCGCGTCGCCATGGCCGACTACCTGAACCGGGTCCGCGGCACCGTGGCCGAGCCCGACCGCATGGTGATCTGCACGGGCTACGCGCAGGGCGTGGCGCTGCTCATCAGCGTGCTCGCCGCCGCCGGCGTGAGCCGGCTGGCGCTCGAAGACCCCTCATCCAGGGACGACGCGTGGATCGCGGCGCGGGCGGCCGGGATGGACGTGACCGGCGTCCCGGTCGACGACGAGGGCATCCGGGTGGACCTGCTACGGGAAAGCGGGGCGGGCGCGGTCATCCTGACCCCCGCGCACCAGTGGCCGACGGGCTCGGTCCTCTCGGCCAGGAACCGGGCCGCCGTGACCGAATGGGCGGCGGAACGCGGCGCGGTCGTCATCGAGGACGACTACGACGCCGAGTACCGCTACGACCGGACGCCGGTCGGCGCGCTCCAGGGCCTGGCGCCTGAGCACGTCGTTTACGCCGGGTCGGCGAGCAAGACCCTCGCGCCGGGGCTGCGGCTCGGCTGGCTCGTGCTGCCCGGACGGCTGACCGAGCCGATGACCGAGGCCAAGATCGCGGCCGACCGCGGCTCGCCCGCGCTCGAGCAGATGGCGCTCGCCGACTTCGTGGCGCGCGGCGAACTCGACCGGCACCTGCGGCGGATGCGCCCGGTTTACCGGCGGCGCCGCGACGCGCTGCTCACGGCGCTCAGCCGGCACCTGCCGGACCTTGAGCCGGCGGGCGTCTCCGCCGGGCTGCACCTGGTGACCTGGCTGCCGCCGCACCTGGACGAGGGAACGGTGGTGGCCGCGGCGAGGCGCGCGGGAGTGGGCCTGGACGCGGTCGGGCAGTACCGCATCACCAGTCAGGGACCCGGCGGCCTGATCTTCGGGTACGCGACGGTCAGCGAGCGCGCGATCGCGGAGGGCATTACCCGGCTGGCCGCGGTCATCGGCAGGCGCTGAGCGCGGTCACTCGTCCTCGTCGGTCTCCATGACGACCTGAACGGAGTCGTTGGCCAGCAGGAACGAGATGTCCTCAAGCGACTTGGCGATCGAGAACAGCAGGTAGGGCACCGCGGCCTGGGCGTCGCCGCCGAGCATGCCCTGCGCGACGCGCAGCTGCGGGCTGTAGTCGGAGCCGAGGTCTTCCTGGAGCTCGTCGAGCAGGCTGTCGTCGTCCATCGCTGCGCTCTCCCGCGATTGGTGGTGCTTGGTCCGGTCACGCCCCGTTTCGGGGTGGCTTGGGAATACTAGTCCAGTCTGGGCGGGCGTGCGCACCGGGTTCGCGGCCGGCGGGCACGGGTTTCCCGCGGTCCCCGCGGCGGGTCAGCGCGGGCACGAAAAAGGCCCCGTGGGCCGGACCCGGCGGGAGGTCGGGTCCGGCCCACGGGGCCGGCGCCGCGCTCAGCGCGGCGGGAAATTCAGGTTAGGACGCGAAGTCGAGCAGCGGCTGCGCCCGCGACGGGTGCCGCAGCTTGGACAGCGACTGCTTCTCGAGCTGGCGGATCCGCTCTCTGGTGAGGCCGAGCGCGCGGCCGATCTCGTCCAGGGTGTGCGGGTTGCCGTCGTACAGCCCGAACCGCATCGCCATGATCGTCGCCTCGCGCGGGGTGAGCGCGTCGAGCGCCGACCGCAGCTGCTCGGCCATGAGCTGCCGGTCGACGAGCTCGGAGGCCTCGGGTGCATCGACGTCCTCGATGAGGTCGCCGATCGACGTCTCGCCGTCCTCGCCGATCGTGGAGTCCAGGCTGATCGGCTGCCGCGAGGTCCGCAGCAGCTCCTCGATCTGGTCCGGGGTCCGGTCCAGCTCGACGGCCAGTTCCTCCGGGGTGGGCTCGCGGCCGAGGCGCTGGTGCATGTCACGCTCGACGCGCGACAGCTTGGACAGCATCTCGAGCACGTGCACGGGCAGCCGGATCGTCCGCGCGGAGTCGGCGAAACCGCGCTGGATCGCCTGCCTGATCCACCACATCGCGTAGGTGGAGAACTTGTAGCCCTTGGTGTAGTCGAACTTCTCGACCGCACGGATCAGGCCCAGGTTCCCCTCCTGGACGACGTCGAGGAGGGAAAGCCCGCGGTCGCTGTACTTCTTCGCGACCGACACGACGAGGCGCAGGTTGGCCTCGAGCATGTGCGACTTGGCCCGCCGCCCGTCCTCCGCGACCAGCTCGAGGTCGCGGCGGAACTCCGGCGACAGCTCCAGGTCGGTGTCCAGCTTGTGCTCGGCGAACAGCCCCGCCTCGATCCGCTTGGCCAGGTCAACCTCCTGCTCGGCGGTGAGCAGGCTCGTGCGGCCGATCGACTTGAGGTACGTGTGCACCGAGTCGCCCATGGCGGGCGTCTGGTCGTCCAGGTCAACCCCGTCGGCGAACGCGGCGACATCCGCCTCGATGGACGCCACCTCGTCGTCGCCGAACTCCGGGTCCCCGTCCCCGTCGGCCTGCGCCTTAGCGGCGGGCGTGCCCGCCGCGGGAGTGGAGGCCTGCTGGTCGCCCTTCCTGGCGCGCGTCTTCTTCGCGGCGGTCTCCGTCGCGGCAGGCGCGGCGGCCTTGGCGGCCGGCGCCTTCGCGCCGCCCGCGGCCTTCGCCTTGCCGCGCGGCGCCTTGAGCTCCGTCTCCTCGTCGGCCAGCCGTACGCCGGCTTCGCTCAGCTCACGGAGAATGGATCGGGCCTCAGCAGGCGTCAGTCCAGCCTGCTCGAACGCCGTCCGCAGGTCCGAAAGGGACAGGTGGCCCTGGCTGCGACCGCGCTGGATCAGGTCGTCCACGCGAGACGAGCTCGCCTCCTCGTCAGCCGAGGGGGCTGTTGCGATCCGCGGCATGAGACACCTCCCTCCTTCTGTACACGTGCGCATCCGGTGCGCAGTTCAACACCAACACGACTTAAACGATCCCCGATGACAATAAGTAGGCCCCGCTCCGTGCTTCCGGCTTTCGCGAGGGCACTCTTAATTAACGCTCCGCGTCCGGGTTTGTTCCCGTCGGCGTCACGTTCTTGCCACCTTTGAGGGCTGCCAGGTCCGGTTTGCCGCTGGGAAGCACAGGTATAGCTTCCGTCAGCACGACCTCGCTTGGGCAAGCGTAACGCGGAAGCCGCGCCCTTACATGCTTACGTAGCAATTCTAGGCCAGGTGGTTCTTCCGGGTCAGCCGGCACCACCACCGCGGTGACCCGCTCGCCCCATACCGGGTCAGGCCGCCCGACCACCACGACCTCCCTGATCCCCGGGCAGTCCGACAGGGCCGCGGCCACCTCGCCGGGTACGACCTTGTGGCCGCCGGTGTTGATGACGTCGTCGGCGCGGCCCCTGACGACGACCCGGCCGTCCGCGACGTAACCGAGGTCGGACGTCACGAATTCCCAGATTTCTGGAAGTTCCGCGCCAGAGCCGGCGAGCCCGGAACTGACAAGCCCAGACCTGACCGGTTCAGACCTGACAAGCACGGTCGCCGTCAGGTCGGGCCTGCCGTGGTAGCGGCTCATGAGCACCGGACCCGAGATCCGCAGCCGTCCGTCCGCGCCCGCCCGGACCGTCACCCCGTCGAGCGGCACCCCGTCGTACACGCAGCCGCCGCACGTCTCGCTCATGCCGTAGGTGGTGACCGCGCGCACGCCGGCCTTCCTCGCCTCGCCGAGCACCGCCGCGCCCGCCGCCGCGCCGCCGACCAGCACGCACCGGTACCGGCCGAGGGCCGCGGCGCCGCCCGGCTCGCCGAGCAGCCGCACCAGCTGCGTCGGCACCAGCGACACGTGCGCGCAGCCGGCGTCCGCGGCCTCGTTCACGGCGCGCGCAGTCGCCGCCGCCGCGATGACGGGCTCGGTCCCGCCGGCGATGGACCGCACGAGGACCTGCAGGCCGGCCACGTGCGAGGCCGGCAGGCACGCCAGCCACCGCTCTCCCGGCCGGGCCCCGGCCCGGGTCAGGGACGCCCGCGCCGAGTGCGTGAGCGCGCTCGCGCTCAGCTCCACCCCCTTCGGCTCACCGGTGGACCCCGAGGTCCCGATGATGACGGCCGTCCCTGGATCCGTCCGCGGAGCCTCCGAACGGAATCGCGCTTCGCCGTCCGCTTCGATGACCGCGTCCGGCTGGAAGGCGTCGATGAGCCGCCTGATCCCGGCGGCGGGCAGCGACGCGTCGACGGGCAGCACGGCCGGACCGCTGCCGTCGAGTGCCCGCCTGAGCGGCTCGAGCAGCCGGGCGGCGCCGCCGGCGCCGTTCAGCAGGACGGCGTGCAGGGGGCGGCCCCCGTGGTGGTGGCGGAGGTGGTCGCGAGCCGGGGGCGAAGTCACGGTCGATAAGGTTAGACCCCGGACAACGGGAGGTTACGAGTGAGGGAGTGGCAGCCCCGGATCCCGGGCGCCGAGCCCGGGCTGCGCAAGCGCGTGCGGCATGAGTGACGTGCCCGGGCTGATCGCGACCCTGCGGGCGTTCGCGATCCCGATGCGGACGAAGTTCCGCGGGATCACCGTCAGGGAGGGCGCGCTCATCCACGGGCCGGCCGGGTGGGGTGAGTTCTCGCCGTTCGCCGAGTACGGCCCGGCTGAGTCCGCGCGCTGGCTCGCGAGCGCGGTCGAGTCGGCCACCGCCGGGTGGCCCGCCCCCGTGCGGGACTCCGTGCCGGTCAACGTCACCGTGCCCGCCGTCGGGCCCGAGCGCGCCTACGAGATCGTCGCCGCGTCGGGGTGCCGGACCGCCAAGGTCAAGGTGGCGGAGCACGGGCAGGCGCCGGGCGAGGACGTGGAGCGGGTCGCCGCGGTGCGCGACGCGCTCGACGCCTCGGGTCCTGGCGGCCGGATCCGGGTGGATGCCAACGGCGGCTGGCCGGTGGACGACGCGGCGCGGATGCTCCGCGCGCTGGGGAAGTACTCGCTCGAGTACGCCGAACAGCCCTGCGCCACCCTCGAGGAGCTCGCCGCGCTTCGTCGACTTATCGACATTCCGGTTGCCGCCGACGAGTCGATCCGCAAGGCCGAGGACCCGGCACGGGTCCGTGCGGCGGGCGCGGCCGACATCGTGGTGGTCAAGGTGCAGCCCCTCGGCGGCGTCCGCGCGGCCCTGCGCGTGGCCGAGGCCTGCGGGCTGCCGGCCGTGGTGTCGAGCGCGGTGGACACCTCGGTCGGGCTCGCCGCCGGGGTCGCGCTCGCCGCCGCGCTGCCCGAACTGCCGTACGCGTGCGGGCTCGCGACGATGTCCCTGCTGACGGGGGACGTCACCGCCGAGCCGCTGGCCGAGGCCGGCGGCGTGCTCCGGGTCCGCCGCCCGCCGGTCGACCAGGAGGCCCTCACGCGCTGGGAAACGGACCCGGAACCGTGGCGCCGCCGCGCCCTCGCCGCCGCGGGGCACCTGGCGGACGTCCCTGCCGGCGGAACGGACCTCCCGGGTTGATAACAGCAAGAAGCGCGGGAGCGCCGGTCATCGTGGAGCGGGCCGGGCGCCGGGCCCGGTCAGTCAGGATAACAGCAAGAAGCGTCCGCGGGCGCGCGGGGAGGACCCAGTGAACCCGTCGACGGCGTTCGCCGCCGTCCTCGCCGACGAGCTCGCGCGCTGCGGGCTGCGGGAGGTCGTCGTCGCGCCCGGGTCACGGTCGACGCCGCTCGCCATGGCGTTCTGGGCGCTTGAGCGGGCCGGGCGGGTGCGGCTGCACGTGCGGATCGACGAGCGGTCCGCGGGGTTCACCGCGCTCGGACTGGCCAAGGCGTCTGGCCGCCCGGCCGCGGTGCTGTGCACCTCGGGTACCGCGGCGGCGAACTTCCACCCGGCGGTCATCGAGGCGGACGAGTCCGCCGTCCCGCTGCTCGTGCTCACCGCGGACCGGCCGCCCGAGCTGCGCGACACGGGCGCCAGCCAGACGATCGACCAGGTCAAGCTCTACGGGGCGGCGGTGCGCGGGTACGCGGAGGCCGGCGTGCCCGAGCGCCGGCCCGGCATGGTCGGCTACTGGCGCTCCCTGGCCTGCCGGGCCTGGGCGAACGCCGCCGGCGCGGCCGGCGCGCGGCCGGGCCCGGTCCACCTGAACCTCCCCTTCCGCGACCCGCTCATCCCGGACGCCGCCCCGGTGGCCCTCGAACCGGATAACAGCAAGAAGCGCGCTAGCGCCGGTGCCATGCCCAGCGCCGGTGCCCCGGCCGGACGCGACGCGCTGGCCGGAGGACACGGCCCGGACGCAGGCGCGGGCGCGGGCGCCGACTGGCCGGAGTCGCTCGCCGGGCGGGCGGACGGCGGCCCCTGGACGCGGGTCGCCGCGGCCGCCGCGGTCGTCGAGCCCCTGAACCTGCCCTGGTCCGAGCGCGGCGTGATCGTCTGCGGCGACGGCGACTACGACACCGCCGCGCTCCTCGAGCTGGCCGAACGGGCAGGATGGCCGGTCCTCGCCGAGCCGTCGTCGGGCGCGCGGCGCGGCCCGAACGCGCTGACCGGCTACCAGTACCTGCTCGCCGCGCCCCGGTTCATGGCGGCGTGCCGTCCTGAGGTCATCGTCTCCGCCGGGCGGCCCGGCCTGACCAGGCCGCAGTCCGCGCTGCTCGCCATCGCGCGCGCCGGCGGGGCCCCGGTCAGGCACGTCGTCGTCGCCTCGGGCCCGGGGACGTGGGCCGACCCGCAGCGCGCCGCGACCGACGTCGCGACCGGGGTCCGCCTCGCCGGCGCGCCGGGCACGGTTCCCGCCGGGTGGCTCGACGCCTGGCGGCGGGCGGACGCCGCGGCGACCAGGGCGGCCGGCGCGGTGCTCAGTACCAACGACCACGGGCCCAACAACCACGGGCCCAACAACCACGGGGCCGCGGACGGGCTGGACGCGCTCGCCGAGCCGGAAGTCGCCAGAGAACTGGTCGCCGCGCTGCCGCGCGGCGCGGTGCTCTGGTGCGGTAACTCGCTGTCCGTGCGGGATGTCGATCTCCTGCTGCCGCCGCGGGCGGACGCCCGCGTGATGGCCAGCAGGGGCGCGAGCGGGATCGACGGCACGTTCTCCACGGCCGTCGGCGCGGCGCTCGCGCACGCCGCGGAACACCCTGGATCGGTCGCGTTCGCCCTGATCGGAGACCTGTCGCTGCTGCACGACGCGCCCGGACTCGCGATCGGGCCCGCCGAGCCGCGGCCGGACCTGTGCGTCGTCGTGGTGAACAACGACGGCGGCGGCATCTTCGAGGGCCTCGAGCCCGCCAGGTTCAAGGACGGGGGCCCGTCGGTGTTGGAGGACGGGGGCCCGTCGGTGTTCGAGCGGGTCTTCGGCACGTCGCACGGGGTGTCCGTCGAGCAGTTGGCCGCGGCGTTCCGCCTGCCGTACGCGCGCGTCGAGCGGCCCGGCGACCTGGCGAAGGCGCTCGCCCAGGCCATCCCGGGCACGGGGCCGCGGATCGTCGAGGCGCGGACCGGCCGGGCCGCGAGCGAGGACCTCCGGGCGCGGATGCGGGCCGCCGCGGTCGCCGCGGCGGAGGCCACTCTCTAGGGCCCCGTGTTTCTCAGGCCCCGTGTTTCTCAGGCCCGTGTTTCTGAGACCCTGCGGAATGGCCGCTGTGGGACGCTAGATCGCGTGATGGACGTAGCTGGCGCGGGCGGCAACGGCGCCGCCGAGCCTGTGACCGAGGGCGGAGGGGTCATCGCCGGCGGCGGGGTCGCGGAACTGGAGTTGCTGACGCGGGCCCTCGTCGGGATCACCCTGGAGAGCCTGGAGGTGCTGGGCGCGGAGGTGAGCCTGCCGCAGTTCCGGCTGCTGCTCGCCGCCGCGACGCTCGGGCGCGCGCCGTCGTCGCGGCTCGCCGGGGCCACGGGCGTCCCGGCGTCGTCGGTGACGCGCCTCGCCGACCGGCTCGAGGCGGCCGGCCTCCTGGCGCGCGGCGGCGACGCGCGGAGCCGCTCGATCGTGACGGTCGAGATCACCGCCGCGGGCCGAGACCTCGTCGCGCGGGTCGTCGCGCGCCGCCACGAGCTGATCGCCGCGGTGCTCGACCGGATGGCTCCCGGCGAACGGGCCGAGGTCGCCCGCGCGGCCGCGCTGTTCACCGCCCTGTCCGCGGACGCCGCGGACCGCGGCGGCGCCGGGCCGCTGCCGCTTTAGCGGGTCCCTGGCCCGCTAGCCGGCCTGGGCGGACGACGCGGAGGCACCGCTTCGCCCCGCGGCGCGTGGCCTGCGGGCCGCGTCACCCGCCGCCGGGTCCATGAGCAGCGCCTCGCCCGCGCAGCGGGCCGCGACCAGGGCGAGCAGGCAGAAGGCGACGGTGAACGCCGCCTGCCCGTGCCCGGCGGACGAGCCGCTGGTGACCGCGTCGCCGACCCGCAGCGCCACGGTGGCGCCGGCGATCGCCAGCCCCGCCCCGAGCTGCATAGAGGTGGCGGCGAGCGTGTTCGCCTCGCGCATGAGCCCGGGCACCATGTCCGCGAGCCCCACCGTGTTGTAGACGGTAAAACCGGTCGACCGGGTGATGCCGCTCGCCAGGGCGAGCGCGGCGATCACCGCGACCGGGGTCGACGCGGTGGTGAACCCGAGCGCGGCCACGAAGGCGGCCGTGCCGAGCGCGGAGACGATCAGCAGGGGGCGGAAGCCGAACCGGTTGATCAGCGGCGTCGTGGCCGGCTTGACGCCGACGTTCCCCGCGAACACGAACGCGGTGACCGCCCCCGACTTCACCGGCGACCAGCCGAACTGGACCTGGAACATCAGCGGGAGCAGGAACGGCATCGCGCCGACGACGAAAAAGTACATCGTGCCGCCGAACTGGGACACCCGGAACGTCCGCACGGCCAGCGTCCGCAGGTTCAGCAGCGGATAGGGCGCCCGGCGCAGGTGGACCACCGCCCCGGCGAGCAGCGCCGCGGAGGCCGCCCCGAAGGCCGCCGTCTGCGCGGCCGGCGGGGCGGGAAGCGACACCAGGTGCGCCGTGTAGGTGAGGCCGCCGAGCCCCGCGCAGGTCAGCACCACCCCGCCCCAGTCAAGCGGCGGCGGGGCGGCGGCCGCCCCCGGGCCCGCGGTGACCAGCCGCCAGGCCACGGCGAACGCCGCCACGCCGAGTGGCACGTTGATGAGGAACATCCAGTGCCAGCTGGCGTACGTGGTGATCAGCCCGCCGGCCAGCGGCGCGACCACCGGCGCCAGCAGCCCCGGCCAGACCACGTAGGAGGTCAGCCGGAGAATGTCCCCTTTGGCGGCGGATGACAGCACCATGTTCCGCCCGACCGGGACCATCATCGCGCCGCCCGCGCCCTGCAGCACCCGCATCGCGACCAGCATGCCGAGGTTCACGCTCGCCGCGCAGCCGACCGAGGCGAGGGTGAACAGCGCGATCGCCGTCAGGAACACCCTCCGGTTGCCGTACCGCCTGGTCAGCCACCCGGACAGCGGGATGAGCACGGCCAGCGTCAGCAGGTACGCGGTGACCACCAGCCCGACCTCGGTGGCCGGCGCCCGGAGCGACCGCCCGATCTGCGGCGACGCGGTAGTGACGATCGTCCCGTCGAGCATCTCCATGAAGTAGCAGCCCGCGACCAGCAGTGCGATGTTGCGGTGCCGGGCGGTGATCACCTCACCGCCAACAACGCGTACCCGCCGGTTATATCCCGGTTCGGCGGTACCTATCCCAACGGCTTCGGGTTCCGGTCGGCTTGTTCCTCAGGTGGCCGGTCCTCCTTGTTTGATAACAGCAAGAAGCGTGTGGTGTCGCGCGGCGGCTCGTCGGCGGGCGGTGACAGGGCTCCGTGACCCGGATCGTGGAGGCGTGGCGCAGGGGCGGCCGCCGCCGCGCCGCCCTCACCCGCCGCCTCCAGGCCCTGGCTTGGCATGTCTGCATCGCAGTTGCCCGTGCGGGCGCGCTACGGTGGGACAGGCCCGATGTCGTTGAGCGCCCGGCCGGAGGATAGCGGTGGCAACCCCGACGAGGTGATCGACGGCCACGTGGTCAAGCGCGAGAGCCCGTCGCGGGTACACAACCGGGTCACGCTGAACCTGGCGATCGCGTTCAAGGCGGGGCCCAAGCCTGAGCTGTGCTGATGGTCGACACGGACATCGACGTCCGGATCACGGACGTGCCGCTGAACGTCCGGCAGCCGGATGTCGCCGTCTCCCGCGGCGTACCAGACAGCGAACGGCTCTATAGCCGTTCCACACCCGCCGGCTCACGATGGAAAACCCGATCCCACTCGACGTGCGGTTCGGTGAACTGAACCTGGCTTAGGATCACACCTACGCGATCACCCGCATCAGGCCGGTGGGGCCCCGAAGGCGCGCCGTCCAGGTTGCTGGCCGACCGCCTGTTTAGCGGCAATGAATGTCTCAATTCCGTTACGGGGTTGCTGGCGCCGTTGTGCGCCTTATGTCGCCTGGCCAGCGGAAGTCGTCGCTCTTGGCACCCAGGTAGGCGGGCGGCTGCCGTTACATCGCGCGTCAGCTGGGTGTCCTCGGTACCACGGGGAGCACGTGCTCAGCCAGGATCTGTCACTCGATTGAGGCCGGGAACGGATTCGGGCGTGGCGTCAATACTCATGTGTGGACGAGAAACCGAGGCCGGGTCCAATTGAGGAACCGACGGACTTTGAGGGCGCGTTCCGGGAGCACTTCGCGCCGGTTTACCGGTTCGTCGCCCGGCGCGTTGGCACTGATCTGGCCCAGGACCTGGCGGCCGAGGCGTTCGCCACCGCATACCGGCGGCGGGCTTCCTATGACCCCGATCGCGGGTCGCTGCGGTCCTGGTTCTTGGGGATCGCGACCAACGTTGTGCGCGAACACTGGAGGGCCGAGCGCCACCTGCTGGAGCTTGACGCACGGCTGGAATCCGCCGATAGCCGGTCTTTCGACGACGACGCCGACTCCCGAGTGGCCGCGACCGCGCTGGCACCGCGAATCGCGGGGGCGCTTGCGGCGCTGAACCGGGAGCAGCGCGACGTGCTGCTGCTGCACGCCTGGGCCGACCTCAGCCACGAGGAGATCTCGGCGGCCCTCGGAATCGCCAACGGAACCGCCCGGTCGCGGCTGTCACGCGCCCGCGCGGCGCTGCGTGCCCAGCTCGGTGAGTTTGATTTCACCCTGTGGACTTTCAAGGAGACCGATCATGCTTGATGAGATCGACCTGCTGCGGACGTTCCGGGCGGACACCCCGGGGCCGGACGACTCTGCCTGGGAGCGTGCCCGCTCAGCCGTGGCGCTGGCCGAGAGTGTGGCCGTGCCGGATTCCCGCAAGCGCCGATGGCGGCCACGGGCAATCCAGGGATTCCGGCGCGGCCGGGTTGCCCTCGCTGCCACCGTGGCCGCCGCAGTCGCGCTTACCGCCGGGGTGCTCACGACGGCCCTGCAAGGACAGCCGACCCTAACCACGGCGATGACGACCGTGTGGCAGCCGGCGCGGCCGCTGCCGGTCGACTCCGGGGGCATCACGGCGCCAGCCGGCACCTGGCGCCTGATGAGTCACCTGGTCGCCAAGGGCTGGGAGGAGAACACAGCGGGTCCGGAGCCCGGATTGCTCACCTGCTCGACAGCGGAGACCTGCTACGTCGAGGGCGACAGCTCGACGTCATCGAGTGGCCCGGCGGACGTGAACTCGTTGTACGTCTCCAGCGACGGCGCGCAGACCTGGAGCGTCCTGCCCGTGCCGGCTGGGGTCACGTTCACGTCGGCGCTCTCCTGCGCGTCTGTGTCGGACTGCGCGGCCGGAGGGCTGTACTACGGGCATCAGGCCGTCTACCTCACCACCGTCAACGGCGGGCATTCCTGGACCGTGCGACCGCTGCCAGCCGACGTGGGCCAGATCAGGACAATCGCCTGCTCCGCTGCGGCAACCTGCCGGGGGCTGGCATCGTCCTCCGGCACGCTGGCCCCGGGCTTCGACTCGTTCTTTCCAGGCATGCGGTTCTTCGTCACCTCTGATGCCGGCCGGGACTTCACCATAGCGTCGTTCCCGAAGGACACGGTGATCGCGAGCATGGCCTGCCCCACAGCGTCCCACTGCGTAGCGATCGGCGTGTACAGCGGCTTCGATCCCAATGCCGGTCCCGATCTCGACCACGGCGTGCTGCTGACCTCCGATGACGGCGGCATCACCTGGCAACGGGGCACCTGGCCGAAGGGCTACGGCCCCGGCCCCGGGCCCGAGGTCATCTGCGCCGACGCCAGCCACTGCGCGATGACCGGCTTCGTCGAGCACGACGGCATCGAGGGGGACCAAGTCGGCTATTCATCAGGGAAGGACGCCGTGCAGTACAACGTGATCGGGTTCTCCGCAGACGGCGGGAAGACCTGGCGGACCAGCACGTTCCCGAGCTCGATGCCCTATCCGTGGATCGACGCTCTGACCTGCCCCGTGGCGGCGACCTGCTACGCGGCCGGCGGCGAGATCATCGCGCAGCAGGTCGGCAAGGCGTACAACGCGGAGTCCTCGGTCGTCGCCGTCACCCACGACGCCGGCCGTACCTGGCAGCGAGTCACCTTCGCCGTCCCCGCGCGGGTGCCGGGCGGGATGCAGCCTGGCTCGTTTTCGCTCATCGGCCAGATCGAGTGCCCGCGGGCGGACGCGTGTGTCGCGATCGGGGTCTCCGGCCAGGGATCAACATCCACCCCCGTTTACACCAATCACGGCTAGTACACGCCTCCCCGCCGGATGCCGCGTTCCGACCATGGCTGACAATCTGACTGAGAATGGCACCCGGCGGGACGTGGCCGGCTTTACGCCGGACCAGTCGGTGCCGCACGACCGGATAGGCGAGGCGTCCTGTGCTGGAGCTACATGCGCGCCGCCGCGGTGACCGCCTCGGCGAAGCTGGGCGCGCTGTCGACGCAGGCGATCAGGCTGTCGCTGACCTTGACCACGATCGCGTCCAGGAGCACTACCGCGTAGGCCGCTTGAGCGGACGCGGGCCGCTTCACCGGCCGCTACGGGGAGCCGTCGGCGTTGTTGGCTGTCGACGAACCGGGCTACGATCCGGTTGCAGAGCCCTGACCTGCAATTACGTTTCATGAATCGATACTGTTTGTCCCGTCGAGCATCTCCATGAAGTAACAGCCCGCGACCAGCAGGGCGATGTTGCGGTGCCGGGCGGTGTACATAACCCGGACGTCCCTTGCCGCGCGGTGGCTGTAACCCGGAGGTCCGCTGGCCGCGCCGCAGCATTTTCCCTTCCCAAGGGTCTTCCTCCCACACGGGCAGCACCTCGAACGGTTCTCCGCCGGGACCCACCGGCCGGCCGGCCCCTGCCGCCGGGGGGCCTCCCGGTAGGCGGCGACGCGCCGCACCACTGTCCGAAGGATAGCGTTCAGCGCATTAGAGGGCAGAATGTCCCACTGGGCCAGCAGATCAGGGAGCAGCGCCGAGGTGTCCGCTGCCGACCCGGCGGCGGCTGCCGCCCGCGCCCGCTCAAGGTCGCCCAGGACCCGGGTGTGTTCCGCGCGGAGCGCCAGCGCCGATCATCCGTCAGACCGAGCCTCATGAGCTGATCCCGGCTTACCTGCAGCCCGGTGCGCCCCACGGGCGTGGTCCGCTGGATCTGGATTTATGGCGTCGGCGTCGGTGGTGGCCTCGAGCCGGATCGTCAGCGTCACCGTCCCGGTCGCTGGGTCGGGGATGGCAGCAGGCCTGGATGTCAGGCCGACCTAGCGGAGATGTCAACGGGCCAGCGCGGCACGGCAGGCGGCAGCAGGTAACCCAGTTGCGCCCCGACCCCGCTGACGGTATCTATGGTCACTGACCTTCGGCACCGCCGCCGACACCGCGGAGCCAGATCTCCGGGTGCCACCCCCGCAGGTCCCGGAACGGCGGGCCACGGCCGGATGCCGCTGGGTGCCGTTCAGCCTGTCCTGGAGGGAAGCGATGGAGTTCGTGCTAGACGACGAACTCTTGTCGGGCGTGCGCGATGCGGTGACAACGCTCCGCCCGCAGCGCGTCGTGCGGTACGTGGATGAGAAAGACGAGGCCACACTCGCGCGGATGATGACCTACCTGTGCCAGGTGTGGGGCGGGCAGGCGAACCCAATCATCCCTGTGTCAGACCGGAAGGTCCCTGGGGCCTACCTCAGGTGCCTTTCCGGCGAGCAGTACGACGTCGTCGACCGCCGGGACCGCAAGGAGCCTGGACTTGACCTGCCGACGCGTATTAAGCAGGAGCCGGCATGGGATCATCCGGCGGTTGTCGTCGCCGCTCATGTGCGGCGCGACCTCCTCCGGACTGTTGAGGTCGCCGAGCTTGAGCCTGGAGATCCCTGGGCGTCGATCTACGCTGCGACCCTGGGTGTCCTTCCCCGGGAGCTTGACGACGGGCTGCGGGTTTTCACCGGGCTCCGTGACGAACTGCCATTCACCGACATCATCCCTGTCGAGTACACGCAGGTCGCTGGGAGTCTGGATGACCTCGTCAGGCGCCTGGGCAAGACCGAGGTGCTGAGCCCCCGGCAGCTGGCGGCCGTGGCCCTCATGACCGGGCTTGAGCCCGACACCTCGTTCATGGACGGCGCGCCGCTGCTGCCGTCACCAGGTCACCAGCGGCGCGCCGCCGGGCCGAACATCATCGTGGTCGTCGGCGAGGGCAGCGTCGCCGACCTGGCACTCCTGTGGAATCTGCGCGGCGCCCACGGCGACCGGCGGGTCTTGCCGATCGGGCTGCCAGTCGGCCAGGCGACTCCTGCCACCGTGGCTGTCCTGCAGCAGCCTGGTATCGCGGTGATGTTCGGGTTCGGAGGGGGCAGGTGTCGGCTGACCAGCACATCCGTGCCAGCTGGCGAGCTCGCGCGCCTGGCGTTGGGGATACCAGCGGTGGTGGTTCCGTACGAGGAACTCCTCACCTTCGGCCCGGCGCCGGGAAGGACGCATAGCCAGCCTGCGGTCTTTGACAAGGGGTCCGCCTACCTTGAGGCAGTGACCGAGTCCGATCTAGAGGTCCTCTCTGTGTCAAGGCAGGTAATGCGTCGCCCACGGCTGGTGTTGGACGTGAGGGTCGTCGGCTCGCCGTTGCCCGCAGATCTGACCATGCGGGGCGGCGCTTTCGGGCCCTCCTTCCAGGCGGGCGCCGCCCAGGTGCCCGTTGACCTCGGCCAGTTCAGCAGCGCCCAGGTCCGGTGGCCGACGTCGTGGACCGCCCTGGAGGCGGTAGCGCGGACACGGGGCCTGCACGTCCGCCAGTCCGTCCCCGGCCAGGCGGCCGCCACGCTGATAGGCGCGCTAGGGTCACCTGGCGCCATCCGCTGGCTGGCGCACGGGCCGCTGATCGACCTCCTATACCGGCTAGCCGAGCGGTCAGGCATGTCCTGGCAGAAGAGCCAGCTGAACAGGCTGCGGGCCAGGCTCGCCGAGCAAGACCGTCCCACCGACGTCCTTGACGAGACGGACGCCGTCCTGTCTGCCCCAGAGAACATGGTTACCCCTGCCAGCGAGGGCCGGGCCTTGGGCTTCAAAGACTTCCGCAAGGTGCTCGAGAGCGATAAGGCGGCAGTGCGATGGGTTACCTGGGCGGAACGGCATCACCTGCTGGTCCGCGGGGTGGACATCGTGTGCCCGCATTGCAAGGCCCCCTCATGGCTCCCGCTGGCGTCGATGCCCCCGCCCGTAGGCTGTCCTGGCTGTGGCCGCGCCCTTGACACTCCGTACGAGCCACGGCAGGTCCCGTTCTCGTACCGGATGGGCGAGCCCTTGCGCCGCGTGCTAGAGACCGACAGCCTCGGCCATGTGCTTGCCCTGCACTGGTTCACGCGGCTGTTGGGCGAGCGAGGCGGGCTAATCGGATCCCATCCGGGTGCTGAGTTCACCTCTGGCGATGGCAAAGAGCAATTCACGGTCGGCGAGGCTGACGTGCTGCTGCTCTTCGCTGACGGGAGCGCCGTGCCGATCGAAGTCAAGCGCACTGCCGCAGGCGTAGATGTCCGGACCCTGGCCCTGATGGACCGTCTCACGTCTGCACTGGAGGCGCCGTATGACGGCGTCATCGTCAGCCAGCCCGCTCGTGAGTGCCCTAGCCTTCCCAGCTCCGTCAACTCTCCGGGTGGCCGAACGCGCCTTCTGCTCACCTACGACCAGCTTCTTGACCGTAATCCTGTCTGGACACTGGGTTCGGACCCGTTCGCGTGGGTTCCGCGTTCTGCGGCAGACGACCTTGCGCGCGCCGCTGAGTTCAGGGCAGAGCTGGAAGCATCCGATCCGGACCAGCCCTGGGACCTGGTTCGCGACACACTGCTGGAAGACCCGTGACGCATGCTCCCGGTCTGCGCGCGTCACATGCGAACGCGATGCTTATAGAGCCTGCTTGCAGGACACCCGACGCCGACAGGTTCGTTGACTTACTGGTGACAGCAACCGCGCCTCGCGCATACCGGCCTCACTGCTCGACGACACCTCGCAGTGATAACTAACCTGCCTGGCGGAGCCGCCGGTCCTGCTAGGTGTCCGGTCTCAGGTAAGTCGGCCCTGTCTCACTTAAATCGGCCCATTATGCCCGGGTCTCATTTAAGGCGGCCCATGAGTACGGCGATGATGAGTCACCGAGAGTGTCTGTGTGAGCACGATGGGCGAGGGAAGCGGCGACGATCGTCTTGGCCCAGTGGGAGCCGACATGAAGTCGCCGACGCTCAATGCGTGTCGGCAGTCGAGCGGCTAAACTGGCGGTGCAGCTTATGAAAGCTCCACCGGATGAGTGGCCCACCCTTCACGGTCTGGGCCAGCTGGCCGGACCGCCGGGCCGGCCACTTAGCAGTTCCGGCGCAGGAGTTGTCATGAGCACGCACGGTTCGATCTGGAGCCTCATCGAGCGGATCTTGGACATCATCGAGAAGGTGATCGAAATCCTCCGCCAGCTGAGGATTCTGTAGAGAACCCAAGGGCCTCCTACCGCGACGTTTCGCGACCGAGCGGGTAGGAGGCCCTTGTCTTGACTCCAGTTTAGCAAGTTGCGGGCCGATTGGGGGCTGACGCATGAACAGGTTGCCGCGGCGCTGGAGTGGTCGGCGTCAAAGTTAAGCCGGCTGGAGACAGGCTGGAGCTTTCTTTTATCGGGCCGAGACGTAACCAGCCGTCCGCCTTCAACGCTGTTCCGCTGCCATCGGCCGCTCTCCTGCCTGGTCTGGGCGTACTTGGTGTGGCCCGGTGAGACGCCGGGCCCGGATGTAGTCCCTGATCGTGGTGTATGAGGCGTCGAAGTAGTGTTCGTCGGTCACCATTGTCCAGATCTCCCAGGTGGTGCGGGGCTCGTCGGCCAATGCGTCCAGGACGTCCCGGATGGCTCCGGTGATCGTGCTGGCCGGGCCGGCTTCTTGCGCGGCGGCGGCCTGTCAGGTGAGGCGAATGCCTGGCGGACCATGGGGCGGTGAATGGCTATGACGGTTCCGTTCGGGATCTGGCCCTAATTTCGTGAAGGGCCTGGCCCCGATCATCGCTGGGCGGTGAGCAGGACGCGCTTGCGGAGCAGGGGCAGGCCGGCTCGGCCGAACATCTGGCGCTTGATCATCTTGATGTGGTTGACGCGTCCTTCGACGGGGCCGGAGCTCCAGTTCATGGTCAGGCCGTTGGTGACGGCGTCGAGGTCCTGCTCCAGGCCCTTGGCGAACGACGCGATGCCGGGCAGGCCGGCCTCGCGGGCGGCGGCTATCCACTGCGGGAGGTTCTCGCCGCTGAGCTCGGCGATCATGACGGCGAACGCGCGGACCAGGGCGGATGCGGCCTGCAGTTCGGGGCAGCGGTCCAGGATGGCCTTGAGCAGGGGCTTCTCGTCCTTGGTCAGGGTGTCCGGATGCCGGGTCAGCCAGTTCGTGACGTCCCGGACGGTCGGCGGGGCTGGCGGCAGCGGTGCCCTGGCGGGGCTCCGCCCGGAGA